>Ga0209009_1000372_pt1 | contig 16849 bp, 18 predicted proteins | sample BlaSpr_A8_OM3_M2_FD_187979 | JGI IMG/M metagenome (GOLD analysis project Ga0209009, IMG submission 187979) | Forest soil microbial communities from Thunder Bay, Ontario, Canada - Black Spruce, Ontario site 2_A8_OM3_M2 (SPAdes) (version 2) | ecosystem: Environmental > Terrestrial > Soil > Boreal... | reverse complement strand
GGGATCGGGGCTGGGGACCGGCGGTTCAGCCGGCTTGAGCTTGGGCTCGAACAGGCGCGGATGCGCGAAATCGGCCGGGATGATGTCGAGAACCGAGTCGGGCAGCCCCGAGAAATCGCGCAGGATGCCGCGCCCGAACGCGAGGATGAGCGGCTCCGCCATCCGAAAACCCTCGAGCCATCCCGGAAACGGCTCCTCGAGCGCGCTTTCGATGATCGACGGTCGCACGATCGAAAGCGGGATGTCGCCGTGCAGCTCCACGACAGCGTGCTCCGCCATCGCCTTGGTGAACGAGTAGATGTCGGCGAAGCCCATCGCGTTCGCGTGGACTCGGCCTCGCTCGATGAGGCGGTCCTTCACCCATCGATCGCGCAGGCGCTCGGTGGCTCGCGCGACCGAGGGCGTGCCAGCCGGCCCCATGCGCGACCGTGCTTCGCGCCCGAGCTTCTTGAGAATCTCCGGTTGGCGCGACTCTTCTTCGACCGGACCTCGGAGGTTCGCCAGCACCGCCGCCTCGTGCCGCCAGTTGAGACCCGGGTCGTGCGGAGCTTCTTCGCGCACGAGCCCGCGCAGCATTCCGCCGACGTAGGCGGTCGACACGTGGACCAGGTGTGGCCGCGTCCCGGAGGCTTTGAGCGCCTCGACCATGCGCGCCGCGCCCAGGAGGTTGGTCTGGGCGGAGAGGTCGGCGGGGTTGTCGAACTCCACCGCGGCTGCGGAGTGGATCACGATCTCGCACGCGCGCAGCTGCTCGCGCCCCGCGTCGCTCAGCCCAAGACCGTCGCGCCCCAGGTCGATCTCGACCACCGCGAGCTTGTCCTTGACGAGCTTCGCGAACGCCGCCTCGCCGATCTCGTCCTTGAGGCGCTTGAACGAAGGGCTCGAGAGGACCTCACGCTCGAGGCGCTCGGCAGCCGGGCGGCGGGCGCTGGAGCGGATCGCGAGGTTGATTCGCCCCACGTCCGGGATCGACCGCAAGCACTTCTCGACGATCGACTTGCCAAGGAAGCCGGTGCTGCCGGTGACCAGGATGGTCTTGCCCTTCAAGGCCTCGGCGATCAAGACGGGTTGATTCTAGTTGGGTTAGGTCGCCTCGCCGTGGTTGACGACCGGCACCGCGATCAACGGCGATCCACTTTGATCGGTCCAGCCGAGGTTGGTGGTCACAGACGCCCAGAACCAGTACCTCTGGCCGGCCTTGCCGCGGAAGACAGCCGAGCCGGCGCCGGAGTTCTGGATCCAGGGCCTCATCGAGCCGTCCTGGAAGACGACATACGTGCTGAAGCGGTCCCCTGCGCCGGGGCTCGACCAGGCGACGGTGATGGCCGCGGGGTCGTCCAGTCCCGCCGTGGCGCTCACGCTCACCTTCGGCATCGGGACGTCCGCATAACGCGGTGAGCCCGTGAGCCAGAGGTCACCCTGGTCCCAGGACCACGGATCGGGATACGACCCCGACCATCCATACGGGTCAACCGGGGTCTGGCTGCGATGGATGTTGTAGACGCCGAAATGCAGGTGGGGACCGGTCGCCGTACCGCTCATTCCTGAGATTCCGATCACCTGTCCGCGGGCCACGTACTGGCCTTTGGTGACGTTGATCCTGGAGAGATGACCGTAAAAGGTGAGGAGGCCGTTGCCGTGGTTGATCTCTATCGTCTGTCCGCTCAAACACGTGTGACAGTTGGGATCGAGCCAGTTCGCGAGGATGACGACGCCGGGCGCGGCGGCCGCCACCGGCTCATAGGTGAGCGCGTAGTCGTAACCGTCATGCCCGTCGTAATAGAGGTAGTCGTGCCCGGCCGGCGTCTGCGCGTAGCCCGCGTCAAACGTCGGGTCTGGGCCTCCAACCTTGGCTGAGGCCTGCACGCCGTCATAGCGGCACACCGTTCCGTCGGTGCCGTAATCGGGGTAGCAGTGATCGAAGAGCGAGGTCACGATGTGGGGTCCCATGAACGGCAGGGTCAGGAAAGCGCCGGGAGCGGGCCCCATGCCCCGGTCGCCCACTCCGTCCTCGACCGAGCCGTAGTTCGTCTGGCTCGGGTAGTACCAGCGCACATACTTCTCCGCCTTCTGGCCCGGAAGCTGTGCTTGAGAAGCCTGCACGGGGACGCCCCACAGGAATAAAGAGAGGAAGGTGACGGCAAAAACCAATACCCGCATAGCCCTTGAAACGGAGATCCCCGGTTTAGGTTGCGGTCGCGTACGGCTCGGCGCGGATTTGGTTAAGTTTCGCAAATGACCCCTGCCCAAGCTTCGAGCGGCACCATTCTGAGCCAGGGGCGCGCGGCCGTGTACGAGGAGCCGATCGGGCCTGCCGGCGTTCGGATTCAAGAGCGCCCAAGAACGGAAGCGGCGCCCGGCGCAGTCGCCGTCGCCATCAAGGCCGCCTCGATCAACCACCTTGACCTGTGGCTGGCCCACGGCGCTCAGCGCATCCCACCTCCTCGCGTCATCGCCGCCGACGGCGCCGGCGTTGTGCAATCCAGCGGCGACCCCGCATGGCGCGCCGGTGACGAGGTCGTCATCTTTCCCACCCTGTGCTGCTGGGAGTGCGAATGGTGCCGGGCCGGGCAGAACGTCAAGTGCCCGCAATTTGGCGTCCTCGGCGAGCATTCCGATGGGACGGCGTGTGAGCTGATCCACATCGACGCGCGCAACGTGTTCCGCAAGCCCGCCGGCCTTTCGTGGCCGGAGGCCGCGGCGTTTCCGCTGACGTTTCTCACCGCCTGGCGAATGCTCACGACGCGCGCCCAGCTGCGCGCGGATGAGACAGTGCTCGTGGTCGGCGCCGGCGCCGGCGTGGCAGTGGCCGCGATTCGCATCGCGAAGCACCTTGGTGCGCGAGTGCTCGCAACGAGCCGGTCGGAGTCGAAGCGCCGGCGGGCGCTAGAGCTCGGCGTGGAAGCGGTCTTCGAGTCGGCAGACTTCAGCCACGCCGTGCGCCGCGCCACCGGCGATGGGGTCGATGTGGTCTTCGAGCACGTGGGCCCGGCAACGCTCGAGGAGTCGATGCGCTCGCTGGCGATGGGCGGCCGCATCGTGACCTGCGGATCCACCTCAGGAGTCAAAGCGGAGGTCAGCATGCCGCGCCTTTTCTTCCGGCAGGCGGGCCTGCTCGGCTCGACGATGGGCAACGCGGACGAGTTCGAAGCTGTGCTCAAGGCAATCGACGGAGGCATGAGGCCGGTACTCGACAGCACCTATCCGTTGTCGGACGTGAAGGCCGCCTTGATGCGACTCGATTCCGCGGAGCAGTTCGGGAAGGTCGTGCTGTCGGTTTCGGATGGTGTGTAAGGAGAGCATTCGGCAATGAGGGGCTTCAGGGCATTCCTGCTGAGGGGCAACGTCGTGGACCTGGCGGTCGGCGTCGTCATCGGCGTGGCGTTTGGGGCGGTGGTGACCGCGTTCGTCAAAGACCTGGTGACTCCGCTGGTCGCCGCACTGTTCGGCAAGCCCGACTTCTCGAGCCTGACCTTCACGATCAACCACAGCAAGTTCCTTTACGGGGACTTCATCAACGCGGTGGTCGCGTTCCTTGTGGTCGCGACCGTCATCTATTTCTTCGTGGTCGTGCCTTTTACGGCTCTCATCGCGCGGTCCCACAAGGAGCCGCCGGCAGACCCAACAACCAAGAAGTGCACGGAGTGCCTGAGCGAGATCCCCATCGACGCGAGGCGCTGCGCGTTCTGCGCCTCGCCTCAACCGGTTGCCTGAGCCTTACTTTTTGCTGGGCACCACCCAGACCTTCGCAGCCGTGTCGCGGCTCAACGTGACCTCGCGCGCGCCTGCTTTCACGCGCACGGTGCGGCCGACGGCGTCAACCTCTGCTACAGAGATCTCCTGGCCGGGGACGAGCTTGCGCTCGTGCAGGTACGCGAGGAGGAGCGGCGCCTCGCGCTCGGCAACCTCTGACACGCGCGTGATCGACGCGCGCGCACCCGCCCGCACGTTTGTGAGCCTCAGCTCGTTTGGAGCGGCCTCGGAGTAGCCAGGGATGGGGTTGCCGTGCGGGCAGGTGGCCGGACGTCCCAGCACCTCATAGAGGCGCTTCTCCACCACGTCGGATACCGCGTGCTCCAGCCTGGCGGCCTCCTCGTCCGCCGTCACCCAGTCGAGACCCAGCCCGTCGGTGAGCCATCTCTCCATGATCCTGTGCCGGCGGACGATCGCCTCCGCCATGCGGCGGCCTCTGGCCGTGAGCTCGATCTCCTTGCGCGCGTTGAGCCGGACCATGCCGTCGCGCGACATCCGCCGCAGGGCGACGGTGACCGTCGGCCGGCTCACTCCGAGCCAATCCGCCAGGCGCGCGCTGCGCACCGCCTCGCCCTCGTTCCAGATGTAATAGATCGCCTCGAGGTAGTGCGAGACGACCTCGGAGGGGCTATTAGCAGCGCCGTCACGGGGTCCCCGCGAACTCACGGCGAAGCCTCTGAGTTCGTGGGGTAATTAGACTTAACTAATCGTGGCTTTCGCACGTACTAACTCACTATGAGCCAAGGGGCCGCCGTTGGTTTGGGCGCCATCGCCGGCGCCACGGTCTTCCTCGGCCTGCCCGTGGCGCGCATGCGCGGCCTGCCCAAATCCGTCCAGGGCTTCCTGAACGCGTTCGCCACAGGCATCCTTGTCTTCCTCCTCTGGGACATCCTCACCCACGCGGGCGGACCGGTCACGGCCGCCCTGGAGCAGAGCCAGCACGGAACGTTCGCCGCGATGGCGGTCATCTTTGCGGTGGGAGTCGGGGCGGGCCTGCTCGGCCTCGTCTACTTCAACCGCAGCGTCTTCAGCCATCTCAGGTCCGGCACGCCGAACCCCAGCCCTCGAGCCCTGTCGCTCGCGATCGCGACCGGGCTCGGCCTGCACAACCTGTCGGAAGGGCTCGCCATCGGCGAGTCCGCTCACGTCGGGGCGATCGCTTTCACGGGAGTGCTCGCTGTCGGCTTCGCGCTCCACAACATCACCGAGGGATTTGGAATCGCGGCGCCGATGACCACCGACGCCAAGCAGGCGTCGTGGGGATTTCTCGCAGTCGCCGGCCTGATCGGCGGAGGCCCGACATTCGTTGGAACCTGGATCGGCTATCTCGCGAGCTCGCCGTACTTTTCGGTCGCGTTCCTCGCCGTGGCGGCCGGCGCGCTGCTCTACGTGCTGAACGAGCTCTTCAATTTGGGCCGCAAGCTCAACTCGCCGCCGGCATTCGCGTGGGGATTGCTGATGGGATTCCTGACGGCCTACGCCACCGACCTGTTTCTGACCGCCACGAGTGGGGCCTAGCGGCGCGGCGACCAGCGGGGCTTAGATGGCGTAATCGAAGTCGGCCGTTCCGTCCCCGTCAGGCTCGATGTCCTGCCAGTCGGGATAGCGCCAGCGGAACAGGCGCTCCTGGATCTCGAACAGGCTGTCCAGCGTGTCCTGCACCTGGCCGCAGTCGCGCAGCGGTTCGCGAACGTGGTTCGGCATGGTCTCGACCACCTCGCGGATCTCCGCGCGCACCGGCGCCGGCACCGTCTTGACCCCGTCCCGGTTCATCTCCTCGAGCCGCCAGAGCACGCGGTCGGTCGCCTCCAGCATGCGCTGGAAGGCGTACCGGCGCCGCATCTGGCGGCGCAGGGCGGTCTCTTGCTGCTCGATTCGGCTGCTCGTGTGGTCGATCATGCTCAGCTACCTTTCTTAGCTTACCGGCTCCCGCGAGTTCATAAAGAGGCGATTTGAGCGATTTCCCGACCCGTGTCGAACAATTGTTCCGGCCGATCGACGCCTGGGGCGAGTTCAGGAAGGGCGCCCGGCCCGCCGCCGTCGTGTTCGTCCTCTACCAGCATGGGGGTCGCTGGATGGTCCCATTCGTAAGGCGCCGGGCCGACCTCCGGGACCACCCGGGGCAGGTTGCGCTGCCGGGTGGCGGGGTGCAGAAGGGGGAATCCGCCTGGGAGGCCGCGCAGCGCGAGGTGCAGGAGGAGATCGGCGTCCCACTGGGCGGCCTGGCCCCCCTTGGCGCGGGCGACCCCATCTACGCCTCCGTGTCCAACTTCTCGGTGGTGCCCTTCGTGGCCCACCTGCCCGACCCGGTCTTGCCGTTCGTGCACGACGAGCGAGAACTCGACGGCGTCCTGGCCATCCCGCTCGACCGGCTGCTGGACGACGGCGCCTGGCTGGAGTCGGACGATCCATGGCGTTTCCGCTACCTGGCGCACGAGGAGAGCGTGGTATGGGGCCTGACCGAGAGGATCGTGGCCGGGCTCGCGCCCAGGCTCAGGCAAGCGCTCGCCGGAGATCGAACCGAGGGTCCGCCAGCTGGTCCCGAGTGACTCGCGCCCGTTCCTGCATCACGTGCCGGGCGCGGGCCACGGTGTGGTGGTCATCAACTCCGGCCACCGCGACAAGCCGGCCTTCGGCCAGGTAGAACACGGCGAACGGCGGCTGCGCCATCGCGCCCCGGATCACGATTTCGTCCCACGGCAGTCCCGCGCCGGCGTACTGCAGATTGATGTCGTACTGATCGGACCAGAACCACGGCACCTCCGAATACGGATCTGTTGCGCCGGCCATCGCTCGCCCGACCGCAAATCCCTGCCGCTGCGCGGTCTGGAAGTGCTCGACCCGAATCCGCGCTCCATAGAGAGGACTCCAGAAACGCGTCACGTCCCCGGCGGCGAAGACGCCAGGTGCCTCAGTGCTGCCGGACGCGTCGACAACGACGCCTCCATCGATCGCAAGAGCGGCGCGTTCGGCGAGCGCGGTGCGAGGGATGGAACCCACGCCGACCACCACGGGCGCGCCAAGCTGCGGCAGCTCTTCAACCCCGAGGTGCATCTCCACTCCATGGGCGCGGTGCACGTCCGCGAGGTAGGCGCCAAGCTTCGGACCAAGTACGCGGAGGAGCGGTTGCGCAAGCCCCTCGTAGACGCGAACTGCGCAACCGCGCAGCCGGGCCGCGGCCGCCACCTCGCAGCCGATGAACCCCGCACCGATCACGTCAAGCGGCTCGCCTCGCTCGAGTGAGGGGCGCAGTGCGTCAGCATCCGCCAGCTCGCGCAGGTAGAGCACGTCCCCGAATCCAGGCAGGCGCCGCGCGGCAGAGCCGGTCGCAATGCACAGGAGGTCCCACGAGATCTTCTCTCCGGACTCGAGCTCGGCGGCGCGGCGTTCCAACCCGAGGTCGATGACCTCCTCGCCGAGCCGCAGGTCAATGCCAAGCTCGCGATACTGCTCGGCCGGCCGCAGTCGAAGCTTCTCTCGCGGCACCGTGCCCAGCAAGTAACCCTTGGAAAGATGAGGTCGCTCGTACGGCGGCTCGCTTTCCGTGCCCACCAGCACGATCTCGCCGTCGAAACCCGCGTCCCGAAGCCCGGCGGCGACCGCGTCACCTGCCGGACCGCCGCCGACGATCAGCGCTCGGACCGGCGCCCCTTTTCCAGCTCACGCAGGCGGCGCAGCGACCACGCCAGGTAGCCGCCCAGCACCAGCACCGCGAAGGCGTACGCGATGACGAGGTAGCTCAATTGACGGGCTCCGCCTCGGGCTCGCGCGAGCTGACGATGGGCGCGCGTTCGGTCAGCGCCTGCACGGCCCCGTCGGCGAGCGTCTCGATCCGGTAACGGATCACAACCAGCACCGCAGCCAGCGCCAGCGTGCAGGCCATGGTGACGAAGAACGTCGCGAGCATCTCCGGCGGGAGCGCGTCGTTGACGATGATCGGCCCGGGGTGAACCGTCTGCCACCAGGTGACGCTGAAGTGCACGATCGGCACGTCGATGAACCCGAAGATGCCGACCACCGCGGCGAAGCGTGCCGCCTGCCGGCCTGGCTCGGCGAGGCGCCGGACCAGCAGATACCCCGCGTAGATGATCCAGAGCACGAGCGTCGACGTCAGCCGCGCGTCCCACGTCCAGTAGGTCCCCCAGATCGGCTTGGCCCACAGCATGCCCATGACGAGCGTGACGGTCGTGAACACCAGGCCCACCAGCGCGCCGGCGCGCGCGAATCGATCCGCCACGAGACTGCCGTTGCGCAGGTAGATCGCGCCGCCGACCAGCACGACCGCGAAACAGCCGTACGCTGCGATAGCCGCGCTGACGTGTAGGTAAAAGATGCGCTGGACCGAGCCCTGCAGCGCGTCGGTGGGCGCGTAAAGGAAGATCGCCGCGGCCGCGACGAGCATCAGGACGACGGCCGCAGCCGCCGCTTTCTCGTACCTATTCATCTAGGACGAATCGCGCCGCCAGCGAGGTGAGCACGAGGAACAGTATGTCGAAGTCCACAAGCAGGGCCATGGCCTGGTCGTAGCTGCCGCTTGCCCCCATCGCCACCTGCACCGCCTGCCCGCCCGCGACGATGAAAGGAATCCACAACGGCAGCGTGAGCAGTGGAAGCAGCAGCTCGCGGGCGCGGACGCGAGCCACCATCGCGGCGAACAGGCAGCCGAGCGCAGCCATCCCGATCGTGGCCAGGAGCACCGCGGCGACGACCTGCACAGATAGCGGTGTCCCGAAGAACACGGCCAGCGCAGGCAGCAGCACGGCCTCGCATCCGACGAGCAGGATCGTCGCGGCAAGGGCCTTGCCCGCGAAGATCGCGACGGGCGACGCGGGCGTCATCAGAAGCGCCTCGAGCGAAGCCTGCTCGCGCTCCGCGGCAAAGGCTCGGCCGAACGCCACCAGCCCCGCAAACACAAGTACGAGCCACAGGATCCCGGGCGCGATCGACGGCGCGTTGCGAGAGTCGATCTGGAAGCCGAAGTTGGCGATCACAAGCGCGAGGATCACGAACTGGGCCAGCGCCGGGACCAGCTCGCGGGTGCGCCATTCGGCCGTCAGGTCCTTGCGTGCGACGGCGATCGCGACCGCGAAGGAGTTCGTCATTTGACCACGTGCAGCCGCGTCGCGGTGCCCACCGAGCGGCCGTGCCGCAGCGTGAGCGTCCTCTGGCACAGGCGGTTGGCGAGCGCGTGGTCGTGAGTCGCCAGGACAACGGTCCGATCCTTCATGACCTCAGCGAGTAATTCCGCTCCGTCGGAACCGAGGCTCGCGTCCGGCTCGTCGAGCACCAGCAGCTTGGGGTCGTGAAGTATCGCCCTGCCGATGGCGAGTCGCTGCTGCATCCCTCGGGACAGCGATCCCGCTGGACGGTTCGCGACAGAACCGAGGCCGACCAGGCCCAGCGTCTCCTCCACCCGCGTCTTTTTCACGCCCTGCAGCGTGCAGAAGAATTCCAGGTTCTCTGCAGCGGACAGCGCCGGGTAGAGGCCCGGAGCGTGTGCGACGTAGCCGATCCGCTGCCGCAGGCGCCTTCGCTCGCGAAGGGCGTCGAGGCCCATGATCTCGAGGCGGCCCGACGTCGGGCGCGCCGCCGTGGCGAGGATGCGCAGCAGCGTCGTCTTCCCCGCTCCGTTCTCGCCCAGCACGGCCATGTGCTCGCCGGCGTCGATGGCGAGGTCGACGGATTCCAGCGCCACCTCGGAGCCGAACCAATGCGTGAGACCGTTCGCGACGAGGATGCTCATTTACTGTCATCCGGCGGCGTTTTGATCAGCGGCCAGAGCACGAAGGGGCCGGCCGCGAACAGGAGCAGCGTCGCGACGATGAGGGCCATCTAACCAGGGACCGATGCGGGCACGCGGCGCCTGACCGCCTCGACCGCCGCCGCTCGCTCTCCAAGGTTGCCCAGCAGCACGCCGAAGATGATGATCGCCCCGCCCGCCCAGATCCAGCTGACGAGTGGGTTGACGAACACGCTGAACGAGGCGGACCCGTCCGCGGTGACGCCCGCCAGCACGACGTACACGTCGGCCAGCGGCGTGGTGTTGATCGCCACGCGCGTCAGCGATTGCCCGCCGAGGCCCGCGTACGTGGCGCGGGCGGGCTCGAGCGTCGCGTCGCCGAATCGCATCAGCGCCACGAGCTCGGTGTGATCCGCGAGCTGGCGCTGCTCCGATCCCGCATAGGTCAGCGTGTACCCGGCGACGGTCACCTGCTCGCCGGGCGCGAGCGTCACGTCTTTTTCCTGCTGCCAGAAGTGCGAAGCCCCGATTCCCGTCACGAGGACGGCCAGGCCGAGATGCGCAAGGTAGGCGCCGTAGCGCCGCCGCCTGCGCCGCAGGTTCTTCCAGCCCTGGCTAAGGCGGGCGTACTGCATGAGGCACGTGGCCGCGACGCCCGCCACCAGCGGGAGTGTGATGAGCGCCGGAATCGAGCTGACACGAGCGACGAGCAGCGCAGCGAGCGCAACCAGGGCGGTGACGCCCGGCCACATCATCGCGCGCAGAGAGGGAAGCCTGGCGGCGCCGCGCCACGGCAGGAGCGGACCGGCCGCCATCAAGGCCAGGATGACGACCAGCAGCGGGCCGGCGGCCCGCTCGAAATACGACGCGCCGACCACGCGCTGCTGGCCGAGCATGCCCGACACGAGCGGCAGGATCGTGCCCCAGAAGACCACTGCGACGACTCCGATCAGGAGCAGGTTCTGAAGCACGAACGCCCCTTCCCGAGAAACCGGCGCCACGGGTTGCGTGTGGCCGCCAAGCCCGCTTGATCGAGCCGCCAGCAGGACTACCGAGAACACGATGCAGACCAAAAGGAACCCCAGGAACCACGGGCCGATGGCGCTGATCGCGAAGGTGTGCACCGACGGAACGACTCCGCTACGCACGATGAAGGTGCCGAAAACGACGAGCAGAAAAGCGAGGATGACCAGGCCGAAGTTCCATGCTCGGAGACGGCCGCGCGTCTCCTGGACCATCGATGAGTGCAGGTAGGCGGTCGTGGCGAGCCACGGCATGAGGGCGACGTTCTCGACCGGATCCCAGCCCCAGTAACCGCCCCAACCCAGCACGTGGTACGCCCACCACATGCCGAGGACGAGGCCGGTCGTCTGGAGGCTCCAGGCGATGAGAGCGAAGCGTCGGGTGTGCGCGATCCACGCGGAATCGGGCCTGCCGGCGAGAAGAGCGGCCGATGCGAAGCAGAACGGGATGGCGAAGGAGGCGAAGCCGGCCAGCACCACCGGCGGATGGATCAGCATTCCGCCGTCGCGGAGGACGGGGTTCAGCCCGAGGCCGTCGGGCGGGATGATCGAGAGCAGGCCGAACGGGCTCGCGACCAGCACCAGGACGACCAGGAAAAAGCTGAGGATCGCGGCCATGAGGCCCGCGGCGTAGGCCGCTATCCTCAACCCGAGCGATGCGCTCGCGACGAGCGACACGCTGCCGAGGACCCCGAGCACCAGGGCCCAGTAGAGAAGCGAGCCCTCCTGCCCACCGTAGAAGCCGGCCGCGACCAGCGCGATCGGCGTCGACAGGTCCGTGTGCTCGGTGACGTAGGCGAGCGAGAAATCGTGACTGAGCAGCGCCCACTCGAGCAACCCGCCCGCTACCGCGATCATCGCCGCGGCGGCGTAAAACGCGCGCCGTCCGACCTGGGCCATGACGGCGTTCTCCTGGCTGCCCGCCCAGAAGGAAAGCACCGCGGAAAAGCCGCCCATGACGAGAGCGGCGAGGAGTGCGCCGGCGCCGAGGTATCCGAGTATCACTGGGTGTAAGGGGTCGTGGAGAACCGGGACGGGCACTTGGCCAGCAGGGTGCGCGCGTGGAACACGCCGTCTGAGCCCAGCCGTCCCTCGGCGACCACCGTGATTCCCGGCCTGAATATGTCGGGCAGAGTCCCGGTGTAATCGACCGGTATGGACGCGGTCCCATCTTTCTCGGTGAAGGTCACGTGCAGCCCGCCCTGGCTCTTCTGCACGTCGGTCTCGACGACGCCCGCGACGCGCACGTCACCGCTGATGGCGTGCGATCGCAGCTGGCTGACCGTGAGGTAGTACTCGGCGGAGCCCCCGGAGGCGGAATAGATCAGGTAGCCGACGCATGCGGCCACGACCAGCGCGGGGATGGACCATCTGATCATGTGGAGATCAGCGCCACGTAGTGGTCGAGAGTTGGCGTGTCGAGAGGTCCCGTGAACGACGCCGTCACGCGACCCTGCGCGTCGATGAAGAACGTGGCGGGCAGGCCGGCCACGCCGTAGGACTGATAGCTGCCGACCACGATCGGGCCTGCCGGGTAGGGGTGCTGGTGCAGCTGCTCGAAGGTACTGAAACCGCCCGAGGTGTCCTGGTTGTCAGCCCCGACGAACGCGACACCGGGATGAGCGGCGGCGCCGTTCGACAGGACTGGCAGCTCCTGCGCGCACGGCGCGCACCAGGACGCCCAGAAGTTCAAGACGACGGGCTTGCCCTGCAGCTGCCACACGCGCACCTGATCTCCGCTCGAGGTCTGGATCGCCAGCCGCGGCGCGGTCTTGCCCAACACGGGCGGGTTGGCGAGCGCGGCATGCTGGAGGCCCCATGCGAGCGACAGCATCAACACGGAACCGAGGACGATCGCTACAACCGCGAACATCAGGTGTGCGCCCTGCGCGCGCCCGGCGCCGACCCTGGGGTTCACGCGCCTGAGTCTAGGGACTTGAGGAGCCCGTTTGCCTTCGCGATCCGCGCGTACAGCCGCCCCGAGGGCTTGATCGTCCGCTCCAGCGTGTTGCGGTCGACCGCGATCAGGCCGAAGTGCGCCTGGTAGCCACGGTTCCACTCGAAGTTGTCCATGTTCGTCCAGTGAAAGTAACCCCGCACGTCGACGCCATCCTGGATCGCCAGGCGCACGCTCTCGAGGATGTCGGTGAGATAGCGCTCACGCACGCGATCATCGGTGGTGGCCATTCCGTTCTCGGTGATGTACACCGGCTTGCCAAGATGTTTCAGGTCGCCAAGGACGGCGCGCATCCAGCTCGGGTCGGCGCTCCATCCCATCTCGGTCACCGGCACGCCCGGAACGTTGAAGCGCCTGATGAACTGGTCCTGCGGCCGCCGGGCGTCGAATGCAACGTACTGACCGTGGTAATGCGCGATGCCGATGAAATCCGACATCGCCTCCACCACCTTGCGCAGCCTGCCCGGCGCGACCGGCCAGCGGTCGACCGCGATCTGAGCCGTCTGGGCGGCCAGCCGATCCGCGCGTTTGTTGCTCGCGGGAAGGAACAGAAACTTGTGATGGGACAGGCCGACCGGCGAGTCCGGCCAGCGTCGCTTGATCGCGAGGTACGCCAGCTCGTGAGCGTGCCGCATGTTGGCCAGGACCCGGTAGACGGAAGCGAGGTCGCCTCGGCGGGCGGGCGGGAACTCGCCGGTGATCCAGCCGTTCGCGGCATAGATGTTGGGCTCGTTGATGGTGCACCAGAGCGAGACCAGGTCGCCGAGCTCGTCGACCACGCGATGCACGTAAGGAAGGAACGCCCGCGCCGATCCGGAGGCAGTCCATCCGCCCTTCTTGATGAACCAGAGCGGATTCGTGAAGTGATGGAGCGTGACCATCGGCTCCATGCCCTGCTCCCGGAGCTCGCCCAGCACGTCGCGGTAGTGCCGGATCTGGCGCGAATCGAACTCACCTTCGGATGGCTCGATGCGCGACCACTCGATCGAGAGGCGGTGCGCCCCCTGGCTCAGCTCCCGTAATAGCGAAAAATCCTCGCGGTACCGGTTGTACTGGTCGCACGCGATCTCTGACGTGTCGCCGTTCGCGATGCGCCCCGGCTCGTGCTCGAACTCCCACCAATCGCAGTTGCGGTCGTTTCCTTCCACCTGGTGGGCGGCGCTGGCCGTGCCCCAGAGGAAACGTTCGGGGAACCCATTCGCGGCCACGGTCAGGCGGCGGCGATCGCGGGCGCCACAGCGGGCGGCGGGATGTAGTCCCAGGTGATGGGAGTCTCGCCCTCCATGTCCAGCCGCAACATGCCCGCCTTGTCGACCGCCTTGCGGTACATCTCACGCTCGTTGTGGGCCCGCCCGTCGAGCAGGATCCAGGCGGCGTTCAGCGGGTCCGCGTGGCTCACGATCGCCTGCGTCTCACCCGGGCGCTCTCGCGCGAGGCGGCGAGCCACCGCCAGCACGCGCCCGCCCAGGCGGTCGACCGATTCGTCGCCGGGAACCAGGCCACGTCTCGCCTTGTGGACGAACCAGAGTGGGCGGCGCAGCGGTATCTGCCAGTAGGGCAGGCCCTGGAGATAACGGCTGAACTCGGCCTCTCTCAGGTCTGCGTCGCTCTCCAGGACAGCAGGTTGGGCCAGCCGCTCGTTGATCAGCCGCGCCGTCTCGGCGGCGCGAGCCAGGGGGCTGTGGACGATGCGGCGAATGTCTTCGTCGCGCAGCCGGTCGCCCACCGCGGCCGATTGCCGGCGCCCCAGCGAGCTGAGCTGAAACCCGTCTAGATGCCCGTACAGCAGCTTGTGCGGATTCTCCACGTCGGCATGGCGGATCAGGTAGACACGGGTGTGAGTCACGACTGGGGCTTCGGTCCTATTGGCTTCGCAGCGCGCCGATCGAGGTGCGGTTGGTTCCTCCCGAGCGGCCCGTCTCGAGTGCGTGATAGGACTCGCGGAGCAGGTTGCCGGTGTACTCGCGCCGGTTCATCAGGCCGGCCTCCTCGTCGTTGCGGCTCACGAGGCCGATCGTCGCGGCGCCACAGCTGACGGTGATTCGCTGCCAGTTTCCCGCGGTGGAGAAGTCATGGGTGGCGATCGAGCGCCGGATCTTGTCGGCGGCCAGCGTGGCGCCCTGCTGGTCGGTCTCCGGCAGCACGATAGCGAAGTGAGGCGGTCCGTCGGCGTCCAGGAATCCGACGGTGTCGGTGTCGCGGATCGCCTGGCCCAGGCGTTCTGCGATCTCGCGCAGGAGGCCTTCGACCTGGATCTGCTCGAGCTCCTTGTGAATGTGCTCGGCGTGGTCGAGCTCGATCACCAGGACTGAAAGCGGGCGGTGGTAGCGCACCGCCCGGTTGGCCTCCTGGCCGACCAGCGCGTTGATGAATTTCGAGTTCCAGATGCCCGTGACCGGGTCCACGACCCCGAAAAGAGGGCTGGACGAGCGGTCGGCCTGGCTGTGGCCGCAGCTCGGGCAGTACTGCGAGGTCTCCGGCAGCTCCGAGTTGCAGTACCAGCAGGTGGCCACGCTGGGCATTCTAGGCATGCGGCCCGCACGATCGCGCCGGAGTCAGAATTCGCTCATGGCGGACCAGGGGGAGCTTTTCGGGTTGCCGGCGGCTGCCGAGCCAAACGCGCCGCTGGCGACCCGAATGCGGCCGAAGACGTTCGACGATCTCGTCGGACAGCGCAGGGTGGTCGAGGTCCTGAGGCAGCTGACCCGCTCGGGCCACCTGCCGAGCATCGTGCTCTGGGGGCCGCCGGGGAGCGGCAAGACCACGCTCGCGGGCCTGCTCGCGACCGAGACGAGCGCGCGAATGGTGTCGATGTCCGCCGTGACCGCGGGCGTAGCCGACCTCCGCAAGGTCGTGGCCGAGGCGAAGATCCACCGGCGGGCGGGCCTGCGGACGGTGCTGTTCATCGATGAGATCCATCGCTTCAACAAGGCCCAGCAGGATGCGATCCTGCCTCACGTCGAAGACGGCACCGTCACCTTGATCGGCGCCACGACCGAGAACCCGTCGTTCGAGGTGATCGCGCCGCTGCTCTCGCGCAGCCGGGTGTTCAGGCTCGAGCAGCTCGAGCGAGACGAGCTCGAGCAGGTGGTCAAGCGCGGGCTCGCCGAGCTTGGCGTGAGGATCGAAGACGAGGCGATGAACGCCCTGCTCGAGGGATCACGCGGCGATGCGCGCGTGGCGCTCAACGGGCTGGAGGCCGCCGCGGTGCTGGCGGGTGAGGAGGCAGTCTCGCTCGACCACGTCGAGCGTGCGCTGCAGCAGAGTCACCTCCTGTACGACCGCGCGGGCGACCAGCACTACGACATCGTCTCGGCGCTGATCAAGAGCGTCCGCGGCAGCGATCCGGACGCGGCCGTGTACTGGATGGCGAGGATGCTCGAGGCGGGAGAGGACGTGATGTTCGTCGCCCGCCGGCTGGTCATTCTGGCGGCCGAGGACATCGGGCTGGCGGACCCTCAGGCGCTTCCAGTCGCGATGGCCGCGCAGCAGGCTGCTCACTTCGTCGGCATGCCAGAGGCCGTGCTCCCGCTCACCGAGGCGGCCCTCTACCTGGCGCTGGCGCCGAAGTCCAACTCTGCCCTGACCTCTTACGGCGCCGCGCGCGAGCTCATACAGGAAACCGGCAACGAGCCCGTCCCGATGCACCTGCGCAACGCGCCGACCGGCCTGATGAAGGCGATGGGCTACGGCAAGGGCTACAAGTACGCGCATGACGCGGAGGGTGGCGTGGCGGACCAGGTGCACATGCCGGAGAAGCTCAAAGGCCGCAAAGTCTATGTGCCCAATCCGCGAGATAGGAATCCCCTCTCCCCTCCAGGGGAGAGGGTCAGGGAGAGGGGCGAGAAAGAACCCAAGTAGCATTGCGCTTCGTGGCAGACGCTCTCGTGATCTTCAAACCCGACGCCGCCTACAGGCTTTCCGCGCGCGCCGGGCTGTGGGACTGGCTCTCCTCGGAACGGGACTGGAAGGTCGAATCCCTCGACTGGTTCCAACCGCCGGTCGCGCTGATCGAGAGCCACTACGACTTCTTGAAGGGACGGCCTTTCTTCCCGTGGCTCGTCGATTTCATGACCGCGCTGCCCCTGGTGGTCGGACGCGTCACCGCATCCGCGGATGCGTTGACCCAGATGCGCCACGACCTTGGTGAAACCCGGATCGCGCAATCTCGCCCGGGCTCGCTGCGCGAGCGCTATGGCATCTTCGGCGGGCTCAACTGTCTTCACCTGTCGGACGCGCCGGAGTCCGGAGCGGCCGAGGTGGGGAAATGGTCGAAGGTCGTGCAAGTAGACCGCGTCGCCGTCGAGCTCGAGACCACCTCGAACAGGCCGGACCACACCTACCGACTGCGATCGCTTGCGAGCCAGGTCGCGGCGG
>Ga0209009_1000370_pt1 | contig 16889 bp, 16 predicted proteins | sample BlaSpr_A8_OM3_M2_FD_187979 | JGI IMG/M metagenome (GOLD analysis project Ga0209009, IMG submission 187979) | Forest soil microbial communities from Thunder Bay, Ontario, Canada - Black Spruce, Ontario site 2_A8_OM3_M2 (SPAdes) (version 2) | ecosystem: Environmental > Terrestrial > Soil > Boreal... | reverse complement strand
CGGCACGGCGGCGTGCTGCCGCTCGTGCTGCGGCAGTTGATGGCGAGGAGCTAGCCGGGGAAGACCGACAGCTGCGAAAGGCTGTGGACGTCGCTGAAGGGTAGGGTCGTTTCGCTCTTGCTCGTCAGGCTGTAGGCAAAGACTTTTCCGGAGGGCTGCGACGGCCCGCCCAGACACTCGCTGGTGCAGGCTTGCTCCTCGAGATACCAGAGCGTGTCGCCGGTGATGAAAATCGGATGCGAGCGCGGCGCCGTCGCCGTCGTGACACTCTGGTTGCCCTGCAGGTCGTAGAGCTTGACGTGCGGCACGAAGTTGGTATCGATGTCGGTGTACGCGAGCCAGCGGTCGTCGGGCGAGGGCGCCGGGTCGTACCAGTGGAGACCACTGGCAAGCGTGCCGACGCTGTGGACCTCGGCGTCCCAGGTGCGGACGCCGACGGCGTCGCGGTAATAGACGCGGTTACTGTGGCGCGCCCAGGTCGCCATCGTGGCATTGGCGCTCGTGCCTGCAGGTGGGAGGAACGCCACGGTGTTGTCGGCGGTTCGCAGCACGAGGAACTGGCCGGTTTCCGGCGCCTGGCCCTGGTTACCGACGAAGGTATCGACCATCAGGAGGTATTTGTCGTCTGGTGAATACTCGAGCCGCAATTCATCATCACGACCGACGCCTCGGCCCGCGATCGCATTGAGATTCAGGCTGGTTTCCTGGCCGCCGCGCCGGATGTGCAGCGACGGCTTGTTGCTGGCATCGTGCAGCAGATAGGCAAGCATCGAGCCACTGTGACTGTAGGCGAAGGCCGGCACGAAGCCGGTCACGGTGACGTCGGCGGTTGATGCTCGCGTGCTCAAGTCGAAGGTCATGATGCGAATCGACGGGGTGCTGGCGTCGACGTAGGCGATCTTCTGCGCCGAGACAAAGTGCGCCTCGGGTGCAGCGCCCGCGCCGAGGGATACCAGCTGTTGCGGGGTGCTGCTCGCGGAATCGTAGAGGAGAATCTCACTGCCAGCGGTGGTCGAGGCCGTGAAAAGCACACGATAGCCGGTCGCCCTTGCCGTGGAACCGGCGGTGGATGGCGTGCCCGGCGTCGGCGACGGCCCGGTCGACGCGGGCGCGGCGCTGCAGGCGGCGAGCGTGATCAGCACGACCAGGCTGATGGGATGAAGGCGATGCAACGATCCGGTGCTGTTCAGACTCCGGCGATTTTAGCGCCCTTTCAGTCCTCGTATTGGGCTTTGCCACTTCTTGACCAACGTGGAACAAAGCGGCACGGTTCCTTACGGAGGCGTATGGGCGCCCCTGCGATCCTCGTTGCTCTGGCAGGGGAATGAAATGAAAACCGTAAGGTTTTCGCGTTGCCGGAAGCGGGGACACGGCCAAACGATGACCGAGTTTGCTCTGGTCGTGCCTATCCTGCTGGTACTCATCATGGGCGTGCTCGACGGGGCGCTGCTCCTTTTTAGCGTGGGAACGGCCCGCTATGCCGCGTCTGAGGGCTCGCGGGTGGCGTCGCAAGCCGGTAGTGCAGCCACGGCCGATGCGCTGGTCCTGCAGATCATCCGCAACAACGTCGGCACCACGCGCCTCTTCGACGTCAGCGAGATTGACATCTACAAGCTCAATCAGGATGGCAATGGAAACCTGACCCCTGACCCCGCCCGTTTCAACCGCTATGCGTTAGATGGGACACCGATCGTCTCACCCGAGCCGTGGCCGTCGTCCGCACGCAATGTCGGCAACGGCACCAGCGACTTCATCGGCGTGACCATCAAGTACACGTACACCTGGAAAGCCGGCTTCTTCGCCCCGCTCGGGCCGATCAAGACGACGGCGGATGTCTATGTGCGGTTGGAGCCGCAGAGCTACTGAGATGAGGACATATCGGCGCGCCTATCCGAGTCGCGGGCAGTCGCTCGCGGAGATGGCGGTCGTGATCCCCGTGCTCTTCTTCCTTTTGATGGGCGGCTTCGACGCCACCATCATGATTGCCGATCGCGTCACCGCGGGCTCCGCCGTGCGGCAGGCGGCCCGGCTGGCTGCCGAGCTGGGTGGGATCCAGACGAACCCGGGCTCGACGACCTCGCAAATCGACATGCAGATCGTCCATGATGCGCTGGCCGTCGCCCGCAGCCTGACCTCCGCCAGCGTTACCGAGATCGATATCTATGCGCCGTCCCGTGCAGACGGCAGCTACCGAGCTGGTGACCCGGTCGATCAATACCTGATCAGCGGCGGCGCCATTTCGCCAGGCACCCAGACCTTTCCGATCCAGAATCGCCTCCAGATTCCGCCGACAGAGACCTCAATTGGTGTTCGCCTCGTCTGGAACTACTCGCCACCTGCCGGGATCTTTCCCAAAAACATGCAGATCGTGGAATACGCCGTCATGAAAGCGGCGCCGGTGCTGGTATGACGAGGAACCATCGGCCGCAGCCGCTGCCGTCGCGTCGTCTGCGCGGCAAGGCCGGGCAGGCGATCGTCCTGCTGGCGCTCACCGGCACTTTGATGATCGGTGGCGTTGGGACGGCCGTCGACCTCGCGGTCGGCTACATGTACAGCATTGCGGCCGAGCGTGCCGCCGCCGCGGCGGCGCTCTCCGGCGTGGTCTTCATGCCCAACCAGTTCGACGGCACCAAAGCGGTGCCGATGGGATCGCGCAACGACGCCACCGACCGCGCCCTCGATGAGGCCAAGCGCAACGGCTTCGACACCGCGGACACCCTGAACGGCGTGGTCGTCGTGCCGGCGGCCGTGCCTGGCCACCCCAACCAACTGCGGGTCACGGTTGCCAAGCAGGCTCCAGTTTTCTTCATGCAGATTTTCGGCTTCAGACAATACGTCGTCGCCCGGACGGCGGTGGCGGCCTATCTGCCGCCGATCTCGCTCGGCCAGCCGGGGAGCCAGATGGGCTCGTCGCTCGGCGAACTGGGCAAGACCAGGTTTTACTTTTCCCGGACCGAGGGTTGGGGCACGGGCCGCACCCAGGGCGACGCCTACACCCCAACTCCTGCTGGTAGCACCGACGTCCACCAGCTGAGCTACACCAACGGCACCGAGCCCAAGGACACGAGCGTGGCGGACCGAGGCGGCTACGACTACCGCCTCATCGTCCCGTCCGGCGGATCTGGTGGCGTCGTCCAGGTGTACAACGCCGCCTTCTCACCGGACGGCACTGGCGGGTCGGCCAACAGCTGCGACAACAACAACCAGAACCCGGCAGCGCGAACCTGCTCGGTCGGTGGCAACAACTGGTTCCACGAGGACGACCAGGGCCCGTTCAACTTCGGCACCGATACCAACTACTCCGCGATGCGCTATACGCTCTACCGCGTCAACAACAACTTCATTCGCAGCAACGATGAGCTGCTCTCGCAGCTGACCGTGTACCCGATCGACGCCCGGAACTGGAGCACCGCGTCGAAGCAGTACACGATCATGGGCGGACCCAAAGAGGGCAAGACCGTCGACCAGCAGTACGCCGGTGCTCTCCCGACCAACATGTTGATCTACCACAACTGGGTCGACGTGACGAGTTACTCGGGACAGAACGACGGCGGCCTGGTCAACCTGCAGACCACACCGGCGCTGGCCAACTACCTGATCGGCGGTGCCCTCGCGCCGGGAACCTATCGGCTTCGCGTCGATACCATGGATCACAACGCCACCACTTTCACCGACCCCAACGCGGGGGCGCACAAAGGCTATGCCGTGCGCGCCGTCAATGGCGACATCAACCGGACGACCTGCACGACCTGCGAGGTCGCGGGCTGGAACGAGATCTGTTTCTTCACCCCCTTCGATGCCGGCCCAGGCGGCAACTTCTCGATGAGCCTGTTCTCGCTGACCCCTGACTATGCCGGCCTGACGGTGGCCATCGACATCTACGACGTGGGCGATATCTCGAGTTCGAGCGGCAAGGTCGTGGTCAACATCCTCGACCCGTCGGGGGCAGTGGCCAGCTCGGCCCAGGGCATCAATATCTACGACCTCGGGGTCCAGCGGTCGAATCTTGCGTCGGGCCAGTATGCGGTGATTGCGAGTGCCCAGAATGGCAATACCAAGGCCTCCTTCGTGGCCACCGACACCAGCAATGGCACCACCCGCAACGGTCACTGGGTCCACGTCGAGCTGCCGGTGCCGTCCAACTACAACCCGCCGCCCGGCCAGTACTGGTGGAGCATGCAGTACGTCACCGGCGCCGGCACGGTCGCGGTCGACACGGTGACGGTCGCGGTCGGCCTCAAGGGCGGCCCGGTTCACCTGCTGCCGTAACCAACGGCGCCGCTATCATCCGGTCGTGCGCGGACTGAAAGGGAAGCGGGTCGTGATCACGGGCGGCGCCAGTGGGATCGGTCTGGCGACCGTCGCCCGCTTCCTCGACGAAGACTCCCGGGTGCTGGTCCTCGACCGGGACCCGAAAGGCTGCCATCAGCTCTCTCTGAAATTTCCGGCGCTGGTCGACGCCATCGTCGTCGACGTGGCGGACGCACGAGAGGTTGCGGCGGCCTTCTCGACGGTTGACAGTCGGCTCGGTGGCGTGGACGTCCTGGTCAACAACGCCGGCATTAGCATCCGGCATCGCTTTCTCGACCTCTCCCCTGCCGAGTGGTCGCAGGTGCTGGCGGTCAACCTCACCGGCGTGTTCAATGTGGCACAGCAAGCGGCGAAGCGGATGGTCAGCGCCGGCGGCGGCGTGATCATCAACATGGGCTCCACCAACGGGATGGTGGGCCACCCGATGTACGCTGATTACAACGCTTCCAAGGCCGGGGTGATCGAGCTCACGAAGTCGATGGCCCTCGAGCTCGCGCCTACCGTGCGCGTGATCGCGGTCTGCCCCGGCTACGTGCTCACGCCGATGCAGGAGGCCGAGTACACGCCGGCGATGCTGGAGGCTGTCAACCACAAGATCCCGCTCGGCCGCCATGCCCGGCCGGACGAGATCGCCGCGCTCTTCGCCTTCCTGGCCTCCGACGAGGCACCGTACATCACCGGCCAGGCCATCGTTATCGACGGCGGCGAGACCGCCGGGGGGCTCGCAAGCCAGCCCTAACGCCGCGCGCGATACTTTGGCCAATGGAACAGCGCATCAGTCTCGTGACGCTCGGGGTGAGGGACCTCCGCCGCGCCCGAGCCTTCTATGAAGCACTCGGCTGGGCCGGGGCTCAACAGCCCGACGACGAGGTCGCGTTCTTTCAGGCCGGCGGAATGATCTTCGGGCTATGGACAGCGCTGGGCGGTCACGGCGCACCCGGGATCGAGTTGGCGCATAACGTCCGCTCCCCGGAGGAGGTGGACGCCTTACTCGCCGAGGCGCAACGTGCCGGTGCGACGATCGTCCGACCAGCTGCCCGCGCCGACTGGGGCGGCTACACGGGTGCCTTCGCCGATCCCGATGGCTATGTGTGGGAGGTCGCGCACAATCCCGGTTGGACGCTCGCGGGTGACGGCTCGGTCCGGCTCGGTTAGCCGGCCACGTCAGGGGCTGCCTCTGGCTCCCATCGGGAACCCCTGATCGTCGACCAGCACCCGTGCGCCAAGTGGCGTTTTGAGAACGGCGGACGCGGTGCGGAGAATTCCAACCAGGGTGCACGCCACCGTCGCGTTGTTGGCGTAGCTATTACTGTGGTAGCTCATTCGGGTGACCATGACGGCCGTCCGCGACTCGGTCAGCTTCACTTCGTACCTCACCCCGCAAGGGCCGGTGCCCGATTGCCCACCAATGAAGCTAATGGTCAGCGTCCGGTGATCGGGCCCGACGACTGCGCCGGCCGAGGACGGATCTCCATTCCGTCCCGATAGCGCGGAGGGAAACCAGCGCGCTGCCGGGGCCACCGCGAGCACCGGGATTGGGCCATCCACGCGGGCAAATGAAAAGAGCCAGGCCGGCAGCGTTTCTTCCCCTCGGTCCGTCCCGAACGTGGCTGTACCGAGTCGGGCCTCTGTCAGGGTCAGGCGCAGCCCTGCCACTGCGTCGGCATTTGGTTTGAGCAAGTCGAATGCTTTGTACGCGCTGATGATCGGGTATCCACCGGCCGTGGCGGGCCCGGCTGGCAGATGAGCCGGGCGATCGAACGCGCCCCCAAGCAGGGCTTCCTTCACGTTCTCATCGCCGTAGACCCCGTGGGGCCCGTCGGGGGACCCTCCCGCCCCCGGGGCGATCACGAGTGGGCGCGGCGATGCCGTAATCGGGAATGCCGCCCACACCTGGAGGGCCGGAGGGAGGGAATCAGTGCCACTGACGCTATCCGGTACGGCAACCGGGCCGGAGCACGCGGCCAGCATGACGCCGAGAAGCCCACAAAGCACGACCCGGCCGTTCCATGCGCAAGGGTTGATTCCGACCCGAGTCGAGGGCCTCACTACTCGTAAACGGCCAAACCGGCTAAAAGTTCCCCGCATCCTGGCGGGTTGGCATCGCGAGCTACCAGTATCTCCACGATTGAGCCGGCGTCGTACCGAACATCTCGTTCCAGAGAACGTCGGTGCCGGTCAGGGTCGAACGGTTGAAGGCGTGCATAAACGCCGAGACGGCGATGCGTTTGACGGCTCGGCTGCCGATCAGGCCGACCGTATTGAGGCGATCGGACGTGTCGCGGTCACGCAGGTCGAGACCGACCAGGTGGCCGTAGCTGGCGACGTCGCTGCTACTGAAATAGACACGCTCTAACGTGGCGTAGGAATAGGCGGCGGTGTACCAGGTGTGTCGTGGCGCGACCACATCCCATGGGTCGAGCACACCTTTCAAGTACGGGTAGGTCGCGAGCGAGCCGCCGAACACGTCGGACACATTGGCGGTGTGACCGCCATCCGACGCCGAGAAGAACGCCTCGATGACACGACCGTTGTACATCAACACCTGGCCGGCGGTCTGGTCGACGGCGGCGTTCTGTGATGCGCTCTCCGAATCGATCCCACGGTAGACCTGGAACTGGGTCGTGTCGTCGACGTCATAGAGGGCCGTGCTTCCCATATGCGTCAACGCGTAGCAACGGGCGGCGACGATCTGGGCCTTGATCGCCTCGAGCGGCCAGCTCGATGGCACTTCGCCGAGGCCGCGCAGGTAATCCTCGATCGGCAGCACATTAATCATGTAGAGCAGACCGCCGCTGGGCTGAGCCACGATCGTCCCGCGGTACGCGTGATAGCGACCCGACGGCCCGTAGAGCGTCAGGCGCGTCCCAGCCGACGTCGGGACGACCTTCTGGACCCCGCCTGCGACTGAGAAGGACAGGCTCTGGCCCGGGGCGATGTTGGTCACGCGCGTTCCGACGATGAGCTGCGCGGGTCCGCTGGGCACCACGCGATAGGTCGACGTCCCCCAGAGGACGGCCACATGAATCGGAACGTTGGCGGTATCGAGACCGGCCCAGGTTGCGCCGGTGTAGAAGTGCTGGTCGATGAAGCGATAGCTGAGGCCGGCAAGGGCCATGCCCTTCGCGCCCCATTGCCCCAGTCCCACTCCGTGGCCCCATCCGTGACCGCAGAAACGAACCGATCCGGCGGGCGCCGCGGATGGACAGGTCGCCGCATACGACGCGCCACCGCCTTTGAGGGCGGCCTGCGCCGCCTCGGTCTCATAGCGATCGAGGGCGGCCTGCAGCGACCGGCTCTGCCCCTGCAGGCCGGCGAGTCGAGCCAGCGTTTGACGCCGCTGATAGTCGAGCTGGCTGTCATAACTGGCGACCAGGGCCACCTGGCCCGCCACGGCGTTTGCGCGCGCCTGCAGCGTATCGAGCAATGGCGCCAGGTCGGCCCGAGCCTGAGCCAGCACCCGGCGTTGTGCCTCCAGGGTGTCGCGCTCGGCGCGGAGTTTGCGGGCGAGTTGCAGCTCGCTCACCGACATCTGCTGCAGGTAGATCGCGCGATTGAGCAGGTCGTCGAAACTGCGCGCCGAGAAGACGAACTCGAACCATCGCATGCCACCAAGCGCGTAGAGCGTCTTGATATCGGCCTGGAAAGCCCGCAAATGTTGCAGGTACGCGAGCTGGTCATGCGAGAGCTGCAGTTGGGCGTCGGCGATTTGCGCCTCGATCGCCTTCGCCTGGGCAGCGATCGGGGCCAGGTCGGCGTTGCTTTGTGCCAGTTGCAGCTGAAGGCCTGCGAGTGTCAGCTGGACCTGGCTCTGCTGAGCTTGCAGCGCGGCGAGCCGCTGATGCTGCAATGCCTGCTCCTGCTGTACCTGCGCCAGCCGGTCGGCGAGCGTGCTTGGATCATCCGCGTGCGCCGGCACGGCGGTAACGAGGAGCAGCAGCGCCAGCAGGGCGCTGCTCGCTCGGAGGTTTATGCCGGCGGCGCTCCCGCCGAGCCAGGCATACCGGGCTCGCGCCGTGGAGTGAAGCCGGCGTCGCTGCTGAAAGGAGCCGGAGCGCCCTTTGGCGCCTTCTCCTTCTTTTTCTTCTTCACTTCCCGCTTGCCCTTATCGCGTGACTTCGCCATGGTTCCCTGCCTCCCAGACTTAGTCCGGCGAGCCGCTATTCTACCCTCGATCGGCCGCGCTGTCCACGCGCCGGTTACTGTCCGTGGCGCTATCGCGCAGAACCTCGAGGCATGCCACCACTGAATCACCCAGCGCCTGGAGGTTGTAGCCGCCTTCCAGGGCCCAAACCGAACGTCCGCCGGTGTGGGCAATCGACCATGCCCTGATCATCCGCGCCAGTTCGCGGTAGGCATCGGTTGTCACGTCGAGCCCCGCCAGCGGGTCGTCCTCGTGAGCATCGAAGCCGGCCGACACCAGGAGCAGTTCGGGCTTAAAGGCATCGAGCGTCGGTCCGATCTCCTTCTCCCAGGCCCCGAGGAACGCCCGATCCGAGGTGCCCGCCGGAAGCGGCACGTTGAGGACATTCCCATGCGCGCCGCGCTCGCTCGCCCGGCCGGTGCTGGGATAGAACGGATATTGATGGGTCGAGGCGTAGAAGACGTCGGCGTCGTTCTCGAAGCTGTGCTGGGTCCCGTTGCCGTGATGGACGTCGAAGTCGAGGACCGCGATCCGACGAATGCCTCGGTCACGCGCCGCGACCAGGCCGACCGCGATGTTGTTCAAAAGGCAAAAGCCCATCGCCGTCGCGTGCTCGGCATGATGCCCGGGCGGCCGCACGACCGCAAATGCATGCGTCGCGTTCCCGTCCAACACTCGCTGGACGCCCTCAACGACCGCACCCGCCGCGGATCGGGCGGCCACCATCGACAGCGGCGTGATGTAGGTGTCGGGGTCGAGAAACCCGCCACCGGACGACGCGGCACGGTCGAGCATCGCAACATAGCTCGAGTCGTGGACGCGATGGACCAACGCCTCGGGCGCGTCCGGCGCCGGTTCCGGCACCAGACCGAGATCGGACTTCGCGATGGCCTCGATGATGGCGGCGACGCGCTCCGGGCGCTCGGGATGGCCTTCTTCCCGGTGGCCGATTTGCGCCGGGTTGGCGAGCAGCGCGATCATTCGAGGGTGCGGGTGCGGAAGCGCTCGAGTTCCACCGGCGCGTTGCGGTTGATGCCGGCCTTCTCGCAGGCAGCCCGGAGTTGCTGTTCGGGCGTGTCGATCCCTTCGATGCCGGGGAGCAGCAACGCCTGACGATCGCCTCGACGGACGATGATGCCGTGCGTTCGTGGATTGAGTCCTGAGATGTCGGGGATCGGCTCCGGCGGGTCGAGCAACTGGACCTTGATCGTGAGCGCGCCGACCTCATCGAGGCGGACCGGGTCGAAGCGCGGATCGCGCACTGCCGACGCCACCGCATAGCGAATCAGCTCGTGGGCCGCGGTCGCTTCTGTTGGATGCACGCTGCCGACGCAGCCGCGCAACTCGCCGTCCTTGTGCAATGTGACGAACACGGCCGAGGGCGCTTGCAAGTCGAGCGGAATCGGTTGGGGCGGTTCGATCAGGCGGCGCGTCCGTAGATAGGTCTCGATCGCCTGGCGTCCGAGTGCCTGGACATCGAGGCCGACTTTCGGGGCGGTGGCCGCGACCGGCGTTGCGGTGAAGGCGACCACGGGGTAGCCGACACCGAATGGGCCTTCGTAGCTGAGCACGTGCGAGTTGAGACCGGCGGCGCGGGCCGCGCCCAGCAGGATCCCGAGCGGGCGCAAGCCACACTCCCCCGCCTCCTCGATTAGATCGGGGTCGAGGACCTCGATGCGTTTCCATTCCCGGTCGCGCAGCGCGTCGATCACGAGCCGATCGAAGACCGGGCCTTCGGGACGATAGCCATAGGGCGCATCCGGCGTCAGGCGATGGGACAGGTCACCGGAGGCGATCAGGATGGCGAAGCGATCGCGGAGTCTGCCGTGCAACCAAACGCCGAACTCGATGAAGCGATGGAGCGGCCAGCCGCTGACGCCGAGGAAAATACAGCGCTTGTTCGTCATCGTTCGCGGAAGCGAGTGCAGGGGAACCACGACGCCATGATCGAGCTCCGTCTCCTCCGCCCAGATCAGCGAGAACCCTGCCCGCTGGCCGTCGGCGATAAGGGCGGTCGCGAGCGCCACGTCGACCTGCGCCATCACCTGCACGTTGGGCGCGCGAAAGCGTGCCAGGTTTCCACCGGCATTGGCGCCGCGTCGGACGGGCAGGGACGTCATGCTCGACGGGCTATGCGGCGAGATGACGACTGCGAGATCGGCCTCAACCGAAGAGAGGATGCCGTCGAGCTCGCGTAGCGCGTCGGCGGTCGCCCGCACGCGTTGTGATTGGGCACCGCCAACCTCGGCCAGGAGGATCGGAGGATGAGCCACCAGGGCGCCGGCGACGATGCCGGGCATGGGTCAGCCTCGGGCCGTCGCGGGCTCCGGCCGCAGGGCGTTGATGGCGTCGCGATAATGCTGGGCCGCCGTGCGGGCAGCCTCGGGATAGTCTGCGCCTGCGGACGCGAACAGGATGCCGCGTGAAATCGGAATGATGGCCCCGCGTCCATCCGGCCGCAGCGCCGCCGACACCGCCCCCGTGAGCTCACCGCCCTGCGCGCCAATCCCTGGGACGAGCAGCAGGCGATCCCCCGCGATCTGACGCACATCGCGGAGCTCCGCCGGCGCGGTGGCGCCGACGACGAAGCCGATGTTGTTGTGATGGTCCCAGCGGACGCCCGCGCGAGCGACATGCCGGTAGAGCGCCTCGCCGTCGCTGCGCAGGTTCTGGAACTCGCCGGCCCCCGGGTTCGACGTCCGGCAGACGATGAGGACTTCCTTGTCCTTGTGCGCCAGGAAGGGTGCGACCGAGTCATAGCCCAGCCATGGATGGACGGTGACAGCGTCGGCACCCCAGGCTTCGAACATGGCATGGGCATAGGCCTGGGCCGTGCTGCCGACGTCGCCGCGTTTGGCGTCGAAGATGACGGGGCGATCTTTGGGCAGCGCCGCCATCGCCTGGTCGAGTACCCAGCTCGCCTCCCTCCCCCATCGCTCGTAGAACGCGAGGTTGAGTTTGTAAGACGACACCGAGTCACCAACCGCCTCGACGATGGTCCGCACGAACTGCGCGATGCCGGCCGGCGCCCGTTCGACCGATGGTGGCAGCAGATCCGGCTCGGGATCAAGGCCGAGGCAGAGCAGCGAGCCGGTAGCGTCCTCGCTGGCCCGCAATTTTGACTTGAATGTCATATTCGGACCCAAGTTTAGTGGGTAGAATTCGATCGTGCCCCAGTCGACCATGCAGGTCACCCTGCCGGAGATGGGTGAGTCGGTCACCGAGGGGACCGTCGCCAAGTGGCTGAAGCAGCCGGGCGACCCGGTGCGAGAGGGCGAAGCGCTGGTTGAGGTCACCACCGACAAGGTGGACGCCGAGGTGCCCGCCCCCGCGACCGGAACCCTGACCAAGATCCTCGCCGAGGCTGGCAAGACGATTGCCGTCGGTGCGCCGCTGGCCGAAATCGCCGTCGGCGCAGATGGGGATGGCGCGGCCAAAAAAGCCGCGACCCTGCCCACCGCCGCAAATGGGGAAGAGAAAAAGGCCCCCACCTCGCCCTCTCCCGCAAGCGCGGAAGCGGCGAAGGCCAGCCCGGTCGAGGTGACCGAGGGGGCCGAGCTGTTGGCAAAAGCCAAGGGGATCGACCTCGCGACCGTCAAGGGAAGCGGTCCCGGTGGATCGATCCGCCGTCGCGATGTCGCCGAAGCCGTCGAACGAAAGGAGCAGACAGCCCCCACCCTGCCCTCCCCCGCGAGCGGGGGAGGGAAAGAGGAGGCCCCCACCGTGCCCTCCCCCGCGAGCGAGGCAGCGAAAGCGCCGCCGGCGCAGTCGCCTTCAGGAGCCATCCCGTTGCGGGGCGCGGCTGCCGCACTGGTCAAGTACATGGAGGAAAGCCTCCAGGTGCCGACGGCGACGAGCTTCCGCACGGTACGGGTCGACGTGCTCGACCAACGGCGTCGTCAGCTCAACCAGCGTGTGCAGGAAGCGGGCCGTCCGGAGAAAGTGTCTTACACGCACCTGATCGCGTTCGCGATCACGCGCGCCGTCAAGGACGTGCCCTCGATGGCGGTGACGTTCGATCGCGTGGACGGCAACCCGGCGCGGGTCGCTCGTGGCGTGAACTTCGGACTCGCGGTCGACGTGCAGCGTCAGGATGGCAGCCGCATGCTGGTGGTTCCGGTCATTCGCGACGCCGACCGCCTGGATTTCGCCGCGTTCCGCGATCAGTACGAAACGCTGGTCTCGAAAGCACGCATCGGCAAGCTGGTGGCGGATGAACTCACCGGCGCCACTATCGTCCTCACCAATCCGGGTGGGATCGGCACGGTGGCATCCGTCCCGCGGTTGATGAAGGGCCAGGGCACGATCATCGCGACCGGCGCCATCGGTTATCCGCCCGAGTTCACCGCCATCGCCGAGAGCGGGCTGCGCCAGCTCGGAGTTTCGAAGGTGATGACGATGACCAGCACCTATGACCACCGCGTCATCCAGGGCGCCGAGTCCGGCGAATTCCTCCGCCGCATCGAGGAGTTGCTGGCGGGTGGTGACGGTTTTTATGAATCCGTCTTCGAATCGATGCGAGTTGCCCCGCCGGCGGGGATCAGTGAGCCGGCCCGAGCCGGGGCCCAGGCCGGGGAAGCGGCGGCCGCGGGAACAATGACGGAGGAAGCCGAGATGCTGCGCGCGGTTGCCGCTGGCATGGCGCTGGTCGCCGCCTACCGCAGCCATGGACATCTCGCGGCGCGACTCGACCCCCTCGGAAGCCCCCCGACGGGCGACCCATCGCTGGATCCAGTCAACCACGGATTGACGCCGCAGTTGATGGAGGCTGTGCCAGCGGCGGTACTCCGCGTACGTGTCCCGGGGGAGAACCTGGCGGAGGTACTCACGCACCTGAAGGAGACCTATTGCTCGACGATCGCCTACGAGATCGAGCACATCTCCAGCCACGAGCAACGCAACTGGCTGCGGGAGCGCATCGAATCGGGGCGCTACCGCCAGCCGCTCAGCCCCGAGCGAAAGCTTCAGTTGCTCGGCCGCCTCACAAAAGTGGAGGCAATGGATCGCTATCTCCGCAAGACATTCCTTGGCCAGAAGACCTTCTCGATTGAGGGCCTCGACTCGATGATCGTGATGCTCGAGGAGACGCTGCAGCTGCTCTCCGACAATGGCACGCGCCAGGTGGTGATGGGCATGGCGCACCGCGGCCGGCTGAGCGTGATCGCCCACGTCGTCAACCGCACCTACGAATCCTTACTGGTGGAGTTCGAGCAAAGCAAGGATCGGCTTACGAGTGGCACGGACGTGACCGGCGACGTCAAATATCATGCCGAAGCCGAAGGCACCTACGTGACCCCGAACGGCAAGCAGGTATCGGTCAGCCTGCTCGCCAATCCCAGTCACCTGGAAGCGGTGGATCCGGTTGTGGAGGGCTGGACGCGCGCGGAGCAGACGCGGCGCAAAGGGCCCGCGCCCCATTTCGATCGAACCGGCACCGTGCCGATCCTGATCCATGGTGACGCCGCCTTTCCTGCCCAGGGCGTTGTTGCCGAAGTCCTCAACCTGTCCAAGCTCGACGGCTACACCACCGGCGGCACCCTGCACATCATCGCCAACAATCAGCTTGGATTTACGACCGATCCCGAGGAAGGCCGCTCGACGCGCTATGCGTCAGATGTTGCCAAGGGTTTCGACCTGCCGATCATCCACGTCAATGCGGACGACATCACAGCCTGCGTCAGCGCGATTCGCCTGGCGACCACCTTCCGGCAGAAATTCGGGCGCGACGTCGTCATCGACCTGATCGGCTATCGACGCTTTGGCCACAACGAAACGGATGAGCCCGCCTATACCCAGCCGCAGATGTACGAGGCGATCAAAGAGCATCCGACAGTGCGAGAGGTTTTCGCGGCACAGCTGATCGAAGAGGGCCTGCTCACCGCCGACGACGCGCAGGCGCGCACCGAGGCCGCGGAGGCCCGCCTCGCCAACGCCCACCAGAACGTCAAGGCCAGTGCCGCGCATGCGCCCCAGATCAGCCGCCCGCCGATGGACGCCAGCCCCGAACCGGAAATCAAGACGGCCGTCTCACCGGAAGTGCTCGAGTCATTGAGTCGCCAGCTCGTGGCGGTGCCCGATGGCTTCACGGTGCATCCCAAGCTGCTCCGCCAGATGGAACGCCGGAAGGCGCCGCTGGCCGAACGAGAAATCGACTGGGCGCAGGCCGAAGAGCTGGCCTTTGCCACGCTGATCACGGGCGGCATCCCGGTGCGGCTCACCGGCCAGGATACGGAGCGCGGAACGTTCAGTCAGCGCCACCTGGTCTTCCACGATCCCCGTTCTGGAAAGGGCTGGGCGCCGATTCAGCACCTGGTCGGGGCAAGCGCCACCTTCGAGCTACACAACAGCCCGCTCTCCGAGTACGCCGCGCTCGGCTTCGAATATGGGTACAGCACGGACGCCTCCGAGGCGCTGGTGTGCTGGGAGGCGCAGTTCGGCGATTTCATCAACGGGGCACAGATCATCGTCGACCAGTTCATCGTCTCGGGCCTCGCCAAGTGGGGACAGTCGTCGCGCCTGACCCTCCTTCTTCCCCATGGCTATGAGGGCGGCGGCCCGGAGCATTCGAGCGCGCGGCTCGAGCGATTCCTCCAGCTCGCCGCCGAGGGCAACATCCGGGTCTTCTATCCGAGCACGCCGGCGAACTACTTCCACGCGCTCCGGCGGCAGGCGCTACACACACGGCCGCGGCCGCTCATCATCATGACTCCGAAGAGTTTGTTGCGCCTGCGCCCGTCGTGGTCTCGGCTCGAGGACTTCGCCGTCCACAGCTTCCGCCGCGTGATCGATGACCCGATGATGCAGGACCAGCGCGAGGAGGTGCAACGGATCATTCTCTGCACCGGCAAGATCTACTACGACCTGATCGCCAGCCCCCTGCGCGCCGAAGCCAAAGATCTCGCGATCGTCCGCGTGGAGTTACTCGAGCCCTTCCGCACCGACGACGTGCTGGCCGCCATTGCGAAGTACCCGAAGGTCCGCGAGCTCACGTGGGTCCAGGAAGAGCCGATGAACATGGGCGCCTACTGGCACGTCAAGCGCCGCCTCGAGCCGAAGCTGCCCAAGCACCTGACGCTCCGCTACACCGGCCGCCCAGAGCGCGCCAGCCCGAGCGAGGGTTATGCGATCGCCCACGAAGCCCAGGAGGAGCGTATCGTCCAGGCCGCGCTCGCCCCGTCCGCCGACTCGACCAAGCCGCCGGCTTCGGGCTAGAATTTCAGCCGATGCTCCTGTCGCTCGACTGGATGAACCTGTTCGGCGGGCTCACCTCGGGCCAGATCACCTCGGTCGTCGTGGTGGCGGTGATCTTCACGGCGGCCGCCGGCCTGGTCTTGTTGGCCCTGATCGCCTTCGGTGTCCGCTCGGGCATCATGGCTCCCGCCTATAGCACCAAGGTCCCGCTCGCGTCGAACACGGAGTTGGGCGCCTTCCTGGGGGCGTCGGCGTTCGGGATGATTTCGATCCTGCTGATGACCTTTCTCGGCTTCGCCGAAAACGACCTCGACAACCCGTTGTTCCTGCCCCTCTCGGTGGGGCCGATCCTGATCGGTGGGCTGCTGCTGCTGACGGGGGCCGGCATGGCCTTCCGTACAGTCCGCCGGCGATCCGCTCGCCCCGCCTAGGACCGAAACCAGGCGCTAGCCCCGCCCGTTCCATCTGCAGCGAACACGCCTCAAACTTGACAACCGACACTTTGGCTTCGTAATGTAATGATAGCGACGATATCAATATCCATATCAAAGGTAGGACCCAAGATGAACGCCCAGGACGGCCGAGCGATGTTCGAACTCCAGCTGGAGTTGCACTCTCGGGCCACCGGCGTCCAGCCGCTGATCTCGGCTGATGACCTCCTCGAGGTCCACGAGCTCCTCAGCGCCTACGAGGGCGATCTGATGAGCCTCTTCAAGTCACGCGGGTAAACTCGACCCGTCTGTGGCGCTGACCAGAGAAACCGTTGCCGCCTGGCTGCGTGCCTACGTCCGGGCGTGGGAAACATACAATCCGGACGAGGTGGCCGCCCTCTTCAGCGAGGATGCGACCTACTCTTACTTCCCCTTCGATGAGCCCGTTCGTGGTCGACTCGCGATCGTCGCCTCCTGGCTGGAGGGCAAGGACCCTGCCGGCACGTATGAGGCGGATTACAAACCGGTCGCCATCGATGGGAATCTCGCCGTGGCCCAGGGCCGGAGCCGCTATTTCAAAGACGCAACAAGAGTCGAGCTCCAGCGTCAGTACGACAACCTCTTCCTGATCGAGTTCGACGATGAGGGCCGGTGCCGTTCCTTCCGGGAGTGGTACATGAGGCCTCGCGGCCAAAAGGAGCCGTCCTAGAGAAAATCGGGGAGACAGGATTTGAACCTGCGGCCCCCTGAACCCCATTCAGGTGCGCTACCAGGCTGCGCCACTCCCCGACGCGTCGCCTATTCTACGTCTC
>Ga0209009_1000369_pt1 | contig 16957 bp, 14 predicted proteins | sample BlaSpr_A8_OM3_M2_FD_187979 | JGI IMG/M metagenome (GOLD analysis project Ga0209009, IMG submission 187979) | Forest soil microbial communities from Thunder Bay, Ontario, Canada - Black Spruce, Ontario site 2_A8_OM3_M2 (SPAdes) (version 2) | ecosystem: Environmental > Terrestrial > Soil > Boreal... | reverse complement strand
TTTATTGTCAATTGTCGCGAGATTAGGGGTTCCGGCTTCCGGTTACCAGCGGCTTCCAATCAGCGGACGAATTTTTCGGTCGTAAATCCCTCGTACAGCGGTAATCGTTTCGTCACTCAACACAGGCAAGTCCGAAGCCCGGCAGTTGTCGGCCACTTGTTCAGGACGCTTGCCGCCAGGGATAGCGCAGCTGACCGCATCAAACATCAGAATCCATCGCAACGCGAACTGGCTCATCGAAACGCCGTCCGGCAGTAACCCTCGCAATTCTTCCACTGCATCAAGCCCCGCCTGAAAATCTACGCCAGAAAAAGTTTCGCCCACATCAAACGATTCGCCGTGACGATTGAAATTCCTGTGGTCATCCGCAGGGAATTTCGAGTCTGCATTGAATTTTCCAGTAAGCAGCCCGCTGGCAAGCGGCACTCGCGCAAAAATCCCCACTCTTCGCCGCCTGGCCTCCGCAAAAAATTCTTCCGCCGCGCGCTGCCGAAAACAATTGAAGATGATTTGCACCGTCTGCACGTTGGGATGCTGCACAGCCTTCCATGCTTCCTCCACCTTCTCAACACTCACTCCGTAATAACGAATTTTGCCGGCCTCAACCAGATCATCTAAAATTCCGAAGACTTCCGCATGCTGGTACAACGACGTCGGTGGACAATGCAATTGCAATAAGTCCAGACAGTCGGTCGAAAGATTCCGCAGGCTATCTTCCACCCAGTTCGTAAGGTTTTCTCGGCTGTATCCCGCTTCCGTCTGTTTCGGGAGCCTCCGCCCCGCTTTCGTTGCAACGATAATCTCTTCTTTGCGCTCCTTCTTAAATTTGGCGATGAGTCTTTCGCTTCGTCCGTCGCCGTACACGTCCGCCGTATCTATAAAATTCACCCCACATTCCGCCGCTTTATTTAGCGTAGCCAACGATTCTTCATCCGATACCTTTCCCCACGATCCACCGATCGCCCATGCTCCAAAGCTAATATCGGAAACCTGCCAGCCCGTCCGTCCAAGCGCCCTATACCGCATCGCTCTCTTGCCCTCCGTTATTGGTTGTGGCCCAGGCTCGATAATACAAGACACCATCCATAATACCGTCGACGGCACGCCGATATCGGATAGATGGATGAAAAACCGCCACTGCCTGCGGTCGCCTGGAGCGCTTTTTTGTTCTTTGCATGATCTCTATTCAGAAACCGTCGCCCGAGTCTCCCCGTCAGATAAAAATAGCTGTCCGTGACGGATGACGCATCCAAAGAAAGATGAGAAGGCGCAACTCAAAACCGGCGGCCATTGCACTTGGGCTGGCTTCTTTGTTGTGCGCGGCGAATGCTGGCGCGACGGAGGCGCCGATTCCACACGGCACGATAGAGATTATCGCTCAGAATGAATCGATTGAGCCAGGGCGTGACTTTAACCTCGGGCTTCATTTCCAACTGGAGAAAGGGTGGCATATTTACTGGGCCAATCCTGGTGACTCGGGCGAACCGCCGCGAGTGGAATGGAACATTCCGACGGGCGTTACGGCGGAGGAGATTGAGTGGCCCACGCCTCATCGCTTGGGAACGTCCGCAATTGTAGATTATGGTTACGAGGACGCTGTGACGCTGATCGTGCCGATGCGAACGGAGACAATCCTGGCGGCGCAGCAAACTGCGCAAATCGGTGCGCAAGTCAAGGTGCTGGTATGCCGCGAGATGTGCATCCCGGGCAAGGCGGAAGTCTCGCTGACGCTTCCGATCAAATCGCAAACTGCTGCGCCGGATAGCAAGACTGCCGCTTTATTTGCGGCGGCGCGCAAATCCCTGCCGCAACATGCGCCCAAGAACTGGAAATTCAGCGTGGACGACACAATAAGCTCCTTCGTGCTTACGGGAAACCTTGGGCATCAAACTACGCGCGCCATCTTTTTCCCGTTGAACGAATCGCAGATTGACAATGCCGCGCCCCAAGACTTTGCCCCTACGGCAGCTGGCTTTCGATTGACGCTACGAAAATCGGAACAGCTTTTGAAGCCGATCGCAAGGTTGAAGGGCGTGTTGAGGCTGTCTGATGATCGTGCTTATTGGATTGAAGTGCCCGTGAGCAAACCTGGCGCCGGACAAAGTAATTCTGGCGCCAATGTTCGACCGAAACATTTGCTAGAGGAGGGAAAAACCACATGAAGCGCTCAATTCTATATCCGATTATGATCGCCCTGATTCTTTGCCTAGCTCCGCTGCTTATCGCAGCTGCAAAAGTTGGCGAAGCTGCGCCGGACTTCACCGCCACGGCCAGCAACGGCCAGACCGTTAAGCTTTCGGCCAACCTTGGAAAATATGTTGTGCTCGAATGGCACAACAACGGATGCCCCTACGTTGGCAAGCAATATAACAGCGGCAACATGCAGCGTTTGCAAAAGCAGTGGACCGCGCGCGGCGTGGTGTGGCTCACAATTCTTTCTTCCGCGCCAGGAAAACAGGGCTACGTGACGGCGAGTGAAGAGAACGACTACGTGGCGAAGATGCACGCGGCACCGACCGCCGCTCTACTGGATCCAACCGGCGAGATAGGGCATCTATACGACGCAAAGACATCGCCGCAGATGGTAGTGATCAATCCGCAAGGCATTGTGATCTACGATGGCGCGATTGACGACAAACCCACCACGGACCTGAACGATGTTCCGGGCGCTACCAATTATGTGAATCTCGCGCTCGAACAAGCGATGGCCGGCAAGAAAGTGGAGACGCCCGCTACGCGTCCTTATGGTTGCTCAGTGAAGTATGCGAACTAAATGGATGGAGCAAGGCGTAGTGGTGATGACAATTTGCCTCTAGCGCTCAGCCGACTTTCATTTGAAATTTCGATCCGCTTTGCGACTTCGGCATATTTCGAATTTCCAGTCCACGCGGCTCGCGTAGGTGCGCGGTCAAAATTGTCTCCGGCAATTGCTATTTACGGCGATGAGTGGGACTATCGGACCACACTCGGAACACGCAGCGCAGCTTGGAATGTGAAATGTCTTACCACTTCGAGTTCGACTCGGCCAACCGGATTCTCCTAGCCTGGTTTGAAGGAAAAGTTACCGACGCGGATCTGAAAGAATATTATCGGATGGCCGAGAGGTATGTGGCGGCAACTAATCCGAGCGCAGGCGTGTTGGACATGTCGGCGGTAAGTTCCCTGGAAGTTTCCCCGCAGACGATTCGCGAACTGGCTAGTTTGCCACCCGCATTTTCGGACCCACTCCAACCCCGTTGCATTATTGCCCCTTCTCCGAAAATTTTTGGTATGGCGCGAATGTTTGAGTTGCAGGGACAGCCTACGCGGCCGAACCTGCACGTCGTTCGAACAGCGAAGGAAGCCTGGGCGATCCTGGGCATCTCGAAGGTGAAATTCGAGCCGTTAGAAATAAAGGTCTAGTCTGGTTCGTAGAAACCAGAAAACGCTCTAGGCTAACGCTGGATGGTTAATTTTGTAGGATCGAAATCGTAGCCTTCGTCCTGCACGGTCTTTTGAGCTGCGGCGCGCAGGGCCTGCTCATCGGCATTCTTCGGCAAGTCGCAGTGACGGCGAATCACTTCTTCCCCTTCCGTGATGCGAATAAGCCACTTCGATTTTTCCTTATCCCAGGAAACTTCCACACGATCGGCGGCCATGGCCATGGCGTCCTCCGCTAGATAATTTCAGCGTCATTGTACGCCCGAGCGTGCTAAGGACGCATCATTTTGTAACGGTTATACCAGGCTTTTGCGTTAGCCCCTGGCGTTCGATTCGAAACGTGTAGCATCCCGCGGTGGTGCTGCGTACATGGATGTATTCGACTTCGGAGCGCGCGAAAAGTTTTTCAATGGCCGAATCTACGGCGCCGTTTTCCACATATTCCTGGGCGATGAGTCGCCGGCCTGGAGCATACGCGTTGAGCGTGCGCGGGCTATTTTTCAGCTCCGCGGGAAAGCCCGCGTTTTCAGGATAGCGCTCGCAGGATTGCGTATGGATGTACACCGGACCGGGGAGAGGCAGCTTCTCCACGCCTTCGAACGCATCGTAAGTAAAGAGCAGGACCTGCTCGCCGGGCGGAATTATCCTAAGGCAATGGCGGCAGGGCGCCTGGCCCTTGGAAATGTCGGTGTAAGCAGGAAAACCGTAGTGCGGATCTTCTTGGCTGTGTCGAACGGCCTCGGCGACTGCAGTTGAAATAGCCTTCACGCGGGTGGAAACCATTTTTTCCTCCTCGACGCACGAAATATTCTTCCCGTGGCACTGTTAGTTTCCGTGGTTCCGCAAAATGAAACTATCCGCTTCTCGCGGTCAAACTTTTTCGTAATGAGGTGAACTTTTTTCAACCGCTTGGAAGATCGAAGTACTGGCGACGTTAAACCAATTTGGTGTTAGAATCCGCCATCCATGGAACGCGCGGGAAAATTTCTAGGTCGTACATTGCGGCGGCTCGATCAACCCGAAGCCGCTTTAGCCTGGTTGGCCAGCGCATGGCCGCGTGTGGTGGGAAAAATTCTCGCGGCGCATACCAAGCCCGTTCGCTGCGAGGCGGGACGTCTGGAAATTGTGGCCGACGGGAAAGCCTGGCAGAAGCAGCTGGAATCGATGAAAAAAGAATTCTGCGAGCGCGTGAATCAAGCGTGGGGCGGAAATCTGGTGCGCGACGTGAAGTTTATTTCCAAACCAGGTCCCAAGCGCTCGCGCGAATTGGACAACGAGCACACTCCTTTTATCCGCAGCCGAAAAGGCAAGTAAGTTTCGCGCAGCGAGTTCGCCTTCCAAAACCCCAGTCGTGCATGCTTGCGTTTGTGCGCTTCTCTCCCTAAGATTAGTTCATCGCAACAAGCGGGGAGTCTTAAAGACCAATGACGATAAGTCGCGAAGACGTTTTGCGTGTGGCCGAGCTCGCTCACCTTGAGTTGACCGCCGAAGAGGCCGAGCTTTACCGCGGGCAGTTGGACGAAATCCTGAACTATATCGGCAAACTCCAGCAACTGGATGTGACGAACGTCCAGCCCATGACTCAGATGGCGTTCGCGAACGCTGTTTCCGGTACTCCTGCAGGGACTGCTCCGCGCGAAAATGATTTGGACCTGCGAGACGATGTCCTAAGACCGTGCAATATCGCCGACGCGGTGCTTGACCAAGCGCCTGACGCCGCGAAGCCATTCTTCCGCGTTCCCAAAGTGATCGAACGATGAGCGCCGCAACGCCATGGACAGTGGCCGGCATACAGGCCGCGCTACGCGCGAAAAAGGTGTCCGCACGCGAGATTGCCACTGAGTTTTACGCTGATATCGACCAGCAAAATCCTACCCTGAACGCTTACCTTGCGCTTTCGCGCGAGCGTGCCTTTGCGCAAGCAGATCGCGTGGACGTCGCTACGGCCTGCGGCGAGAAATTGGGTCCGCTGGCGGGCGTGCCTATTGCGGTGAAGGATGTGATCAGCACGGCCGGTGTTCGAACTACCTGCGGCTCGAAGATTCTTGAAACTTACGTACCACCCTACGACGCGACTGCCGTCTTGCGGTTGGAGAAGGCTGGGGCGGTAATACTGGGCAAGACTAACTGCGACGAGTTTGCAATGGGAAGCTCGAACGAGAACTCTGCATACGGGCCCGTACGGAATCCGATGGCGTTGGACCGGGTTCCCGGGGGCTCCAGCGGAGGCTCGGCGGCTGCGGTCGCGGCTGGTTTGGCGGTTGCAGCCCTCGGTACCGACACGGGAGGCTCGATTCGGCAGCCAGGGGCCTGCTGCGGCATTCCCGCACTGATGCCAACATACGGTCGCGTATCGCGATATGGCTTGATCGCGTTTGCTTCGTCACTAGACCGAATTGGGCCCTTCGCCACCAATATCGCTGATGTTGCCGCGATTATGTCGGTGATTGCCGGGCGTGACGAAAATGACGCTAGTTCAGCCCCTGTTCCCGCTCCGGATTACCTCTCGGGGCTGGAGCAGCCGGTGCGGGGGATGGGAATTGGAGTCCCGGAGGAGTATTTTGCGGAGGGGATCGATCGCGAAGTAAAAGAAAAAGTGCTCGCTGGAATCGCCCTGCTGGAGAAGCTCGGCTGCCGGCGGGTCTCGCTAAAGATGCCGCACACCGAGTATGCCATCGCGACCTACTACATTATCGCCACGGCCGAGGCCAGTTCGAACCTGGCTCGTTACGACGGAGTACGCTATGGATTGCGAGTTCCCGGCGCCACGCTGATCGAGATGTATCGCGAGACTCGCGAACGCGGGTTCGGAGCTGAGGTGAAGCGGCGCCTGATGCTGGGTACTTACGCTCTGTCGTCGGGATACTACAATGCTTACTATCTGCGGGCGCAAAAGGTGCGGGCTTTGATCGCGCGCGATTTTTCGGAGGTATTTGAGAAGGTTGACGCAATCGTCACCCCGACTGCGCCTACGCCGGCGTTCAAGCTAGGGGAGAAAACATCCGATCCATTGCAGATGTATCTTGCTGATATATATACGGTTACAGGTTCATTAGCGGGGATTCCGGGCATTTCAGTCCCATGCGGAGCGACCAAACAGAAGCTGCCTATTGGCATGCAGATTCTAGGCCCGCATTTCAGCGAAGCTCGCCTACTGCAACTGGCCCGCGCGTTTGAGAAGGCGGGCGGCTTCACCGTTTGATCGCAGAAATCTCCATGAAAAACCTGGAGCCTATTTTCGACCTGTTGCAAACCTCGCGCGACAAATTCATTGCTAGCGCTAATGAAGTTCCTGCCGAACTCTGGCGCAAGTCACCCGGTGCAGAACGCTGGTCGGCCGCCGAGGTAGCGGCGCATGTAGGCATGGTGGAACAAGCCATCATCAGTGGCGCGAAGAAAGTGCTGCAAGCTCCACCAAAGCCAGTGCCACTTCTGAAGCGATTGCATATGCCTATAGCTCTGGCGGCTTGGCGAGGCGCGAAGAGAAAATCGCCAGTTCCGTTAGACTCCTCGCTAGTGACAAGCCGGGCGGAAGTGCTGAGCCAGCTGGACGCGGCGCGCGCCGGAACGCTGGGCTTCATCGAGTCCACGCGTGATCAGGATTTAGGGGTTTACCGGTTTCCACATCCGTTTCTGGGCAGCTTGAATATCTACGATTGGTTCCGCATGATCGGTTATCACGATTTACGCCACGCGCAACAAATCCGTGAAGTTGTAGAAACATTTCATCTTTAGAGTTTAATTTCCACTTTGGGGCAAGAAAGTGCATTTTGCGGCTTCACCTGCATTTCGTGTGAATCCCGCAAATCACCTGTGTTTATAAGGGTTTCGCTGGTTTTCGCTGGCCAAAAGACTCAGCGGACTAGAACGGACGGACTATTGCAGGGGGATTTCGCTACATTTACTCTGGTCGCAGCATCAAAGATTCGGAGGCCGAGAATGGTGCGCATCAAATCCAGCCAAAAGATCTTCACCGAAGACGAAGTGTCCACGTTGACCGGCATTTGCCTGGACCATCTCCGCGGCCTCGCGCGAAACAAGCATCTGGGAACCGTGGCTCAGGTGGCTGAAGCGGCTGGCGCGGAAGCCGAGAAATGGCTGTTTACGAACACGGAGCTTATGATCGTGACGGTTCTGCAGCCGCGCTGCGAGCACTAATTTCCGTCCCTGCTTTCCGTGACTTCTATCTTCCCGGCGACCATCCCGTTGAAATATATTCGTTTTGAAGCCTCTCAAGACTGCCTAATTGCTAACGGTTAGCTACGGGCTACTTGGTTATTCGCTTCCCTTTCGCTTTTTCCCCACACCCTTAGGTTGCAGACCCTGGCGCCCCAGATTATTCTAAGGGGCACTCAACTCCGTGGAAGCCGGGTGCATCGTAATAGGAAGTGAAGGACTACAAAACGGGTCTGCCATAGCCATGTGGAACCAACTAACTAAGACGAAGTCCTTGTCCGGGCGGCTTCTTGCGGCCAGCTTCAGTGGGCGGTTGCAACGGGCTATGTGGGCCCTGGCGCTAGTTATGGCTACAATTCCTCTCACCGCTCCGGCCTCGCAATCATCTTCGCCCCCACGGGCGCCTTCCGCCGCTCAGGAAAACCAAGCTCCGCAAGCCGCCGGTTCATCGACCACGGCGCCGCTGCCGCGAGGAAAGAAGCTGATGTTGAAAGACGGCACCTTTCAACTGGTGCGCGAATACCGCGTGGAGGGCGACCGCGTGCGTTACTACAGCATCGAGCAATCGCAATGGGACGAGATGCCGGAGTCTTTAGTGGACTGGGACGCGACGAAGAAAGTGGAAGCGGAAGAATCGAAGCACAACGCCGAGGTTGTAGCCAAAATTCATGCGCGCGAAGCGGGACGAACAGCGCAGGGGCTGGACATTGATGCCAGCCTGGAAGTTGCACCCGGAGTTTTTCTGCCACCCGGCGAGGGGATTTTTGCGTTCGACGGAAAAAGTGTGGCCAAGATTCCGCAAGCGCCCGCGGACATCAAGTTCAGCAAGAAACAAATGCTAAAGCAGGTGCTGGTGCCGATTCCAATCGTTCCATCGCGGCATACCGTGTCGCTGATCGGCGCGCGCGCCAAGCTTCGCATCGTGTCTGCGCAGACAGAATTTTATATGCGCACTGCGGATGGCCGGGAACCGGAGCTGGAGCTGCTGAAGGCGAAGATTAAAGACGACGAACGGTACCTGGAAAATCTCGATCAACTCTTCAAGGAGCAAGGAACCACGGGACAAACCACTGTGCTGATGCAGCGCTGGCTGATCGCTCCGGGCGTTTACAGATTTACTTTGGAGCAGCACATGGACCCGGGTGAGTACGCTCTGGCGGAAATAGTTCAAGGCGGCGGTACAAATCTTTACTTCTGGGATTTCGGACTGGATGCCGAACCGGCACACGCTCCGGCCAAGGCCAGCAACTAGCTAGCTCGGTTCTTTACTTCTTGCCGACCGATTGTCCTTGTAATAGTTGAGTGAGTAACGTTGCCAGCGCGGCGACGTGGAATGGTTTCTGCAGCACGGAGGCGCCTTTCTTTTCGAATTTTGCGACTTGCGCGGGATCGAGCAAGGCTCCGGTCATGAAAACGAATCGCGGGTTTGGCCCTTGCGTCTGCGAGCGCACACGATCGAAAAGTTGTTCGCCGTTCAATCCCGGCAAATTAAAATCGCAAAGAACGAATTCGTAATCCTGCGCGGTCAAATGCGTGAGAGCTTCTTCAGAGCTCGGGGCTCCTTCCACGATCATTCCGCGCGCCGCCAGACCTTCCTGCACGATCTCTCGAATGCTTTCTTCGTCGTCCACAATAAAAACAGAGTGGCCGCGCAGTTCTGCCGCTCTCGAAAGGGGAGGCGCAGCAGCACGAGGAGCAGGCCCCTCCGCCGGGACTTCTTCGATTGCAGCGGGAAGCAGAACGCGAAAAGTGGCGCCCGCCCCGGGCGTCGATTCCACTTCGATTTTTCCTCCGTGCTCCTTAACTATGGCCTGGGAGATGGTGAGGCCCAGCCCGGTTCCGCCTGTTGGACGCCGAGTAGTAAAGAAAGGGTCAAATACTTTCCCGATATTTTCCGGCGCGATGCCCGGACCGTCGTCGGAAAAATCGAGAGTGATTTTGCCTTCTTTCAGCGCCGCTGAAATCCGAATGGAGCCAGTTTCGCGGATGGTGCCAATGGCCTGTTCCGCGTTTGCGATCAGGTTTGAAAATCCCTGCACCAGGAGTTTCGGATCGCCTTCAATCGGCGGAAGGCCCGGAGCGGGCTTGAATTCCACGGTGATATTCTTTTGTTGTAGCGAGGCCCGTTGAGCGTCGAGAGCCTGTTTGACGATCTGATCGATTTGAACCTTGGTTTGCCGAAGAATAGAAGGCCGCGAGAAGACTAGAAGATTTTGCACGATGATTGCAGCGCGACGCGCCTGCTTCAAAACGGTATCAACTTGATGGCGCATGGAGTCGTCCACGGCGCGTTCGCGAATCAGATCGCTGATACCCAGGATAGCGGTAAGCGGATTATTTAACTCATGCGCCACGCCTGCCATCATCTCGCCCATGGCCGCAAGTTTTTCCTTTTGCACGGCCTGCTGCTCGGTCCGCTTGGATTCGGTCACATCGCGCGCGGACGCGACTACACCGCTGATTTTTCCCGCGGAATCGTATAGCGGGCTTGCGCTGGCACGCAGCACGCGCCAGTTTCCATCTGCATGCTTGGTGCGGTATTCGAACTGGCCCTCAGAGCCTTCACCGAAGGCCACTTTCTGAAATGTGGACCGAAGTTTCGCCACATCATCCTGATGCACGTTATCGCCAAGCCTTTTTCCGATGAATTCACTGGCGGGGCGTCCGAGCACTTCCTGCACCAGCGGACTGATAAATGTGTAAACACCTTGAAGGTCGAGCACCGCAATCACGTCGGGAAAACTGGCCACCAGGCTGCGCACGAATTCCTGCTCCTTATGCAGGTGCTTTTCCATCTGCCGGCGCTCGCTGACATCCACGATGGTTCCCTGGATGCGCAGGACCTGGCCGCCGGCGTCGCGCGTGCCTGCGGAAGAAATCAGGCAGTGTATGGCCTTTCGATCTTTGCGGCGAAGTATGATTGCGCGGTCTTGGATCGCGCCCTTCTTCAGGACTTCATCGACGAGCGAGTCACGTTGAGCAGGGTCCACGTAGATATCTCGAAGGTTCACCGATTGCAAATCCTGTTTGGTTTCGTAGCCCAGCATGTGAACCAGTGCGGGATTCACATCAAGAAGTTTTCCGTTCGGAGTGCTCAGAAAAATTCCCTCGCGAAGCGCGGCGAAGAGTTCCGTGAAGCGAATTTCCGATTGACGCTCTGCGGTAATGTCGCGCGCCCACCCGATGATCGAACTGTAGCCGCCAGCATCCTCGCTGACCGCTTGCACCCAGCATTGGAATTGCCGGGTTTCCTGTTCCTTCTTCAGTTTGACGGCCGTGATTCCCGTCCAAGATCCCCTTTTCAAAAGGAGAGCAAGCCATGGCTGGAATTCCTGGCGTGTGGGCGTCTCTATGAAATCCGTCAAGCGGCAGCCAATCAAATGCTGGAAGGAAACTCCGAGCAGTTCGGAGAGGCGGCGATTGGCGACTCGAATTTCTCCGTCGAGAGCCAGAGTGAAGACGGCGTGATCCAGGTTATCGATCAGATCGCGATAATTGTGCTGCGAACGCGAAATCACTTCAACGAGCTTGTTGTGTTGAGCCTCTCCAGCAGATTCAAAGGCCAATTGCTCGGATCGATTGTCGTCCGAATGTGAAGACATAAATATATTTTGCCGCGTTAACCGGCGGCTTCGGGAGACGAATGGCGTCTCTTAAGTTTAACGGTGGGATAGGTTGCGCAGGTGAAAGAAAACTGGCGCTTATGCCAAGTGCTCAACAGGCCAAGCGCTTCGGTCACAACACGGGCTCAAGGGAAAAAGAAAAGCGCCACGACTTTGGATCGCGGCGCCTTTTTGAAACAGAGGTGTCTAGCTTTCGGCGACGGCGTCGGTATCCTTGCGCAGGAAATCGAGTGCCGCGGCTTCTTCCGGCGTAAGCTCCGGTTCCATCTGTTGAATCTCTTCCTTCGGAATTTCCGTGAGCAACTGGATATTCCGGTAGCGGTCGAGACCCGTGCCGGCTGGAATCAACCGGCCCATGATCACGTTTTCCTTCAAGCCGCGCAGGTAATCGACCTTTCCGGAGATGGCCGCTTCGGTAAGAACGCGGGTGGTCTCCTGGAAGCTCGCCGCGGAAATAAAGGAATCAGTGGAGAGCGACGCCTTGGTGATTCCGAGCAGCAACGGACGGCCGGTTGCCGGACGCCCGCCATCGTGAATGATGCGGTCGTTTTCCTCGCGGAAGCGGAACTTATCCACCTGTTCTTCCAAAAGGAAGCTGGTGTCGCCCACATCTTCCACTTTCACCCAGCGCATCATTTGACGAACGATGGTCTCGATGTGCTTGTCGTTAATGTTGACGCCCTGCAGACGGTAGACTTCCTGGATCGAGTTCACCAGGTAAGCCTGCGTGTACTTTTCTCCGAGGACGGCGAGAATATCGTGCGGGTTCAGCGGCCCGTCGATCAACGGTTCGCCGGCTCGAACGTGTTCGCCTTCCTGCACGTTGATGTGAACGCCGCGCGAGACGGAATATTCCTTCACGGTACGCCCGTCTTCGCTTTCGACGAAGATCTTGCGCTGGCCCTTAACGATGTCGCCGTACTTCACGATGCCGTCGATTTCGCTAATGACCGCAGGATCTTTCGGCTTGCGCGTTTCGAAAAGTTCCACAACGCGCGGGAGACCCCCGGTGATGTCTTTGGTCTTGGTGGTTTCGCGCGGGATCTTCGCGAGAACGTCGCCCGGTTGCACCTCGTCTCCATCGGCCACCATCAAGTGAGCGCGTGACGGCATGAGGTACTTTTTGCGGACGCGTCCTTGCGGATCGCGAACGAGAATCGTGGGCTGGTGCTTTTCGTCACCCGGTGGAAGCGTGACGACCAGCTGCGAAAGACCAGTGACTTCGTCCACCTGTTCTTCGATCGTGATTCCGGGTTGCAAATCCTTGAACTGAATTGTGCCGCCCGTTTCCGTAAGGATCGAGAAAGTGTACGGATCCCACTCAACCATGGTTTGGCCGAGCGTGACTGGCTGGCCGTCTTCGACCTTGAAACGCGCGCCGTAGACAACGTGGTGGCGTTCCTTTTCACGGCCCTTTTCATCAACCACTGCAATTAAGCCGGAGCGATTCATGGCGACGATGGTCTTGTTACGGCCTTCCACCACGTTCAAGTCGATAAATTTCACGAAGCCGTTATTGCGGGCTTCGACCTTGGACTGTTCGGTGACGCGAGTAGCCGTGCCGCCGATGTGGAACGTGCGCATGGTCAGCTGTGTGCCCGGCTCGCCGATAGACTGCGCCGCGATTACGCCGACCGCTTCGCCCATTTCGACGAAACGTCCGGTGGCCAGGTTTCTGCCGTAGCAACGGCCGCAAACACCGCGCCGGGACTCGCACGTGAGCACGGAGCGAATGTTGACGCGCTCGATGCCGGCAGCCTGGATCGCGTTGGCCAGCTCTTCGGTAATTTCCTGGTTGATCTCGACGATGACGTTGCCTTCGTAATCTTTAATTTTCTCGAGCGAAACGCGGCCAACAACGCGGTCGCGCAACGGCTCGACTTCGACGCCGGCTTCCAAAATCGGCTCGACGTAAATTCCGTCGGCCGTGCCGCAATCGAATTCGTTAATGATTACGTCCTGGGCTACGTCAACCAACCGCCGCGTGAGGTAGCCGGAATCGGCGGTCTTGAGTGCCGTATCGGCCAAACCTTTACGCGCGCCGTGCGTGGAAATAAAGTATTGCAGCACGGTGAGGCCTTCGCGGAAGTTCGAAGTAATCGGAGTCTCAATGACTTCGCCCGAGGGCTTGGCCATCAAGCCGCGCATTCCGGAAAGCTGGCGGATCTGCTGTTTCGAACCGCGCGCTCCGGAATCGGCCATCACGTAAACCGGATTGATCACGCCCTGCTTGTCTTGTTCTTCGAGCGCTTTGAACATTTCGTCCGCCACTTTTTCGGTGACGTCCGACCAGATCGCGATCACCTTGTTGTAGCGTTCGCCATTGGTGATTGCGCCATCCAGATATTGCTGCTGCACTTTCACCACTTCGTGCTCGGCAGTGTCCACTAGCTTGAATTTTACGCTGGGGATGACCATGTCGCTGATGCCGATCGAGACGCCGGACTTCGTTGCATACAGGAAGCCGAGCTCCTTCAGCTTATCGAGCGCGATTACGGTCTTTTCCAGGCCGAAGCGCAGGTAGCAATATTGCACCAGCGCTTGCACGCCCTTCTTCTTCAGCAAGCCGTTGATGAAGGGCATATCGTGCGGCAGGTGATCGTTGAAGATCACGCGGCCCACGGTGGTGTGCAGGAATTGGCGATTTAGATTTACGGGCTCGGTGTGCGATACGTCTTGATCGTCGTAAGCGTTGGTCAAGTCGATCACTTCACCGGAATAGCGCAGGCGAATCGGAGTGAGCAATTCCACTTCTTCCGCTTCGAGAGCCATGACTACTTCTTCCGGTGAGCCGAACGCGCGGCCTTCGCCCTTAGCCTTGGGCTTGTGCTTGGTCATGTAATAAATGCCCAACACCATGTCCTGCGTCGGCACGGCGAGAGGATAGCCGTTGGCGGGCGAAAGAATGTTGTGCGAGCTGAGCATCAACACGGACGCTTCCACTTGCGCTTCCGGTGACAGCGGAATGTGAACCGCCATCTGGTCGCCGTCGAAGTCGGCATTGAACGCGGTGCAAACCAGCGGATGGATGCGGATCGCTTTTCCTTCCACCAACACCGGTTCGAACGCCTGAATTCCGAGACGGTGAAGCGTGGGAGCGCGGTTCAGCATGACGGGATGTTCGCGAATCACGTCTTCCAGAATGTCCCAAACGATCGCTTCCTGCGCTTCCACCAACTCTTTCGCTTGCTTGATGGTGGTGCAGTGGCCGGCGGCTTCCAGCTTGTGATAGATGAACGGCTTGAAAAGTTCGAGCGCCATCTTCTTCGGCAAACCGCACTGATGCAGCTTTAGTTCGGGGCCGACCACGATGACAGAACGGCCCGAGTAGTCCACGCGCTTGCCCAGCAAGTTCTGGCGGAAGCGGCCTTGCTTGCCTTTGAGCGTGTCGGACAGTGACTTGAGCGGACGATTATTTGTGCCACGCAAGACGCGGCCGCGACGTCCGTTGTCGAATAGCGCGTCCACCGCTTCCTGCAACATGCGCTTTTCGTTGCGAACGATCACGTCCGGCGCGTGCAATTCCATCAGCTTCTTCAACCGGTTGTTGCGGTTGATTACGCGGCGGTACAAATCGTTCAAATCGGAAGTAGCGAAACGTCCGCCGTCAAGCGGCACGAGCGGACGCAACTCGGGCGGAAGCACCGGAATCACGTCCAGAATCATCCACTCCGGCTTGTTGCCGCTCTTGCGGAAAGCTTCCAGGACTTTGAGCCTCTTGGCGAATTTAATCCGCTTCTGCAGGCTCGGGTCCATCTTCATCTTTTCGCGGAGCTCTTCCGACAGCTTATCCACTTCCACCGCGCGCAGAAGTTCCTTGATGGCTTCGGCGCCCATGCCTGCGCGGAATTTTCCGGGATTTTCTTTCTGAAGCTCGCGGAGTTTTTCCTCCGGCAAAATATCTTTCTGCTTCAGCGACGGAACCTCGCCCGGATCGATGCAGACAAAGGTTTCGAAGTAAAGAATGTGCTCCAGGTCGCGCATGGTGATGTCGAGCAAATATCCGATGCGGCTCGGCAATCCCTTAAAGAACCACACGTGCGAGCAGGGCGAAGCCAGCTCGATGTGGCCCAAGCGCTCGCGGCGAACTTTGCTGAGCGTAACTTCCACTCCGCATTTGTCGCAGATCACACCGCGATGCTTCATGCGCTTGTACTTACCGCAGAGACACTCCCAGTCGGTGACGGGGCCGAAAATCTTGGCGCAGAACAGGCCGTCGCGCTCCGGCTTGAAGGTGCGGTAGTTGATGGTTTCCGGCTTGGTTACTTCGCCGTGAGACCACGAACGTATTTTTTCAGGACTCGCCAAGCTGATGCGAATGGAATCAAAATCAGCAATCTGGCTGGCACGGTCGTACGGACTAGAACGATACAAGGGCAGATCCTCCTCTCCGGAACTCCGGAGCAAAAACCAATTAGGAATCTGTGAAGCGCCGCCCCGATGATTTGAGGCGGCGCGCTAATTAATCGGCCGCTTCGGCTTTCTCCAACTGCGGCTTCTGGCGCTTCATCAATTCAACGTCCAGGCAGAGCGACTGCAATTCGCGCACGAGTACGTTGAACGATTCGGGCACGCCCGGCTCGATGCCGGGTTCGCCCTTCACGATCGCCTCGTAAATCTTGGCGCGACCATAGACGTCGTCAGACTTCGCAGTGAGCAGCTCCTGAAGAATGTGCGCCGCGCCGTAAGCTTCCAGCGCCCACACTTCCATTTCTCCAAATCGCTGTCCGCCGAACTGCGCCTTACCACCGAGCGGCTGTTGCGTGATCAGTGAGTACGGTCCGATGGAGCGAGCATGAATCTTGTCGTCCACCAAGTGTGAGAGCTTGAGCATGTAGATGTAACCAACGGTAACTTCCTGCGCGAAAATGTCGCCGGTCATTCCGTCGTATAGAGTGATTTTTCCGGTCTGTGGCAACTCGGTGAATTCCAGCAAATGGCGTATGTCGTGTTCACGCGCGCCGTCAAACACCGGCGTAGCGAACGGTACGCCTTCGCGGAAGCTGTAGGCTAGATCCAGGATCGCATCGTCATCCAAATCGGCGATTGTCTTCCAAACCGAAGTGGGGCCGAACGCGTCCTTGAACCATTTGCGAACGCCTTCCGCGCGGGTTTCCTTGTCGAGCAACTTCGCCACTTGCGCGCCGAGCTCTTTCGAAGCCCAGCCGAGATGCGTTTCCAGAATTTGCCCCACGTTCATACGCGAAGGAACGCCCAGCGGATTCAGAACGATTTCCACCGGCGTGCCGTCCGGCATGTAGGGCATATCTTCTTTTGGAACGATGCGCGCGATGACGCCCTTGTTTCCGTGGCGTCCCGCCATTTTGTCGCCAACGGAAAGCTTGCGTTTCATGGCGATGTAAGTTTTCACCAGCTTGATCACGCCTGGCGGCAGTTCGTCGCCCTTCTTGAGTTTGCCGATGCGCTCGTCGGTAATTTTCCGCAACACATCGATCTGGCGAGAAGTCATTTCTTCGATCTCGTCGATTTTCTCGATTAGCAGCGGGTCTTTATCGTTCAGGCGCAAGCGCTTCAAGTTACGCGTCGTGATCTTTTCCAAAATGTCGCGCGTCAACTCGGTGCCTTTAGTCAGCAAACGCTTGTTGGTGCGCTCGTCGTGCAGGTCGGCCATCAATTTTTGGCCGCCTAGCAAGTCGTTTAAGCGCTTCAAACGCTCGTCGGTAAGAATGCGAATCTCGTCGGCGAGGTTCTTTTCCAATTTTGCGATCTGCGTGCCT
>Ga0209009_1000368_pt1 | contig 16970 bp, 13 predicted proteins | sample BlaSpr_A8_OM3_M2_FD_187979 | JGI IMG/M metagenome (GOLD analysis project Ga0209009, IMG submission 187979) | Forest soil microbial communities from Thunder Bay, Ontario, Canada - Black Spruce, Ontario site 2_A8_OM3_M2 (SPAdes) (version 2) | ecosystem: Environmental > Terrestrial > Soil > Boreal... | reverse complement strand
GTGGAGATAGAAAACCTCGTCGGATTGGCGGCCTTACTTGATACATCTACGAGTTCTGCGGGATCGTAAGCGTCTTGCAGAAGGAACCTGGGGCCGCTATCGGTGGTGATTGCCTGCGCGCGCATGTACGCAGAAAATTTGTAGGTCGTGTTGGGCGTGACCGGGACGTATTGAAGGACGTGTGCGTACTCCAGATTTTGAGTGCCGTCGAAATTGATGCGCAGCGATTTACTGCCCTCGAAGACGGCGGATGCGTCCACCATGGCAGTGGCTCCTGGCGCCGGAATGATGCGCCAATCGAGGCCGCCATTTAGAGGCGCGAAGTTGAAATTTCCGTTGATGATTAAGTCGGGCTTGGATTGGCGAGCGCCGATTTCCTGGGGGAAACGGCTGGAGAGGGCGGCCCACGCTTCTGTGAGATGGTCCACATCTTTGTGCTGGATCAACGCGTCGAGGTAAGGAAAGGTTCGCGCTGGATCGAATGGTGAGTCTAATTCGAGCAGGGTGGCCCAGGTTTGAGCGGCGGGCTCCATGCGATTGTTCTCGACTTGGAAATCGAGATAGTCGAGCAATAGTGGCGTTCTGCGCGGCAGCATATGTTGCAGGATTTGCTGGCTGTCACCGGTGGCGTTCGAGGCGAGAGAGAATACCTGGCGTCCCTTGGCGGGGTCTTCGAGCAAAACTTCTTTGAGCGACTGGAGTGCGTCTGAAAGTTTTCCGGTGCGGACGTAGAAGTTTGCGATTTTCCAGTTGATCTCGGGTGAGTTGGGGAAAAGGGCGTGGGCGCGGGTGAAGGCGCGGAGAGCTTCATCCTTGCGGCCGACCCATTCGTAGGCTGCTCCGAGATCGGCCCAGTAGAAGGCGTTGTACGGACTAAGTTCTGTGGCTTTCTTGCAAAGGCGAACGACCTCGTTAGCATTTCCTCCGGTGGCGTAGAGGTGAGTGATAGTGGCGAGTGCGTCGTAATACTCAGGGTTTCCGGGATCCCATTTGATAGCTGTTTGAATAGCTTGAGGAGTGCTCTTGCGAAAGTACCAGGCCGCAATTCCCTGCCGCACGGCGAGATACATACAGTAGAGCAGGCAGAGCACGAGGAAGGCTCGAGCCGGCAAGTTCAGGGTGTATTTATCGCGCAACTTTATTCCTGGCGGTGAGTTTAGACATCGCGAGTTTGAGTTTGGCTCGGCGGTTGGCGTTAACACGCCAGAAACACGGAGGTGCGAGACTTCAACCGCTGGTGAGGCCAAGCGAGACACGATATCACCGGCTTTGGCGTTCGAGATGGGAATGTTGATGGGAAGGAAATATGTCTGATCGAAGGACGTTTCTAATCCAAGGTGTATTGGTATTGAGCGGAATTAGCGCGGGGACTTTTACCCCGCTGGAGGCGGCGATGAACGTGCGAGGGCGGCGAGAGTTTTTGACGGCGGTGTCCCCGGCCGTAGCAGCGACGGGAGCTACGGTAGCTCAGGATCCGGTGGCGGGATTCGGTTGGGAGATCGTGAACATCAATAATAATGGCGCAGACGTCTTCTTTGAAGTGCGCGACACGATGATTCTGAATACGATCAATATCGACGTGTCGTTCATGATTACAAGCACGCCGGCTCAGGCTGGTTTTGCCGAAATATTATGCGATGGAGGCGTTTCGCGCGGAGCCAAGCCGACTTTCAACACTTCTCCCGCTGCGTACTTGAATTTGCCGCCAAGCGCGAATTTCGGAGAGTTGACGCCACACAATCCCAATAAATTGAACATTGGATTAGGAGGCGTGGTGCAGGATCTATTTTTTAACGTGATTTTGAAGACCTGGGTGCCGGCCGATGGGACGGGCGGCTACACTTCGCGGCAAGTGTATGCGCAACCGTCGTTGGCGTTGAATAAAGGCGACTACTTGACGTTTCACATGGACCACGCGGGAGTAGGCGGGGATGTGGAGATGCAGGCGGTATTGCAATACACGGTGATTTAGATTTTTTTTCAGACAAACTACGGAGTGTAATCCAAGCCCCGTGTGATGGAACGCGATAAAAGAAAAGCCCCATCTTCGGTCGAAAGAAGATGGGGCTTTATATTGTTGGAAAGTGAGATGCAACTTAGAGTACGACCACTAACGCCAGGCGCGCTTCAGGATGGCGCAAATCGATCAGGTAATATTGACCATCGATGAAGTCGATGTAGAAGTCATCGTCATAGCCCCAGCCTACTGGCCACGGTTCAGCATAACCAAACCAATAGCCGCCGTAGTTGAAGCGATATTGGCCGCTTACCATCTGCGGATGACCAACGTGGAAATGGTGCTGGCGGCCAAAGTGCGAATGGAAGTCGGCATCGGGAATTCGGCCGTTCTCGATCGGACCATGCTTTACCGTGGTCTTCGTCTCGGTCTGCGTGCGCGTTTCTGTTCGATCTTCCGGTCGGGCCTTATTGTCGCGCGGCGCGTTCTCGTCTCGCGGAGCCTTCTCATCTTTTGGCGGCTTCGCTTCCGACGGTTTGGTTTCGTCATGGGGCGGTTTGGCCTCTTCGGATGGTTTTGTTTCCTGATCGTGTGGTTCCGCAGGCTTTGCGTCCTGCGGATGCTCTTCTTGTGCGCGTAATACGGGAGTCGAGATGCAGAACAACAGGAACATGGCCGAAGTACCGAGAATAGTGCTTATGAATCTGACTGTTTTCATCTGTGTCGCCTCCGTAAGAATTAGACAGCGTTTACCTGCACGGTCTTGCTAAAAAAGCGGGCTCGAAATTCTTGAGCCTTCTCTTTAGATGATTTGCGGCTGGAAAAGTGACATTCAGACGGCAGCGCGGTCACCGCGAACTTCCGGAACGAATAATTTTGGCGGATTATTTTGCGCGACTATTTTGGGTTAGTGGATGCGGCCGACAATTTCGCAGCGGCTGATGAAACCAGTGCGGCTTCGTCCTGAAGGACGGCGGCGGCACGGCGCAAGGCGTCATCGGCCTGCTTCCATTGTTTCTGCTCGATGGCTTCGCGGACGGCCGGGATGGCCTTGGCTTCGTAACCGGTGTAAACGCCGGGAGCGTAGATTTGGTGTTTGTACCAAAAGCGGCCGGGCAGACCTTCCGGCGAAGTTAACTTTCGCTCGCTCTGGATCAGCATGAGGTTGATCTCGGTGATGGAGGCAGAGGCGAGCGCGCTACCGCCATTTGCTTCGGCGGCATCGAGAGCTTTCTGATAATCGGCGGCGCTGCGTGAAAGTGCGTCGGCGCTATTTTGAAGGGGCGCGAAATTCAGATACGGGGGGACGTCTTCCTTCTTCGGCGGGAAATAGGGCTTCCTGGGATCGGCGCTGGCGCCGAAAACACCTTCGTCGATTTCCAGATTGCGCTCGCGAATATCGTCTCGCAACTTCGTGGAGAATGTTTGGAGCCCGTGGACGTAAGTCTGTACGGTGTCGGCAAAATCGGAGAAATCATAGGGCAACAAATCGGCGTCGGCGAGACGCATGACTGTAGAGCCGGCTACTTGGGCCAACGCGCGGCCATAGGTGAAGTCCGTGTCGTCAAAATGGGTGTACCAATAGAAATCGTCATAAATGGAATGGTAGACTCCGCCGCCGTCTTCACCGCCGAAGGACATGTCCACGACGGCAATGCCGAGGAAGTTCTGGAAAGAAGCGTGGTCGGAGCCGCCACCGGAAATTCCGATGCGAAGGTCGCGACGCTGGCGCAGTTCCTGGCGGTCTTCGGTGGAAGTGGCTTCCTCGAGGCGGTGAAGCTGCCAGCGCTTCCAAACGGGAAGTTGAGTTTCGGGATCCTGGACATCGCGGGTGACGTCATTCACGAGCCGTTCCAGAGTGTGCGAACCTTCGGCGTCGAAGAATCCGCGCCCATTTGAATCTGAATTAATGTAGGCGACGGCTTTTTTGCGAAGTTCGTCGGCGTGAGTTTCAGCCCATTCGGTGGAACCGAGCAAGCCGGGCTCTTCCCCATCCCAAGCGCAATAAATAATCGTGCGCTTCGGCTTCCAGCCGGATTTCACCAGGGCGCCGAGCGAACGCGCTTCTTCCATCAGGACCATCTGGCCGGAGATGGGGTCTTCGGCGCCGTTTACCCAAGCATCGTGATGATTGCCGCGAAGAACCCACTCATCGGGATATTGCGAGCCGGGAATTTTTGCGATGACGTCGTAGACCGGCTTGATATCCCAATTCGAAAAAACTTTCAGATGGACTTTTCCGGGGCCTGGGCCGAGACGGTAGGTTAAAGGAAGGCCCCCACGCCACGTAACCGGGACGACCGGGCCTTCGATGGACGCAAGGAGAGGTTCAGCATCGGCATAAGAAATGGGCAGGACCGGAATTTTTGTGATGGTGGGAGCATCTTTGATGGGAAGACGCTTGGCGTCAGCGGTGGCGCCGATTCCGGGGGTTAGAGGGTCGCCCATGAATTCGGTGCTGTCCTGCACGCTGCCACGTTGTACGCCGTCTTTCGGACGATAGGGACCGGCGGGATAGGTTACGCCTGGGGAGTAACCGTCGTCGCGCGGGTCAGAATAAATGATGCAGCCGATGGCGCCGTGTTCGGCGGCAACTTTGGGTTTGATTCCACGCCAGGAATGGCCATAACGCGCGATGACGATGGCGCCTTTTACCGACACGCCGTTGCGCTCGAGAGTCAGGTAGTCATCGGGGATGCCGTAATTCACGTAAACGAGGGGGCCGGTGACGTCACCATCGGCAGAATATGCGTTGTAAGTGGGAAGCTGCTCGGATTGCTGATTCGAAGTGGGATCTTCGGGTAGGGCTGGCTCCTGGAGTTTGGCGACAAAGTGCGGGCCGCCTGCGAGAAGTTCAATCAGGCGTTCTTTAGGGGTGGGAAAAAGAACGTTGAAGGATTCGATGTGTGCGTCGAGGCCAAATTCTTTGAACTTCGAGAGAATCCATTCGGCGTTGTCTTTGTCATAGGGCGAGCCGACATTGTGAGGATGCGCTGAGAGACGCTGCATGTAAGAGCGAAGGTTTGCGGGATCAGGCGTGGCGCGATATTTCTGTTCCCAGTCGCGTTCAGTGCGCGAGGATTCGGCGGAGTAGCCGACGAGCGGCGCGTCGTCTGCAAGAATGTATGTGACGGCGGCTGCGAGCGGAGTTGCAAGTAGGAAGATTGCTGCGAGCGCTTTGCGATTCATGGTCCCTCGATTCGGGCCATATTCTGCCTGAAGGCTGGGGCGAAAGAAACACCGCAAGCCAAGAAAGAAGCCGAAGGGAGAATGTTGCGCACGGGCGCTTGCTTGAGCGGGGAAAAATTCACAACGGAAGGCGAGTCACAGAAGCGCCCGGGCGAAGTAACTTTCGACGCGGTTGTTAATCTAACTCTGCAGGAGGGTAGAAAATGCCAACAAAAAAAGGTTCGCGAAGGAAATACGGTAAGGCTGCGGGAAAAAGTGTGAAGAGCGCGATGCACAGAGAAAAGCGCGGCACGCTTTATTCCGGCAAAGGCGGAAAAGGCGGCAAAGTAACTTCGCGCAAGCAGGCCATCGCGATCGGACTTTCGGAGGCGCGCAAGAAGGGCGCGAAGGTTCCGCGAAAAACGAGCTAGTCGCAGAAAAGGAATACGAGCGTTCAGTACACTGCGCGCCCGTGCAGTGGGCGCTTTCCAGATAGTACCGGATAACGGCTGCATCCTTTTGCAACATCTTCGCGGTACGTCCGTACCATTGCGGGCCGGGTGTGCCGTTGTAGAATTTGTGCGCTATGGCCACAAGGCCGCAATGTTCGCTACTCGAACAGCTTCGGGAAGAGATTATTTCCACATTTCAAGAGGCGAGGAAAATACGAAGGTCCAAAGACCTTTCGTTTTCCGAAGACGCCGAGCTGACGCGGAGCGAGCACAAAAAAATTGATGAGCTGGTGAGACATCTGCTGACCGGGCATGACGGCAAGCCTTGTCCCGCGGGTGATCGACCCATTGTAGGCGGTCCGAAACGCGCCCATTTCTTTCGTAACAATCCTGCCGCTTGAATTTAACTGGTGAGAAATGTGAGCCGGAGTGCGTTCGGCGATGAAAAAACTACCGGGCATCGGGAATTATTTCGCGCAGAGTTCGCTAGGGAGCGTGCGCTGTCGGCGCGAGGATTGGCCCAGGGCGCGGGGTCTAGTCTAAGTGCTGTGCTTTTGGTAGCTTCCGAGTTCACTAACAAAGCACATTTAGAAAAAAATCGAAGATTGCATGCCGGAGCGGCATAGTCATTGCTTGGACCCCGAGTGAAATCAATCTCCTGGGGATGGGCCATGCAAAAAACTTTTTCTGTAATCGCCAATGAACAGAAATTGATGGAAGTCCGGCTTTGGCAGGCTGTGATTGTAACCACGATTCAGGAATGGATCTCCGGCCCGCTTCGACGCAAACGTGAAGCGGAAGAATACCTCTTTAAAGACCAGCGCGATTTTCCGATGGTGTGCCAGTCGGCGGGGCTGGATGTTGGACAGTTGCGCACGAAACTTGCGCGACTGAAACCGGCGGAAGAAAGCGAAGCCTCAAGACTGCGGCAAATCTGGGGCACGTTGGTGACGCAGTAGAAGAGTCCGCGGGAAATCGAAGGCTTTACTCGCGAGTCGCATTCAAGAAACAAACAGCGCTGCGTCAACGCTCCAGGACATCTTTGTATGCGTTTAGGGCCACTTTTTTGGGCTGACGGTCCAGAATAAAATCCACCGTTCGAGTGGAATTTCCAGCAATCCCAATCTGACCGAGGCGCACCATACCGTTTCCAAAATCGGCGAAGACGGGGACGAACATGGCGAAATGGTCGCCCACCTCGCTCTGCGAGAGTTGCGCATGGATCTTCACTTTTCCACCGTCAGCGGTCTGCAATTCATACTTGAAAGCATAACGCGGCACCTCCATGCCATAAACCCACTCATTAAAAAACCAATCGAGGCGCCCGTTTCTCTGAACGTCCATTTGCTTAGTCATATGCTTCTCAGCAATGGCTTTGAAGGATTCCGTGGAAGCGGAAACGTCGCGGTGACTTTCCATGAAGTCGTGCATCATGTCGATGAAGGCCTGGTCGCCCGTCTCGGGAGGGCCTTGATCGGCATGCATGAGTGATCTGAGCATGAGCAACACATAGGCGCCTTTGGAATAGGTGTCGCCCTGGTAGGCTTGCTCGGATTGCGGAGACACCAGACGCAATCCCAGCCACAGAGGGCCAGCATCATTCGGCGAAACACCGAAATTATTTTTTTCCAGGATGCGAACGCGCTGGCGCTCCCAAAAATCAATGTAGTCTTTCTGCCACTTCGCGCCCACGGCTTGCTGTAGAAATAATCCCGCAGCAAATTCCGCAAAACCTTCGGAGAGCCACTGATCATGATAAGAGGCCCATCCGACGCCGTGGCCGAACCACTGATGAGCCACTTCGTGCGGTATCACCTCATGCACGAATCCGGTGAACTTCGTGTCAATGTGGTGGAAGAGCATCAGGCGCTGCATCGAGTCCATATACGCGGAAATCGGCAGGTAAACGAGATTGGGCCAGGATTGTCCAAAGAAGAAATTCGGCTGTTCGGTGATGTACAGGTTGTCGTAGGGGGACTTGCCGAAGAAAATGGTGCACACCTGCATCTGGGCGCGCGTCTGATCCAGAGCATATTTCGTCATCGCGGTGGGCGCCATGTTGCCCAAAAAAGCGCTTTGTTCGTAGGGCCGGAGACTATCGGGCAATTCCGTCAAATAATATCCGGAGAGTTCGTAGTGGGTGATGTTGTCAGGGTAATCGATTTTTTTGTATTGCCCGTAATTGAAACCTGCAACGGCCACCGGCACAGGTGTAACCCAGTGTGACACTGCAAATCCCGCCTCCGTGGTTTGGCCTCGCGGCTTGCCAACACTTACTACGGTGTTCGAAGGCGGAACTTTAAAGGTGAGATCGTATAAAGCTTTCTCGCCGAAACCGTTGAGATTCGGATACCAGGATTCTCGAGCGCTGACGTAATAACTTCCATTTCCCGCGCTGGCGAGAACTTTGTCGCCGGCATACTCGACCGAAATCGAGTGTTCCGCGCCCATCGCTGGAACTTCGTCGAGGACGGTGTAGAACGAGCCATCCAGTTTTTTGTCTTCCTGGATGAAATGGAGGTCATGGCCGCCCTCGTCGGTGACGCGCGTGACGCGCAGATTCGGAAGCAGCCTGAATTTCAACACTCGTTCGTTTGGAACCAGCGGCTCAAACGTTATAACAGCGCGGCTGTGCAGGTGATCGTTCTTGGCGATTACAGTTTCAATGTTATAGCGTTTGGTGGCAAACAGCCGCTTGTCCTCCAGCGAATTCGCGGTGTGGGCGCGGACTTCAGATACCAGGTGTTCGGAGTACCACACGCCGTCGTCCAATTCTCCGCCATCGCAATTGAGGAGCGCCACTTCCTCGGGAGAATCCAATTCTGAAATCGCGCCGACGCGCGTGCGGACCAGGAATCGTAAGTCCTTGTGCGGCACACCCTGCATGTAGGCGTTGAAAAACGGAGGATGCTTCGGATTGTAGATGGCCGAAAGAACGTCGGCGTCCACATTGTCGATCGTTTCGCCTTCGAGCATCGCTTGCGTGAAACCTGCAGGGATTTCGTGGCGGTGGCGGACTCTATCTTTCCAATGTTGAAAGGCGGCAGCGGCTTTGGGTGGCGTTTCCGTCCTGGTACCCAGCGCACCGGCAAATTGAGGGTACAGGCTGCCGGTAAAGCGAAAGACTACTTCGGTGAAGTCTTCTTCGGCAGTCGGACTGCCGGTTCGGCGAGCCAACTCGCGCGTGTTTATGGGATCAATGGGCTTCAAAGTGAAGTGCCCCTGTCCAACAAAAATGGCGCCCGTTTCGAATTTATTGATCAAGGCCAGCAGAGTGATGGTTCCAGACTTGAAGCGGAAAGTTCCGACGTCCATGGACAGCGTGAAATCTTCGCAGCGGTAAGTCTCGCCCAAGCCAACGCTGCGCAATTGGAGGTAAATGGGATCTGAATTCGCGAAGCCCGTGCTTTTTTCTGTGACGGTGACGCTGGTCTGCTGCGCGGCAATGGTCAAGCTAAGCGGAAGATCGGCGTTCCCGCTCAAGTCCACTGTGATGACGAGGTCATCGAAGCCGGCCTTAGAGACGCGCACGGAATATTTTCCGGCTGCGAGATTGGGCGCGGAGAATTTGCCGGATTCATCGGAGCTGAGGACGATCGGCTGCGTCAAATTGCCACCTGAGATTTCGATACGCGCTCCGGTGACGACTGCGCCGGAGGGATCCTTCACTTTACCGGATATGGTGTCTGCTAGAAGGCGAGTGGCGAAGGCCAGGCAGAGCAATGCCAAAATTGATGCATAAAGGAATTTAAGACCTCGAGATGGCCGGAACGTTCTGATGGTCAGCAATGAGTTGCGTTTACGATCTTTGGGCTGCGATTTGTCAGGTTGGCGCATGGGCTCCCTGAGAAAATTGGACGCGATGGTTCGCACGGCTGTGACGCCGCTGCCTTACCTCTTGCTACGTTCACAGGGAAATCCCGACGGTTCGGGACAGTTGTAGCGAAGTGCGGGTTCGGAAGCAAGAGCAGCGGTGAACTGAAGTACATAATTAGTGTATAACCACGATAGTAACGCAGCGGAAGTTGGCATACGAGCTGATAGGGAGCAAAGATCGACTTCTATTGGCTACTAGTAGCGCGTAGATGCAAGGCCAACTGGAATTCAGCCAAGCAAAATGCTAGCGTAATTCGTGAACATTATTTCGCCCACAACAAAGCCGGGAAATCACGTTTTGCCTAAACCCATTCTTCTAGGAACCAGGGGAAACTAAGTGTCAAATCTGCGCATTGCGAGCATGGTGGGAGCGCGGCCGAACTTCATGAAGATCGCGCCGATCGTTCATGAAATTCAGCGGACCGCCGGGATCGATCACAGGCTGGTGCATTCGGGGCAGCACTACGACCAGCAAATGTCAGAGTCGTTTTTTGAGGAATTGCATATACCGAAGCCGGACGTGAATTTGGAGGTTGGGTCGGGGAGCCACGCTTGGCAGACCGCGGAGGTGATGAAGAGGTTCGAAGCGGTCGTGCTGGAGTGGAAGCCGGACGTGGTGATGGTGGTGGGGGATGTGAACTCAACTTTGGCGGCGGCGTTAGTGGCGTCCAAACTGGGCGTTACAGTGGCGCATGTCGAAGCGGGGCTGCGCAGCTTTGATAGGAGCATGCCGGAAGAAATTAATCGCAAATTGACGGACGCGATTTCGGATTTACTGTTTGTCACAGAACAGAGCGGGATTCAAAACTTGCTGAAAGAGGGTGTGGAGCAGGACAAGATTTTTCTAGTGGGCAATGTGATGATCGATTGTCTGGTGGAACATCGGAAAATTGCGGAGAAATCTGAAATTCTGCGGCGGCTTGGCCTGCAGAAAGATGGCGTCAAGGCGTCGGCTTACGGCTTGCTGACACTGCACCGGCCGAGCAATGTGGATGATGCAGCAGTTTTGCGCGACATTCTTTCGACGATCGCCACGCTGGCTGAAAAAATGCCGGTATTTTTTCCGGTGCATCCGCGGTCGCTGGAGCGCATTCATCAGTTTGGACTTGGATCGTATTTGGCGGAGGAAAAATCGGGTGCGGCGTCGCGAGGGATTGTGCCGCTGCCTCCGCTCGGCTATCTGGATTTTCTGTGCCTAATGGATCATGCGCGGCTGATCTTGACTGATTCTGGAGGCATTCAAGAGGAGAGCACGATTTTAGGCGTTCCTTGCCTGACGCTCAGGGAAAACACGGAACGTCCGGTTACCGTGGAGCAAGGGACGAATCAAATTGTGGGAAGGGATCCGAAGAAAATTCTGGCAGCCGCGGCGCTGGTGCTGGGGGCGGAGCGGCGTGCCGTGAAAGCTCCAGAGCTATGGGATGGACATGCGGCGGAAAGAATCGTGAAAATTCTGCTAGAAAGATTGCGACCGGGCTTGCTGAACAAGCCGGTGCCAGAATCCTCACGCATCGATAACAAATCCTGAACTCGCAGCGGCGAAGTTCGTTTCAGTCTGTCGAGAGCAAAATATATACGACTTCCGGGAATAACAAATGAGTGCAAGGTCTGCTACACTTTTCTTCCCTATTCCGGGGTAGTGCAATTGGTAGCACGCCAGCCTTTGGAGCTGGTTATCCTGGTTCGAGTCCAGGCCCCGGAGCCATTCCTTACGAATTTGCGAACCTGGCAAGAACTTCTGTAGCTCAAATATTTCCAGGTCTAGCTTCTGGGGATGCACGGTCACGCTCTTAAGGACACACTGCAGGGCTTCGGATTTCTCCGGAGCCGTGAGAGCAGCAAAGGCGCTTCGGAAGTCCGGTAGGGTAGGTTGCAAGAGTTCCGCATTGAAATCCCGCGCAGCTGGTTCGTTAAAGATTTACAAATCATACCATCCGCTGAAAAGGCCTGGTCGCGCTTCTGGCTTATGATTGCCGACCTCCCAATTGTTTATTGACTTTCCCTCTTCTTCATACATACTAGTCGGTATGCTCGACTCTGGAGCCATCCGCAAAGGCGACACTCGCAGAGAAACTCCCACCCTACGGTTTCGTGCAGATACATCGCGGCGTACTTGTGAACTCTTGGTGGGTTCACGGAATTCACCCACGCTCTACGGGGGATTACCTTCTTTGCACACGCGGCGGCAAGGAGTATCCGGTTTCTAGGACCTATAAACAAAACCTGCGGTCTCTCGCGCCCTTATGGTTTGGAAGCGATGTCCTTTTTGCCGAATGACGAGCAACTCAGCCCGTTGCCAGATCAACTTACCGGTTATCCGAACTAATCGGGCACTAGGAAACTGTTAAGGTCAGCAACGGCTGCGTCGGTTCCACAACGCGCCCTGCACCCGAGCTGTCTGTGGGCGACTATTATTATTATTCCTCGGACTAAGGTAGGGTTCTGTATGATATTGCAGCTTGAGGAGATCTCAATGGTGGGTCGACGTCTCTGTTCCCGTGTCCTCGCCGTACTCCTGTTCGCCCTTGCCTGTGTGGCGCCGGTGTTACGCGCCCAACGTATCGTAGACCTAACCGCTGCGGACGGTACCAAGCTGAAAGCGAGCTATTTTGCCGCTGCCAAGCCGGGTCCCGGAGTCCTACTGCTGCATCAATGCAACCGCCAGCGCAAGATTTGGGACGGTTTGGCCCAGCAGCTCGCGGCAGCGGGAATCAACGTGCTCACGCTGGATTACCGCGGCTTTGGGGAGAGCGGTGGTGACCCATTCGATAAGCTGCCGCCGCAGCAAATGGCGCAGATTCAAGCTGAAAAGTGGCCGAGTGACTTCGACACCGCCTTTCAGTATCTGGTGTCCCAGCCGGGCGTTACGCCTGACATGATCGGCGTGGGTGGCGCGAGTTGCGGGGTCAATAATTCCGTTCAGATAGCGCGTCGCCATCCGGAGGTGAGATCTTTGGTGTTGCTCTCCGGGATTACAGACCTAAATGGGCGCCAATTCCTGCGCAACTCGGCAAAAGTGCCAGTGTTTTTCTCCGTCGCCGATGACGATGAATTCCCAACCATAGTGCTAGCGATTGAGTGGCTCTATAGCCTCACCTCAAATCCAGGAAAAACGTTCGTTCATTACGCCACAGGCGGCCACGGGGCGGATATGTTTCCAGTGCATCCGGAGTTGCCGGGAATTATCGTGGACTGGTACGTGACTACGTTGATTAAGACTCCAGGACAAGCAACCGCGACTAAGAATGCTCCGGCAATCCCTCCGGAGGTACACATCCTGGATCAGATAGATCAGCCGGGGGGCGCGGCCAAAGTTGGGCAGCTTCTGGAAGAATCCCGCCAACACGATCCCAAAGCAATCCTGTTTTCCGAGGCTACCGTGAACTTCGTGGGATACGAGCACATTCAATTCGGCGATGCCAAAGGCGCAGTTGAAATCATGAAACTCAACCTTGCGGCCTATCCGAATTCGCCAAATGTTTACGATAGTCTTTCCGATGCTTATCTTGCGAACGGACAGAAGGATCTGGCACGCCAGAACGCCAAGAAAGCGCTGGAACTTTTGTCCTCCGACACGACCGACAACGAGCAGGTCCGCAAGGCGATTAGGTCCAATGCCGAACAGAAAATGAAACAGCTCGGGGATACGCCGTAATAGTTCGAATCTTCGAGGGCATTGCACACCAATGCAATTCCTGGTCCTGCAATCAGTTTTCAGGCGGCTTTAGCGGACTAAGCATACCGTTCTGTCCGGTAATCGGGAGTTGACTGCAATGGTCTAATGAAGCGTCAGGTCCGTGGCCCGTCAGAACTGTTGTTTCCTGAATTATGTCTTGGCCCTGCACTGCATCGAAGGAGCCTTTGAGTTGAAACCCGCCGCGAGCGAAAAAAAGTCCCTCCGATGGCGCGTACTTGGCCGCATCGTGCTTTTTTTTCTAGGCTGTGCGGCGGTGTTGGCAATGACGGCGCCGCTAACGTCGAAAATTCCGGGGCTGTGGCCGAATTTCGTTTTAGGCGCGATAGCGAGCTTCGGGGCGTTAGCTTTGACCGTACTGTTCGTTCGTTGGGATAGGCTCGGTATGGGCGACGTCGGGGCCGCGCCGGCGCGTAGTAGCCTGCCGCGTTTTGCCATGGGATTTCTCATTGGGCTGCTTCTGGTCACGCTCTGCGCGTCAATTTCGGCAGTCGCCAGCCATGTGCGATTTGTCCGCGCACCGGCAGTCGGTTTCCTTGAGACGTCGATCACCCTCGTCACTTTTATCGCGTTGTCATGCAGGGAAGAATTGAGTTTCCACGGTTACCCGCTGCGATGCTTGGAGCGGTCCTTTGGCCTTTGGAGCGCCCAGATTATTGTTGCTGTTGTCTTCGCCGCCGAACACATGGCCGGAGGCTGGCCCTGGACACGAGCCCTATTCGGCGCCGGTGTGGGATCGCTTGTCTTCGGCATGGCCGCGATCGCGACGCGAGGGCTCGCGCTGCCGATCGGCCTGCACGCGGCATGGAATTTCGGCGACTGGATGCTCGGTGGGAAGGGCTCATCTGGGATTTGGAAAGCAGTCGTCGAGGACGGACAGCAAGGCCGCGCGCAACTCGTCAGAACCATCGGCTATCTTGCGGTGATGGGTTCGACCACACTCGCGTTCTGGATTTGGTATCGCTGCAAGAGCAAAATTCCCATCCCGAGTAGCCAGGTAAAGAATCAGCAGTTTTTAGAACCTAACTACTGATTAACGCGAATCGGGACTCAACGCTGCTGGAGTAGAGCGAAACTGGTCTCGGGCAAAGGGTCTGTCGGAGAACGTATTGGGGTCGCTAACGGCGAAAGACAGATTTGGTTGATTGGTTACCCTGACTAAACAATCTTGCCGGATGCAGTCTCGTTCGGGTAGTTGAAGAAGAGCTGATTGCCGTCGGGATCATCGACCACCAGGAGGCGGTAGCCCCACGAACCTTCCTTGACCGAAACGCCCTTGGCCTCGAGTTCCGCGCGCAGCGCGTCCAACGCGGCGACCGCGGCCTCGCGCGTCTCCGGCTCGACGTTGAGGGAGATGAACATCAGCCCCTTGCCAATCTTCTCCGGCCACGTGTCGGCCAGGATAAGCGCGCAGCCCTGCCGGTCGACCTGTGCGACGCGCGCTCTGCCGTCCTCGTCATAGCGCCAGGGGCTCGTGAAGCCGAGCCGGTTAAGGTAAAAGCGAAGCGAGGCCTCCACGTCGGTCACGTGTAGGACGGGGCGCGCGAACCAGTCTGTCATAAGCTATGTATCTTCGAATGGAGACAATTTCTCCCCACGTTTTGAATTCTACGGCTATGTTAGACGCAATCAGAAGCCGCGAGAAGCGAGATTCTGTTTGAGTTTCACGACAACTCCGGATTGCGTCGGATTACCGGAACGGCTCTTTCCGATCCCCAAGGATTCTTAGCCATCCAACCTGCCAAAGGCTATCAGAAGTGGATTGGTACACCCGCAAATCAATTGGCTGATCATCGGGGAGACAGATCTGGCTGGCGAGCAGCTCTAGGAACCTTAAATCTCAAAGTTCGCAAATCGTACGACTCGGCGAGCCATATTCTTATCTTCTGACGGTCAAGCCTCACGCTGATGCAATAGTCGGGAAGCCAATAGAACGCCGGCTCTTTTGTAAGCTTGCGGAAAAGGTGGCGAGGCTCTAGTCTATGCGCCAGCATGCCGAGCGCAGCGGAGATTACGCCTCAATTCCTGATCCTCGGAGTCATCTGGTATATCGTTTTTCTTTTCTCCACGACTTGCCACGAAGGCGCGCATGCGCTGGCTGCGAAGTTGGGCGGAGATACGACGGCGTTTCACGGCGGACAGGTGACGCTAAATCCGATTCCGCATATACGACGGTCACCGTTTGGCTTAGTGGTGGTGCCGATCATTTCGTATTTTTTGGTGCACTGGATGATTGGGTGGGCTAGCGCGCCTTACGATCCGGCATGGCAGGAACGCTACCCGAGGCGTGCTGCGTGGATGGCTTTGGCGGGGCCGGCAGCAAATTTCACGCTGGTGATCCTTTCCGCGTTGGGGATTCGCATTGGAATGCTTCTGGGATATTTTCGTATGCCCGTGTACGTGGGCTTCACGCGAGTCACGGAAGCTTCCGGGCTGGGGATAGCGGGGTTCGCGGCTACTTTTCTGAGCATTATTTTCCTGCTGAACCTTTTGCTGGGAACATTCAATCTGCTGCCGGTGCCGCCTTTGGATGGTAATACGGGAATAACTTTGTTCATGAGCGAAGGGACAGCGTTGAGGTTCCTTAATTGGTCGCATCGGCAGGGATTCGGAATGCTGGGTTTGCTGCTGGCCTGGTATTTGTACGATGAAATGTTTCCCTACATCTTCAGGTTTGCTCTGGCTGTGCTGTATCCCGGCTCGCATTGGGGCTAGCGTTACAGCTTCCTCGATATCTCCCTTCCGACCTGATTCACAAGCGAACAGATGTTTCGATAAACGCGCTGTGCACAGGAGCAATTCGCGCATGGAGGGTTTGAGTCTTTCTGTTTCCGCACGCCGGGCTGCCTATCTTTGGCCTTGCTTCTGCAATGCTGAAAGCGCAGAGGCGAGCATGCATTCATCATTGGACGGGCCAAACAGCTACCGTGTGGGAGTTTCGGGACGGGATTCACGAGAGCTTTTCTTCGTGGAAAAGACCATGTTTCAGTGGACTGATTCCGGCGAGTGGTGCGGGTGCGTCCGGATTCCGATGGAATTTTAGTGCAGGCGCAAAGAATGCAGCCTTGCGACATTGGGGACCTGGAGATCCCGATGCTCAACTGAGATTGAGTGACTCGGGGAGCGTAACGTAAGGACGCGTCGTAACGCGGACCCGGCGCATGGCTCGGCTGGAAAAACCACGCACCAAGTCCTTTTCGTCACGCAAGAGAACCAAGGCAAAATCGCAGGCCCGGACGATCATCCTGCAATCCGCTCATTCACCTTCTGTCTCTTCTCTACTTTCCGCTGGATGTGTAAGCGGCGTTATGAAGCAACGATGCCGGCAGCGCGATCGTTGAATCCATACGGACCAGCATGCCAGTTTGCGCTGGAAGATCCAGATCCTTGCCCTTCTTGATTGCGATGTAGGCCGAAGTGCCGACGATACCGAAGACGGTTCCGCGGGCGACGTTACTGAAAATCACGCCAACGAGCGCACCAGCTCCAGTGCCCAGGCCGGCGGTCATGATGTCGCCTTTAATGTCACGCTTCTCTTCCAACACGACACCTTCGGTGGTTTTCACGTCTTTGCGGTTCTTCTGCGCTTCGGGACCGCCGCTGTAGAGCGAAAGAATGCTCATCTGCACGGGGAAGATCCGGCTTTCCACTTCGATTGAATTGAATACCAGATTCAAGGAAGCGCCGCCGCGGAAAAGGCCGAAGAACTTCGGACGGGTGACGCCGGTTACCGTACCGTGAACTTTGGCTCCGGCAGGCAATAGGAGCTGGTTGCCGATGAAAACGGGCTCGGCGACTACAGCCGTGAAAGGATCGCCATCAT
>Ga0209009_1000367_pt1 | contig 16979 bp, 16 predicted proteins | sample BlaSpr_A8_OM3_M2_FD_187979 | JGI IMG/M metagenome (GOLD analysis project Ga0209009, IMG submission 187979) | Forest soil microbial communities from Thunder Bay, Ontario, Canada - Black Spruce, Ontario site 2_A8_OM3_M2 (SPAdes) (version 2) | ecosystem: Environmental > Terrestrial > Soil > Boreal... | reverse complement strand
GGGGCGATCATATCGGGCAACTTCGGGACGCCGGAGAGCAAGCTCGCCGCCTTCGCCGCCGCAGGCGTCCCCGTCGCCGATCGGCCGTCGCAGATACCCGAACTCCTGAAGGCCCGTCTGACCGGCCGAAGCTAGCCGTTCCGAAGGCCGCGTTTACCCGGTCACGCTGAGCGCAGCGCTCCCTCGACAGGCTCGGGATAAACTCCGGCGCGAAGTCGAAGCGCCACCGGGACGCCGACCTCGTCTGGCATACCAGGGATCACCTTTTAGATCCATTCATGAGGACAGGATTAAGGCGCCATAACGGAGGAATGGGTTTGCAGTCGCTGGTTCTGGGCTAGCTTTCGCGTGCCTGAACCTGTGACTTGACTCACAGTCAACACAATCTAAATCAGGAGACAGCATGCTAAAACGCAAGTTCTGGCATCCGCTCGTCGCCGCTCTCACACTCGTTGCGCTCATCAGTCAGGGAACTTGGGTTCTGGCTGGGACCACGGGTGGGGTGAACGGCACAGTCGTCGACGAAAACAGCGCTCCGGTCCAGAATGCTCTGGTCACGGTCGCGAGTCCGTCGCAAGTCGCTCACACGAGCACCGACACGAACGGAAAATTCAACTTCCTGGCGCTGATCCCGGACACGTACACGCTCTCCGTTGAGAAGCAGGGTTACGAGTCGCAATCGCTTACGGGCGTCACCGTCATTGCAGACCAAAACAATTCGCTCAACGTCGCGACGCGCCGCGTCCTTCGGACGATCGGCCGCGTCACCTCGCGCGCTCCCTCGTCGCTCATCAAACCGGGTACCGTCACCGACGTTTACTCGATCAGCCCGACGCAGCAGGACAAGATCGCTGCAGCGGGCGGCGGCGGGAATCTCAACTCGGCCTGGTCGGCGCTCTCGACCGTGCCCGGCGTTTTCGTATTGCCGAACCAAGCCGGTTACATCGGCGCCGCTCCGTCGCTCAGCATCCGCGGCGGCGACTACGACCAGATCGGCTACGAGATCGACGGCGTCCCCGTCAATCGCGCCTTCGACAATTACCCCTCGGGCCCGGCCTCGTCGCTCGGCCAACAAGAGCTTCAGGTCTACACCGGCGTTCCGCCGGCGAACGCCGAAGCCAATGGCCTCTCGGGGTTCATCAATCAGGTCATCCGCACGGGAACGTATCCCGGATTCTCCAACATCGACCTCGCCATCGGCGGTCCTTCGTACTACCACAAGACCGCTTTCGAAGTCGGCGGCTCCTCGCCGAACCGAAACTTCTCGTACTATCTCGGAATCGGCGGCTACAACCAAGACTACCGTTACGGCGACCAATTCAACGGCTCGCAGTACACGACGCTCTATGGCGCACCGCTGTCGTTCTGCGATCCGGGCATGTCGATCGCGCTTGCGCCGTCCTGTTACGGCGGCTACGTCAACGGCAAGGGCCCCTTCGTAGCCGGCGGCTACAACGGGAATACGGCGCTCTTTAGGCTCACAAACGCCGGCGCATTCAGCGGCGGCGGCAACGGCCAGGGCTCGTTCCAACTTGCTCCATATCAGCTCGGCAGCCTCGCGACCATCACCGATCGCGACAACGTCGTGAACCTGCACTTCGGCCTCCCGCACAAGGACGGAACGAAGGACGACATCCAGCTACTCGGGATGGTCAACTACATCCAGAACAGCTTCTACTCGTCGAGCAACGATCAAGGTGGGATCGCAGCTCTGAACGCCGGCACGCTCGGCGCGCCGTTCTTCTATGATGGGTTCCAGTTCAACGGTGCGACCGGCCAAGCGCTGCCGGCCAACTATCAGGCGATGACCTCGCCGTATATCATGCCGAACGTCCCGGCGCACCCGTACTCGAACGCGACGACCGGATTTGCGGGGACGATCCCGGCGAACGAGCGCGACGGATTCTTGAACGATCAGGCGATCTACAAGATTCAGTACACGCACAACATGGGCAGCAACGCGCTGTTCAAGGTCTATGGCTACACGTATTACAGCGATTGGCTCAATACGGGACCGCAGGCGCTCTATGCGGACTTCATCGGGTGCTGCCCGGCGGATTACGAGCTGAGCAGTCATAGCCGCGGGGTGAGCGGCTCGTTCATCGATCAAATCACTCCGACGAACCTGATCAACTTCACGGGCTCGTACGTCACCTCGAACACGATCCGTGACAACAACACGGAGATGGTGAACGGCGCCTACGGCGCGACCACTAACAACGCGCGGACCATCTTCGCGGTGCTGGTCGACTCGACGAACCCGACGAACGGTCTGTGCTATACCGCTGCCGCGGCCGCCACGACGTGTGCGATCGGCAGCGTTAACGCTACAAGCTTCCCCGCAGGGTCGGCGGGCCGCGCCCAGTGGGCGACACTGCGGCAGGCATACTCGGGCACGATCGCGGCTGCGCCTGCGCTAACCTGCGGGGGCGGTGCGTGTTCGTACTACGTCGTCGAAAACGGAAGCTACGCGACCTTCAATCAGGTGAAGCCGACCTTCTATTCGGGTTCGCTGACGGATGAATGGCGCCCCAGCAGCAAGTTCACGCTCAACGCGGGCGTGCGCTTCGACGACTTCCAGTACCAGGGATCCAATACCCAAGGCACTGGTGCCCGGACCCTGTTCTACAACGCGTTCAACATGGATACGTGCTTCAACAACTCGGGCAACGCGGTTACCGTCAATGGCGTGCGGCTCGCTCCGTACGGCATCGCCGACAAGGTCCGAGACCTCGGCATGGCGTCGGTGGCTACCGCCTGCCCCGGTGGGTTGAGCGCGATGAACGCGCAGAATCCGGCCGGCACGCCGACCGCCACGTTCCCGGAATGGGAGCCGCGGATCGGCTTCACGTACTCGCTCGACCCGCAGACGGTCGTCCGTGCCAGCTACGGCCGGTACGCGCAAGGGCCCAACAGCGCGTTCGAACAGTACAATGCGCTCCAGCAAAATGCGCCTCAACTGCTGTACTACACGTACTCGTTCCAGCAGTTCGGCTTCACCGCGCCGGAGCATCCGATCACGCCGTCGGTCTCGAACAACTACGACCTCTCCTTTGAGCATCAGTTCAAAGGGGACACATCGGTCAAGGTGACGCCGTTCTTGCGTAAGACGCAGGGGCAGATCCAGCAGTTCTATCTCAACCAACCGACGAGCTTCGTTTCGGGTCTGAACGTCGGCAAACAGACGTCGCAAGGCCTCGAGTTCGAACTCGACAAGGGCAACTTCAACGCACAAGGCCTTTCGGCCAGGCTGTCTTTGACGTACACGAATAGCTACATCAATTACACGCCGCTGCCGAACGGCACGTCGGTCATTACGCCGCTCAACGCGCAAATCGCGACCTACAATGCCTACACCAAGGCTTGTGCGGCAGGCGGCGCTCTTGTCGGAACCACCTCGTGTGGTACCACCGTGGGCCGTCCCGGTATCGCGATTCAACCTGCATCACCGTGTTATACGACCGCTGGTGTGGCGGATAACGCGTGCGCTGCGGGCAGCATCGCTAACCCGTACTGGAACGCACCCGCGCAAGGGCTGCTCCCGATCAACGGTAACTTCCAGACCTTCGACCTTCTGCCGCAAGGATTCGGCAGCGCCGTCGATAGTTACGGAGCACCGTACATCGCTTCGTTGGTGCTCAACGAGCGAGTCGGCAAGTTGTCGATTGCACCGATCCTCCAAATGTTCGCCGGTCAGCGCTATGGCGCGCCTGCGAGCACCGTTGGTATCGCTCCGGACAACTGCGGCGCCGGACTAGCCGGCACGACCGCCGGTGACCCGCGCTACAGCACGACGGGGCTCGGCTACCAAAACGGCGTCGGCGGCTCTCCGTTCGACTCCACGAACTGCGGTTCGATCGGTGCCGGCGGCATCCCCAATCCGTACACCGGTGCCTTCGACGGGATCGGCGCGTTCGTCGAACCGTCGCAACTTCAACTCCACATGCAAATCAGCTACGAGTTGAGCCCGAAGGTTACGCTCGTCGCTAACCTGACGAACATCGTCAATACCTGCTTCGGCGGAACCAAGGTCGCTTGGTCCGTTGCCGGAGCATGTACCTACGGTGTCGTGGGCGGAGGCACGGCCGGCGATGTCGGCAACACCTTCAACCCAGGTGCCGTGATCCAGCCGTACGTCAATACTCCGTACGTCCCGACGTTCGCGGGATTGCCGTTCAGCATGTACTTCAACGCCAAGATCAAGATCTAACTAGAGCACGGTCTCGATCAGGGGAGGGGGTCTCGCGAAAGCGAGGCCCCCTTTCTATTATGGGCGCGGCTTCTTTTTCGTCGTGGCTTGGTCAACTCGGGCCTCATCACGTTCCGAGGTACACTTCGGCCCTCGTTTCCTCGCCACGACGAAAAATAGCTCGCACCTCGCATTGCGAACAGGTTCGTCGCCCGCGAACGAAATAGCGCGCGCTTCATGTTGCAGTAGCGATTTCGCGGCGAGCGAATCTTTGGCAGAGATGCAGTACGGATATCATTGCGAAGAATGTGAGGAAGCGATTTGGCCCGCTGCGCCGCGCTCGGAGCTGCAGTGGCTGAAAGATCGCGAGCACCTCGTGCGCGAGGTGTCGAGACACGTCCACGGCGGTTTGGATACGTGGATCGTCGAGGGGATGGCTTTCCTCGATAGGCACCACGGTCACAGCGTCTTCCTCACCCGCAAACCCTAGGTGCGGCTATTTTTCGCCGTGGCTTCGTCAGCTCGGGCCTCATGTACGTTCCGAAGTACACATCGGCCCTCGCTTCCTCGCCACGACGAAAAATAGCTCGCGCCCTCGTGGACGAACGCAGCTGAAACGAACGAGGGACGCTCTTTCGAGCGTCCCTGCAGTTCGTCGCGGCGGTTCCGGCTGCTAGCGCGGAATTTTGAGTTGCTGCCCGGGGACGATCGTTGCGTTCTCGAGGTGATTGGCGGCGACGATCGCATCGAGCGCGTCTTGAACGCTTGCGCCGGGGGCGGTCCGGCGCTCGGCGAGACTCCAGAGGGAGTCACCCCGCTGCACGGTGACCGTGGCGAAGCGTTCGGGCGCCGCCGCGTACAGCCGCGACGACGAGAGCGCCGGGATCGTGACGATCGCACCGAGGGCAGCCAAAGCGACGGCCGGCATGAGGCTCGCTCGCTTCCGTCTTAGCGCGTACATCTTTTCTCTCCAGGAGGCCCACATTTTGGGCCAAACGCTTGTTCGTCCACCATATTTTAGCAAGGGGGCTGTGGAGAAGTCAAGCGGTTCTCGAACATATGTTTGCATCAACGAGGGTTCCTGTGCTACTGTGATACCCAGCAATCCGTCCATCCACTACTTATGAACAGCTTACTCACAGGAGCGAAGATGGAAGATCGGGCCCCGACGGAGCGCCAGGCGCGCATTCTCGAGGTCATTCGCGACTTCACGCGGGATCGGGGCTATCCGCCGTCGGTCCGCGAGATCGGTGAGCGCGTCGGGCTGTCCTCCTCCTCGACGGTGCAATCGCATCTGAAGTCCCTTGAGAAGCGCGGCCTGATCCACCGCGATCCGACGAAACCCCGCGCGCTCGTCACCGAGGACCGCCCGCGCGAACGTCGCGACCCAGAACACGCCACCTTGCCGATCGTCGGAAAGGTTGCCGCCGGTCGTCCGATCACCGCGGCCGAAAACATCGAGGGCGAATTCCCGGTTCCGGCCGAGCTCGCGCGCAAAGCGGGCACGTTCATGCTGCGGGTCAGCGGGGACTCGATGGTTGACGCGGCGATTCTGGACGGCGACCTGATCGTCGTCGCGCCGCAGCCCGATGCGCGTAACGGCGAGATAATCGTCGCGATGCTCGACGGCGAAGCCACGGTCAAACGCTTCTATCGAGAAGCCGGCCGCATCCGTTTGCAGCCCGAGAATCGAGCGATGCAACCAATTTATTCGGACGACGTAACGGTCGTCGGCCGCGTCGAAGCGATCTATCGCCGCGTCTAACCAAGGTCACCACGCTATAGGATAGTAATGGGGCCCCATGCGCTTTGCGTATGGGGGCGCGGAGGCGCGTAGCGCTGGAGTGCTTTTCAACTTCTTGGCGTCCCCGCACCGCGCTAGCGGTGTGGGGTAGGGCATGCCCATGTCCGCCGCGCTTGCGCGCCTGCGAATCTTCGCCGATGCCCCCGAGATGGTGGCGATTCGCACGCAGCTTCCGTACAGCTTCATAGGCCTCGCCGTCGGCATCGTCGTCTTCATGCTGCTGCAACCGAGCGGGACGTTCCTGACTCGGTTTTACCATTCGTTCGGGGCCGCCTTCGGAATCATGGCGACTGTGCTTCTGGTCTTGCTGACGATCGATCTTGCGCGGCGGCGCGGAGTTCCGCCGGCTGCGGCTCTTCCCATCGCCGTCTTCGTTTTCGCGCTATCGCTGCCGTACCGGCACGCTACGTCGTTCGTAGATCTGCTGAAGGCGCTCGGCACCAGCGGGCTCTTTTTGGCGATCGTCGTGGCCGTCGCCGTCGTCGGAGTGTTGGCGCTGTTTCGCGCTCGATTCGGGACGGAGATTGGGACGCTCGCCGGCGCGTCGCTGACCGCCGGCGTTGCGGTGTTGCTCTTCGCGTTAGGCGTTTCGCTCACCGAATGGCTCGACATCGCGATCGCCCCGCTCGGTACGCTCGGCGATAGCCTGGCAGCACTTCTGATCATCACGTTGGTCGAGACGTTGCTCTGGACGATCGGCGTCCACGGCCCCGCGCTACTCGCAGCCGTGGTCCTGCCCATCTATCTGCACCTACAGGCGGAGAACACCGATGCGCTCAGCCATGGTGTCCCGTTGCCGCACATCGTCACGGTCTCGACGTTCCTGTTCGTCTTTCCCGGTGGAGCCGGAGCGACGCTGCCCCTGGTTTTACTACTGCTTCGCGGCAAAATCGGACGAGCGCGCAAAGTCGCTCTCGCCACGCTCGTTCCGACGATCTTTAACGCGAACGAGCCGCTCATGTTCGGCTTGCCGCTCGTCTCCAATCCATATCTGAGCGTGCCGTTCGTTCTGGCGCCGCTCGCGCTCGCGCTGGTCACGTGGTCGACGATGCATCTCGGCTTGGTCGCGCGGCCGGCTCTCTACATCCCATCCTCGGTTCCCCTGCCGTTCAGCGTCATCTTGGCAACCAAGGATTGGCGCGCGGCGATCCTGGTCGCGTTCAACGTCGCGCTCGCCGCCGCGATCTACGCGCCGTTCGTGCGACTCTTCGAACGTCACACTCTGCCGGACGCGCAATGATCGATGCTTTGTGCGAGCGGTTCGCGCTCGAGCCGGAAGTCGCACGCGCCGCTCGGGCAGCCGCGAAGCGGGCTGCGGCGATCGAGCGTCCGAGCGTCGCCCGCATCAAGTTGGCGGTGCTCGAAGCATTCGTCGCCGAACGCCTCTCCGAGAGCGATCTCGCAGACTCGTTCGGTTACGGGTACGACGACGCGGCGCGCTCGCACTACGAGTCGCTCCTCGCGCGGCTCTTTGGAACCGAACGCGCCCTGGCGAGACTCTCGCTCGTCAGCGGGACGCATGCAATCGTGACGGCATTGATTGCCTGCCTCCCGCAAAACGGCCGGCTGCTCTCGGCGACCGGTTCGCCCTACGACACGTTGCGCAACGCCATCTGCGAGGCGCCGCATTCGCTCGCGTCGCGCGGCATCGCGTACGACGAGATCGCGCTCGCCGCCGACGGCCACATCGACTTCGATGCCCTGTGCGCGCAAATGGCGCGCGGTGCCGACGTCGTCTTCGTACAGCGCTCGCGGGGATATTCGGCGCGCCGTTCGCTGTCAGCCGAAGAGTGTGGCTTGGTCGCGAGAACCGCGAAGGCGATCGCACCGAAGGCTCTCGTCCTCGTTGACAATTGTTACGGCGAATTGGTGGAGGAACGCGAGCCGACGCATTACGGTGCCGATGCCGTCGTCGGCTCGCTGATTAAGAACCTCGGAGGCGGAATCGCGCCGGGCGGAGCTTACATCGCCGGGCGCGCCGACGTCATCGAGCGTGTCGCGGCGCACCATTACGCGCCGGGTCTGGGAAGTGGGGTCGGCCCCAATCTCGGCTTCGGTCGCGCGTTACTGCAGGGGCTTTTCTACGCGCCGCTGGTCGTCGGCGAAGCCCTTCGTGGCCTCGACTTTGCGGCGGCGCTCTTCGACGAGCTCGGTTATGCCGTCGATCCCGAGCCGGGCGAAGCCCGGTTCGACGTCGTGCAAGCGATCCGGCTGGGCGACGCGCGGCGGATCCTCGCCTTCACGCGCGGTCTACAGCGGGCGATGCCCGTCAATTCCGCTTTCAGGCCCGAGCCGGGTCTGGTCCCCGGATATCGGGAGCCGGTCGTGATGTCGAGCGGCGCCTTCGTAAGCGGCTCGACGCTCGAGCTTTCCTGCGACGCGCCGCTGAGGCCGCCGTACGACGTCTACCTCCAAGGGGGGACGATGAGCGAGCACGTCGCTCTCGGTTCCGTCTTCGCTGCCCGGGAGCTCGTCAAGGAAGGCAAACCTTCCACACGCAAAAGGAGAAGCCGATGAGCGAGTGGGGAGCGTCTTGAACGAACCATCCGACCAAAACGCGCGCATAGGCGAGGCTCCGTATCGGCGGCGCTTCGTTCGCGTCGCCGCGGACTTTCCGCTGTCGTACTCGCGCGAAGGCGGCGACGACAGCAAACAAGGGCGCGCGGCTGACCTCGGCGGCGGCGGCCTTCGCGTCGGAACCGACGAAGATCTTCCGCTCGGCGCGGTCTTGTTGTTACGCTTCAAGTTGCCGGAGGGCGAGCGCGAAATGGTCGCGCGCGGCCGGATCGTCCTTTCCTTTTACAATGCCGAAGAGCAGTGCTTCTTCCACGGCATCTCGTTTACGCACATCGACCCGCGCGATCAGGAAGATATTATCCGCTACGTGGCGACCGAGGTGCAGCGTCTAGCGCTCGAAGGCGAAACCGCCGCAGACTAAGAGGTCCGATTTGGCTCATGACTTCGTTGCCGAAAGTCTTATTTGCGCGTGCAAACTGCGCCTTTCGGCGCCTCGTCCTGAGCCAAATCAAACCTCTTAGGGCCTGGAACTAGGCGGGGGCGTCGCTCTCGCCCATGAAGCCGTAGAAGAAGTATCGGTTCCCATCGGTCGTCTCGAGGACGATGCGCTTAGGCTCCATCGTCGCGCGCTTGATCGTCTTGCCCTTGAGCTGGTCAAGCATCGTCTGCGTCATCGCGAATTCTTCTTCGCGAAGCGCATCGGGATCGATCGCCTCCAAGTTGGAGAGGAGACGTTCGAGATCTTCGATCGCGCCGGCTGCGCCGGGCTCGGGCCCCTTACTCATGCAACCATCTTCGCAACAGACCTGATAGCTCCGCCCTCCCCCCACAATTTTCGGCGGGCGACATTACCAAAGCGAGGCCGTTCGACAGGGGCGGCTGAGCGCCATCGGGGGACTTACACCCACCCGAACCAAAGTCTCGCACTCGATGTACATCCTCGAAGTCGTAAGCGGACCGCTCGACGGAAAGACGTGGCCCTTCGACCGCGAGATCACGATCGGCCGCGACGACGCGGTCGCAGCCGCGTGTATCACACTCGACCGGTACGTTTCGCGGCGTCACGCTCACATTCGCGCCCGGGAGGACGAGCTGGTGCTAACGGACCTAGCGAGCCGAAATGGGACGAAAGTCGGCGGAGAGTCGGTGAACGGGGGAGCGAAGCTCGCCCTCGGGGACCGTTTTCAAATCGGCCGCACGACCCTGCGGGTGCGCCGCGCCGACTGATGCGCACGCTGAAAACCGCCGAATCGGCGCGCGCGGCGGCGCGAGGGCTGGCGCGCCCCTTGGGCTTGGTCCCCACGATGGGCGCCCTCCACGCGGGGCATCGCAGCCTCCTCGATCGGGCGCGGCGCGAAAACGAAAGCGTCGCCGCTTCGCTTTTCGTCAACCCCCTGCAGTTTGGGCCGGACGAAGATTACTCGCGCTATCCACGTTCGTTTGAGAGCGACGCGGCGCAGTTCGAAAGCGTCGGCATCGAACTGCTCTACGCCCCATCGGTCGACGAGATGTATCCTCCGAGTTTTTCGACCTCGGTCGTGGTGGGCGAGATTGGAAGGACGTTTGAAGGCGCCGTTCGTCGGGGACATTTCGCCGGCGTTGCGACGGTGGTCGCGAAGCTCTTGAACGCGATCGAACCGACGCGTCTCTATCTCGGTCAAAAGGACATTCAGCAGACGGCGGTTTTACGGCGCATGGTTCGCGATCTCGACCTCGCGGTTGAGATCGTCGTCTGTCCGACGGTTCGCGAGTCCGATGGCCTCGCGCTTTCGAGTCGCAACTCGTACCTCGACGAACTGCAACGCGTCGCCGCGCCGAGCTTCCATCGCGCGCTCGCAGCGCTGGCGGAATCGATCGAGCGCGGCGCCGATTCGAACGCCGCCCTCACGGCGGCTCGCCTTCTGCTCGAGCCGCCGCTGAGTTGGGAGTATTTGGCCGTGATCGACCCGCTGACGTTCGAGCTTCACGAGAAGTTGCGACGACCCGCGCTCGTCATCGGAGCCGTGCGGGCCGGCTCGACGCGCTTGATCGACAACGTCGTCGTCAAAGCGGCGGACGGAGTCGATCCGATTCTGACGCCGCCGCTCTTACAAGCGGCCGGACGCGGCTGATGCGGCGAATTCTGCTCGGCGTCTGCGGCGGGATCGCCGCGTACAAGGCGGCCGCGCTGACCAGCTTTCTCGTTCAGCGCGGCGATCGCGTCGACGTCATTCTAACGAGGGGCGCGCGGCGGTTCGTCGGCCCGCTCACCTTCGCGTCGCTGACCCGAAACCAAGTGCTGACTTCGCTCTGGGACGCACCTGAGACGATCCCGCACGTCTCGCTCGTTCGCGCCGCCGAGGTTCTCGCGATCGTTCCGGCAACGGCCAACGTTATCGCGAAGCTGGCTCGCGGCATCGCGGACGATCTGCTCACCAACGCCGCGCTCGCGGCGCGGATCCCAATCGTCGTCGCGCCGGCGATGAACGACGCGATGTACGAGCATCCAGCGACGCGCGAGAATCTTGCGCTGCTCGAAGCACGCGGCGTCACGATCGTTGAGCCGGGCGTCGGCTTTCTGGCCGAGCGGGAGAATGGGATCGGACGGCTGGCCGAACAGGACGCGATCGTCGCAGCGATCGACGGCGTGTTCGAGCGCGAGCGCAATCTCGAAGGCGAACGCGTTCTGATCACCGCCGGGCCGACGCGCGAGGCGATCGATCCGGTGCGCTTTCTTTCAAACGCCTCGACCGGGACGATGGGGATCGAGCTGGCGCGCGAGGCGTTGGCGCGCGGCGCCCAGGTCGACCTCATACTCGGCCCGACGCCGCTGCTTGCACCCGAGGCTGCGCACACCATTCGGGTCACCTCCGCGCGAGAGATGCATGACGCGGCCCTCGCGAGCTTCGCCGGTGCCGACATCGCGATCGCCGCGGCGGCGGTTGCCGATTGGCAGCCGGCCGAGACGTTCGCTCAGAAGGTCAAGAAAGAAGACGCCGCGTCTTCGATCGAGTTGGTGCGGACGCCTGACGTGCTCGCGGCGCTCGGCGAACGCAAGGACGGCGTGTTTCTGGTCGGCTTCGCCGCCGAAACCGACGCCTTGGAACAGAACGCGCGCGCCAAATTGCGCGCCAAGCATCTCGACGCGATCGCCGTGAACGACGTCTCGCGCGAAGGCAGCGGCTTTGGAACCGGCGAGAACGAGATCGTGCTCCTGTGGGGTGACGAGGGCCGCCGTCCACTCGGGCGAGCGTCGAAACGCGAACTCGCGCGCCGCATGTGGAGCGCTTTGCTCGAGATCCGCCGCGCGCGCTGATGAGTGGGATTCTCGGCATCGACGTCGGCAACACCGAGACCAAGCTCGGCTTTTTTGCCGGCGAACCGCGAAAATTCGAACTGCGCAAAACGTGGCGGGTCACAACCGCGCTGCGGCGCACGAGCGACGAGTTCGGAATCGCGTTTGCAGCGCTCTTCCGCCGCGCCGAGATTCCGACCGAGGCTGTCAAGAGCGTCGTGATTTCGAGCGTCGTTCCGCAACTCGACCGCGAACTCGCGCAAATGTGCCGCACCTATTTTCCGCAGGCCTCGGAACCGGTCGTCTTCAGCGCCGCGGACCAAACCCTGTTGGCCGTCGCAACCGATCGGCCGAAGGAATTGGGTTCGGATCTGATTGCGGGGGCGATCGCGGCGCGCAGCCGCTACGGCGACCCCGTTATCGCGATCGGCTTCGGTACCGCAACGACCTTTAGCGCCGTCGCCGGCGGAAAGTATCTCGGCGCTGCGATCGCCCCGGGGATCCAAATCTCGATCGACGCGCTGGCGGCGAGGACGGCAAAACTTCCGCAGGTTTCACTCGAAGCGATCAATGGGATCATCGGGCGCGATACCGTCTCGGCGCTGCAAGCGGGGATCGTTTTCGGTTTCGTCGGCCAAACCGAGGGAATCGTCGCGCGGATGCGTCGCGAGATCGGCGAGTCGGCGAAGGTCGTGGCAACCGGTGGCTTGGCGGACGTCATCGCCGGGCATACGAAGGCCATCGACGCCGTCGAACCGTTCTTGGTGTTGCACGGTTTGCGCGAGTTTTTCGAGAGCCGAATTTTGGGGAGAACGTCGTAGCCGGTATGCCTTCCATCGTTGCGCCGCTCCATATCGGAGCCGTCGAGATATGGCCGCCTATCGTTCTCGCGCCGATGTCGGGGGTGACGAACCGTACCCTGCGCGCGCTGTACAAACCCTTCGGCTTCGGGTTGACCGTCACGGAATTCGTCTCTTCGAATGCGCTGCAGTTCGGCGCGAAACGAACGATGGAGATGATCGACCAGCACGGCGTCGAGAAGCCCGTCTCGACGCAGCTGTGGGGCAACGATCCGGCGCTGATGGCGTACGCCGCGCAGGTCGTGCGCGAGTGCGGCGCCGACATCGTCGACATCAACTTCGGATGTCCCGCGCCGAAGGTCACCAAAACCGACGGCGGGAGCGCTTGCCTGCGCGACGTTGCGCGCTGTGAAGGGATCATGCGGGCCGTCGTCGCGGCCGTCGACTGCCCGGTCACGGTAAAGATGCGGCTCGGCTGGACCGAAGATTCGCTCGTGTACGTCGAGGTCGCGAAGCGTGCCGAGGCGGTTGGAATTTCGGCGTTGACGTTGCACGCGCGTACCGCCAAGCAGTTCTACAAAGGAAGCGCCGATTGGGCCCACATCGCTACGCTCAAGCGCGCCGTCGGCATCCCGGTGATCGGCAACGGCGACCTCTCCGATCCCTACGACGCGCTTCGCAAGATGCGCGAAAGCGGGGTCGACGCGATCATGCTCGGCCGCGCAATCTTGGGCAACCCCTGGCTGGTCGGACAGATCCGCGCGCTGATGGAGGGCCGCGAACCCTCGTCGACTCCGCCGGCCGCCGAGCGGCTGGCTTTCGCGCTCCATCATTACCACGTTATGGTGGAAGAATGGGGCGAAACGCGCGCGGTTCCCCAGATGCGCAAGCACCTCGGCTTTTACCTGAAGGGCTTTCGGGGTGCGAGCGAATTGCGCGAGCGCGTGATGCGCACCGAGAGCGCGGCGGCGACGCTCGCACAGGTCGAAGCGGTCATCGCGCGACTGCATGCTGACGGCGACGCCGTTGGTGCAGCAGCCGCCGCATGAGCGAGCGGGATGCGAGCCTGTCGACCGATGCCCTCTCCGGAGTCTCGGCCGAGGCGCTCTATGCTGAAACCTACGAGAACTATCGTCGTTATCTGAATCCTCCGCTGGCGCGCGTCATGAAACTCTCCGGTTCACCAATCGAGGTTCGCGCGGAGGGGACGACGATCTGGGACCACACGGGGAAGGCCTATCTCGACTTCGCCGGAGGGTATGGCGTCTTCACGCTGGGCCACTCGCATCCGCGCGTCGTCGCGGCGGTTAAAGCGCAGCTCGATTTGATGTCGCTCTCCGGGAAAACGATGCTCGATCCGCTCGCCGGACGGCTGGCGCGGCGGCTTGCCGAGATTGCGCCGGGCGATCTCGAACTCTCATTCTTTTGCAACAGCGGCGCCGAAGCCGTCGAAGGCGCGTTGAAAATGGCGCGCGCCGCGACGGGCCGGACGAAGTTCGTCGCGACTCACGGTTCGTTCCACGGCAAAACCTTCGGTGCGCTATCGGTCAGCGGACGGGCTGCGTTCCAGACGCCATACGCTCCGCTGGTTCCCGACGTCGTCCACGTCCCGTACGGCGACGCAGGCGCGCTCGCAGCGGCGCTGCCGGATGCCGCCGCCTTCATCGTCGAGCCGCTGCAGGGCGAAGGCGGCGTCAACCTCCCGCCCCCCGGTTATCTCGCGAAAGCGCGCGAACTCTGCGACCAAAATGGAGCGCTCTTGATCGCCGACGAAGTGCAAACCGGCCTCGGCCGTTGCGGCGCGCTCTTCGCCTGCGACGTAGAGCGCATCGTCCCCGACGTGCTGACTTTGGCCAAGGGTCTCTCCGGCGGCGTCGTTCCGATCGGCGCCTACATTGCACGTCCGGCAGTCTGGCATGCGGCTTACGGCCGTGCGCCGTTACTGCACACCTCGACGTTCGGCGGGAGCCCGCTGGCATGCGCGGCCGCGCTCGCCGCGCTCGACGTCTTACGCGACGAAGACTTGGTCGAGAACGCGCGTCTGCGCGGCGACCAGCTCCTGGCCGGTGCCCGCGCGATTGCCAGCGAGTATCCATCGATCGTGCGCGACGTGCGTGGTCGCGGGTTGCTGGTCGGCGTCGAATTGACCCACGAGGGCTACGGCGGGACGATCATCCCGGAGATGATGAAGGCCGGCGTTACGGCCGCGTGGACGCTGAACATGCAGCGCGTCATCCGGCTCGAGCCGCCATTGATCGTCACGGCACCGGAAGTCGATCGCGCGCTCGAAGCGTTGCGCGCGGGCGTGCACGCCGCGCACGACCGCCTGGGCAAACTCGCCGCGAGCGAGTAGCGGTGCCTTCACTCGAGGCGACGATCGTCATCGATGCGCCGGCCCGTGCCGTTTACGAGCTTACCAAGGCTCAAGAACGTTTCCCGGAATTCATGCCGGACGTCGAGTCGGTCACGATTCTCGAGCGCGACGGCGCCCGCGTCGTCTCGCGCTGGAAGACGCTGGTCGAAGAGGCGCCGATCGAGTGGACCGAAGTCGACGTGTTCGACGACGAGGCGCTCCGCGTCGATTACCACCTGACTGAAGGGGACCTCGACAAATTCGAAGGGACGTGGACCTTCGTCGACGGCGCCGGCTGCACGCACGTGCGGCTCGTCGTCGATTACGACTTCGGCGTCCCGACCCTCGCCGAGCTCATCGGCCCGACGTTACACAAGAAAGTCAAGGAGAACGCCGAGATGATGCTGGCCGCGCTCAAACGCGAAGCGGAAAGCAAAAACGCTTCCTAGTTACGGACGGGGGAGCCGGAACGCTCGCCGCCGCTGATTCGTTACGTGGGAAGAAGCAGTCCCAGCGAAAGGCGGTTCCCGTGATGGTTCGGCGTCTGTTCCTATTCGGTGGCATTTTTTTCGCGTTGCTCGCAGTCCCCGCGCTAGCCACACAAGTCACGCTGGTTACCCCCAATCCCGAGACCGGCAGACTCGATGGTACGACCATGCAGGGCGGCACGCTGTTCGGCACAGTTGACTTCGCCGGTCCCACGTTCCAATTGAGCGACAACAGCGGGAGAGCGATGGCGGGTCAGACGCTTTTCTTTTATTGCACCGGCGTGATGGCGTGCCCGCTGCTCGCGCCCTCGGCGAAAACCGACAACTTCGGCAGAGCGAGTCTGCAATTCGCGCGTCCACTCTGGGTCTTTCTTCCGGCTTCGGGATTTCCACCCGGTCCCGGTGCACCGATTGGCCGGTACACCGTTTGGGCGACGTGGGGTTGTCCGCGAGGTGCCCAAGGCAACGCCGCCGGCTGCTTCACGTCACCGATCGTGACCTTGCAAGCGGTGTGTTGGGGGCCGTTCATACAATGCGTTGGGTCCGAAAGTCCGGCGCCGCGCGCCACCGCGTCGGCCAAGCCGACTCCGGTTCCGTCCCCGAGCGCGTCGCCTGCATCGACCGGTCCTGGTCTTTCGCTCGTCGGTTCTTCGCCCGTTGCAGTTCCGCTTCAAAAGATCTGCGCGAAAAACGCACCAACCGTGTGCTACTACAGCTTCGACGTCGCTGCCCACGTCAAACTGATGGACGCCGGCGGCAAGCCCGTCTCGGGGGCAAGCATCAACCTCGATTTAGGGAAGGTCGCAGGCGCGCCGTTCCCGATCGGCGGATCCGGCAAGACTGATCCGACCGGCCTCGCGACATTGAAAGCGAATTTCTCGTTCGATCCGCGTTTCGCGAAGGTTCAATTCGGTAAGGGCAGCCGTTTCATCGGAACGGCGACGTATGGCAAATCTGCGCTGGCCATCAGCTTCGTTGTTGAGTAACGAAGCCGGTTTGCGCTATTCGGGGATTCGAAACGCGACGATCTGATTCGCCTTGAAGTCGTTGGTCCACAAACGAGCGCCGTCACGAGCGAGCGAGACGGCGGCGAAGGGTGACTGCGCGACGAGGATGGGCTGCGGATTCGCGGCCCGCGCCTCGATGTAGGCGATCCGGCATCCTCCGCGCTCTTTTCCGAGCCAGAGCGACATGTAGAGCCGGTCGTCGACCCACGCGAGACCCATGATCTCCTCGCCGGCGTCAACCGTGCGGGTGACGCGGCACGACGAGTTGAGTTCGATGATGCGCTTGTTGTAACGTTGGCTCAACCACAGATGTTCGCCGTCCCAGGCGAGGAACGAACCGGTGTCGTCCGGGCACGCGATCGCGCCGTTCGTCTTGAAGCCGTGCCCCGGCACGAAGCGGCGAATGAAGCGGTTGTCGGCTTCACCGTTCTCCGACAAGATGAAGCGCAATTCGTCGCCGACGGTCGTCGCGCCGACGGGCCGGCCTGGCGCCGCCATCTCTTCGAATACGCGCCCCTGGCTCGGGAAGATGCCATAAATACGGCTC
>Ga0209009_1000366_pt1 | contig 16981 bp, 13 predicted proteins | sample BlaSpr_A8_OM3_M2_FD_187979 | JGI IMG/M metagenome (GOLD analysis project Ga0209009, IMG submission 187979) | Forest soil microbial communities from Thunder Bay, Ontario, Canada - Black Spruce, Ontario site 2_A8_OM3_M2 (SPAdes) (version 2) | ecosystem: Environmental > Terrestrial > Soil > Boreal... | reverse complement strand
GGCCCGCACGCTTGGCGTCGCCGGCCGGGTGGAGTGGGTGGGCCGCATGTCCGAAGCCGACAAGCTTCGGCTCTATGCACACGCGCTGGGCGTGATCTTCCCGCCGCTCGACGAGAGCGGGAACGCGAGCATAGGAGAACGGAACTGACGGGAATGACTTACTACGAGTACACACTCCCAGAAATACGAGAGGAGGCTGCGCGAGCCGAGAACTCGTCTCACGGACGCGCTGGCATTCGCTGTCCAGTATTTGGCGGACAGGAAACCGACTACTAGAACCTTCAGTGACGAGGGTCGAGGGTAGCTCCCGAGACTTTAGGCGGCGGGTCTCTTTCCGAATCACCTGCCGCCGACCACTCTTTTACAGAGCCGGGTGCCAATCATTCGGAGTGGTCAAAATCGAAGCATTCGGAGTTTTCCAAATGAAAGACCATTACAGCGCTGTTCGCAAGTCCGACCTGTACGAGTACTGCGGGATAAGCAAACCGCTGCTCATGCTCATCGCAGGTTTGATTATCGGTGAACCCAAAGAGGGTCAGGAAGCTGACCCTGAACTACCACCGGGCTGGTGCATCGCTTCGCAGGGCACCCTTGCGGCCATGTTTGGCTGCTCGGTCGAGGAAGTAAATCGCCAGACAAAGAAGTTTGAACGGGATGGCTGGCTCACCGTAAAGCGGTTCCGTGACGACCGTGGATACCCTCGCTGTCACTACGCCATCACGCCAGAACAACTCAAGAATATTAAAACACGCATGATGAAGAAGGACGACGATGGCTACTACATCCGAGCCAAGCGACCTTTGTCCGCACGCAAGCAGGAAAGCCAGAAGATAAGCCGAAAGAACCTCATCTGGAGCAAACAACATCCTTTTGATGATTCATCAACAAGCCAGTTGATGATTCGTCAAGAAGCCAGTTGCGAATCCATCAACAAGCCTCTTGATAATCCATCAATGAAGTTGTTGCAGGTAGTCGTTCCTTCATTGGGCGCAAGCAGTGGTGGTTCTACAAGCAACGTCAAAGGCAAAACCGATTCGCTTCGCTCTCCCAAAGAAGGAAAGAACAAGCAACCCCCAGAGCCGACAGGTACACAACACCTGTCGGTACAAACAACGGCGAAGCCGTCAAAGGGTTCCGCCCCGAACCACACCGCGCCTGTCCGCAATTATCTGCAAGCCGAGCCTGCCGCCAAGCTGCGGGACGCAGGATGCCCCGAGGAAGTTATTGCCGGAATCACGAAACTGGAGTTCTGGTCCGGTGCCTTGAATGAGACCAGCAATCCACTCACAGCTTACGTGACGCTCGCCATGAAAGAGAACGGGCCCGCGAATCGCTTCTCACGGCTCTGGATGCCAAAGCTGAACGCAAGCGGCGTCATTATCCACGGCGATGCCGATTTCATTATCGGCTTTACCGAAGCCGAGAAGAACGCCATGACGAAGCGGCGCGCACAGATGACCGATGCCCAGCGCGAGCTTGAGTCCGCCCAGTTTTGGTTCGGGACACTTGAGATACCGGAGCGCAAAGCACTGGGCATCTTTGCGACCTATGACGAAGAAGGCAACGGCGAATACAACTGGGACGAAATCCTCCAGGTATACCGCGCCGACGAAGAGAAGCAGGCCGCACGCAAGGCTGCGAGAAAAGCGGCGGTAGCAGTATGAACAACCTATGCTTCGTCTTCGTCACCGACGACTTCGCGCCCGCCGTGTCCACGGTCCGACCCGGTGTTGGCCTACGGGGAAACTGAATCCAAGAAAGCCGATTTCGAGGTTGCAGGAACTCGAACGGCGCAGCATGACCTGCGGGCGCGTACTGTAGTTCGGCAGTGATCGACAACATACTGTTCTACCGCGGGACGCACATCGCAGACATGCCTGTGGGCGACTGCGAATTGGAATGATGTCGTAAAACCAAAATAGTTCACGGACGATTACGCAGGAATCAGTACTATTCGGCCAGAGGTTCGAGACGCTCGATAGCACTCATCGCTCGCAAGGTGAGAATCACGGTAGTGGAAGCAAAACAAATCTGGAAACAGGAGAACGAGCAATCATGAGCAACGAATACGATGTGAAGTTTGGAGACAAGGAAGTAGCGGGGACTGGATTTACGCAACTCAAGCCAGCGGGAGAGGGACGGTCAATCATTGTGTCGTTCATCGGCAAGATGAAGGCGTCCGCCTATCACTGGCTGTCCAAGAAGATGAAAGGCTACCGCTGCAACGGCGAGGGCTGTCCCGCTTGCAAGGCCGGTGTGACGAAATCATGGTCGGCAGTGACGCTCGCCGCTGCTTACCTTGGCAATGGCGGCGTGCAAATCGGTTACGTGCCGCTCTCTCGCCCTGCCTACAAAGATGTGAGCGCGTTGAACGGCGGAAAACCAAAAGAGTGCAACGTCAAGCTGACGAGTCTAGGCAGCGGATTCGCTTTCGAATCTGACAGCGGACCCGCACGTTGGACGCAAGACGTCGCGATGCGTGAGGCGGTCGAGACAGCGCAGGACGACACCCGCATCAATGCCCTGCTCGAATCCAAGCTGTACGAACAGTTGACTAACGCCGAGTGGGAAAGAGTCCTCGCAGGCAAGAGTGCGAAGGAATTGGTACCAGAGGGATGGGAAAATGAGTAACGAACTGAATACTGGCCCATCGAGTTCCTGCTTGTCGGCAAGACAGATTATTATCCCGGAATCTGCCTAGGCACCGATGCACAGGACGCAATCAAGACCTTCATTGAGAACTACTCGCCTTCAATGGGAAACATCATGGCGATTCGAGTGCCGGACGTAGGCGCGGACGGCAAGATGATTGACTCCGGACGTCTTCCAAGCAAACGAAAGCGGCCAGTGGAACAATCAGAGATGTAAATAGGGGGTAGAACAGCAATGAGAGTGAATCTCCACATTGGAGTTCCTGAAGAATTGGAGCCGCTCGTCCCCCGGCTGCTGCGCGGCTCCGCTACACGCATCCCGATGCCGGACGAGAGTGTCCAATGTGTCGTCACTTCGCCGCCGTACTGGGGATTGCGGAAATATCCAGGAGACCAGGACAGCGTGTGGGAGGGGGACGCGTGGAGCGGCGCTTACGGCCTCGAGCCAGTGCCGGAGCTCTATGTCCGGCACACCCTCCAGATTTTGCGCGAGCTGCGCCGTGTCCTCCGCAAGGACGGCGTCCTGTTCTGGAACATCGCGGACTCCTACCACAAGAAATCTCTGGCCCTCATTCCGCAACGCATCGCAGTCGCCGCGCAGGAGGACGGCTGGTTGGTCCGCTCGGACATAATTTGGAACAAGCCCAATCCGATGCCTTCGAGCGTCAAAGACAGACCCACAAACGCATACGAACATATCCTGGTGCTAACGAAATCTGCCAAGTATTTTTGGGACATCGACGCCGTGCGCGAACCGCACAAGGAAATCTCACTGAAGCGGATCCAGAAAGGTTTGCACCACCGGCACCCGGCGGGCGCGGGCGTGGGGATACCACCCGTGAACACGGAAAAAATGGGGACCCGCTTTTGCAACCCGAAGGGGCGCAACATCCGGGATGTCTGGATGCTTCCCACGTCCTCGTACAAAGGCGCTCAGTTCGCGGTATTCCCCGAGAAACTTCCTCGCACGTGCATACTCGCCGCGACACGCTTCGGCGACACCGTGCTCGACCCGTTCGGTGGCTCGGGCACAACGGGGAGAGTAGCCATGTCGCTGGCGCGGCGCTCGGTTCTGCTTGACAAGAATTACGGCGGCGAAAACGGGTACCACACGCTTGCTGACGATCGCTTCCGCAAGTGGATTGCGAAATGGCGCATCGAAGAAGAAGACGACGCGGATGAAATCGCGGATAAATGGGAAAAGAAAGGTTGGTTGGAAACTATCGGCACTGATCCCCATTCGTCGTCCCAGGAATTCGTATCGCAGCTCATTGGTCTCTGAGTCGCAAAGCGCCGTTTCAGGTCCTTCCAACGCTGGCAAAAGACGTCCCGCCCCCACGACCCGGCTCCGCTGGTTCGAAGCCCTTGGCGGCTTTTCTGACCACCGCTGCGTGCTGTCTGGCAGACAGGCGGAGATCGTCAAGCCGGATCTAAGTCCATCGCCGCATCCGAGGACAGCCGGGCACAGCTTCGTGCCGGGGTGGCTTCGGCCCCCTGATGGGTTATCGGCTACTTTCCATGACAGCTTAGCAGACTGTGTTTCATCTCTTTGGATACAGCTCGTCGCGGTCCGGTCGCGAATGCTTCAGCAGGCTGACTCTTAGAGGTTCAACTTCGCTCGGTTCGAATATTCTTGGGAAGTCGACCGGCGGAAAAGAGAGTCCATAGGCAACAGCGAGCATATCAAAGTTGGCCTTTGCGTCTGCGGAATCCGAGGCGCTGATGTTTGATATTGGCGATTCGCCTCGGGGAAAGGAATCAGTTGAACTCAGGCTGAATGATGCGCGATTCAAGCGGAGTGACAGAAACTATCTTCGGACGATGGATCCGGGAAAACAGGGTGATTATTGAGCGTTCGCCTTCTTGTGCGACCGGATGAAATCAATCGCGGTATCTTTGACGCCAGCGTATGCCTGCGGCTCATCTTTCTTCATCGCTTTCGACATTGCACGGAGTTCCAGCAATTCTGTATCGGTCAAATTGTCAAGAATCTCCGCCGGCACAATATATCCTTTCAGCCGGCGCCGGATTTGTTGTGCAAGTACCTTGGTAGCGTGCGTTTGACTCATCTGTGTCTCCTCGATCACCATAAATCCCGTATGGCTCCGCCGTTTGCCAGCATCATTTCGCACGCTTGAAAGTGCGGCCAGTGTCGCGGATCTGGATCCACATTTTTCTCATCCGCGTCTTTATCGATTAACTGACGAGCCAAGCTATGCCGCTCGACGAAGCACTGCAGTTCGTGAGAATTGCGTGTAAATCTCCCTATTCTGAACGATCTCAACAAACACGAAAAAATCCAAGAGTACTGAAGTACCGATTTTGAACCAGTTTCGGTTTGAAATCTCGCCGAGGTCGTCTGATTCCTGCAGTAAACACTAAGTCCTATCGGTTTTTGGATCGCGCAGATTTAGGATCGTTCGTGTCCGTAATTCGCCGCAATGGTATGAGTGATTCTACCTTCCACAACTAAACCATTGAGACGTTGCTCTGCAAGAGCGCAGCTTTCGCATCCTTAATTCCCGATTCGATGTCTTGCTCGCAATCCAAATGCGGGACGGCTGAGGTTGACGCTGCCTGATACAGTCTCAATGCTTCGTTCGGACGGTCCAGTCGTTTGAGCGAGACTCGAGCGGCACCAATCTGCGCCATAAGGCCCTGCCGCCCTAAAGGATAGGCAGCGATAAGATTCAGGTATTCAGCCAGCGCGCGCTTATAGTCGTTCCGCTCTTCTGCCACGCGACAAAGCTCCAGCCAAATGGCGGGAGGCATGTTACCTCCGCCCAGGTTGCGGAACTCCTCGTAATCCTGCCACGCCGCCTCATACATCCCTGCTTGCAAGTTTAGCGCGCACACCTTGCGCGTCGCTTCTTGGCAGGCGGGAATTTCGTTTTTCCGCCAATGAACGATCTGCAGCAAGCTCCAGGCTCCGAACGAGTCAGGCCTCCCTGCCAAGTACTTGTTCAGGATCACGGTGGCCTGATCAAGCTTGCCATGTTCGACCAAGTCGCTGGCCTCATTGATTTCAGGGTCGGCTGTCCAAGAAACCTTTTCCTCAATCGCCTTGTTGGCTTTGTGTTCCAAACCCGAGTAGCGGATAGCGAGAGCTGTAAGAGCACCGAAGGCAAACCCGCCAACGTGCGCCCAATGCCCAATGCCATCGCTCTCTCCGGTAATCTTCCCGTAATAAATCTCCATCCCAAACCACAGCGGGAGCAGCCAGTAGGCTCGCACCCAAGGACGCCAAAAACCGGATAGCCAGGAGCCGAAGAACCACATGAGCTGAATTTTCAATTTTGGGAAACGCACGAGGAACGCCCCCATCAGACCCGCAATCGCTCCCGAGGCTCCCAGCGTTGGGGTGATGCTTCCAGTACTCGCCCAGCCATCTAGTTGTGTTGCCACCGCACCCGCGACTAGGTAGAAGCTCAAATAGAGTGGACGGCCCCAAACGTCTTCCAACACGAACCCCGCCAGCCACAAGAACCACATGTTGCCAATCAGGTGCAGCCATCCCGCGTGGAGGAAAGTGGAACTGAGAAATGCGATCGGTCTGGGATGAGCCGGAATGAAGGCGTACCGCTGCTCGATGGAGGAGGCCGTTAGTCTGGAATACTCGGCCGCAACGAAATTCATTTCTGTCTGCAATTGCTCCGGATCATTCACGCTCCGCATCTGGGTATCCCAATCGTCGGCGGCCTTGAAGTCGGGACCCTGTATGTCCGTCCAGTCTGCTGGGTCGTCAGCTTGAAAATCAGCCACGAACTGCCGCGCTTCAGTCGGGATGGTCAACTCTGGATGCTTAGCCGCGAGGATCAAAACATGCATCTGCACAGGCGAGAGGGAGGCATCCTGACGCTCCATCGCTTGGTGGGTCCCCAGAAATACGAGGAAGTTGACCACGATTAACCCAAGCGTGATAACGGGCCAGCGACGTGCCGACATGTTTTCATGCTTGATGGGGAAAAGCATGTTGGCTCTTTTCTCTTATGAGATTTCCGCACCAACGCTGGCCCCGGGGACTATATTCCCAGCTCCCCCGCGTCCATTACTTCCTTGAATTAAGCATCGCTGCGCAAGCGTCCTTTACGGAGTTACCAAGTTCCCGTGTAGAAGCACTGAATACATCATCGCCGTCACGATTGAACACAGCGACCTTATTGCGATGGGCCAATAATCCCTTGCCGCCCTCGTGGTCGAGCGTTAGAACAAAATCGGCCTTTTCCAGATTGTTCGTTACGGTGAGCTGAGGGCAACGTTCATTCAGGGTCTTGACGATCTCGGCTGTCTGTGGTCGCGCTCCCCCAGCCATCCAACTACTTCCACCCCAACCGTTCCTATTGCCACCTGCTGACGAACCACCTCGCGTTTCCCATGATTGACTGTCTGTAACAAACACACGTGTCTTACCGTCGCTGACTGCGGCTGGAGCTGCAGCCAGCGCAGGGGCAGGTTGTGGCGTTGCGGCTACAGGTGCAGAGACACGTACAGGTACAGTAACAACCCCCGCTTCTTGCGTTGGAATCGCGGGAGCGACAAGTGCAACAGACGCTGCCGGCGCAGCCTGCGGAATTGGCCGACATGCCTGGGTACCGGAAATCGTTTCACCTTGATAAGTGAAGCCGCCCGAGTCTGCGAGATTGCGGCACATCCACTTCGATGAATCGGAGGTTTGAGCGGACGCCAAAGTTGAGAATGCTAGTAGGGACAAAAACACTGTGATTGCTTTCATTTCTTCCTTATATTCTCTTGTTTTTTGTTGGAAGCGCGGGCCTGTCGTGCTCGACTAGGATGGCATATGCTTTTCATAATCGGCAATGGTACTTTCTCTAACCGTTAGTACAAGGTATAGGAAACCATCCATTGAAGGGGGTTGGATGCGGCTCGGTCAACGCTTCTTCGTTTTAGATGCCATGTGCTGTGCCATGCCGAAAAACAACGTTCGCGTTCGATCATCCACGCGTAATATCGCTTTAGCGAAAAGCCGAAGCTCGCGGTGATCGTGCCCGTTTGTGGCGGCTTTTTCAGTGTGTTGAATTATCTTCTGAGCGCAGTTTTCCGCTTTTATGTCGCTACTCGGCACTCTACTGCCGACTGGTCATGATTGCCAGTCAGTGGGATTCAAATTCGACGGAGGCTCTCGGTTTGCGTCTCGAAGTTTGACTAGCTCATCCCAGAGGCCGTTTTCTTCCAACAGCGCAACAAAATGGGAAGTGTATTTGCGTGCCTCTTTGGCTTCGCGGCTTACCTCCCTTCCGTCGATATCGCCGATCCGCGATTGCACCTGCCGCAGAAAGGATGAGAAGTAAACCGGGCGCAGGGGACGGACTGTTACTTTGTAAGAGAACAGAAGCGAACAATAACGGTAGGCTAAGCATTTTATTTTGTCCCGTCCGCATCAGCGCTTTGCTTTAACTTTGTGCCGTCCTTTTCTTCTTCATCAAACTGTCTTTTAAGATCATACCTCGTGATGAAATCGAAGCAGCGAGCCGCTAGCTCGCTATGGGTACGATAAAATTCGTCCAAGTACGCACGCATTTTCTTATCACTGTGGTGATGATGGTGCACCTCGTCGGCGCAAGCGACTAGTTCGTTCATGCGACTCATGATTTGGTCGTGACCGCTGCGGATGCAGTAGCGAAATGAGGCTGATGGTTGTGGTTGAGGGTGGCGAATCTAAGCGAGACGGTTCGGCCAAAGCAAGTCGGGAGCAGTCGGATGAACAGATAGACACCAGTCAGTTCTTAGATTCATAATCCAACCTCTATAGCGGCTGGCATTCATGGCCGATGACACGAAAGCTTGAAAAAGACGAAGCGTGCGAATTCTGCTACGCGCCAGTAGTTTGACTGTTGCTTCTCGGCGAGTTGGATCATGCACTCGAGGACTCGTCGATGTTGCGAAAGGAAAAAATCCTCCGAGCGCAACATCTGCACGGCTAAGGAAGGCATCGTCGCGGAGTTAAAAACCTCGATGCGGTTTTTCGGCGAATGCTTACGTAACTGTCGAGGATTGCATAGCGGGGGCCGCGAGGCAGAGTCATGATGAAAAACACTTGGTGCAGTTGCTTAATACTGTTCGCACTGGCGGTGTTTGGCGCGGCTCCGGCTGCATGGGGTTGGGGATGCGAAGGGCATCAAGTTGTTGCCTTGATCGCGGAGAAGCATCTCAATCCTCGCGCCCTGGCGGCAGCCCTGCAACTCCTCGAAGCGGGCCCGATCAGTCCTGATCTGCGCCGATTTTGCAACGCCAACGGCCTGGATGCGTTCGCGGACTCCTCCACATGGGCTGACGATGAACGAAGCGTCCGCCGGGATACGGCGGGCTGGCATTTCCTCGACATTCCACGCAGCGCATCCAAGGGCGAAATCGCACAATATTGTCCGCCCTCCACCGGCTGCGTCACGAGCGCAATCGCCGACCAGTTGGCTGTGCTTCGCAATTTGGGCGCGAGTGCTCAGGCGCGGGCTGACGCGCTTCGATACGTGATTCACCTCATCGGCGACCTGCACCAGCCGCTACACACCACAACGAACGATGACCGAGGTGGGAATTGCGTTCCAGTTGCATTCTTTGGCCACACTCCCGAGGAAACAAACCCGGCGAAAGAGGACTACAGGCCGAACCTTCACGGCGTATGGGACACGGACATAATCGAGCACTTCGCGCACGGTCGGACGGCGCAGCAAATCGCAGACGAATTGGACAGCAAGTTCAAGGAGCAGATTCCTGCGTGGAAGTCGGAGCCGGTGGACCTAGTGTCTTGGACGTGGGAAAGCCACCAAGTGGCCGAGGACACTGCCTATGGAGATTTGCCCACGAAGGTCCCCGTCGAGACGCCGCGACCAATTAACACTTGCACGGATGACGATCACATTTCAATCCGAATGCTGAAACTCCGCGAGCAGCTAGACGACGACTACCAGAAAGCTGTCGAGGGTGTAATCCAAGAGCGCCTGACGAAGGCAGGAGTTCGTCTGGCCGCTGTGTTGAATGCGCTCTGGCCTTGATGAGGGCAACCGTCAACCGATTCAAAAAACTCCGAAGAGCTGCTAACTTTCCGATACCCTCTCGAATCGAGTTATCACACCTCGCCCTATTTGCGAATCTCGATTTGACTCGAGTCGTTGGCATCGATTTCTGGCGCTCCTTGGTAACTTGTTATTTTTCCCGTCACGCAAATTTGTTTGTCCGAGTATTTGGCTTCAGGTTCACCAAACTTCGGTCGGTCACTGCCCCAAATGAGAATTGTGAATATTGTCTCGGGTACGGCTCATCAAGATTCAAAAAAGTGGGATTCCCGATCATTGCATCTGAAGAAGCAGGTCGGATGGGCTGATTCAGAGAAGTAGGAGTGTGATTCGCCAAGTATTTTTGTAAGGATTATGTGCCGATCTTGAAGGGCAAAAAACGGTGCGGGCACTGGAGTCAATGAGTCCCGAAGAGAAAGAGCAAATAACCCCTTTGATCGACCCCCCTATACCGCCTTCGACCTTTATCTCTTCATGCCGAGATGCCACTCGAATAGCCCGCAAGCTGTAAGCGTCGAACACACCATTAACTCTTTAGAATTTGATACTTGTGGGCTATTCACAAAAGACGGGCGATCCACTAGCCTTTTGGATGGGGAATAACATTGTAGTAAATCGGCGAGGCGACCAACGGAGACGCGTCAGAATTTGACGGCAAGAACGTGGATTACATTGTGATCCTCAAGCCGATGCGAGACGAAGGAAAAGACGCATGGTAAGGCTCAGAGAAATGCTCTTGGTGATCGCGGCTCTTGCGACGCCTGCCGCGTGGGGGCAGGAGAGCGGATCTATTGCGCACGCTCAGAGGAATTTCGACGCAGAGAGCTCGGAGGCAATGCCCAACAAACTTCTTGAAGTCCACGGACTGACGCTGGCAGGTCGCCAAGCAAGTCCAGTTCGGGGTCTGAAGGAGAACCCGCTCAGCGAGCTCGTCAAAGGCGTGAAGGTGAGCGCTCTGCAAGAACAGACTTCCCCCTCTGGGAGACTTTCCGCCTTTCTGAAATCCGATCCGGGACCTGTACCAGCGGGCACGGCACCCAACGTTATCCAAATGAAAGACCTTTCGGACTTGGGCCTAATCGGTTGGGATGCTCGCCTGCTGGCCTCGGTGCGGAATTCACATTCGCGCTGGAAGGCACTTTTGCAATCCGATTTAGACAAGAAATAGGAACGATGGACGTATTTTTTTCGACTGGGAGATGGGGGAAAGACAATGGTAGTTCTCGTCCGCGCTCGGCTCGTAGCAGCTTTTCTAATTCTCGCGGTGTTACTCATCGGAGCGCGTGACACTTATGCCCAGTCTCAATCAGAACTCCCCCAATATTGCGGCGGAGGGAGTGAAAGACCGGTCACGTCCGATTACGTCGCCACAGCAGATGACACTCGATTCGTCAAAGAAGTAGTCTCCCAAATGACGCCCGGCAGACCCTCCACGCTGCCTTGGCCCCCAGTAGTACAGGTCACCAGCGACGCGTCATCCCAGGCATGCGCGCTCGAACTAGGTTCGAACGGCACCAACGGCATGAAGACCGCTTATGTCGTCATCGTGTACACGGGTCTCTTGCGGGATGTCGTCCAGGGCAGACCCGATCGCTTGGCGTTCATACTGGGACACGAGTTCGGACATATCGCTCTCGGACATACGGCCCGGGATGGGCGGATGACGACCGAGTTTCTGCGAGTTACCTTTACCCGAGATCAGGAGTCTGCCGCTGACCAGTATGGAATGAACTGGGCTCTCAAGTCCGGTTACTCCTTCGACGAATCGCTCAAGGCGCTTATAGGTTTACGCCAGACCGGGGGAGTCTCTTCGTCATTTGAGGCCCTCCGGTCCGATCATCCTTCACTCTCAGATCGAATTGCAGAGCTTGACAAGAATCAGGCCGTTCTCTGGCGCGCCATGAGCAACTTTTCTAGCGGTGTATATTTCCTGGAAACGGAGCAATATGCACTGGCAGAGAGATGCTTCCGCTCGGTGACTGAACAGTTTCCCGAATCGTTTGAAGCGTGGGCAAACCTCGGTTATGCGCAGCTCATGCAGTATGCGGATGCTCTTGACCAGCGTGACCTCCGCAGGTTCGGGATTGGCCAAGTCCTGGTGGGTGGATTCTATCGGCGGCCGACAAGCTTGGAGGCACAGGTTCGCGGCATAAATGAGCAGCTTTGGTGGGACGCTGTAGGGAATTTGAAGGAATCGCTTCGCCGGAGGCCCGACCTAGCTGCTAGCTACGCAAACCTCGGCGTCGCTTATCTCATCGCCCCGTCCGGGAGCAATCCCCGGAACGCCCAGAAATACCTCGAACAGGCCTATCAATTAGTTGGGAAGGATCCTTCTCTCGATCCGATGGCGCGGGTGACGCTCGTCATCAACCTTGCGGTGACTTTGGCGGCGGGCGGGGACTACGCGAAATTTGACCAATTGATGGATGAGGCCCAATCCGCGCTTGATGCGATTCAAAAAAGGGAACCGGGCATGTCCACCCTACCGGCCCGGCAAGCTATCGTTTACAACAGCGCTTTGCGTCTGGCCGGCTCCTCGCGAGATCAGGATCAGCGCGGAGCCTTGCAGGAGATTGAAGGTTATCTAAGGTCGAGCAGCCCTGATTCAGCTTGGTGGGATCTCGCGTATGAGCACTATTCGCAGCTGTGTACGAGACTCGGCATCCCGCCGAAAACGAGCGACAACTTTAAGTCCAGCAGCCCACACCGGTACCGCCCAGTCATCTCGCTGAACATGGGCAAAGGAGCGCTGACGCTCGGCGAATCAGTGCGTGAAGTGAAGGCTCTTCTTGGCGCTGGAGAAATTTCACCGGCAATCCCGAACACAAACCTCATGCTCATTCGGTATCCCAGTGAAGGGCTCGAACTAATCGCAAACGATCGGGTGTTGGCCATCATCCTCACCACCTCTCAGCACCCGGTGCCCGTTAGGGAAGAGGGGCTGGAGACGATTCCGAACATGGTGAAGGTCGGGATGCAAATGTCCGATGTTGTCAAAGCGCTTGGCTCATACGACGTGACTTGGATTCTTGATCCCGAAGAACCGTTGTGGTTCTACGCGCAACCGGGTTTGGCAATGAAAGCGGCGCAAGGTCTGGTCACCGAGATCGTCTTGGTCCAGGCTCCGCGGAAAACCTTGCTCTAAACGAAAACAGCACTAACTTTGAGAGGAGACGACAATGAAGTTCAAGAACCGACTTTTGGCAGGACTGGCGATGATGGCTCTACTTCCGTCTCTTGCCTTCGGAGCGCCGACCCTCGAGGCGCTCTTGCAGCAGGGCAAGATCGATGCTGTAAAGGGCGAAAGCGGGATCTACAAGATTCCTGTTGAGGTGGGAGGCGAGACGGTGATGGTCCTCGCCGAGGAAACCCGGCTCGGGTCCAGCGACATCCGGATCGTGAACCTGTATGCGCCTGTGCTTGAGCTGCCAGAAAATTACAAGATGCCTGAGCCGATGCTACAGAAAATGGCCGATCTCAATAACGGCCTCAACATCGGAAAAGTCTATCGCGAGGACAACTACATATTCTACAAGTCGAGCTTCCTGCTACGTACGGCGGATGCAGATTCCTTAGGGGTCGAGCTCGTACTCGCTCATGTCTACCGACAAGCTCTGAAGAAGGAGCTGCAGCCCTTCGTCGCCCAGTAGTCAGGGGAGGTAGTACGCCCAGGAATAAGTGACTCAGCCAGTTAGAGTAAAGGAATGCGGCAACCATGCCCGCGACTGCCCAGCCGCTCCACGTGAGTGGGTTATGAGAAATGTAGTTGCTCTTCTGCTATTCCTAATCACCTCGTTTGCTTGGCCGGCGGGCGTACGCGCTCAAGAGGAAACAGCGGCGGATGCGGATCGCCTAAACAAACAGGTCGTCGAACTCTACCGTCAAGGAAAATATGCCGATGCAATTCTGATCGCCCAACACATCGTCGATATCCGCAAGCGCGTGCAGGGTGAAGAAAACCCTGACTACGCTACCATCCTGAACAACCTTGCCTTGCTGTACGAGAACACGGGCCACTACGAGAAGGCAGAGCCACTTTATAAGCAAGCGCTGGAAATTCGGAAGCGAGTATTGGGTGAAGACCACCCTGACTACGCGATGAGTCTGAACAACCTGGCCGGGCTGTACTACCACAAAGGCCAATATGAGAAGGTGGAGCCGCTCCTTCGGCAGGCGCTGGAGATCCAGAAGCGGGTCGTGGGTGAACAAAACCCTGAATATGCTGTCAGCCTGAACAACCTGGCCATGTTGTACGTGCACATGGGCCAATACGAGAACGCGGAACCACTCTACAAGCAGGCGCTGGAGATTCGGAAGCGAGTATTGGGTGAAGACCACCCTGACTACGCCACCAGCCTGAACAACCTGGCCTCGTTGTACGAGGACATGGGCCAATACGAGAAGGCGGAGCCGCTCCTTCGGCAGGCGCTGGAAATTCGGAAGCGCGTGTTAGGCGAAGACCACCCGGATTACGCCCTAAGTCTGAACAACTTAGGCTCGTTGTACGACAACATGGGCCAATACGAGAAGGCAGAGCCACTTTATAAGCAAGCGCTGGAAATTCGGAAGCGAGTATTGGGTGAAGACCACCCTGACTACGCGGTGAGCCTGAACAACCTGGGCGGGCTGTACTACCACATGGGCCAATACGAGAAGGCGGAGCCGCTCGTGCGGCAGTCGCTGGAGATCCAGAAGCGGATGTTGGGCGAAGACCATCCGGATTACGCCCTAAGTCTGGACAACTTGGCCTCGTTGTACAACAACATGGGCCAATACGAGAAGGCAGAGCCACTCCGTCGGCAGTCGCTGGAGATTCGGAAGCGTGTATTGGGTGAAGCCCACCCTCTCTACGCGATGAGCCTGAACAACCTGGCCTCGTTGTATGAGGACATGGGCCAGTACGAGAAGGCGGAGCCGCTCTATAAGCAAGCGCTCGAGATCCAGAAGCGGGTCAAAGATCTCCCTGACTATGCCATGAGCCTGAACAACTTGGCGTCGGTGTACGTGCACATGGGCCAATACGAGAACGCGGAACCACTCTACATGCAGGCGCTGGAGATTCGGAAGCGAGTATTGGGTGAAGACCACCCTGACTACGCCACCAGCCTGAACAACCTGGCCGAGCTGTACGAGGACATGGGCCAATACGAGAAGGCAGAGCCACTCTATAAGCAGTCGTTGGAGATTCGGAAGCGAGTATTGGGTGAAGACCACCCTGACTACGCCGGGAGCCTGAACAACCTGGCCGCGCTGTACTACGACATGGGCCAATACGAGAAGGCGGAGTCGCTCTATAAGCAGGCGCTGGAGATTCAGAAGCGGGTGTCGGGCGAAGACCACCCTGACTACGCCACCAGCCTGAACAACCTAGCCTCGTTGTACGAGGACATGGGCCAATACGAGAAGGCGGAGCCGCTCGTGCGGCAGTCGCTGGAAATTCGGAAGCGGGTATTAGGCGAAGACCACCTTGACTACGCCACCAGCCTGAACAACCTGGCCGAGCTGTACTACCACAAAGGCCAATACGAGAAGGCGGAGCCGCTCCTTCGGCAGGCGCTGGAAATTCGGAAGCGGGTGTTAGGCGAAGACAACCCGGATTATGCCCTAAGTCTGAACAACTTTGCCCTGCTGTACGAGAACATGGGTCAACACGAGAAGGCAGAACCACTCTACAGACAGGCGCTCGAGATCGAGAGGCGGGTATTACGCGAAGACCACCCGGATTATGCGACCAGCTTATCAGGTTTGGCATGCGTGTTGGCAGCGACTGGGCGCAGCGCGGAAGCTCTGGATGTTCTCGCGCGGGCCGTTCAGGTTGAACAAAACAACCTCGAGCAGATCTTCGGTTTTACATCCCAGGCAGGCATGAGGGCCTACTTGGACAAAATCGACGGCAATTTCGAGGGTTTAGTGAGTCTAGCTAGCCAATCGGCTAAGCCACAGGCAGTCCAACTCGCTCTCTCCTGGACACTGCGACGGAAGGGAATCCTTCTGGACACGCTCGCGCGCTTCCGGCAGGCACAGTACCTGAGCGAACGGGATCCTGCCGTAGCTGAACGTGTTGCGCAGGTGCGCGGCCTCGGGCAACGCCTGCACACCCTGGCATTAAACCCGACAACGGGAACGGATGCTGCAGCGCAAGAGCGGGAGCGATCGGCATTGCAAGCGCAGTTGAATCAGGTGGAAGGGGAATTGAACCGGCAGCTTGGGGCGCACTACCCGGAGCGATCGGCGGGGAACATCGATGCCAGCACCGTCCGGCAGCGGCTGCCCCAAGGCAGCGTGCTGGTGGAGTTCCTGCTGCTTCATCCTTATGACTTCAAAGCCATAGGCAAGGAGCTGCGGTGGAAGCCGGCGCGGTATTTTGCTTTTGTAATATCCTCCGATCCGAAGGCAGCGCCGCGCCTGATCGACCTGGGGGGCGCGGAGGAAATCGATCGCTTGATCAGCCACGTGCGCGAGAACATCGAGAGCTTCGCGAAACTGAACGACGAGAAGAGATGGAAGGCACAAGAGAAGGGCGAGGAAGCAGCGTATCAACAGGTGAGCGCGAGGCTCTACGATGCGCTTTTCCGGCGCAGCGGACTGCGCGAGGCACTGGGATCGGCACGGACGATCTTTATGGCCCTGGACGGAGAGCTGAACCGAATTGCGTTTGAAGCTCTGGTGGATGACGAATCGAGCAGCAAAAAAGAAGAGGAGAAACGCTCGCGGTATTTGGCCGAAAACTACACCTTTGTCTACCTGCCGGCGGGGCGGGATTTGCTGCGCCCGGAATCAAAACTGGGGCACGGGACGGTAGTCTTTGCGGGGCCAGACTACGATCTGGGTGCCAGCCAGCGCGAGTCGGAAGCGCAGTTGTTGCTGGCGGAGTCAGTCAACGCTCGGGTACCGATACTGCGAGGTGCGGCATCGCGGGACGTCCGAGGCCTGCGCTGGGATCCCTTGAAGGGCGCGGCGGAAGAAGCAAAGGATGTTAAGAGATCCTTGGAGGGGACGAATTACGGGCCCGTGCAACTTTATGAGGGGAAGGAAGCCCTGGAGGAGGTCTTTCTGTCGGTTCATTCACCGCGGATCCTGCATGTGGCAACGCACGGGTATTTTTTGCAGCACGAGGAGCTCGATCCCGAAGACCGGGAGAGTTTGATGCGCGTGGATGATTCGATCGAGTTGGGAGCGGCTCGGGGATTAGGGCGTTTGCGAGGGACGGAAGATCCGCTGTTGCGCTCGGGACTGGTGTTTGCGGGGGCGAATTTGATGGGAGCATCAGAGGGAACCGCCGAGCAGGTGGGAGACGGC
>Ga0209009_1000365_pt1 | contig 17013 bp, 17 predicted proteins | sample BlaSpr_A8_OM3_M2_FD_187979 | JGI IMG/M metagenome (GOLD analysis project Ga0209009, IMG submission 187979) | Forest soil microbial communities from Thunder Bay, Ontario, Canada - Black Spruce, Ontario site 2_A8_OM3_M2 (SPAdes) (version 2) | ecosystem: Environmental > Terrestrial > Soil > Boreal... | reverse complement strand
AATCACCTACGGTCAGATCATCAAGGTCTTTTTCTCGATCGCTCACGACCCGACGCAGCTGAATCGGCAGGGTCCTGACACGGGCCGGCAATATCGTTCCGCGATCTTCTACGCCGATGATGAGCAAAAGCGCGTGGCCGAGTCCTACATCGACCAGCTGAACAAGGCCCATGTCTTCGACCGGCCAATCGTCACTCAGGTCGTGCCACTGGAAGCCTTCTACCAGGCCGAGACCTATCACCAGGACTATGCCGCCCGGAATCCATTGAATCCCTACATCGTTATCAATGCGCAGCCCAAGGTCAGGAAGCTGCGCCAATATCAGAAGTCCAGGGAAAAAGTCAGCAACCGATAACCCGCCGATCGGTCACTTGGTCGAAGCAACCAAATTACCGGGCTGCCTTTGGTGAATGTTGATGTTGACTATTTGGACAGTCATGGTCAACAATGGGCGTCACATATATGACGATGTCCCTGGCCGAGCTGCGCCGGCGCATCGGCGACAGTGACCTGACTGTCGTCGACGTCCGGACGCTGCCCGCCTACCACGGCTGGCTCGAGAACGGCGCGGCCCGAGGGGGCCACATCCCGGGAGCGGTCGCCTTTCCGATCGCCTGGCTGGAGAGCGTCGACAAGCCCGAGGTGGAACGGCTATTGCAATCGAAGGGCATCCTTCATCGTGACGAGGTCGTCCTTTACGGGGATGAGTCCGAGGACCCGGCCGCGCTCAAGACGCGGCTAGCGGAGTTGGGGCAGACCGCCGTCCGCATCTACCTGGGCGGCTGGGCCGAGTGGGCCGGCGATCCAACCCTGCCGGTGGATCGCCTGACAAACTACGAGAAACTCGTGCACGCCGATTGGCTTCGGCAGTTGCTGAATGGTGGACGACCCGAGGCGGCCCCTGTTGGTCCATTCAAGCTGTTCCACGTCAACTTCGGCGTCCCGGAAGAGTACGAAGAGAATCACATCCCGGGAGCCTTCTACCTCGACACCAACCGGCTCGAGAATCCCCTGGACTGGAACCGCCGAACGCCGGAGGAGCTCGAGGTTGCCTTGCGCGCCTTCGGGATCACCCGTGACACGACGGTCATCCTCTATGGCCGCGACACGGAAGGCCACGCCAACGAGAAATGGCCGGGACGTCGCGCCGGTCAGATCGCCGCCTGCCGTGCGGCACTGATCCTGCGGTATGCCGGCGTCGATGACATTCGCTTGCTCGACGGCGGATACGACCACTGGGTCCAGGCGGGAAACCCGTTGGAGACTGTCCTGCGCAAGCCGGCGCCGGTCGAGTCGTTTGGTGTCCAGATCCCGCTCCGGCCAGAGGTCATCATCGACATCGGCGATGCCAAGCAAATCCTCTCTGACCACAAGCACGCCGCCCTGGTGAGCGTACGGACCTGGCGGGAGCATATCGGCGCCGTCAGCGGCTACAACTACATCGGCCCGGCCGGCCGCATCGCCGGCGACGTGTGGGGCAATTGCGGCTCGGACGCGTATCACATGGAGCACTACCGCAATGTCGACAACACGATGCGTGCCTACCCGGAGATCGCCGCCAACTGGGAAGCGGCCGGCATCATTCCCGACAAGTGGGTGGCGTTCTATTGCGGCACCGGCTGGCGCGCCAGCGAGACGTGGTTCTACGCCTACCTGATGGGTTGGCCGCGAATCGCGGTCTACGACGGCGGCTGGTTCGAGTGGAGTAAGGATCCGGTCAGGAACCCGATCGAGGTTGGGGAGCCCGTAGCCGTCTAACGAAGCCCCGACTCGGCCCCGCGGCTCTCGAGCGTTACCTTTCTGAACAGATCGAGGTCTAACACCTACGAGGACCTTGGGTGGTTATCCAGCAACCGGCCGAGTCGGGATTGCTGGACGCTGACCGGGAAGAGGCGGTCGAATTCCAGGCCGCCTTCGAGCGGACCAGCCGTTCAGCATTCCTGCTCGCACGCCATATGGGTCGAACGACCGAGGAGGCACAGGACATCGTGCAGGAAGCAGCGTTGCGAGGATGGCGGTATCGGGGTGGCCGGACCGGAGAGTTTCGGTCATGGTTTCTCACGATCGTCTACCGGCTATGCCGTCGCCCCTCGCTGCCCTGGCTCCCACTGCCGGCCTCCTGGGAACGGGCGGTTCCCGTCGGGATCGACTCGCAGCTCGATCCCGACCTGATCGCGGCCTTGAAAGGGCTGCCGGTGAGACAGCGGGCGGCCGTCTGGCTTCGATATTGCGAGGATCTGTCGATCAATGAGGTCGCTCGGGTGATGCGATGCAGTCAGCCCGCGGTCAAGCAACTGACCTTTCGCGGCTGCGAGGCAATTCGACTTCGGCTGACCGTCGAACCGGTGGTGAGCGCGACATGACTCAACGTGTGACGGAAGAGGAACTCCAACGGCGGCTCCGGAGCCTGCGCGAGTCAGTAACGCTCAGTCAGAAGGACACGCATGCGCTGGAGACCCTGTCAGGATCCAGCGTCTTCGCTCCCAGGCGGCCGCTTCTCAGTCGCGCCGGGAACAGGCGCAATTGGCTGCTGCAGGTGGCGGGCGGCGTGGCAACGGTGGCCGTCGGGGGCGCGGTTGCCGTTGCCATCCTCCTCAGCCATGGGCACCTGCGCCAGAACCCGATGCCGCAGACAAACGGGATCGAGCAGGCGCTGTCGGCAGGTGCGCCCGCGGCGATCGGTCCCACGCCGGCGCGATCATTCGTCTGGCTGACTGGCGTGATCCTGGATCCACCACAGCCGACCGGGAACCAGGGCGCGCGCCAGACTGGCACGAGGGTTGCCGTGCTGGACTGGTCCGGCGCCGTCCGCTACCGCTTTCAACTCCCGCGTCCAACCGCAGGCGACGTGCCGACGGAGATCCAGTCGATTTCGGCGGACGGAACCCGGGCCCTATTGGACGACGGAACCGTCCTCGACCAAACAGGATCCGTTATCGGCAAAATCCCGTCCCTGAAGACGACAGGTCAGCCTGGTAACTCGATCCGGTGGATGAGCGACGACAAACATGTCTGTTCAGCATTCTCGAACGAGCCGGTGGCACCCTTCGTCGCGCCGCCGCCCAAAGGCCAGCCGAACCCATCACCGCTGCCTGTCCCGCCCTACGCCAAGCCGGGCGCTGATCACAGTGTGAGCCTCAAAGTATTCGGGTTCGACGGGAGCGTGCGCAACGTCGCGACGGTTGGGAGTGGTCCCCTTAGCGTCGGCTCAGGCTTCTTTGGCGATTCGGCGGGCGTGCTTGCCTGCAATCCGACCGCTGACCTGGCCGTGGTCGCACGCTACCACGATGCCGACACCAGCGCGGCCGGCCAGCAGTCCACGACGAACATGACGGTAAGCCTGTGGGCCATCAAGCTGTCGACCGGCGCGGTCCTCTATCACACGCCGGAGACGCGCATGGCATTGGGGAGGGCCTTCTTCTTCGGCTCGGAGAACGGCAAGCTTGCCGTCGAGTTCCTGTGGAACAGCAAGGTTTGGGGCAGCGAGACCGACGTCGTTCTCGAGATGCCATCCGGTCGGACGGTGCCCGTGCTCGATCCGGAGGCCAGTCCGGACACGGCGGGCCTTAGTGCCGACGGGACCCGGATTCTCCGCCGGGTTGTCAACCAGGCAGGAACGACGACCGAGTTCAAGCTGATCGATGCCAGTGATGGGCGCGTCATCCGCCGGGTCGCGATTCCCGGCATCCACGGGGCCGCTGCCGTTGCCCTGCCAGGTGGCTCTGCCTTCATGTTGGAGGTCGATGGTTATCTCGGCCTGGTCGATGGGAACGGGGGCATCACGCTCTTGCACCCGCAGGTCAGTCTCGCCGGGCCTGGCAATGCCGGGCCTGGCAGTGTTGGCCTCACCTGGTCCGGAGTCCAGGGCTAAGCGCTGCGTAGGTGTCGACGACAAAAGAGAACGGCGCCCCTCATGAGGCGCCGGTCTCGGTTAGCGCGAGATAGATCGGGTCGGGTTAGTTCTTCGAGGGAACCGGCATCACGCCGAGCTGGGTGAGCAACTGGACCACGTCGAAGTAGAGACGGGTCTCTACGGCGAGGTCATTCTCGTATCGGGTAATCGACACGCACTGGCCTGAGACCTTTCGGTTGGTGGCCTGGATTGTGCCCATGGGGCCGGTGAGTGGTGCTTTGTGGGTGCCGGCGAAGGTGAACTCCTGGACGATCCAGGGGCCGCTAACGATTTCGTTCGTCACGGTGATCGTCGCATCGGGGAGCGCCTTCATCCAGCTATTGGTGTAGCCGATGACCGCGTCTCGGCCCTCGAGCCGGACGTCGCCGGGGGCGCTGAACCGCGCGTTTGGCGAAATCAGCGACCGGAGGGCGGTTTCGTCATGCGAGTTGAACGCCTGGTTGTACTTCGCCGAAAGGACCTTCGGATCGGTAATGGTGGTCGTCATAGGAGACTCCTCTGAGTCCTTCTAAGAACCCTTGGCCCAGCAGCGAACGGACCTCATGCGGACGGAAAACCCGGGCCGCGGGGCCCGGGTCTGTCATGCGTCTGTTTTGGTTAGACCTTCGCGGGGATCGGCATGATGCCGAGCTGCGTCAGGGTCTCGACCATGTCGAAGTAGAGGCGGCAGTCGACGACGAGGTCATTCTCGATCCGGATGAGCTGAACGCCGTTGCCGGCGACTTTCTTGTTGGTCGGGGCGATCTCGCCAAGCGGGCCGGCAAGGGTGCCACGGTGCGTACCCTCGAAGGTGTACTCCTGGACAACCCAGGGGCCGCTAACGATCTCGTGGTGAACGGTCATGCGCGCGTCGGGAAAGCCCTTCAGCCAACTGACGAAGTAGCCGGCGAAGGCATCCTGGCCGACGAGACGTACGCCGCCCGGGGCGGTGAATCGGACGTTGGGTGAGACCAGGGCCTTGATGGCGCTCTCGCTGTGCGAGTTGAAGGTCTCGTTGAACCTGGTCGCGACGACTTTCGGATCGGTCATAACTACAGCCATGGGAATTCCTTTGAGCCCTTCTAAGACCTCTTGGCCCAGCCGCCGGGCGGACCTCATGCAGAAAGCGATAAGGAAGGGCGACCGCAGCCCTCAGCCCCCCGAGGGGCCAGCGGCCGCCCTTCACGCGGTATCGGCTAGCGGACTGACGCGACGGGCGTCAGAATCTCCGTGAAGTAGATTTCGAAAGCTTCGGTTTTGGCATCGCGGCCGGCAAACTTCTTGATGGCCTCCGTGCGCAGGGAGCTGATCGACGTCTCGCTCTTCTGCAGGTCGTACTCGGTGTCCCAGACGGAGCCCGCGAGGGCCATGCCGGACTGCCGGTTGACGAAGAAGAGCGCGGTGCGCGCACCCGACTGCGTCGCGATGATCGGCAGGATCTTGTCCTTGAAGTTGTCGACGGCTTCAGAGACGTGCGCCGGGTCGCCATGGACGGTCGTCAGGCGAGCGTACACGCCGGTCATCGGTGGCTTGAACCGCTCCAGCAGCGCGACTTCGCACTCATCGTCTTCGATGATGCTGGCGCCGATCTCGCCGAACACTTTGAGCGCCTGGGGGCGGACCTGGCCACGGGCCTCTTTCATGGTCGCTTCGGTTTCCCAGTAAGAAACGCTCAGCGCGTCGCCGCTCTTCCGATTGCCGACGAGCGTCACGCCGGTGAACCCTCGTTGCTTCTTGAGCAGAGGCAGGATGTGCTGGGTCCAGACCGTGATGGTCTCGTGGACCCGGTTCGGATCACCCTTGAGACGAACGACGCGGGCGTACGAGGTCGCCAGATTCTGTGCAGCCATGCGATATCTCCTTGTCCAACCTGCCACAGCAAGTCATGACTCGTGAGGGATCAACTTAAAGGACCATGCTCAAGGTTCTGAGCGAGGGAGGGACGTCAAAGCGTCCCGAATGTGCCTACAGAGAGCATACCCATGTCCGACGGAGTTCAACCCCCTAAGATCGAGGGGATCCTCGACATCGAGCTCCTCGCCTGCCGCACCTGCCGCCGCGTCGAGCTCCGCGTCCCTCAGCAGCGCTAAACGCGAGCCGGGCAACCCCGCCCTAGACACTCGCGGATTCGAGTGTTATACCTGTGGCGGCAGGTTCGGTACGTAAATAGGGAGGTGCGTATGAGGCGCAGGGTTGCCGTCACCATCAATGGTGCCAAGCATGAGCACGAGGTCGAGCCTCGGCTGCTGCTGGTGCAGTACATCCGCGAACTGGCGGGCCTTACTGGGACCCATGTCGGCTGTGACACGAGCAACTGCGGGGCATGTACCGTCGAGCTCGACGGGCACAGCGTGAAGTCCTGCACCATCTTCGCCGTCCAGGCCGACGGGGCGGAGATCACCACTATCGAAGGCCTCGCCCAGGGCACCACGTTGCACCCCTTGCAGCAGGCGTTCTGGGACGAACACGGCCTGCAGTGCGGCTTCTGCACCCCCGGCATGATCATGGCGGCGAAGCAGCTGCTCGAACGCAATCCGAATCCCACCGAGCGCGAGATCCGGGTAGGTCTAGAGGGGAATCTCTGCCGCTGCACCGGCTACCACAACATCGTCAAGTCGATCCAGGCGGCGGCAAAGGTGATGGCCCCCGGTGCCGAACGCAAGGCGCCGGCCGCCGTTTCCTCGCAGAAGGAGAGGTGAGATGGCGGTTTCACAGTTGATCGGCGCCTCCATCAAGCGCCGGGAAGATCCGGAGCTCGTCACCGGAAGTGGAAACTTCGTCGACGATATCTCGCAGACGGCGCTCGCCTACCTCTATGTCGTGCGCAGCACCCAGGCGCACGCTCGCATCGAGAGCATCGAGACATCCAGGGCAAAAGAAGCATCCGGGGTCCTCGCGGTCTGGACCGGCAAAGATCTGATGCCGGAGTTCCAATCGCCGCTGCCGGTGACCACGTCCTTTGTGCCGGAAAAGAAATACCCGAACCACTACCCGATTGCCGCCGATCGGGTTCGCTACGTCGGTGAGCCGGTGGCCCTGGTCGTGGCCACCAGCAAGGCGGCTGCGGAAGATGCCGCCGAGCGGCTGGATATCCGTTACCAGCCGTTGCCAACGGTGCTCGACATCGAGGCAGCCCTGGCCAAGGACGCGCCCGTCCTCCACGACGACCTCGGCACGAACATCGCGTACGACGTGAAGCGCGAAGGCGGAGACATCGAGGCGGCGTTCCGCGACGCCGACGTTCGCATCAAGCAACGAATCATCCAGCAACGCCTGATCCCGGTCGCGGTCGAGGGGCGGGGCGTCGTCGCGGACTACAGAAAGTTCGCCAACACACTTACCGTCACGTCATCCACCCAGATCCCACACTTCGTCAAGGTCTGGCTCGCAGTCATCCTCGGCATCCCGGAAAGCAACGTTCGCGTGATCGCGCCAGATGTCGGCGGCGGCTTCGGGTCCAAGATCCGGGTCTATCCGGAGGAAGTCCTGGTCGCGCTCGCCTCCCGGCGGCTCGGACGGGCGGTCAGGTGGACCGAGGACCGGACCGAGAACATGAAGGCGACCCACCACGGGCGGTCCCAGATCTGGGACGTCGAGATCGCCGCCAAACGGGACGGCCGGGTGCTCGGGGTTCGCGCCACGCAATATTTGGATCTCGGGGGCTACTGCAGCCAGTTCGGCACCTTCCAGGCGATCGCCCTGCTGATCATCCAGGGCCCTTACAAGCTACCGGCCTTTGACGGCCGCGGTGTGGGGGTCTTCACCAACCGAACGCCGACCGATGCCTATCGCGGTGCCGGTCGTCCGGAGGCGACCTACCTGATCGAGCGCGTCATGGACCTGGTCGCCCAGGAAGTCGGGATGGATCCGGTCGAGGTGCGCCGGAAAAATTTCGTTGCGCCCACCGAGCAACCATTTACGAACCTGCTCGGGCTCACCTACGACTCGGGCGACTACCGCATCACGCTCGATAAGGCGCTCGAGCTGGTCGACTACCCGCAGTTTCGCAAGGACCAGGCCGAGGCCCGCAAGCGCGGCAAGTATCTGGGCATCGGCTTTTGCACCTACCTCGAGATCTGCGGCCTTGGGCCCTCCGTCGTGACGACCGCTGCAGCCGGCATCGCCTTCTGGGGCATGTCCGTGGTCAATCTGCACTTCACCGGGAAGGCGACCGTCATCATCGGGAGCTCACCGCACGGCCAGGGCCATGAAACGACCTTCGCCCAGATCGTGGCGAATGAGTTGGGCCTGCCGCTGGAGGACATCGACGTCGTGCACGGCGATACCGCGGTCGGCCCGATGGGCATGGACACCTATGGGAGCCGCAGCGCCTCGGTCGACGGGACCGCCGTCTACCTCAGTTCGGTCAAGATTCGCGAGAAGGCGCGCAAGATCGCCGCGCACCTGCTGGAGGCCGCCGAGGCCGACATCGTCTACGAAGACGGCAAGGCGTTCGTCAAGGGCACGCCCTCCAAGGCGGTCACGATCCAGGAAATCACCGGTGCCGCCTTTCAGCCCCATCGGATCCCCCCGGACATGGAAGGTGGCATGGAGGCAACGACATTCTTCAATCCGCCGAACTTCGTGTGGCCCTTCGGCGCCCACGTCGCTCTGGTGGAAATCGACGGTGAAACCGGCGCCACTCGCGTCGTTCGCTACGTTGCCGTTGATGACTGCGGGACCCGGATCAACCCGATGGTGGTCGACGGCCAGCTGCACGGCGGCATCGCGCAGGGCATCGGCCAGGCGCTCTTCGAGGAGGCGGTCTACGACGACACCGGCCAGTTGCGGACCGGGACACTGGTCGACTACACGATCCCGACCGCACCTGACCTACCGTCATTTGAACTCGCGGCCACCGTCACCCCGAGCCCGACCAACCCGTTGGGCGTCAAGGGGATCGGCGAAGCTGGCACGATCGCCTCGAGCGTCGCGGTGATCAATGCGATCGTCGATGCCCTGTCGCCCTTCGGCGTCAAGGACGTCGACATGCCCGCGACTCCGGAAAAGATCTGGCACCTGATGCACCGCAACGGAGGGACAGCCCGATGATTCCAGCCTCGTTCGATTACGTCGCCCCGCGTACGCTGCCGGAAGCGGTTGCCGAGCTTGTCAAACACGGCCAGGAGGCGAAGCTCCTGGCCGGAGGCCATAGCCTGATTCCGTTGATGAAGCTACGGCTGTCGACGCCGTCCTTCCTGGTCGACCTCGGCCGGATCAGCAACCTCAATTACATCCGCGAGGAAGACGGGCACATCGTGATCGGCGCGCTCACCAGCCACCACGACGTCGAGTTCTCGGACCTGCTCAAGCAAAAGCTGCCGCTGTTGACGAGCGCCGCCTCGCAGATCGGCGATCCGCAGGTCCGCAATCGGGGCACCATCGGTGGCGCCTCCGCGCATGCCGATCCAAACGGTGACTTCCCTGCGTGCCTGCTGGCCCTGGATGCCGAGTTCAAGGTGGTCGGCCCGAAGGGCGAGCGCAGCATCGCCGCCAAGGATTTCTTCGTCGACACCTTCACGTCGTCGCTCGAGCCAAACGAGATCCTTCGGGAGATCCGGGTCGCGACCCCGCCGCCGGGCAGCCGCGCCACCTACCTGAAGTTCAGCCGTCGCTCACAGGACTGGGCGATCGTCGCCGTCGCGGCGCAGGTCCGGGTGACCGGTCACGACGTGACCCAGGTGGCCATCGGTCTCACCGGGATGGGAAACCGCCCACTCCGGGCGTCGGGCGTCGAGCAAGCCCTGCGCGGCAAGGGCGCGCACGACGATGACATTCGCAAGGCGGCGGAACGGGCGGCCGAAGGCACCGATCCCCCGCAGGACCTGAACGGGTCGCCGGATTATCGGCGGCACCTGGCGCAGGTCCTGACCCGGCGAGCGCTGGAGCAGATCACGGCTCACCACTAGGAAAGGGAGAGGGGCGGCGGCGTTTCGCCGCCGCTCTCTCTAAACTCTGCTCATGCAGGACCTTCCCGTTTCGTCGATCGAGGATGTAGAGCGGGCGCTGCGGGCGCATCGCTACGTGGCCGATCGCAGCCTGGCGACCACCATCTTTCTGGCGCTGACCCTCGACAAGCCTCTCCTGCTCGAGGGCGAGGCCGGGGTCGGAAAAACAGAAGTGGGCAAGGTGCTGGCCGACATCCTGGGCACTCGGTTGATCCGGCTCCAGTGCTATGAGGGGATCGACGTCAACAACGCGGTCTACGAGTGGGCCTACGCGAAGCAGATGCTGCACATCCGGCTGCTGGAATCGTCCGGCGCCAAACGCGACGAGACCGAGCGCGAGATCTACAGCCCACAGTTCCTGGTCAAGCGCCCGTTGCTGCAGGCGATCGAGAGCGACGGGACGACCGCGCCGGTGCTGCTGATCGACGAGATCGATCGCGCCGACGACGAATTCGAGGCCTTCTTGCTCGAGCTGCTCTCCGATTTCCAGATCTCCATTCCCGAGATCGGCACCATCAAGGCCGACAAGCCGCCGGCCGTAATCATCACCTCGAACCGGACCCGAGAGATCCACGATGCGCTCAAGCGTCGCTGCCTCTACTTCTGGATCGATTACCCATCGGTCGACCGTGAGTACGAGATCATCACCACCCGGTTGCCCGACGTCCCCGTCAAGCTGGCGCGCCAGGTGAGCGCCTTCATCGGCGGGGTTCGAGGCCTCGAGCTCTACAAGTTGCCCGGGATTGCCGAGACCCTCGACTGGACGCGCGCGCTCGTCGCGCTGGGCCAAACGGAGCTCACCGAAGCGAATGTCCAGTCGACGCTGGGCGCCATCGTCAAGTACCAGGAGGATCTCGAACGGCTGCGGGGCGCGGGCTCGCGGGAGCTCCTCGCGCGCGCCGTCAATGCCTGACCCAGGCATCGTCCTCACCCGGAACTGGCTGCATTTCGGTCAGATCCTGCGCGGACTGGGCTTCGACGCGGGTCCGGCGCGGATGTTGCCCTTCCTGCGCACCCTGACCGTGATCGACTTGCGCCGTCCTGACGACGTTAGGACCGCGGTCCACGCCCATTTCGGCCGTCGCCGCGACGAGCTCCCTGTCCTGGATCGCGCGCTGGTCGCGTTCCTCCGGGCCGACGCCCGGGCCGCCGATGGCTCGGCCTCGGCGCAGGCCGAGCGGGAACGAGGTGAGCCGCTGACGCTGACGGGCCGCCAGCTCAAGGTGCTCGACGACGGCGAGGAAGCCGAGGGCGCGGAGGAGCAAGAGGTGGCCAGCTACTCGCAGGCCGAGGTGCTACGCGAGAAGGACTTCGACACGCTGACCGAGGCGGAGATGGCCGAGGTCCGTCGTCTGATCCGACTGATGCGGCTACCCGCCGGCCTGACGCGATCGCGGCGCGCCCGCGCCGGTGGCCACGATGAGCTCGATATCCGTCGCCTGCTCCGGCGCAGCCTGCGATTCGGCGGTGAGCTGCTCGTCTTTAGCTGGAAAAGCCCGAGACTACGGCCGCGGCCACTGGTGCTCCTCTGCGACATCAGTGGGTCGATGGAGCGCTACACGCGTTTGCTGCTGAATTTTGCTTACGCGCTGAAGAATGCCAGCACCCGCGTCGAGGCGTTTGTCTTCGCCACGCGGCTGACGCGCATCACCCGCATGCTGCGCAGCCACGACGTCGACGCGGCCCTCAACCGGGTGACGGCATCGGTCGACGACTGGTCCGGCGGTACGCGGATCGGCGAGGCGATCGAGTCGTTCAACCGGCGCTACGCCCGCCGCGTACTCGGCCACGGCGCGACCGTCGCCATCATCAGCGATGGCTGGGACCGAGGCGACGCGGCGCAGATGCGCCATGCCATTGCCCGGCTGCAGCGCTCATGCCACCGCCTGATCTGGATGAACCCGCTGATGGGTGCGCCCGGCTACGAGCCCCTGACCCTCGGGCTGCAGGCGGCCCTGCCCTTCGTCGACGATTTCCTGCCGGCGCACAACCTCGCCAACCTCGAGGCGCTCGGCACCCTCCTGCTCGAAACCGCCAACCGGCGTCCGGTCCGGCGACAGACGCTCGTGACGGCGTCAGCCTGACATGGCGTTGACGCCTCGATTACGAATCGGTATAGCCGCCGGCGCGCTCGGGCTGCTTGGAGTTCTCGAGGTGTTACTCGGCATCTTTGGCAGGAACCATCAGCCTGTGCTTCCGGGTCTGATTGCGCTCGCATTGGCCGTTGCGGTGTGGCAACGGTCGTTCGTCGCCGTGGTGATTGCCTCGCTGATCCTGGCCGTCAGTACCATCGGCGCGGCGGTGACAACTGGCTTGCCCGGGTTTCTCCTGTCCGTTCCATTTCTGGCAGCGGTCGTGCAGGCTCTGCCAGTGATACGCAGCGTCTCCAAGGCGCCCACGCCGAGTACACCCGATCGGCCTGAGAGCGATTCCGCAGTCAGCTGACTAGACTGGTTGCATGCGCGACGTCATGACCGACGTCAAGGCGTGGCTGGACAGCGGCGACCCGGTGGCCGTCGCGACCGTGATCAGCACCTGGGGGAGCGCCCCGCGGCCCGCCGGCTCCCGGATGGCGATCAGCCAGTCGGGCAAGATCGCCGGTTCCGTGAGCGGCGGCTGCCTCGAGGGCGAGGTCTTCGAGCGGGCCCAGGCGATCCTCGCGGGCAAACCGGCCAGCCTGTTTCACTACGGCGTCAGTGACGACCTCGCGTGGACCGTCGGGCTGAGCTGCGGCGGAGAAATCGACGTCCTCGTCGAGCCGCTTGGCCAGGTACATCGCGACCTGATGGCCGCCTTGGAGGCGGAGCGTCCTGTGGTGCTAAAGACCGACGTCGGTGCGACGCCGGGTGTACGAGCGCTGCTTACGCCGACGGATCCGGTGGTCCCGGCACTGCTCGACCGCGAGAACCCGGTCCGGGAGGATGGCGTCTTCCTAGAGCCGTTTCCCCGACCGCCCGAGCTTTACATCTTCGGCGGCTCGCACGTCGCCATCCCACTCACTCGCCTGGCGAGTGCGCTCGGGTTCCGGGTGACCGTGGTCGACGCCCGGTCGAAGTTTGCCGAGAGCAGCCGATTTCCCGAGGCGCGCCAGGTTATTCACGACTGGCCCGACGAGGTGCTGAAGGATCTGCCGATGGACGGGTCGACCTACGTCGTGATCCTGACCCACGATCCGAAGTTCGACGACCCAACGATCACCGCGGCGTTGCGCGGACATCCACGCTACATCGGGGCGATTGGGAGCAAGAAGACCCATCGCGACCGGGTGGCGCGCCTGACGGCCGCGGGCATCAGTCCGGCCGAGATCGAGCGCGTGCATGCGCCGATCGGCCTCGACCTCGGCGCCCAGACGGCGGAGGAGACGGCGCTCGCGATTCTCTCCCAGATGGTCGCTGTCCGGCATGGCAAGCAGGGAGGCCCGATGCCGGGCTCGGTCGCCGCGGCAACGACGGCCGCATGAAGGCCGAGGCGCTCCGCGGCTCTCGCCTGAGCGCCGACCAGATCGACGGCGCCGTGCTGGCGCAGACGCTGCTCGTTCCGGACGACCATCATCGGGTGCTGCTGCTCAAGGGCCGAATTCTCACCAAGGCCGACTGGCCGGTGGTCGCCGCGGCTCGGGTCGAGGAGGTTCATGTCGTCCGAATGGATCCGGGCGATATCCACGAGGATGAGGCGGCCCGCCGCCTGGCGAAGGTGGTCGCCGGGCTCGGGGTGATCGCCCACGGGCCGGTCGAGAGCCAGGCGCGGCTGAGCGCTGAGATCAACGGGATCTTCACCGTTGACGTCCAGCGGCTGCAGGCGCTCAACAGCATCGAAGACATTTCCGTATTCACGCTCTTCGACGGCCAGCTGGTGTCCAGTGGCAAGACGATCGCGGGGGTCAAAGTCACGCCGTTCGTCGTGCCCGAGGCACGGCTTCGCGAGGCGGAACGGGTGGCGACGGCGGGAAAGGGTGTGGTCCGGGTGCTGGCGTTCCGACCGATGCGCGTGGCGGTTCTGGTTCGGGAGCGCCTGGAGCCCGCGCAGCGCGAGAAGTTCCAGGCGTCGATCGAAATGAAGGTGGCCTGGTTTGGCTCCTCGATCAGCGAGATCCGCTACGTCGCCGACGACGTCGCCGCCGTCGAAGCAGCGGTTCGTGATCTGCTGCGCGACGCGGACCTGTTGCTGACCGCCGGCGCCAACGCGACCGACCCGCTCGACCCCACGCTGGTCGCGTTGGGGCGGCTTCAGGCTCGGATGGAGAAGCAGGGCGCGCCGGCCCACCCCGGCAGCGCGGTCTGGCTCGCCTACCTGACCGACAAGCCGATCTTCGGCGTGGCGGCCTGCGGCATGTTCTCCAAGGCGACGGTTCTCGACCTGATCCTCCCGCGGCTGTTCACCGGCGCCCGGGTCTCGGCGGCCGATTTCAACGAACTTGGCCATGGAGGCCTGCTGTCCAAAGACATGGCCTTCCGCTTTCCGCCCTACGGCGCCTTCGACACGCTCGACAGCTGACTGTCGGATCGAATTCGACCCCAATTCATTTCGCGGATTGACAACAAACCTTTGCCGGACTACGGTTAGTGCCGCACGTCGGCTGGTTTCACGATCACTGCAGGAGGGGTTGTCCATGCTACCAGCGCCGTTCGAGTATCACGCGCCTCGAAGCGTCGATGAGGCTCTCGATCTCCTCGATCAGTTCGGTGACGAGGGAAAGGTGCTGGCCGGCGGCCAGAGCCTGATTCCGCTGCTGAAGCTGCGGTTCGCCAGCCCAGCCCACCTGGTCGACATCAACAAGATCAAAGGTCTGGACTTCATCGAGGAGCGCGACGGGACTCTGCGGATCGGTCCGCTCTTCCGCCACAAGAGCGCAGAGCGCTCCAGCCTGCTGGCCTCGCGCTACCACGTCATGGCGGATGCCGCCCCCCAGATCGCCGACCCGATCATCCGCAACCGCGGGACGATCGCGGGATCGGTCGCGCATGCCGATCCATCGGGGGATTGGGGAACGGTCTTGCTCGCGATGGACGCCGACCTCGTCCTCCGCTCGAAGAAGGGTTCGCGGACCGTCAAGGCGCGGGACTTCTTCAGCGGTCCCTTCAGTACTGCTCTGGAATCAAACGAGATCTTGACCGAGATCCGGATCCCAGCGGCGAAGGCGATGACTGGTGGCGCCTACCTCAAGCTGGAGCGCAAGGTCGGTGACTTCGCGACCGTCGCGGTTGCCGTTCATCTCCGGATGGACGACGGCAAAGTCGGATCGGCTGGGATCGGCCTGACGGCAGTCGGCCCGCAAAACATCAAGGCCGAGAAAGCCGAAGAGTCGCTGCGAGGCGTACGGCTCGATGACGCCGCGATCAAGCAGGCGGCAGCGCTGGCGGCCGAGGCTTCCGATCCGAAAGCCGATCAACGTGGTTCTGTCGAGTACAAGCGCAACGTCGTCCGTGTCTTTACCGAGCGTGGACTGAAGCGCGCCTCTGAGCGCGCCAGGGGAGGTGGATGAGCATGGGCCAGCCGATTACGGTCACCGTCAACGGCGAGAAACGCACCGCGGAGGTCGAGCCCCGGCTCCTCCTCGTGCACTTCCTCCGGGAGAACCTCAGACTCACCGGAACCCACATTGGATGCGACACGACCCATTGCGGCGCCTGTACCGTTTTGGTCGATGGCACGCCGGTGAAGTCCTGCACCATGCTCGCCGTCCAGGCCGATGGTGAGCAGGTGACCACGGTGGAGGCGCTGGCCGCGGGCGGCACGCTGCACCCCATCCAGGCGGCGTTCAAGGAAGAGCACGGGCTCCAGTGCGGCTTCTGCACGCCCGGCATGATGCTGACCAGCATCGCGCTGCTGCAGGACAACCCGGACCCGACCGACGACGAGATCCGCTGGGCGCTCTCGGGCAACATCTGTCGATGCACCGGTTACATGAACATCGTCAAGGCCGTCAAGAGCGCGGCCGTCCAGATGAAGGCGGCGGCGGCGGTACCGGCGGCAACGGCCGCCGCGAGGAGCTGAGCCATGGCTGTTGAAACCCCGCTCAAGGGAAACATCGGCGACAGTATCAAGCGCAAGGAAGACGACCGGTTCATCCGAGGCAAGGGCAACTACCTCGACGACGTCTCGCTCCCCGGCATGCTGCATATGGCCATCAACCGCAGCCCGTTTGCCCACGCCCGCATCAAGTCCATCAACACGGCCGCGGCGCAGGCGGTGCCCGGCGTGGTCGCCGTGGTCACCGGCGAGCTGCTCGCCCAGCACAAGCTCGCGTGGATGCCGACGCTCTCGGGCGACACCCAGGCCGTGCTGGCGACCGACAAAGTGCGCTTCCAGGGCCAGGAGGTCGCCTGCGTGATCGCGAACGATCCCTACGTCGCCCGCGATGCGGCGGCGCTGATCGAGGTCGACTATGACGTGCTCCCGGCCGTCGTCACCCCGCAGCAAGCGCTCGAGCCCGGCGCCCCGCTTATCCGCGACGAGAAAGAGGGCCAGAAGGACAACCATATCTACCACTGGGAAGCCGGCGACAAGGCGAAGACCGAGGAGGCCTTCGCCAAAGCCGATAAGGTCGTGAAGCTCGATACCTTCTATCCGCGGTGCCATCCCTCGCCGCTGGAAACCTGCGGCATCGTGGCCGACGTGAACCCGGCGACTGGCCACGCCACCTTGTACATGACTTCGCAGGCGCCGCATGCCCACCGCACGCTGTTCGCGATCGTGGCGGGGCTGCCGGAGCAGAACATCCGGATCATCTCGCCCGACATCGGCGGCGGCTTCGGCAATAAGGTGCCGATCTATCCCGGTTACGTCGTCGCGACGGCGGCCTCGCTGCTCATCGGCAAACCGGTGAAGTGGGTCGAGGACCGCAGCGAAAACCTGATCTCGACCGGGTTCGCCCGCGACTACTACATGTCGGGCGAGCTGGCGCTGCGCAACGACGGGCGCATGCTGGGTCTACGCGTCAAGATGCTCAGTGACAACGGCGCCTTCTACGCCGATGCGCAACCATCGAAGTTCAGGGCGGGGCTCTTCCATATCGTCACCGGCTCCTACGATCTCCCGGCGGCCCACGTCGAAACGGACGGCGCCTACACGAATAAGGCGCCCGGCGGCGTCGCCTATCGCTGCTCGTTCCGGGTGACCGAGGCGTCCTACCTGATCGAGCGACTGGTGGAGAGTGCCGCGCTCGAGATGAAG
>Ga0209009_1000364_pt1 | contig 17047 bp, 16 predicted proteins | sample BlaSpr_A8_OM3_M2_FD_187979 | JGI IMG/M metagenome (GOLD analysis project Ga0209009, IMG submission 187979) | Forest soil microbial communities from Thunder Bay, Ontario, Canada - Black Spruce, Ontario site 2_A8_OM3_M2 (SPAdes) (version 2) | ecosystem: Environmental > Terrestrial > Soil > Boreal... | reverse complement strand
ACCCCGATTACCTGTGGATCGATAGCCTGGCGGTGCCGCAGTCCCTGACGGCCGGCGCGCACACCATCACGCTGATACACGCTGGCAATGGCAACACCCATGCAAAGATCGACGCCATTCTGTGGCAGCCGGTGATCGAGAGCAAGGTCCTCGACGACGGGAACGGGGCCACCCTGGGCGTCTACAAGAGCCTTGCCGATGTCGACTCTCGGGTCGTCCTTCCGACGGCTCCGCAAACGTGGATCGTCCTTGTCTACGACCGCAATGGCACACTGGTCCAACGCTTGTCATTCCAGGCCAACCAGGTGAACAGGGTGCCGGTTCTCGCGTTCGGCTATACGATCGCTTCTGGAACGTGACGCAGGCCGAGGCGGGCCGGGTATGGCGGTAAGCGCGCCGCCATACAGGCTGGAACGCCTCGGCATCGTGATGGAACCCCTACCCGGCGAGCCCCGGGAGGTGGAAGGCGTCTTGAACCCGGCGAGCGCACGGGCCCGCGACGGCAAGCAGCGTCGTCTTCCCGACTGCCCTCGATGTGCGCGATGACGGCGCGGCTGACGTCTTTCACGGGATGGCCGATTTCCGTATCGGGGCAGCCCGGCTCCGCGCCATCACCTGAGGGGCACCGGTCAGCTTCGGGCGAGCGGAGCTTCTATCGCTGCATTCGATCCGCAACGTTGGCTCGACGCTGCTCGTAGTCGAACACAAACTCATTTTGCTTTATCGAGGACGTCGCAACCGGACGAGCCGGTAGGTCCGTTGCCCAGTAGACTTCGGCCATGGCACGGGCCGAAGTGGTGGCCTGAAGGAGTTCAGCATGGGGCAGGCTCCGCTCGCTGGCGTCCGCATCGTTGCGGTCGAGCAATTCGGCGCCGGACCCTTCGGCACCCTTCACCTGGCGGATCTTGGAGCCGACATCATCCGACTGGAGGATCCGTCGAGCGGCGGCGATATCAGCCGGTACGTCACGCCCGGGCAGCGCGGTACCGACAGCCTCTACTTCGATTCTTTCAACCGAGGCAAGCGCAGCGTGCTGCTCGACCTCAAGAACCCCGCCGGCCAGGAAGTCCTTCACCGACTCTGTGGCAGTGCGCACGCCGTCTATGCCAACCTGCGTGGCGACGTCGTCAAAGCGCTCGGTCTGACCTATGACGTGCTCGGCCGGATAAATCCGGGGATCGTCTGCGTCTCGCTGTCCGCCTATGGACGCGATGGCGAACGGAGCACCGAGCCCGGCTACGACCCGTTGATCCAGGCGGAGGCCGGCTGGGCCGCGCTCACCGGCGACCCTGACGGCCCGCCGATCAAGAGTGGGCTCTCCCTTGCCGATTACGCCGGTGGCATCATGGCGGCGCTGGCGCTGATGGTGGCCATTTTCGATGCGCAACGGACCGGCCGCGGCCGCGACGTCGACGTCAGCCTCTACGACGTGGCGCTGGCCTTCCACAATTACCGCGCGACCTGGTACCTCACGGCTGGTGTCCCGGGCGACCGAACCCCCGACTCGAGCCATCCCAGTATCGTGCCCTTTCAGTTCTTCGCCACCGCAGATGGCCATGTCGCTATTGCCTGCGCGAAAGAGAAATTCTTCCGGGCTCTGGTCCAGCGAATGGACCTGCCGGCGCTCGCCACCGACCCGCGGTTCTCATCCTTCGACGAGCGGCACCAGAACCGTGAGGCACTGCTGGCGTCCCTGAGAGAACAGTTCCGGCAGCAGCCGACCGCCCACTGGGTCGACTTGTTGCGGGGCCACGTGCCGGTCGCGCCGGTCCGCACGATGGAATCCGCACTTGATCGAGGGGAGCTGGAGCGGCGTGCGATGATCGCCGCCTATCGTCATTCGGCGTTGGGTGAGGTCACGACGGTCGGCTTACCGATCAAGATGAGCGGGTTCACGCCCGCATACCGGCCGGGACCGACACTGCATGGCGACCGCGACGCAATCCTTAAGGAGGCCGGTTACGCGCCGGCCGAGATCGAGGCGCTACGAGGCCGCGGCGCATTCGGCCATGAATGACCCTCTCTTGCGGGTGCGAAGCGCGCTCTTTACTCCGGGCACCGAGGCGGTCCGACTCCGAAAGGCCATCACCGCCGGGGCGGACGTCTGCATCTTCGACCTCGAAGACTCGGTGCCGAGCAGACGCACCGGCGAGGCTCGAGCGATCGTTCGCGAGGCACTGGAGGAGCTAGCCGGCAGGGCGCGGATCTGGCTGCGCGTCCACCCTGCATCGAGCCAAGAGATGGCGGAAGACCTGCGCGCTATGCCCCTGAGCACGCTGGAAGCGGTGATGCTGCCCAAGGCGTCGCACAGGGACGACGTCGAGGCGTGCCGGCGAGCCATGAAGCAGGCTCGCGTTCCCGCGGAGCTGCCAGTCGTTCCGATCATCGAATCCGCTGCCGGGGTCCTGGCCTGTGCCGGCATCGCCGAAGTGACAGGCGTCAGATGCCTCGCGTTCGGCCGCTTCGACCTCGCCGCCGACCTGGGCATCGACCCCGATGGCAGTAGCGCGGCACTCGACATGTCGCGTGCCAGCGTCATCCTGGCGTCGACCGCCGAGCGCCTCGAGCTTCCACTCGACTCCCCTTGGCTGAAGATCACGGACCTCGACGGGTTGCGGGCCGCCGCCGAGCGAGCGCGCGCCGATGGCTTTGGCGGCATGCTGGTCATCCATCCATCGCACGTCACGACGGTGAACGAGGTCTTCTCCCCCACCGCAGACGAAATCGCCTGGGCACAGGGCATCGTCGCGTCCTCCGCGGAGGCGGAATCCGGTGGACGCAGCGCCTACACCCGTGACGGCGAGATGGTGGACGAGGCCATCGTCAGGCGGGCGCGGGCGATTTTGCGGGACACCGAACCCTGATGGACATCAGTCTGGGGCCCGAGCAAGAGCTGTACCGCGACGGCGTGCGCGCGGTCTGCGCGAAGTTTCCCGAGTCGTACTGGCGCCAGGCCGACGCCGAGAAGCGGTATCCACACGAATTCGTTCGCGCGCTGACGGATGGCGGCTGGCTGTCGGTGCTCATCCCTACCGAATACGGTGGCGCCGGGCTTGGTCTCGTCGAGGCCTGCATCATTCTCGAAGAAATCAACGCCTCCGGCGGCAACGCGGCCGCATGCCACGCGCAGATGTACACGATGGGGGCGCTCCTGCGACATGGCAGCGAGGCGCAGAAGCGCCGCTACCTGCCGGAGATCGCGGCTGGCCGTCTGCGCCTGCAATCGATGGCAGTCACCGAGCCCGAAGCCGGTAGCGACACGTCGCGGATCACGACCTTCGCCCGCAAGGACGGCCAGGGGTACATGGTCAATGGCCAGAAGGTCTTCACCTCGCGCGTCCAGCACTCCGATCTGCTCCTGCTGCTCGCCCGAACGAGCCGCGCCGAAGACGTTGCTCGCAAGACCGACGGCATGAGCCTGTTCCTGGTCGACCTGCGGGAAGCGGGCTCATCCATCGAGGTGCGGCCGATCGAGACCATGGTCAACCACGAGACGAACGCCCTCTTCATCACCGACCTGCGGCTACCGTCCGATGCGCTGGTCGGCGAAGAGGGGGCCGGCTTCCGGCAAGTGCTCGATGGACTCAACGCCGAGCGAATCCTGATCGCCTCCGAGAGCATCGGCGATGCCCGCTGGTTCGTCGACCGGTCGGTCGCCTATGCGGGCGAGCGGGTGGTCTTCGGGCGGCCGATCGGCGCCAACCAGGGGGTCCAGTTCCCGATCGCGCGGGCCTTCATGCACGCACGGGCCGCCGCGCTGCTGCGCTGGCAGGCCGCCGCGCTGTTCGATGCGGGGAAGGCCTGTGGCGCCGAGGCGAACATGGCGAAGCTGCTCGCCTCGGAGGCTGCCTGGGAGGCGGCAGACGTGGCCATGACGACCCACGGCGGCAGCGGGATGGCGGTCGAGTTGGGCATCGAACGGAAATTTCGCGAGGCCCGCCTGTACCTCGTGGCGCCGGTGACGAACAACCTGGTGACGGCATATGTGGCCGAGCACGTCCTCGGCCTTCCGCGTTCCTACGGCAGAGGAGGATCCGCATGACAGACCACGAGCGGGGACGGTTCTTCGAGGACTTCAAGGTGGGCGACGTTTATCGCCATGCGATGGGCCGCACCCTGAGCGAGGCCGACAACACCTGGTTCACGCTGCTCACCTGCAATACAAATGAGATCCACTTCAACGCCGATTACGCAGCGCAGACCGAGTTCGGCCGGCCGCTGATGAATAGCTGCCTGACGCTTTCGCTCGTCACCGGCCTGAGCGTGGAGGACATCAGCCGGCACATTGTCGCCAACCTCGGCTGGGACAAGGTCACGCTCCCCGCACCGGTGTTCGCCGGTGACACCATCTACGCGGAGTCGGAGGTGCTGGAAACGCGGCCGTCGAGATCCCGGCCGGGCCAGGGCATCGTGCGGGTCCGAACGAAAGGCTTCAAGCAGGACGGCATCGTCGTCATCGAGTTCGAGCGAACCGTCCTGGTGCATTCCCGCCAGACGGCGCCGGTGCGCCGGCGTCCCGGCATCCGATGACGATGCGCTACATTATCCGAATGCGAGGGGAGAGGCTCGCGCCCGTCCTGGCCGGGCTGGCTGTGCTGCTGGCCGCCTGCGGCACCGGGGGGAACGGGGGGACGACTCTGACCAGCGGGTCCACAATCGTCTTCGGGGCCGCGGTTTCCCTGACCGGGGCGCAGTCCAAGGAAGGCGGACTGACCAAGCAGGGCTACGATCTCTGGCTCGACTGGATCAACCAGCGGGGTGGGATCGTGATCAACAACGTTAAGCATCCCGTCGAGATCAAGTACGAGGACGACCAGAGTAACCCGAACCTCTCGGCCACCCTCGTCCAGAAGCTGATCACCGATGAGAAGTCGCAGTTCATTCTCGGCCCCTACGGCAGCGCGGCCAGCGCCACCGACGCGATCATCGCGGAGAAGAACGGGATCCCGATGGTCGAGGCGAACGGCGCGGCCCAGGCGATCTTCAGTCATGGATACAAGTACACGTTCGCAGTCCTCTCCCCCGCCAACAAGTACCTGACCGGCGTCCTCGACATGGCCGCGACGCTCAACCCCAAGCCGATCACGATCGCCATGCTCACCGCCAACGACAACTTCTCGATCGAGGTGGGGAAGGCGGTTGAAGACTACGCGCCGTCGAAGGGGATGCAGGTGGTCTTCAGCAAGCAGTATCCGGCGGCAGCGCCCGACGTCAGCGGGCTTATCAGTCAGGCGAAGCAGGCCAACCCGGACATCGTCATGAACTCTGGGCACCTGGCGGAGGCGATCGCGATCAACAAGGCAGCCAAGCAGCTCGGACTGAATGCGAAGATCTTCGCCTACTCCGTCGGTCCGTCCACCCCGGACTTCATCAGCGCCCTGGGCGCCGACGCGAACTACGTGGTCGACGGTTCCCAGTGGACGCCCCAGGTCAAGTACACCCCCTCGTTTTATCTGTCCGTGGGTGATTACGTGAAGGCCTATGAGCAGAAATACAACAGTAGCGAGCCTCCTGACTATCACGTGGCCGAGTCGACGGGCGCCTGCCTGGCCTTTGAAAAGGCGATCGAGAATGCGGGTTCCCTCGACGCGGCCAAGGTGCGGGACGCCCTCGCCAGCCTGAACGTCATGACGTTCTTTGGCCAGATCAAGTTCGACAGCCGCGGCATCAACACCTTCAAGCCGATGGTCGTCGAGCAGATCCAGAACGGTGTCCACTACACTGTCTTTCCGGCGGACGTGGCGAATGGCAAGCCGCAGTATCCGACGCCGCCCTGGAGCTCGCGCTAGGACAGCAATCCTCGCCAAGTTGAGCCCGTGAGCCAATTCACCCAGCAGGTCATCCTCGGCTTGCTGCTGGGTGGGGTGTACGTCGCCGTCGCCCTCGGCTTCAGCCTGGTCTGGGGCATCCTCAACATCGTTAACCTGGCGCACGGGGCGCTGGTAATCGTGGGCTCCTACATCACCTGGGATCTCTTCACTCGCCTGCACATCGACCCGTTTTTGAGCCTGCCGGTCGACGCGGTGGCGCTGTTCGTGATCGGCTACGCGCTGCAGCGAAGCGTCATCAACCGGCTGATCCGGGCGCCGCTGCTATTCACCTTTCTGCTGACCTTCGGGATCAACCTGGTGATCGTCAGCCTGCTGCTGCTGATCTTTACTGGCGACTTTCGTTCTGTCACGCCGTCCTATTCGGGGAGTGGGTTGCAGCTGGGCAGCATCACGATTCCCTACATCCGCCTCGGTGGCCTGGCCGTGGCCCTGGTGCTGGCGGGCATTTTGTGGGCCATCCTGAACCGCACCCGGATCGGCGCCGCCATCCTGGCTGTCGGGGCCGACCGCGACGCCGCCCAATTGGTGGGCGTCGACCTCAGGCACATCTATGCCTTGACCTTCGGCTTCGGGGCTGCCTTCGCCGGAGTCGCCGGTGGCATCATCAGCACCTTTCAATCGATCACCCCGACGGCCGGCGATCCATACACGCTGCAGGCGTTCGCGGTCGTCATCCTGGGCGGGTTAGGCCGAGTGAGCGCGACGGTCGTCGGCGGACTTGCCTTCGGACTGATCGAGGTCCTGGGCCAGAGCGCCCCAGGACTCGGGGCCGGCTACGCAAACGCGATCGCGTTCGTAGTGCTCGTACTGGTACTTGTCGTCCGCCCGCGAGGACTGCTCGGCCGGCTGGCGTGAGCGCCGCCGGACGGCGCCTGCCACGCTGGGCTCGCCGGTCTGTCTTCGCCATCGTCGCGCTGGCCCTCGCGTTCGTGATCCTCGCGCCGCTGACATCGATCGACGCCGCCCAGCAGGCCGGGCTCCCGCTGCTGACCGACAAGCTGTGGTTCCGCATCGCGACCACGGTCGCCATGTTCATCGTGATGGCGTCCGGCTGGAATATCATCGGCGGCCTCACTGGCTACGCGAGTTTCGGCAACGTCGCCTTCTTCGGGCTGGGCGCCTATACCGTGGGCGTGCTGGTCGGCAACCGCGGCTGGCCCTTCGCCCTGGCGCTGCTGGCAGCGCCGTTGGTGGCGGCGATCTTCGCCCTGATCGTGGGCCTCCCCCTGCTCCGGTTGCGCGGCCATTACTTCGCGGTCGCCACCCTTGGGGTGGGCGTGGCCGTCGGCGAAATCGTCAACAACGTGGGGCCGCTCGGGGCCTCGACGGGCCTCTTCCTCCCCATCGTCCGTTCCGACCTGATCTTCTTCTACCTGATGCTGGGGGCCGCCGTTCTCGCGGTATTGACGACCTGGTTCATTCTCCGCACCCGGTTCGGTTACGGCTTGCTGGCCATCCGCGAAAACGAGGAGGCGGCGGCCGTGATCGGGGTCAACACGACCTTCTACAAGGTTGCGGCGTTCTGCGTCGCGGCGGCGCTCACCGGCCTCGCGGGCGGGATCTTCGCCCAATGGAACAGCTTCGTCAACCCCGAGAACGTCTTCGCCATCTCGGACAACGTCCAGATGATCCTGATGGCCGTCATCGGTGGTGCTGGGACTGTTCTGGGGCCGGTCGCCGGTGCAATCGCGCTGGAACTGATCATCCAGACGCTGGCGGGCGGAGGCTCGGGCTCCGTCTATTCGCAGATCGGCCTCGGCGTCCTGCTGGCAGCGTGCGTGATCTTCATCCCACGCGGAGTGATCGACTTCTTCGGGGGACAGAGCCGGCTGTCGATGCGGTACCTGCGGCAAACCCTCCGAGAGACCAGCGCTTGAGCCTGCTGACCGCGCGTGACGTCGGCAAGCGATTCGGTGGCGTCAAGGCGCTCGACGGCGTCACGTTCGCGGTCGAGGCGGGCGATGTACTCGGCATCATCGGCCCGAACGGCGCCGGCAAGACGACCCTGCTCAACTGCATCAGCGGCCTCCACCGGCCGGACACGGGTGACATCCGCTGGGAGGCGGCATCGATCAGCGGCATGGCGCCCTACCGGATCGCGCGCCTGGGCATCGGGCGCACCTTCCAGATCGTCCGGCCCTTCCCTTCGATGACGGTGCGGGAGAACACGGCCATGGGCGCGCTCTTCGGCCGACCCCAGGGCCGGCTACAGCCCGGGGCGGCCCTGGCGGTGGCCGACCAGGTGCTGGACGTGGTCGGCCTCGGCGAGAAGCGGCATTACCCGGTCCTCCGTTTGACCGTCTCCGACCGCAAGCGCCTGGAGGTCGCCCGGGCGCTCGCCATGCAACCGCGCCTGCTGCTGCTGGACGAAGTCATGGCCGGGCTCAACCACGTCGAGGTCGAGGAGGCCCTGGAGATGGTGCGGCGAGTGCACCAGAGTGGCGTCACGATCGTTCTCATCGAGCATGTCATGAAGGTCATCGTCGGCGTGTGCCGTCGCGCCCTCGTGCTCAACTTTGGCCGGACCCTCGTCGAGGGACCACCCGCGGAGGTCTTGAAAGACCCGCGCGTCATCGAGGCCTATCTCGGTGAGCGCTACGCTCGCGCCCAACAGGCCACGGCACCCCCGCCCAGCGCCCCCCACCCTGACGCTCCCCCGCAAGGGGGGAGGGAAAATCCCGACGAGCGCGAGGAAGTCGAAGAATGAGCTCGCTGCTCCAGGTCGACAAGCTCACGGCCGGATTCGGCATGACGCCTATCCTCTTCGAGGTCGACCTCGAGCTCTCGCCGGGCGAACTGGTCGCCCTGATCGGTGCGAACGGCGCCGGGAAGTCCACCTTGCTGGGCGCGTTATCCGGCCTGGTCCAGCTCTTCGGTGGCACCGTGCGCTTCGACGGCCGAACCCTGACGGGTCTCCGCCCCGAGCGGATCGTGGCCAGCGGCCTGGTCCACGTTCCGCAAGGCCGGCGCCTGTTCAGCACCATGACGGTGGAGCGTAACCTGCTGCTCGGCGCCTACCGGCGGCGCGATCGGCAGGTGCACGTGGATCTGGAGCGGATCCTCAAGTACTTTCCGGCGCTCGGCGACAAGCTGGATCGCGACGCCGGTACGCTCTCGGGCGGCGAGCAGCAGATGGTCGCCATCGGTCGAGGGCTCATGGGACGCCCGAAGCTGCTGATGATCGACGAGCCGTCTCTCGGCCTGGCCCCGAACATCGTGGATCGGGTCATGGAGATCGTCAAAGCCATCAACCAGGACGGGACGGCGGTGCTGCTGGTCGAACAGGACGTCGTCCTCGCCCTTGAGATCGCCGACCGTGCGTATGTGCTCGAGAACGGTCGGATCGTGATGAGCGGTCCGGCTTCGAACCTGCGCCGGGACCCGGCCATTCGGAAGGCCTATCTGGGCGTGTAGCGGTGAGCGTGCCAGAGGAGCTCCGCCACGCTCCCGGCCTGCGCGATGGCGCCGGCCGGTCGGTATTGCGGCTCGGCCTCGAGGATTTCGCTGATCGAACCATTCTTCTGCGCCAGGTTTTTGTTTCCCCTCCCCCTCTGGGGGAGGGCAGCGTGGGGGCTTCATGCCAAGTAGCGATGGGCTCATGGTAGGGTGCTCCGGTGGCAGTGCCGCCATACAAGCTGGAGCGGCTCGGGGTGGTGATGGAACCGTCGCCCGGCGATCCCCACGAAGCCGAAGGTGTCCTGAATCCGGCGAGTGCGCGGGATCCCGATGGCGTTCTTTACCTCTTTCCGCGGATGGTGGCCGCAGGCAACTACTCGCGAATTGGGCGCGCGCGCGTCATCTTCGACAAGAGCGGAAAGCCTTCAGGGGTCGAGCGACTCGGCGTCGTCCTGGAGCCTGACGAAGCCTGGGAACAGAACCCCAGCACGGCAGGCGTCGAGGACCCACGGATCACCTTCGTCGACAGCCTCAAGACCTACGTGATGGCTTATGCGGCCTATGGCCCGCTCGGTCCCCGCATCGGACTCGCAGTGAGCCGCGACCTGATGAAGTGGCAGCGACTGGGTCCAGTGTCGTTCGCGTACGAGCCGTCCTTGAAGACGGACATGAACCTTTACCCGAACAAAGACGCGATGTTCTTTCCCGAGCCGGTCCCTGCTCCGGACGGACGACCCGCGTATGCGATGCTGCATCGACCGATGTGGAACCTCAACCCGAACAATCCTGACGTGGGCCTGCCGCTTCCGGCCGGCGTGACCGATCCGCGCCAGAGCATCTGGGTATCGTTCGTGGCTGCGGACCTGGTCGATCGTGACCTGCGGGCCATCACCCGGCTCGATCAACATCGCCAGGTCGCCCAGCCGCAGCAGGCATGGGAGGCAACCAAGATTGGCGGTGGCACTCCGCCAATCCGGGTTCCGGAGGGGTGGCTGATCCTCCACCACGGCGTGACCAAGGGCGAGGCACCTCCCGGAGGACGAGTCCCCGTGCGCTACGTGGCCGGTGCCATGCTGCTTGATCCTGAGAATGTGAGCCGCGTCCTGTCTCGCTCACAAGTCCCATTGCTCGAACCAGAGACGAAGGAGGAACGAGAGGGGATCGTCAACAGCGTCGTCTTCCCCACCGCCATCGATGTGCGCGATGACGGCGAGGCCGACGTCTTTTACGGGATGGCCGATTTCCGTATCGGTGCCGCCCGCCTCCGCCGCATCACCTAGGCCCGTTACGTTGGGGGCTTCTCGACGACGGCCGGTGTTGAAGATCCTCGGCGCGAGCCTTCGACGTCACTGGCGCCTGCTCTTCCTCGGCGCGGCAGCGGTCCTACTGGCGAACGGGCTGGAGCTCCTCGCCCCCTTCTATATCGGGCAAGCCATCGATGCCATCACGCGCGGACAGGAAGGACGCATCCCACTGCTAGCTGTGGCCGTCGTCATCGCTGCCAGCGCAGCCGCGCTGAGTCAGCTTGTACGGCGGCTTTGCTTCAGCGGGCTTGGCTACCGGGTGGAGACCGAACTGCGAGGTCAGCTCTTTGCCCATTTGCTCAAGCTCGACCAGGGTTTCTTCCAAAAGATCCGCACCGGCGACATCATGGCGCGGGCGACCAACGATATGACCGCGGTCCAGGCCCTGATCGCCATAGGGATCAGCAACCTGGGTAACGCGCTCGTCATTTTCCTTGCGGTCGTCAGCTTGATGCTGCTGATCGACTGGCAGTTAACGGTCTTCTCGGTCTGCCTCTTCGTCATCCCTCACGGCGTGCTCTTCATTATTGGACCGCACACGCGCAGCAGGTTTCGGCGCCTGCAGGAACAATTTGCCGCGATCACCGCGAAGGCGCAGGAAAACCTTTCCGGAATCCGCGTCGTGAAGGCCTACGTCCAGGAGGAGGCGGAGAAGCGGGCCTTCCGAGCGCTCAACCAGGACTATCTGGACAAAAGCCTGGCCTTTGCCCGCATCTACAACGCGCTTTGGCCGGTCTTCGCCATCACGGACGGGGTCGCCTCCGTGGTTCTTCTCTACCTCGGCGGCATCCACGTCGTGCAGGGCCGGATCTCCCTCGGCCAGTTCGTCCAGTTCATGACCTACCTCGTGATCATGTCGGGGCCCGTACTCGGCATCGGCTGGGTGGTCACCTACCTGTACCAGGGCGCCGCCTCACTTCGGCGCATCGAAGAGATTCTCGATTGGCGTCCCGCCATACAGTCGCCGCATGCTCCGCGACAGCCGGCACAGGTTCGCGGCGAGATCCGCTTCGAGGATGTCAGTTTCAGCTATGACGGCCATCCGGTGCTGGAACAGTTCTCACTGTTGATCCCGGCTGGATCGACCGTGGGGATTGTCGGCGCGGTGGGTTCAGGCAAGACGACCCTGGTCAAGCTCCTGTTGCGGCTCCACGATCCGAATGAGGGCCGCGTGCTTTTCGACGGCGTCGACGTCCGCGATCTGCCGCTCGAATGGCTGCGGCAGCAGGTCCGATGCGTGCTCCAGGAACCGTTTCTCTTCTCCGACACGCTCGCGCGAAACATCAACCTGGGCACTGAGAGGTCTGATCGCCTCCAGCTGGAGTGGGCATCCGAGCTCTCCCAGTTGAGCGCCGACATGGATCAATTTCCGGACGGATTGGAGACCGTTATCGGCGAGCGTGGCATCACGCTCAGCGGCGGACAGAAGCAGCGGGCCACGATTGCCCGCGCGGTGATTGCCCGACCGACAGTGCTGGTGCTCGATGACGCTTTTTCGAGTGTCGATACGAGCACCGAAGAGGCCATTCTCAAGGGCCTGGAGGCAGCCAAGGGGACACAGACCAGGCTGGTGATCGCCCACAGGGTCTCGACGATCAAGGATTCGGACGTGATCGTCGTGCTGGAGGCAGGCCGAGCCGTCGAGCAAGGCACGCATAGTCACTTACTGGCCCAGCGGGGTGTCTACGCCCGGATGTACGGACACCAGCAGATCGAGGACGATTTACTCCGGTGGCGCAATCCGGACGGAGGGTCGCGGTGAATCGACGCCTCTGGCACCTCATCAAGCCCCACTCGACGCTACTGATGGCGGCTGGCCTGCTTCTGCTCTTGCTCTCCGCGACGGATCTCGCGGGCCCTTACTTCACGCAGCAGGCGATCGATCGCTACATTGCGCCGAAGCGCCTCGATGGATACCAATGGTTGGCGATCCTCTGGTTTGTCGTCTTGATCGTCAATGGCCTCGCTCGGTATGCGCAACTCCAGCTGACCAACCGGATCGGCCAGCGGGTGATGTTCGGCCTCCGTAATGCCATCTTTGCCCACTGGCAGCGAATGGGTGTCGCCTTCTTCGACCGAACCGCCGTTGGGGAGCTCGTCAGCCTTGTCTCCAACGACGTGGACGCGATCAACCAGGTGTTTACGAGCGGCCTGATTCTGGGCATCGGCAACGTGGTGTCGGCGGTGTTCATCATCGTCTTCCTCCTGTTGATTAATTGGTCCCTCGCCCTGCTCGTCTTGGGCATGGCGGTCGTCATGCTGCTAGCAGCCACTTTCATCACGAGGCTGCTCCGGCAAGCGCAGCGCTGGACTCGCTCGAGCCTGGGATCCATCAACGGGTTCATTCAGGAGGCCGTCTCCGGGGTCGCGACCATTCAACTGTTCGACGCCGATCGGCGGATTCGGGACGATTTCGATGTGGTCAACCAGGAATACTCGCGAGCCAACCTGCGCTCGGCAACCCTCTTCTCCATCTTCTTACCTGTGATGAATTGGTTCGGTGCCGCAACCGCCGGGCTGCTGCTCTGGTTTGGCGGTGGCCGGGTTATCCATCACCTGCTGACGCTGGGGACGCTGGTTCTCTTCATCCAGTTTGCGGAGCGGCTCATCATCCCTGTGCGAGACCTTGCGGATAAGCTCGCCATCTTTCAAACGGCGGTGGCGTCGGCCGAGCGGATCTTTGCCCTGCTCGATCGGCCGCCGACCGACGCGGATTCGGCAACAGCGTCAGCTGTGCAGCCGGGGGTCATCAGCTTCGACCACGTCTGGTTCGCCTATCAGGGCGAGGACTGGGTCTTGAAAGACGTGTCATTCGAGGTTGCCCACGGGGAGAAGGTCGCCATCGTGGGAGCGACCGGCGCCGGAAAATCGTCGCTGATCAGTGTCCTGATCCGTTTCTACGACATCCAGCGGGGCACGATCCGTGTCGCCGGGCAGGATATTCGTGGCCTTGATCGGCGCGAGATCCGCCGGCGGATTGGCGTCGTGTTCCAGGACCCCTTCATTTTCACAGGGACCGTCGCGCATAACATCAGCCTGGGCGAGCCCATGTCGCCCGACCGGGTCGAACATGCCGCTGCCGCTGTTTACGCCGATTCCTTCATTGGCCGGCTTCGGGGCGGATACGACTACGTCCTGCACGAGCGCGGCAGCGATATCTCTACCGGCCAAAAGCAGCTGCTCTCATTCGCCCGGGCGTTCGCCTTCGCGCCCGACATCCTCCTTGTCCTCGATGAGGCCACGGCCAGCGTCGATCCGGAGACCGAGCGCGTCATCCAGGCATCAATGCTCAAGTTGGTGGCCGGCCGGACATCGATCATCATCGCCCACCGCCTCTCCACCATTGAACGTGCCGATCGCATCATCGTTCTGCACAAGGGCCAGGTCGTCGAGACGGGCACCCATTCAGAACTGCTGGCGCGGAAGGGCATGTACAGCCGGCTCTACGAGCTCCAGTACAAGGACCAGCTGGCTGCACCCTGAGGGAACCGAATCGTGTCGGGAAGGGTATGGAGGCTGGGGCTTGGAACATGAAACTCGCCAGTCGAATTGCTCTGAGTTGTCAGCGTCTGCTCGTGGGCTCGGCTGTGGCCCTCGTACTCGCCGCCGGCCTCGGCTCGACGGCCTTTGCAAAAGGTGATGATCTGCCCCTGAACGCTCGTATCATCGGGGCGGCCGGGGCGCGAACGATCGACTTCGTGGCGGCAGTCGACCCTACCTGGGCCACGGTATTTAGCGACGAGGTCGCCGACATGGAGCCGATGGCTCCCACGCTTGTGTTTGGTCCAGGACCCGCCGGACACCCTGCGCCAGGACTGACCACCTACTACGAAATTGACTTCGCTCAGCCACTGGCAGCGGACCGATTCCCGTGGAATGGCATGAGCACGCCGCACTTCTATTTCTATCCGGGTCGCGGCGGCATTCCGGCCTAGGTTCGTCTTCACGTGACGCGGGGATCGCAGCCGCCGGTCGACGGATGGATACCGGCGCAGCCAGAATTCGCGAACTGGGTCACGCCCTACCTCGAAAGGCTGGATCCCCTCCAGTCGCCATCGCGGCCGCCCGCTTCTCCCGCAGGATGGTGGTGGCTTGGTCTCGTTCTTGTGCTAGCTGGAGCGAGCGTCGTCCTGCTTCGTCGGATCGCCTATTTCATGCCTGTGGTCGCGATGCCGCGGACGAAGTAGCGCTGCCCGGCGATATAGACGATCAGGATCGGCAGGATCGCGAGCACGGCACCGGCCATGATGAGGTTCCACTGGTTTTGATACGCGCCTCGGAATGTAGCGAGCCCGAGCTGGATGTTCTGCATGTTCGGCGACTGCATGTAGATGATCCAATCGAGGAAGTTGTTCCACATCCCCGCGAAGGTCAGAATGCCGGTCGCGAGGAGTGCGGGGCGGGCGAGGGGCAGGATGATCTTCCAGAAGATGCCGAACCATCCCATGCCGTCAACGATGGCGGCCTCCTCGAGATCGCGGGGGATGCTCTTGAAGAACTGCGTCATCAACAGGATGTACGCGGGCTGGACGAAGTAGAGGACCATGAACGCAAAATACGTGTCGACGACGTGCGCATTCAGCAGCATGATGTAGCGCGGAACGATGAAGACAAAGCCGGGTATCACCATCGTGGCGATCATGATCGCGAACAGCGTCTTCTTGAACGGAAACTCAAGGCGCGCGAACGCGTATCCGACCAGGGAGTCAAAGAACAGGTTGAGAGCCACAACCACGAGCGTGACGAAGAAGCTGTTGAATACCATGCGCGGGAAGCCGTTTATCTGAGTCAGCACACTTAGATAGTTTTCCGGATGCCAGACCGACGGGAGGAACGTTGGTGGGAACGCGATCACTTCCGCCGAGGTCTTGAACGACGAGAGCACCGTCATCACAAAGGGAACGAACAAGAAGAGTGTGATGACGATGTACAGGGCATAGCGGACAATCACCTCTAGCTGGTTGACTCGCTCGGTCGAATCTCCCCCTTCGCGCCGTTCGCGCCGTCCGGTCATGCTGGCGACGGCGATCGGGGCATTTATCTCGGGCTCGACTTCAGCAAGACCACCAGCCATCTCAGTACTCGATCTTGGTGTCGATGACCCGACGGGAAATCAGCGTCAGCGCGAAGATGATGACCCCGAGCACGATCGCCTCGGCGCAGGCGACACCGACTGTCCCCGTGTCATTGAACAGGTTTTGATAGATGAGTAGGGCCACGGTGAGGGTCGCCTTCAGCGGCCCTCCATGGGTCATGATGAAGGCTTGGTCGAAGATCTGGAAGCAACCGATGATACCGAGCGAAACGACCAGGAAGATGATGGGGCGAAGAAGGGGGATCGTGATGCTGAATAGCCTGCGCGCCGCACTGGCTCCATCAACCGAGGACGCCTCATAAATCTCCTTCGGAATGTCCTGCAACGCCGCCAGGAACATCAACATGAAGGTCGGCGCGGTGGTCCAGATGTTGAGGAACATGATCGCCGGCAGTGCCCAGGTGGTGCTCTGCAGGTACGCCTCGGTGGTGTGAATGCCGACGAGCCCCAGAATGCTGTTCAGCAGCCCGGTCGGGTGATAGACGTAGAGGAAGATCATCGAGATGACGACCGAGGACGCGATCGATGGCGTGTACCACGTCGAGCGGAAGAAATTGCGACCCTTGATCTTGGAGTCGAGCAGTACCGCCAGCAAGAGGGCGAACACGGTCTGGAGGATAACGACCACGATCGCGTACTCGGTCGTGTTGCGCATCGCGATCAGGAAGTCTTCGTTAATCGTCAGGCGCGCGTAGTTGCGTAATCCGACGAACGGGTTGTCCAGCGCCAGCAGATCGTAGTGATGGAAGCTCACCCAAAACGCGAATACAAGGGCGGCGAGCTGCAGGATCAGGAAGAAGGCCAGGTAGGGAGCGACGAAGAGGAGTCCGGCCCGCCGCTCCGCGATGGCCATTCCACCGCGCTTGGATCGCCGGGTGCCTTTGGCCGTCGCCGCCGGCGCTTGGGGCGCCACGGATACTGCCATCTTCGTCCTCCCTACGCTTTTGTGAGCTAGATATTAGCCCTCTTTAGATCATCCTCCCGATAATGCGGTGTTCGCGTCCGCTTCGGCTTTGTCCAATGCCGTTTTGACATCAGACTTCCCGAGAAGCACCGACTGAAGCGCGGCGTTCTGCGCGTCATTGATCTTGGACTCGTGCGGTCCGAAGGTCCAAGCGGTTGCGAAGGTCGCGCTGTCGAAGAGGTTCTTGACGTCAGGGTTCGCGGTGATCGCGGGATCGTTCCCGAGGTCTTTGCGCGACGGAAGGGCGAACCCGCTCTGTAGCACCTGCTGCTGAACGACCTTGCCCGTCATGTACTTCACGAAGAGCATGCAGGCATCCTGGTTCTTCGTCTTCGCCGAGCAACCCCAGCCGTTCGTGAACAGGAGGCTGGATTGCTTGACCGGGAACTTCGGCAGCTTGATGCTGCCGTACGACACGGTCGGATAGGTGTCGTGCATGTAGGGGATCAGCCATCCG
>Ga0209009_1000363_pt1 | contig 17052 bp, 15 predicted proteins | sample BlaSpr_A8_OM3_M2_FD_187979 | JGI IMG/M metagenome (GOLD analysis project Ga0209009, IMG submission 187979) | Forest soil microbial communities from Thunder Bay, Ontario, Canada - Black Spruce, Ontario site 2_A8_OM3_M2 (SPAdes) (version 2) | ecosystem: Environmental > Terrestrial > Soil > Boreal... | reverse complement strand
GCTGCACCAGGAATCCCTGTTCGGCGACGCCCCCGAACGCAAGCACTATCCCAGCCACACGGGGCATGTCCACCAGGTGGCCCGTGGCGGCGGGGTTATCTACGACGCTGACCTCAAAATCGACCCGGGCCAATTCGGTCGGGACGACATCAACCTCTATCCGATCCCCTTTTTCGAGGTCCTTGAAGAGGCCCTCAAGGAGGTGGGGAAGGGCGGGCAGTCGCGCAAGTACATCGTCATGCGCAACACCGTCGCCCTGGGGGCGTCGATTGGCATCTCCGGCTACGACGAGGAGCTGCTCTTCGAGGCGATCCGCAACGAGTTCACCGGGCGCAAGGCGGAAGCCGCCGAGATGAACGTTGCCGCGGTCCGGGCGGCAGCCGCCTACGCGCGCAGCCATTTCCCCACCAAACCGGAACGGAAGCTGGCCCCGGTCCCGGAGGAACAGCGAAAGCACCGGATGCTGATCAAGGGCTTCCAGGCTGTCGGCATCGCCAAGCTCAAGGCGGGCCTCGGCATGCAGACCTATTACCCGATCAGCCCGGCGACCGACGAGAGCGTCTACCTGGAGCAGAAGGGGCCGCAGTACCAGTGCACCGTCGTCCAGTGTGAAGACGAGATCTCAAGCATCAACATGGCGATCGGCGCGGCGCACATGGGCGTGCGGGCAGCCACGTCGACCGCCGGCCCGGGCTTTGCCCTCATGTCCGAAGGCTTCGGCTTCGCCGCCATCACCGAGGCTCCCGGCCCGGTCGTCTTCCTCTGGCAGCGCGGTGGGCCCAGCACCGGCCTTCCCACTCGCACCGAGCAGGCGGACCTGCAATTCGCGCTGCATCCCGCGCACGGGGACTTCCCGCACATCGTCGTCGCGCCGGGCGACATCGACGAATCGTTCATGGACAGTTTCGAGAGCTTCAACTGGGCCGACCGGTACCAGATGCCGGTTGTTGTGCTCCTCGAGAAGTTCCTGGCCTCGTCGATGTTCACGAACGATGGAATCGACATGAGCAAGCTCAAAATCGACCGCGGGCTCATCTATCAACCGCAGGAGCCTGATGGCGATGGTTACCGGCGGCACGCCATCACCGCCGATGGCATCAGTCCGCGGGCCGTGCCCGGGACGCCCGGCGCGATCTTCTCCACCACCAGCGACGAGCACGACCCGGAGGGCCACATCACCGAAGGCATCGAGAACCGGATTGCCATGATGCGAAAGCGCATGGCGAAGCTCGAGACCGCGGCCCGCGAGATTCCGGCCTCGTCGAAGTTCACGCTCCACGGTCCGCGCCAGGCCGACCTCACGCTGGTGGCGTGGGGTGCGACCAAGGGCGCCATCCTCGATGCGACGGGCGAGCTGGAGGCCGACGGCCGCACGGTCAACTTCCTGCAGATCCGCCTGATGCGTCCGTTCCCTGCCGATGCGGTGGCGGGCATCCTGCGCAGTGCCCGGTTGACGGTGTTGATCGAAAACAACTACTCCGCGCAACTTGGCGCCTTGATCGCCGAGCAGACCGGGGTCGCGCTCGACCACCACGTCTTGAAATACGATGGCAGGCCGTTCTCGCGCAATGAGATCGTCGAGGGCGTGCGTTCGGCGCTCTCCGAGCAGAAAAAGGAGATCATGGTGTCCCATGCCTGAGGCCACAGCAGCCGCCGCGCCGAAGAAGTTCGTCCTGCAGCAGTACAAGACCGAGGTCCACGTCGACTGGTGTCCGGGCTGCGGCGACTTCGGCATCCTGAGCTCGATCCAGCAAGCGCTGTACCAGCTCCAGATCCCTCCGTACAAGATCGCGATGATCTCCGGCATCGGCTGTTCCGGGAAAACGCCGCACTACATCGACACCTACGGGCTGCATACGCTGCATGGGCGCGCGCTGCCGGTTGCGACCGGCGCCAAGCTGGCCAACAACCAGCTCACCGTGGTGGCCGTGGGTGGCGACGGCGACGGCTATGGCATCGGCGCCGGTTACTTCGTCAATAGCGGTCGCCGCAATGTCGACATGACGTACATCGTGTTCAACAACGGCGTCTATGGTCTGACCAAGGGTCAGGCCTCACCCACGTTGGCGAAGGGGCTGAAGACCAAGTCGATGCCGGAGGCCTCGATCCAGGAGGGCGTCAACCCGATCGCCCTGGCGCTGGGTGCGGGCTACACCTGGATTGGCCGAGGCTACGCCCTTGACGTCAAGAATCTCGTGTCGCTGATCGTGCAGGCCATCACCCACAAGGGCACGTCCTTTCTGGATATCTTCCAGACCTGCCCCGTGTACAACGATTTGCGAACCAAGGAGTGGTACGCCGGCGAGGACATCGGGCGCGCGCGGATCCGGCGCCTGGAAGCGGATTCGACCTGGGACCCGGTCGTCAAAGACGCGACGAACATCGACGAGATGGTGGAAAAGAAGACGCGGGCACTGCGAGCCTCCTACGAAATGCAGGACAGCCTGGCCGTCGGCGTCTTCTACTCCGTCGACCTGCCGACCTACGACGAGCAACTGGCTATCAAGGTTCCGGCTCTCAAAGAGCATCCGCTGGTTGACCTGCCGCTGTATCAGCGCGACGTCGATCCTCTCTTTGCCGAGCTGGGGTAGCGGTCCGCGGCGCGGTGGACGTGCGCCTGCTGGCCGTCAGCGATGAGGTCGAACCCCAGCTGCTCGACGAGCGGACGATAGAGGCGCAGGGTCGCGTCGACCTGATCATCGGATGCGGGGATCTGCCGGCCGACTACCTCGACGCGCTCACGACGATGTACGCTGCGCCGCTGGTCTTCGTCCGTGGCAACCACGATCCGCCCGGGCGGCAGGGTGATTACCCGCAAGCATCGGAGATCGACGGCCGCGCGGTGAAGGAGCACGGGCTGTTGATCGCCGGCCTCGAGGGGTCGATCCGGTACAGCGACGGCGCCCACCAGTACACCGAGCGGCAAATGATGGTCAAAGTGCGGGCATTGCGGCTGCGGCTCCGGCTGCGGCACCCCGACATCCTGATCACCCACGGCCCGCCGGCCGGCGTCAATGAAGGCACGGACGCGCCGCACAGAGGGCTGGTGGCAGTCCGCCGCGCGGTCGAGTGGATGCGTCCGCGGCTGCTGCTGCACGGGCACGTCCATCCCTATGGGCGCGAGATCATCCGCGAGGGCCGATTGGGGGAAACCCGCGTCATCAACGTTGTCGGTCACCGGCTGATCGAGCTCTCTCCCCGGTGAAACAGTTACGCGCCCGCACCGATTTCGAGACAGCCCGCATCCAGGCGTTCCTTCGTGACGCCGGGGCGGTCCTTCGCGGTGACACCCGGCCACTGCTCTCCTTCGACGAGGTGCGCCGCGCCGCCCGGCTCGAGGGCCAGAGCTACACGGGCCTCAAGGACGTCCCGATCGCCGACATCCGCGGCTCGGTGGGGCGTCCCAACGACTTCGACGCCTCCTTTCTTCCCGTAAAGCCCCAAATGCGAAAGCGCTGGGCGCAACTCGATGAGGCGATGCGCCGAGGCGAGCCGGTGCCGCCAATCGAGGTCTACCACCTGGGCAACGTCTACTTCGTCAAGGATGGGCACCACCGGGTGTCGGTTGCCCGCCACCTGGGCTGGAAAACGATCCCGGCGCGGGTCATCGAGGTGAAAACCCGTGCGCCGCTCATGGGCGATATGGACGCTGCCGCCCTGCTCCAGGCCCGGGAGTACGTCGACTTCCTCGAGCGCAGCCAGCTCGACCGGGTGCGCCCGGAGGCGTCGATCGCGGTCAGCCGGCTGGGCCGCTACGACCGAATCTTCGAGGACATCCTCGGACACCGCTATTTCATGGGCCTGCAGCAGTACCGCGAGGTCAGCATCGCCGAGGCCAGTGCGAGCTGGTACGACAACGTCTACAAGCCGATCGCCGACCTGATCCGCGAGTACGACATCCTGGAACATTTCCCCGGCCGGACGGAGGCCGATATGTACCTCTGGATCACGGCGCGCTGGTTCGAGCTGAGCCGCGCGCAGAAGCCGGCCGGCCCGGCGGAAGCGATCGCCGACATTCTGTTCGAGACCGAGGGCACGGGCGAGGGCGCGAAGCCGCCGTCGCCGCAAGTCCTGGCCCTGCTGGAGCGCTGGCTCGGTCCGCCGCGCCGCGTCATCGAACTCCCCGCGAAACTCGTCCGTCGCGCCGCCACGCCGCGCGGGGAACCCGACAAGAGCAGCCCCCCTTAGGGCGCGCCTTCCGTCTTTCGCTTCTCCGGGTAGGCGGCGTTGATCTCGGCGCGCACGCGCGCCTTGTCGGCATCGCTCTTGAAGTAGTCGAAATTCCAGGCGATGAACTTCTTCTGTTCGGGGGGGACCTCGTCCTCGGGATAGATCGCCGCCACCGGGCAGGGATCGACACAAGCGCCGCAATCGATGCACTCGTCGGGGTTGATCACGAGCAGCCGGTCCTCGGCCCCGCCGTCGATGATGCAGTCGACCGGACAGACGTCGACGCAGGACTTGTCCTTGAGATCGACGCAGGTCTCAGTGATGATGTAGGCCAATTTCGTTTAAGGAAATTCACTCTAGCACAGGCCTTTCGCGACACCGATGGGGTTCGCGTCGACCACCTGGGGCTGGCGGACGGCGCTCCGCCACAGGACCGTCACAACTCGATGAGGCAGCTTGGCCGATGGGTTGGCAAGAGGAGGCTTGCGGCCAGCGTTACCTATGCGTGGCCCTCCCAAAACCGGCACCAGCGCGCCGGGTCTTTCGACCGGCCCGCCGGGTCTCCTGGGGCACCTGGATCTTCGTCATCGTGGTTCTCCTGATCGCCATCGGCGCGCTGGGGGGCTTCCTTGAAATCGTGTTGCCCCAGCGGGTCGCGCAGCTGGCGCAATCGGAGGCCAGCGAGCTCGCGCTCGCCCGCAAGGGCACGGCGGATGTCAGTACCAACGTCAGCCGCCTGTGGGCGGACCTGTCCGCCAAGGGCAGCATGAGTCTTTCCAGCGACCAGCTCACCCGGGAGATGGCCCTCGCCAACAGCGCGCAGAAGTCCGCTGACGACGCCGAAGGCCATGTCGTGCTGGCCCAGAGCTATATGGCCCAGGCCGACGGCCTGCCATTCCAACTGCACTCGCCCGCCTTCATCGCCACCGACCGTCCTGCCCTGGAACACCTCGACAAGGCATTGCAGGCGAGCCAAAAGCTGACCCATGCCGCGATCCTCCAGCTGTCCCTCGCCCAGCAGGTGACGCAGGATGCGGGGAAGATTTCGACGACGCTCGACCCGGCCCTCAATGCCCACGCCTGGGCCGACGCCGCGCGAGCCTCCTCGACGCTGGCCGACGACCTCAAACCGCAGCAAGTCTCGGCCGCCTTTGCCGACGCACTGCTCGACCCCCTATGGGCGACCTGGATCGATGGCCTGGTCGCCGTCGTGACGGACGCCCAGCAGTACAGCCTGGCGGCCGCCGCCAACCAGACGCAGGCCGCGCAGCAGTCGGCAAATCAACTGGCCGCTGCCCGCCAACATGTCGCCGCCAGCTTCGCCGCGGCCCAGAACGGCGCTACCGCCTGGAAGGTAAAGACCATTCAGCCGCTGCTCGACACCGTGACGCGCGAGACGGCCGCGGGCTCTTAGATCCTCGTCAGCAGGTCCTGGCGGAGCTCGCTGAGGCGACGTGCGCCCAGCAGGATCATCGACAGCGCGATTTCCTCGCGGAGCATTTCCAGCATTCCGCGGACGCCGTCCGCGCCGGCGACCGCCAGGGCGTAGAGATAGGGCCGGCCGATGAGGACGCCGCTGGCCCCGAGGCAGAGTGCCTTCAGGACGTCGGTCCCGCGCCGGACCCCGCCGTCCAACAGCACCGGCACTTCGCCGCGCACGGCCTCGACCACCTCGGGGAGCGCGTCGAGGCTCGCGATCGCGTAGTCCAGCTGACGGCCGCCGTGGTTGCTAACGACCAGGCCGCGGGCGCCGGCGTCGACGGCGCGGCGGGCATCGTCGGCACGGACGACGCCCTTGACGATCACCGGCAGCGAGGTCTTGGCCACCAGCCACTCGAGATCCTCCCAGCCGATGCCGGGATATGTCTGGGCATTCACATCCCGGGCAAACGGGTCCAGACCAGCCGCAGTCGCTCTGGTCCGCGTGCCGCCGAGGTTGGCGTATGACAGACCATCTGGAAGACTGAATTGGTTGCGGATGTCCCGCTCGCGCCGGCCGGTCTTGGGGAGGTCGACGGTTAACAGGATGGCGGAGTATCCGGCGCCGACGGCGCGCTCGAGGAAGGCGGTGCTGACCGCCCGCTCCGGGTGCATGTAGAGCTGGAACCAGCGGGCGCCGGTGGCGGCCGCGGCGACGTCTTCGATGGAGAGGCTCGACAGGGTGCTCAGGCAATAGGCGATCCCGGCGGCGCTGGCGGCTCGGTAGGCAGCCGCTTCGCCGTCCGGGTGCGCCATTCGCTGGATCGCCGCCGGCGCCAGGTGGACCGGCATCGTGAAGCGCTGGCCGAGGACCTCGTTGCCGAGGTCGGGGCCGTCGGTTGACGCCAGAATCTTGAAGCGGAAGCGATACCGGGCAAAGGCCTCGCGGTTACCGCGCAGCGTGGCTTCGTCCTCGGACCCACCGGCGATGTAGTCGTAAATTCCCTGGGGCAGCACGGCCCGGGCAGCCGGCTCGAAGTCATCGAGCTTCAGCGACGCCGCCGGGCCGGTCCTGCGGTCCGGCGGTGCCTCTGCCATGCGGCCAATTGTGGCGTTTTCCGGCCGTGCTGTGTAACGTTTACTGGAGCGCGTCTGTAGGTTAGGACCGATCCGAAAGGAAGGGAGGTTTCCGCGTCATGAGTGGGGCCATCGCGATCCTCGCGTTTCACCAGGTCTACCAGCCGGTCGGAGGCAGTATTCTTGTCTCGGCGATCGTCGCCGGCATTCCTCTTTACATCTTGTTCGTGATGCTGGCGGTCCTGCGGCTACCGGCATGGATGTCGGCGCTGACGGCGATGCTTTCGGCCGCCATCCTCGCCGCGGTGGTCTGGGGGATGCCGTTCGGGCTCGACGTCTCCGCGACCACCGAAGGGATGGCGAACGGGTTGTGGCCGATCAGCTGGATCGTGCTCAATGCCGTCTTCTTCCACAACCTGACGATCGCCAGTGGCGACTTCGATGTGATCCGGCGTTCGCTGACGCGACTGACCGGGGACCGGCGAGTCCAGGCGCTGCTGGTGGCGTTTTGCTTCGGCGCCCTGATGGAAGGCATCGCCGGGTTCGGCGCCCCAGTCGCGATCTCGGCGGCGATCCTGGCCAGCCTCGGCTTCGAACCGATCAGTGCGGCGGTGCTCGCGCTGCTGGCCAACACGGCGCCGGTTGCCTTCGGGTCGATCGGCATTCCGATCGTGACGCTCGGTCTGCTGACCGCGCCCATCATCGGGCACGGCGCGGCCGATCAGACCCCGGTGACGCTCGCGCTCTCCGCCATGGTCGGGCGGCAGCTCCCGATCTTTTCGATCCTCATCCCGGGATTCTTGATCGTCGTCCTCGCCGGCTGGAAGCGCATGGTCGAAGTTCTGCCGGCTGTCCTCACGGCGGGCATCGTCTTCGCCGTCGTCCAGTTCCTGGTGTCGAACTTCATCGGACCGGAGCTGACCGACGTGCTCGCCGCTCTGGTGTCGATGGCTGCGGTGGCGTTGCTGCTTCGAGTCTGGAAGCCGAAGACCCTCTGGGGCTTTGCCGACGATCGCGTTACCCCGCCGGCGGGCGCGACGCCACGATTCCGAAGTGTCGGCGCGGCGGTCGCCCAGGTCGTCGATTCACCGGGCCGTGTGGTGCGCGCCTACATGATGTACGTGATCCTCGTCGTGGTCATCCTGATCGGCCAGATGGGCAACCTGCCGTTCTTCTCCGGCAGTCCGCCCGGCAACATCAAGAATGCGCTGCACACGCCAGCCAACATCACGGCAGACCTCAAGTGCGGCCAACCGGCTTTCAAGCTGTGCCCCAATCCCTGGTTCGGCCCCAATCCGACCGTCGACGCCGGCGCCTTCAAGTTTCCGTTCTGGAGGTTCCAGTGGCCGGGGAGCTACAGCGGGACGTCGGCCAAGCCCAAGCCCCTGATCACCCAGGAACCGCAGATCGTGACCAAGTCGACACCTTATCCGATCACCTTCACCTGGGACTTCCTGGCGGCGGCTGGCAGCCTCGTGCTGTTCGCTGCGATCATCGCCTTCATCGTGATGGCGATCCGAGGTGCGCCACTGCGACTCTTCTTTACGACCTACGGACGGACGCTGCGCCAGTTGGCGCTACCGATCATGACGATCGCGTTCATCCTGGGCATCGCAGCGGTGATGAACTTCTCCGGGATGACGTCCACCCTTGCCTTACTGATGGCGAAAACCGGCGCCGTCTTCCCCTTCTTCTCCGCGGTCATCGGCGCCCTGGGCGTCTTCCTGACCGGGAGTGACACCGCATCCAACACGCTGTTCGGACCGATGCAGGCCTTCACCGCCAAGCAGATCGTGATCGGCGGCCATCACCTGAGTCCTGTGCTGACGGCGGGGACCAACTCCTCCGGCGGGGTCATGGGCAAGATGATCAGCCCGCAGAATCTCTCCGTTGGGGCCGCCGGCGTCAACCGGGTCGGTTCCGAGGGCGAGATCTTCCGCCGGACGATCGGCTACAGCCTGATCCTCACCGCCGCAGTCGGTGTGGTCGCCATGATCGAGGTGTACCTGATTCCGGGGATCATCCCGACGCTCAACTAGCAACGTTAACCCGCCACCTGTAAAGCCCCTCCCCCGCTCGCGGGGGAGGGCAAGGTGGGGGTTGCCGGGGTGGGGGTACGCTAACGAAATGAACGCGGCGGATCGCGAACGACTGCTGGCTCGCCTTCGCGAGGTGGTAGGCGAGCGCTACGCGTTCGCCGATCCCTACGAGATGCGGCTCTATCAGTACGACGCCAGTCCGGAGACGGCGCTGCCGGACATCGTCGTCATCCCCGGCACCTCCGAGGAGGTGGCGCGGATCGTCAAGATCTGTGCCGACGCCCACGTCCCGATCACCCCACGTTCTGCGGCCAGCAGCCTGGCGGGCGGCACGGTGCCGGTCGAGGGGGGGGTGGTTATCACCTTCGCCCGCATGGACCGCATCCTCGAGATCGACGCCGAGAACCTACGCGCCGTGGTGCAGCCGGGCGTGGTCAACCTGGCGCTGAGCCAGGCGCTCAAGCCGTACGGCTACTACTACGCGCCCGACCCATCGAGCCAGGGCGCCTGCACCATCGGCGGCAACGTCGCGACCAATGCGGGCGGCCCGCACACGCTCATCTATGGAGTGACGGTCAACCATGTCACCGGCCTCGAGGTCGCGTTGCCCAGCGGCGAGCTGGTGCAGGTCGGCGGGCGCAAGTCCGCTGAGGCAATCGGTTATGACCTGACCGGACTGCTGGTCGGGTCGGAGGGCACCATGGCCGTCGTCACCCGCATCTGGGTGAAGATCCAACCGCTGCCGCCGGTGCAGAAAACGCTGATGGCGGTCTATCCGGACGTCGCCACCGCCAGCAATGCCGTCTCCGCCATCGTCCGCACCGGGATCCTCCCGGCTGCCATCGAGATGATGGACAAGCTGTCTATCCAGGCGATCGAGGCAGCCTCGCACGCGGGTTACCCGCTCGACGCCGGAGCCGTACTGCTGCTCGAGGTCGACGGCATCCCAGAGGTGGCGCAGGAGTTGGGTGACCGGATGGCCCAGGTCTGCCGCGACAACGGCGCCAGCGAAGTGCGCATCGCCCGCGATGAGCAGGAACGCCAGGCCCTGTGGAAAGGACGCAAGGGCGCCTTCTCGGCGATGGGTCGCCTGTCTTCCGACTTCTACGTGATGGACGGCGTCGTGCCGCGCACCAAACTGCCCGAAACGCTGGCGAAGATCGACGCCATCAGCGAGCGCACCGGCTTCAAGATTTGCAACGTCTTCCATGCCGGCGACGGCAACCTGCACCCGCTGGTCCTCTTCGATGCCTTTCAGCCCGGGCAGTACGAGGCCGTGCTCGCGATCGGCGACGAGATTCTCAAACTTTGCGCCGAGGCCGGCGGCTCGGTCACCGGCGAGCATGGCATCGGTCTGGAAAAACGCGAGAACATCCGCTACGTGTTCTCGGATGACGACCTCGAGGTGATGGACCGGGTCCGCCGAGTGTTCGATCCGAACCTCCTGATGAATCCGGGCAAGGTCTTTCCGGGCAATGGTCTGCACCCGTCGGCGTTGCGGTATCCGCCCGGCTATCCGCGGCGGCAGGCGGCGGTCGCGGGAGGCGAAGACCTATGGGTGTGAGAACCGGCGCCACCGTCTTGCCCGGGCACCAGATCACCGTTGACGACCAGCGGCGTCTGAGCGTCGACGAGCTGCTGCCATCGAAGGTCATGCATCCGGGCGACGCGGACGATGCGGCTCGCGGGCTGCGCCTCTGCGATCTCACCCCCGCGTCCGTCGTCGTCTGGGGTGGTGGCACACAAATGCGGCTCGGCGCCCCACCACGCCGTTACGACATCGCCTTCTCCACCGAACGGATGACCCGGCTGCTCGAGTACGAGCCCGCCGACCTCACCTGCCGGGTCGAGGCTGGGATGCGACTGTCCGACCTGCAGGCGGCGCTGGGGGCGCAGGGGCAGCGGCTTCCGTTGGATCCACCGCACCCGGAGCGGGCAACGGTCGGCGGGATGGTCGCGGCCAACACCAACGGGCTTGGCCGCGCGCGCTACGGGACCGTCCGTGACTGGGTGATCGGCATCGCCGTCGCCTACCCATCGGGGAAGGTCGCGCGCGCCGGCGGCAAAGTGGTGAAGAACGTCGCCGGCTACGACCTGATGAAGCTGCACATCGGCGCCTTGGGCACGCTGGGCGTGGTGGCCGAGGTCAATCTGAAGGTGCAAGCGATTCCCGAAAGTGAGGCGACGGTGCTCGGCCACTTCGAGGCGGCGACCCCCGCCGTCGCGGCCGGGCTGCAGTTAGCTCGCTCCTACCTCGCCCCGTCCGCGGCGATCGTCCTCGACCGTCGGGCGCTCTGGGAATGCGGCCTGACCGCGGACTGGCGGTGGACGCTTGCGCTCAAGCTCGAAGGTTACGCCCGCGAAGTCGAGGCCGCACGCGACCAGGCCGGCAGCATCATCCGCGATGCCGGGGGCCGCATCGAAGGGGCGGACCTGCCGGCTACTTTCTGGGACGCGGCGCGCGATTGGTCGGCGCCCGACGGTGACGTCGTGGTCTTGCGCGCGATCGCACCCATCGCCACTATGCCGACGCTTGCCGGTGCGGTTCCGCCCGAGGCTTCCGTCACCATTCAGCCCGCAGCCGGCGTCGTCGATCTGCGCGTGACGCCATCATCCGCCGCGCCGACCCTGCTGCGCGTGCGATCGCTGGCCGGCGATGAGGGGCAGGTAGTGGTGACATCCGCGCCCGCCTCGGTGAAGGCGTCGGTGGATGTCTGGGGACCGCCACCGCCAGGATTCCCGATCATGCGCGCCCTCAAGCAGGCCCTCGACCCCAACGGGATCCTCAACCCGGGCCGCTTCGTCGGCAGCATCTAGGGGCCGGCCGATGCCAGAGCTCGCCACGCTCGATTTCAACCGGCAGATCAAGCGAGACGGCGTCCCGGCCGCCGCGCCCGGGATGGACATGGACCTCGTCAGGGACTGCATTCACTGCGGCCTCTGCCTGCCGAAGTGCCCGACCTTCCGAATCCTCCACCACGAAGGCGACAGTCCCCGCGGCCGCATGTGGCAGATCAAGGAAGCCACGCTCGGACTTACCGCCTTCGATGACCCCCGCTTCCAGGCGCACATCTACCAGTGCTTCAACTGCCGGGCCTGCGAAACCGCCTGCCCGTCGGGCGTCCAGTTCGGATCGGTGATGGAGATGGCGCGTGCGATGACCCCGCCGCAGAACCGGAGGGACCGGATGGTGCGGCGACTGCTCCTCAAAGGACTGCTGCCGCATCCGCGACGCCTCCGCATCGCCGGCTGGCTCTACCGGGCAACCCGCGCCGCGCGCCTGTCGGCGCTGCTACGGCGCAGCGGCGCATGGAAAATCATGCCGTTGGGGAAATTTGCCGCCTTTCCCCCGGTCGGCGACACCCGTCCGCGCCAGGCGGCCCTGCCGGCGCTCACGCCGGCGCACGGCACCCGTCGTGCTCGCGTCGGTCTGCTGACCGGATGCATCCAGGACGAGATGTTCCACGGCACCAACCGCCGGACCGCGCTGGCGCTTACGCAAAACGGCTACGAGGTGGTGATCCCCTCAGCGAGGGTCTGCTGCGGCGCGCTCGCCTCCCATGCCGGTGAGGCGAAGACCGCGGAGCACCTGGCCGCCCAGACCATGGACGCGTTCGCCTCCCAGGGCCTGGACGCGGTGATCGTCAACGCCGCCGGCTGCGGTTCGAACATGAAGGAGTACCAGCTTCAGCTACGCGGTGACCCGCAACGGCAGGAAGCGGGCGCCATCTTTTCTCGGACCGTCAAAGACGCTTCCGAGTTCCTGGTCGACAAAGGCCTGCGGCCGCCGACCCGAGCGATTCGCCTGAAGGTGGCCTACCAAGATCCGTGTCACCTGCTGCACGGTCAGCGGGTTCAACAGCAACCTCGGCAGGTTCTTAAGATGATCCCGGGCATCGAGCTGGTCGAGATGAATGAGTCCGACTGGTGCTGCGGCTCGGCGGGCGTCTACAACCTCACGCATCCGGAGATCGCCGAAGAGGCGCTGGGCTGGAAGCTGCGCAACATCGTGGAGTCCGGTGCCGAGGTGATCGCCTCCGCCAACCCCGGCTGCATCCTGCAGATCTCGATGGGGCTGCAGCGCGCCGGTCATGATATCCCGCTGGTCCACGTCATGGACCTGCTCGGCTGGGCATACGGGGACGACGACCAGCGACCCCCGGTCGTCCGTCGGGCCATGGCGTGAGGGAGGCGGCTGAGCGGAGGCCCGCCCTCGGCGACCCCTGGCTCGATGAGTTGTCGATCAGCATCTGGTCGAAGCCCGAGTTCTCGATGGTGCCGATCGACCTCGAGGCGGTGCCGACCGGACCGTATGCCGGTCCCCGCCTCGATGAGCAGGGCCTTCGCGTGGTGTTCTGCGGCATCCCTTCTGACTACGGCACGGCTTTCCTGCTGTACCTGATCGAGCGGCGAGTCAACCTGGTCGCCGCCGTCTGCAGCACCCGCTGGCAGCGCACCCATCCAAAGCCCGACCTGGTGGCCCGGATCGCGGGGCACCTCGGGCGCCCTGTCGAGGTCACCGCCAACGCCAACGCGGAGCCCTTTGTTCGCTCGCTCCGCGCCTACCGGCCGGACGTGGTCGTGATGGCGAGCTTCGATCAAATCCTCCTGGCCGAGACGCTGGCCGTGCCCACCCGGGCATGGCTCAACATTCACCCTTCCCTGTTGCCGCGGCACCGCGGGCCGGAGCCGATCTATTGGACGATCGTCGACGGCGACCCCGAGGCGGGCATCACCATCCACCAGACGGTGCCACGCATCGATGCCGGGCCGATCCTGGCGCAGCGCCGAGTGGCCGTGACCGAGGACGACAATGCCGGTACGCTCAGCAAGCGGTTGGTGGCCGAGGGCCTGCCGGCGCTGGGCGAGACCCTGGCGCGACTGGACGCCGGTGAGGCCCAGGTCGTCACGCCCGGTCTCGAGCGGGGAAGCTACGAGCCACCGGTTCGGCAGACGGAGCTCGATTGGGATCAGCCATTCGAGCACATCGATAGGCTCGTAAGAGCCGGGAATCCCGACCAGCCGCCCTACTTCACCTATCGGGGCCGGCGGCGCTACGTCTATGCCTTGAGGCGGGTCAGCGCGCGCGGGGGAGAACGGCCAGGGGTGATCGGCCCCGGTCGGGATGGCGAGATGCCGGCGGCGGTACGAGACGCCATCGTGGCGGCCCGCTGGCGGCCGGTGGGTCACACCCACGCGGTCCGGCCCCTTGCGAAGCAGCAGTTTCCGTAACTCCCCACCCTGCCCTTCCCCCGTTGACGAGGTAGGGAGATTCCGAGACTATTCTCGTTAATCCAGATAATTGCGGCATTCCATGCTTGCGGCCGCCATCCTGGTGCTAATCGGCGGCGTTGCTGGCTGTGGACAGACCCCGACCGCCGACCCTCACTCGGTGCCCCTCACGGTGGTGGCGAAGACCGGCCCCATCGTGGGCGGCATCACGGTCTCATCCACCAATCAGGTAAACCTTGTGGGGGCAACTTCTCTTTCCGACCTGAGAGGCTTACTCCGCGCCGTCGGCGACGCAAGCGCGCCGGTCACCTGCGCAACGCCACAGGACCTCGGGGGGTGCTGGCAGGAGGCTCCGGCGGACTCGCTCCTGCTTGCGGTCGACGCCCGATCGACTTGCCTTCGCCCATCCACGGTCAGTGCCGCCTCACTCACCACACCCACCACGCTGACGCTGACGGTGCAGAGCCAACCCGGAACCTGCCTGCCGGGTTCCCTAGCGGAGCCGCGGGCGACGTTTACCCTCGTCGCGCTGCCGCTCAGTCGGCTACCGAGCGCCCGACTTACCGTTATGGTCAGGAACAAGGGTACCGGCGTCGATTTGCTGCCGACCGCATCGATTACGGTCGACGTGCGGCGGCCGCTCCCAGCAGCGATGGATGAGCCGGCACGCATGGTCGAGGCGGGGCAGGCCCTCGCGGCGGCTCAAGCCCGCATGCATGACCAGGCGCTGGGCACACCCATCCTGACCGAACTTGGGATCGCCCGCTGGGTCGATGGCGGACTCGTCTGCGGCACCTCGAACGGCGGGAGTGCTCTCGCCGTCGATGGCTACCGCGTCGTTTTCGGTCCGCTCGAGTTCCACTGGTCGGCTGGACATCTGGCTCACTGCGCGAGCGGGTGAGGAAACGTGACGGGCCTGTTACAACTCGGAATTGGCTAACTCCGCGCGATCAGGCCGTATAATGATTTCACATGGCTCAAGAAATGATCGATCACGAATACAACACCCAGATCGCGGATGACACCCAGCTGATCAGCATCACGGACTCCGCGCTCGGCCAGTTGCGTGACCTTCTGCAGAAGCAGGGGCGCCCCGAGATGGGTCTGCGTGTCTTCGTCCAGCCTGGCGGCTGCTCCGGCATGTCATATGGCATGGGCTTTGAGGACCGGCCGGAAGAGGGCGACGCCGTCAGCGAAGTCGGTGGCGTTCGGTTGTTCGTGGATTCGGTCAGCGCCAGGTACATCAAGGGCGCCGAGATCGATTTCGTGGACAGCCTGATGGGTGGCGGCTTCACGGTGCATAACCCCAACGCGGTCTCGAGCTGCTCATGTGGTAGCTCGTTCGACACCGGCGGCGACGCGGGCACCGCCCACGGCTGCAGCCACTAGACACCGCACCCCACCGCTGCGCCGCGATCCCGTTTAATGCTCTAACTGCGTATAAAAAGTTAGTAGGCCGCGGGTACATTTATCCCCGTAAACGATGGCTTGACGGCCTCCTCGGACGGCCCTACGCTGAGATCCCCTGAGAAGGGAGACCATGCCACCCCAGCCCCGCGTCCTGATGATTGAAGATCATCCGGACATTGCGGATCTTTATCAGCTCAAGCTGCAACTGGAAGGCTATCGCGTGGCGGTAGCGGCGGATGGTGTTTCGGGACTGGAGATGGCGCGCTCGCTGAAGCCGGACCTGACCCTGCTCGACGTCCACCTTCCGCACCTGGACGGGCTGCAACTGCTCGCCACGCTCCGCGAGGACGAGGCGACGCGCAACCTGCTGGTTGTCATGTTCAGCGAAGATGACAGTCCCGAGCTGATCGAAGAGGCCAAGCGCCTCAGCGCCGCCGACTACTTGATCAAGGCGCACCTGTTGCCCAGCCGACTCAGTGACGCGGTCGGCGACGTACTGCGGAATCGCGGCCGCCACATCGCGAACGGCAACGGCAACGGACACGGCGGTAAGGTGGAGCAGGCCTCCTAGACAGGCCCGAAAAGTCTTAGAACTGTCTTAGCCTCCCGTCATCTATCTATAAGGTTGGGCCGCGCATCATGTGGACGTGGTCACAGGTCCGCTCCCGTACCAGCCGCCTGAGCCGCCGACCGAGCCGGTGGCGCCGTCAGCGCCCACGGCCCCTCGCCCGTCTCGAAACCGAACGGCGATCGCGGCCGGAGCGCTCTTCGTGATCGGGGGCATCGCCGGTGGGGCGCTTGGCGCGCAGGCGATCCTGAACCGGACCCCGGCTCCGGCACCGGCCGCCGTTACCAGGTCGACCTCGACCTCCAGCGTCACCCAGGCACAGACCCCCACCTCCGCATCGGCGATTTATCAGCAGGCGGCGCCGGGCGTCGTCACCATCACCACCGAGGTCGCCGGCCGCTTCGGACGGGTCGGCGAAGGGACGGGATCGGGGATCGTGCTCAACACCAACGGCGACATCCTGACCAACGCGCACGTGATCGCCGGAGCCAACCAGATCCAGGTCACATTCAATGACGGCAGCAGCCTGGCGGCGACGCTCGTCAGCTCCAATACCAGCGCGGACCTCGCCGTGGTGCGGGTGTCGGCCCCGGCATCAAGCCTTCATCCGCTGACCCTGGGAAATTCCGACAACGTGCAAGTCGGTGACCAGGTCTACGCGATTGGCGCGCCGTTCGGGCTTCCGGAATCGATGACCGCCGGCATCGTCTCCGGCCTCAACCGGCACAACGGCGCATCCGGGCTCTCCGGCCTGATCCAGACCGACGCGCCGATCAACCCGGGCAACTCGGGCGGCGCGCTGCTCAACACGCAGGGCCAGGTCATCGGCATCAACGACTCCATCGAAAGCCCGATCCAGGGCAACGTGGGGATCGGGTTTGCCATCCCGGTCAACGTCGTCAAGCAGTTGCTCAGCTCGCTCGAGGGCGGCGCCAACCAGTAACGCGCCGGCGCCGAAGACCTACGGCTCGAGCACGTGGACCGCGGTGAGGTTGCGGTATAGCTCGTCGTAGTCGAGGCCGTAGCCGACGACGAACTCATTGGGGATATCGAAGCCCTTGTAGGCGATTGGCACCGGCGTGACGCGGCGCTCTTCCTTGTTCAGGAGGACGCAGAGGTTCAGCGACGCGGGCCCGT
>Ga0209009_1000362_pt1 | contig 17118 bp, 16 predicted proteins | sample BlaSpr_A8_OM3_M2_FD_187979 | JGI IMG/M metagenome (GOLD analysis project Ga0209009, IMG submission 187979) | Forest soil microbial communities from Thunder Bay, Ontario, Canada - Black Spruce, Ontario site 2_A8_OM3_M2 (SPAdes) (version 2) | ecosystem: Environmental > Terrestrial > Soil > Boreal... | reverse complement strand
AACGGGATGTTCTCGAGCTTCGGGACGATGGGAGACGGTCCGAGCGTCAGGTCGAGATCGAATCCGTGCCCGTCGGCCGTCGTGCGGCCCCAGGTCACGGCCGCGCCGCCGACGAGTCGGTGCTTGCCGGCCGCGGCGAACTCCGCGACGAGGCGCGCGTCGTCGAACACGGTCGTCTCGCGAGGCTTCAACAGCACTCCGGCGGCCTCCGCGGTCACTCCGTCGGACGCGTCGGGGAAGGAGCGGACGGAGATCTGGTCGTCTCGCGCGGCGCCGAGCGTGTTCTCGAAACGGAGGCCGGCCGAGATCGGGAGCGAGAGCGTCGAGGCGAGGGACCAGACGCGGTGATCGAGGCGGGCGCCGTCCACGGCGTAATTGCGATCGACCTGGAAGCCGGGCACCGGTTCCCCCGCGTCCACAGGCAGCGGGGATCCGAAATGCTGCGTGTCCCGGTAGGCCGTGAGGTTGAAGCCGAAGGAAGCCTGCCCCCACTTCTTCTCGCCGGAAAGGCTGAAGCGGTCGCTCGCGTAGTCGGTGCGGTCCTGCCAGCCGTCGCCCCGAGCGATCGAGCCGAAGGCGCGCAGCGTGAAGTCGCGGCCGACCGTCGCCGAATAGTTCGCGGCGCCGAAACGGTCCCCGAACGAGCCGCCGCCGATGCGCACCGCGCCTCCCGCCGCGCTGCCGCGCCGGGTGAAGACCTGGATCATGCCGGCGAACGCGGAGACGCCGTAGAGGGTCCCCTGCGGGCCCCGGACGATCTCGATCCGTTCGATGTCCTCGACGTTGATCTGCGTCAGCGACGGGTTGAACGGCCCCCCGACCGGAACTCCGTCCACCGTCACGAGGAGCGCGTCGAATTCCTTCAAGCCCCAGAGGCCGATGTTCGGCACGCGAGGGCCATTGTCGGACCCGTTGGCCGTGTCGAGGCCGGTCACGTCCTGCAGCGCGTCGGCCAATGTGCGCGCCCCGCGGAGCCGAAGCTCCTCGCCCGTGACGACGGAGACGGCGCCGGGGACGTTGACGGGATCCTCGGGAGCCTTCGTCGCCGAGACGACGACCTGTTCCGTCGTCCTGGAAGCGGGCGTGGGAGCCGGAGTCGGCGCCGGAGACTGCGCCGTCGCGTCGCTCGCGCCGGCGAAAATGAAAAGGAAGCCTGCGGCCCCGCAGGCTCTTTGGAGAGCTCTCATGTTCGTTCCTTTCTGTATGGGCTTTTGGAAGAGCCGGCAGGAAAGGAACGAATCTCAGATCCGGGCGGGGACCTCGGCCGGCCTGCGCGGGACAACCGGACGGGCGCCGGCGCCCGCCTCTGCGAAAGACTCAAGTCTGGTGCGTCGGGCGGCGGTCCTGGCCGGCCCGGGGATGGACTGAGACGAGCCGGAGCAGGGGGACGCTTCGCGGTTTTCCCCGATCCGATCGCCCTCCGCGCGGGACTGCAGGGCTCCGGGAAAACGGTCTTCCGTGCTTTCCTCCGTCCACCATTCTCCGTACCGGAACGCGAGCACCTCCGGACGCTCGTTGCCCGCCGGTAGGATCTCGAAGGGGGCGCTCGGCGCGTCTTCGATCTCCTCGTCATCGAGACCGTAACGGATCATGAGCCGCGCGCTGCGGGAAGGCAGGTTCGGAACGCGCCACAGAAAGACGCCCGCGGGCGCGACGAGTTGCGGCGTCACGCGGACGGGCGACTCCCGTCCCTCGACCACCAGGAGCAGCTCGAGCTCCTCGACTCCCTGTGGAAGCCCGCGCCACTCGATTCTCGCTGTCTCTCCGGCCCGAAGCGTTCTGAAAGCGGGAGCGATGACGGAGACCTGCGCGGAGAGGCTTCCTCCGGCGGAGGTCAGGAGAAAGAGAGCGACGGAAAGTCGTTTCACGCGCGCGGGATCATAACCGCATCGGGACGGAGCGCCCGCATCCACTTTTCAGCACCCTGCTAACACCCTCTCCGCCGTCGCCTCACGCCACGTCCCACCGCCGCGCCACCCGCCGCGCCAGGGCGAACAGCACCGCCGAGGCCGCCAGCAGCACGGCGACCTGCGGCCAGAGGTTCAGGAGGGGCTCCTCCCTCCAGAAGACCTTGACGAAACCGTCGATCGCCCAGGCGTTCAAGGTGATGAGCCCGAGCTTCTGGACCTTCTCCGAGAGGAGGTACCGCGGGACCATGCTCCCTCCGAGGGCCGACATGACGAGGATGGAGAGGTTGGAGAGCGCCACGAGCTGCATGCGGCTGCGGGAAACGGCGGCGAGAAGGAGCCCGAAGCAGGAGGCCGCGAGCGCCGTCACGACGCTCATGATGAGAAAGCCCGGGACGTGGCGGTGGAGCTCCAGCCCGAAGAACAGCTCCCCCCAGACGAACATCACCGCCAACTGCAGGACGGCGACGAGGGAGAGGTACGTGAGCTTGCCGAGAAGGAGCCGCGTCATGGTGACGCGGGTCGAGAGGATCCGATCGAGCGTTCCGCTTTCCGCCTCCTCGATGAGCGCTCCCCCGGCTCCCGTCGCGGAAAAGAGCAGGAACATGACTCCGAGCCCGGAAGCCAGGATCGCCGAGGTCGGGTTCTTCTTGGTCGCGCCCAGCACGTCCCGGACTTCTACGGGGACCAGGACCGAGTCCGACGAGGATCCCGCGCCTCCGGCCGCGCCCCCCGGCTCCGTCCGCCGCTTCAAGATCTTGACGTTTTCGTCGAGGCGGGACCGCTGCTCGGCGGTCAGCCCCCCACCCCACCGATCGATCTCATCGATCCCCAATTGCGCCATCGCATCCGGCATCGAGGTCATGGACACCTTCTGAAGGAGGCCGGTGACGACCTGCGGCGCGATGGGATCGGAGCTGTCCGCGAGGAGCAACAGCTTCGGCTTCCCCCCGGCGGAGCCGAAAGCGATGGGCGCCTGCCCGAAGCCCCGGGGGATGACCAGGGCGAGGGGAGCCGTTCCATCGCGCACCGCCTGTTGCGCGCCCGCCCGGTCCCAGGGAGCCGCGGCGCGCCCCTGCTGCGGGGCGGGGGAGGGGAGGACATTGAGTCCCTTCTCCGCCCGCAACGCCGCCAGGAACCGGCGGGAGTTCTCGCTGCCGTCCTCGTCCACCGCGATGAGCCGAATGCGCGGCGTCGAGCTGCGCGCGGCGCCGAAGATGCTCGCGAAGACCGAGAAGAAAACGACCGGCACGACGAACGCGAGCACGAAGGCGGCGCGGTCGCGTTTCAATCTCGCGAGGTGCGTGCGGACGACCGCCAGGATCATTCGCGCATCTCCTTGCCCGTCAGTTGAAGGAAGACCGCCTCGAGGGTCGCGGTCTTCAGCGTCATGTCCCGGACGGCGACCCCGTCGCGGCGGAACTCCTCGAGGACTTCGGCGATCTCTCGGGCCGGCTCGGCGATCGACAATTGGGCCCGGTTCTCGACGACGGAGGCCCCGCGCGCCTCGAGGCGCCGTCGCAGGTCGTCCGGCACGGCGCTCTCGGCCTCGATGGCCAGCATCTGGCGGGACCCGATCGTCTGGCGGACGAGCTCGTCTTTCGTCCCCTGCGCGATGACCCGGCCGTTGTCGATGATCGCGATCCTGTCGCAGAGCCTCTCCGCCTCTTCCATGTAGTGCGTCGTGTAGAGGAGGGAGACCCCTTCCGTCTTGAGCTCCTCGATCATCGAGTAGATCCGTTCCCGCGATTGGGGGTCCACGCCGACGGTCGGCTCGTCGAGCAGCAGGAGGCGGGGGCGGTGAATCGTCCCGGCCGCGATGTTCAACCGGCGCCGCATTCCTCCCGACAGCCTGTCAGTCCTCTCGCCCGCGCGTTCGGAGAGCCCCGCCCACTCCAGGTTGTGCGCGATCGCGGACTTCAGGGTCTCGCCCCTCAAGCCCTGGTACCGGCCGAACGCCGCGAGGTTCTCGCGGGGGGAGAGGATCGGGTAGAGGGCGATTTCCTGCGGCACGTACCCGACGACCGAGCGGGAGGCGGCCGAGGAGGGAACGTGGCCCAGGATCCGCACCTCTCCCGAGTCGGGCCGGACTCTTCCGACGACGCTTTTCACGAGCGTGGACTTGCCGGCGCCGTTGGGCCCGAGCAGGCCGAAAATCTCCGCCGGAGCGATTTGGAGCGAGGCCCCGGCGAGCGCCTGGCGGCTGCCAAAAGCCTTGAAGACCTCGCGCACTTCCAGAGAGAGCGGCTGCGACATCGTTTCGATCGGGACAATCCTCGCGGCGGAGTTTACCCGCAGAACGCCGGCCGGCTCCGCGCGGCTCGAAATTGATGTATCCTGCGCCGTTTTGTTTCGGGCCGGCTCGCTCGCCGGGGCCGGGGGGCTTTCGTGACGCTGCCGGCTTGCCCTCCGCGCCCGGATGCTTCGAAGGACGGGGAGATCGGGGGAATATGAACAGTCTGGTCTTCGTGTTGCTGCTCCTTACCGGGTGCGCGGGCATTGTGCTGAGCTTCGCCCGCGCGCGCTCGCGCGCTGTCTTCGCGCTGGACGGATTCACGCCGCCGGGGCGGCGCAGCCTGGCCATCGCCCTGCTCGCCGCGGTGCTCCTGCTGACGGTCGCGATCCCGTTTGCCGGCGGACTCGCCGGAGGAGAGCCGGAGACCAAGGACTTCACGCTCGTGACTCTCTTCGCGGTCCACATGATCCTGATCCTGTTCCTGGCGTGCTACTACGCGCTTTCCGGGCGGCAGTCTCTCTGGGAGTTCCTGAAGTTGAAGAGCGCCCGCCCGGCCGCGGACCTCGGCGCGGGGTTCCTGATCGGTTTCGCCGGCTGGCTGTTCACGGTCGTGGTGCTTCTCATCGTGATCGGCGCCTGGTACCTGCTGCAGCGGCACGGCGTTCCGGCCCCCGCCCGGGAGATCTCACCGACGATCGTCTGGCTGGTCTCCCAGCCCCTCGCGATCCGGATCCTGATCGTCGTCTCGGCGATGGTCGTCGAGGAGCTCTTCTTCCGCTCCTTCCTCCAACCCCGCGTGGGCGCCCTCGCCGCGACCCTGATGTTCACCGCGGCCCACGGCGCCTACGGGCAACCCCTCGTTCTCGTCGGCATCCTCGTCATCTCGACCGTGCTGTCGGTGACGTTCGCCCTCTACGGAAACGTTCTCCCCTGCATCGTCGCCCACGGAGTCTTCGACGCCATCCAGATGTTCGTTCTGATCCCCCTCGCCTTGAGGCCGATGGGAGGGTAGGGGAAACGGCCTATGAATCGGCGCAAGCCGATTCATAGGCGGCTTTATTTTCCGGCGGGCAGGCCCGGCAGGTCCGGGATTTTCGGCATTCCCGAGGCAATGACCACGTCGCGCCCGCTGCGAGAAACGACTTCCTTCTTCTTGCGGGCTTTCCTCCAGGCGTTCTCGAAACGCTCCGCCGAGGCCGGCGAGTCGAAGCGGGCGCGCCAGAGGTAGGCGACCGTCCGGCCGGAGGCGAAGAACGCGATCCGGTCTCCGCGCCACCCGGCGGCGGCGGCGTCCGCGTCCTCCGTTTCCAGCGACCGCCGGAGCAGGAAACGCATCGTCCATTCTCCGAGCGTGTCGGTGTAAAGGAGGCGAAAACCGGAAGGAGAGAGACGCTCGGAGCTGCCGGGCAGGAGGTCCTCCGCGGGGACGAACGTGAGCCCTTCGTGGAGGATCTCCGAGGTGGACAGGGGAGGGTTTTTCCAGAGACGGTCCACGCCCGCCCACCCCCGGCTCTTCACGACCCGACGCACATACGCCGTCCCTTCGGCGTATGGGAAGAAGAGCTGGTCGACGAAGTATCCGGGCAGGTCTTTGGGGACTCCGGACCGTTCGAGGGCGCCGGCCGTGAGCAGCGGCCCGAGCATATCCTCGGCGGTGGCGTCGGCGCCCGGGAGGTCCGTCAGGGCGACGCGCACCATGACGAGCGTCGCCTCTCCCTCGAGCAAGCTCTGCAACGCGAGCCCCCGGTCGCCGTTTTCCCTGAGGTCTTTCATGCGGCGGTCGAGCCGGAGCGTCTCGTCCTGCAGCGCATGTGTCAGCTCGTGCGCGAAGATCAGCTTCTCGGCCATCCCGGCCATCCCGGACGCGCCGCCGAGCGTTTCGACGGCCTCTTCCTCCCCGGCTTCCGCATCCTTCTTCTGAAGTGTCTTCTCCGCGTCGCGGACGATGTAGAACCTTCTCGGTTCCGGGTCGTAGAAGGCGATGACCTGGGAGGCATAGAAATCGACGAGCCGTTCGAGCAGATTGGGCGTTTCGTCGATCAACCCCAGGGCGACGAGCGTCCTCAGCGTGTCTTCGGGAGGCGCGGGGAATGATTCGGCGATCTTCGAGCGCAGGAGCTTCCTGAGCTCTTTCATCTCGATCTCGCTCGCGGGCACCGCTCTCTCGAAGCGCCGGCCGCGGACTTTCTCCACTTCGCGGGCCACCTGTTCGACCCGGGCCGGCAGCAGCGCCGTGGCGCCGAGGACCGCGACGGCGGCCAGCACCAGAGCAGCCAGGCGGCGCGGGATCTTCATGGCGGGCAGGGTAGCATGCGGGGTGAGCTATCTTTCGGGATGGCCTTTGTTCTAATATTCGCCGGACTTTTCAGAACGTGAATGAGTTTGCCAAGCTCGTCCAGCGAGACCGGCCCGATCCGGATGTCCCTGTCCAGCCGTTTCGAGAACATCGAAATGGCACAGCATCTCTGCGGCAAGTTGCTGGAGGGGTGGGACTTGAACGAGGAAACCACCCACTGGATCCTGATGGCCCTGCGGGAAGGGCTGGCCAACGCCATCAAGCACGGCAATGACCAGGACCTCGCCAAGCGGGTTCACCTCGAGATGGACGTGAAGAACCACATCCTCCTTATTCGGATCCGGGACGAGGGCACGGGCTTCGATCCCGGGGAAGTCGTAGACCCGCTCGCGCCCGAGAATCGGTTCAAGACCTCGGGACGAGGTATCTTCTACATGAAGACGTTCATGGATGAGGTCCGCTTCAGTCGGGTTGACGGGGGCGGCATGGAAATCGTTTTGACGAAGGACCTGGCTCAGGGCAATCAGAAGGAGGGGAGCTGATGAAGACGACCGTGCGCGAGGCGGCCGGCGGCGTGCAGATCGTGGACCTCAAAGGGAAGATCACGATCGGCGCGGGCGACGTGCAGTTGCGGGAGACGATCAACCATCTCGTGGAGGCAGGCAAGAAGAACATCCTGATCAACATGCACGACGTCACGACGATCGATTCGTCGGGGATCGGCGAGCTGGTCGGGTGCTACACCTCCGTCACGAACAAGGGCGGGAAGTTGAAGCTCCTCCATCTCCCTCCGAAGATCAACGACGTGCTGACTGTGACGCAGCTCATTACGGTCTTCGACGTTTACGAGTCCGAGCCGGAGGCGGTGGCGAGCTTCGCCTAGGCGGGAGTCTTCCGGTCCTGCGGCGGATCGCGCGTCCGCTTTCGACAGGTTCGCCGCGCGCGCGCTCCCCCCGTTCGAGCGGGAGTTGTCCCGCGCCCTGCCGGCGTCGGCGGCTCGCGCTCCGGCGCTCTCCCGCGCGATCGAGGAGGCCGTTCTCTCGCCGGGCAAGCGCCTGCGGCCGCTCGTGGCGTTGGCGGTGGGGGAGATATTCCGGGCTCCGTTGCCCGCTGCGACGGCGGTTGCGATCGCCGTCGAGTACCTCCACGCGGCCTCCCTCGTCCTGGACGACCTGCCCTCCATGGACAACGCGCGTCGGCGGCGCGGCCGCCCGGCGATCCACGTCGGTCACGGCGTCGCCACGGCGGAGCTCGCGGCGCTGGCTCTCGTCGCGCGCGCCTTCGAGGTCGCCGCGCAGGCGCCGGAAACACCGCCGCGGACGCGCGCGATGGTGATCGGCGAGCTCGCCCGCGCGATCGGCGCCGAAGGCTCCTGCGCCGGTCAGGCCGCGGACCTGGCGGCCGACCCCTCCCGGCTCACCCTCGAGGACCTCGAGGGGATCCACGCCCGAAAAACGGGCGCGCTCTTCGTGGCGGCCGTTCGGACGGGAGCCCTCACGGGAGGAGCCGGGGAGGAGACGCTCGAGGCCCTGACGCTCTTCGCGCGCAACCTCGGCCTCGCCTTCCAGATCACCGACGACATGCTCGACTTGACGGGGGATCCCGAGCGGATGGGCAAAGACACCCGGCGCGACGCGCACCGCGCCAATTTCGCGACGCTCTTCGGTCTTGAGTCTTCGGCCAGGCTCGTGGACGAGCTCCTTGAGGCCGCGGTCTCCGCCCTCTCACCCCTGGGCAAAAAGGCGGCCATACTCGCCGACCTCCCACGAGTCGTGAGAGACCGCCAGAAATGAAATCCGGCGCCGGCCGAAATCCCCCTCCCGCCCTCTCCCTCGACGAGGCCCGCCGGCGCCTGCGCGACCTCGGCTACTTGAACGGCGGCGTCGAACGTTTCCTCTTCCGCCGCGCCTTCGCGGGCCGCGGCGGCCTCTTCCTCCCCGCGATCCTGCTCGGCGCCTTCGCCGCGGCGATCGCATCGCTCGCCGCCGTCGAAACGGCCGAGGCCGGGTTCGGAGAGTCCCTGGATGCCGCCGCGGCTCTCGTCGTTCACCTTTTTTTCTCGGACCTCGCGATAGCCGCGCTTTTCGCTCTCCTCCTCGGATTCGCCGCCGGCCGCTCGCGCGCTCCGGCTGGCGCGGCGACCGCCTCCGGCCTCGCCGCCGCCGGTGCCGTGTTCTTTCTCTGGATCGGCGGAGCCTGGAGCCTCTCTCGGGAGATACCCGCGCGCGCGCTCCTGTGGGGGGCGCCGGTGGCGCTCGCGGCCCTGCTCCTCGCGAGGGCCGTCCGCACGGGCTTCCTCGCTCGTGCCTACGCGCACTCGCGAGCGCTTCCCTCTCGCCGGCGCCGCCGCGTCTTTCTCGCCGCGGCGCTGACTGGCGTCCTCGCCGCGGCAGCGATCTTCACCTCGCGGGGGAGGCCCGCGCCGCCGCCGCCGGCGCTGCCGGCGCCCCGCGGCGGGGCGGTCGTCGTTGTGGCGGTGGACGGCCTCGCGCTGGACGTGAAGACGTCCGACGCTCTCTCGGGCGTTCGTGAACTGCTGGCGACCGGCGCCACGGGCTGGTGGCCCGCGAAGAAGGCGGCGCCGCCCGAAGTCTGGACCGACCTTTCGACCGGAGAGACTCCCCCCCGCCACGGCGTCCGGGCGCTCACGCGGGTCCGGCCGAAGGGGTCGCCGATCGGGCTGCGCCCTCCGCTCGGAACAGCGTGGTATCTGCGGCGTCTCGGTCCCGCCTTGCGGCTCGTGTCGAGCGCCCCGGTCTCAGCCTCCGACCGCCGCCGTCTCGCGTTCTGGGAAGTGGCCGCCTCGGCCGGCCTCCCGGCGGCCGCGGTGGGTTGGTGGGCCTCGGGCCCGTGGCCCGGCGCCGAGGTCGTGGGCAACGAGGAAATCCTGGCCGGCGCGAGCGACGGAATCTCGGCGGACCGCCGGGCGATCGAGGCGGCGCGGTTGCGCCGGCGCGGAGGCCAGCAGGTCCTGACGGTCTATCTGCCGGGCCTGGACATCCTGAGGGACGATCCGAACCCGGAGCGGCGCCCCGAGGCCCTCCTCCAGCTTCACCGGTACCTCGAGGAGGAAGTCTCGCGGGCGATCGCCGGACAGGGGGCTCTCGTGATCCTGGCTGCGGAAAGCCACGCGGCGCCGGTCTCGCTCGGGCGCATGGTCGTCTTCGATGGCCGTTTGCCCGTCAAGACGCTTGCGATCCGCCCCGAAGACGTCGCTCCGTCTATCCTGGCGCGCGCCGGGCTCCCTGTGGCCGCGGACCTGCCGGGCCATCCCGTCGCCGCGCTGTTTCCCCCCGGCGTCCTCGAAACCACGACGGTCCCGACCTATGGAACCCGGACCGCCCCCGCCACGCCGCGATCCGCCCTCACGGACCGCGAGTATCTGGATAAGCTGAAGTCCCTGGGCTACCTGAACTGAGTCGTAAAACGTAAAACGTAAGACGTGAAACGAAGGACGAGTTGGCGTAATACTGCTTGCCTCGTTTTACGTTTAACGTTTAACGTTTAACGTTTAACGTTTAACGTACATGAAAGCCGTTTTTCTTCGCGCGCACGGCGGCAACGAGGTCCTGGAGTACGGCGAGTTGCCGGCGCCGGAACCGGGCGCGGGAGAGGTGCGGGTCTCGATCCGGGCGGCGGCGCTCAATCACCTGGACATCTTCGTTCGCGACGGCATCCCCGGTTTGACGCTGCCGCAGATTCCCGGCGCGGATGGAGCCGGCGTCGTGGACGCCGTGGGCACGGATGTCGAGGGCCTCGCGCGCGGCGATCGCGTGCTCCTGCAGCCGGGCCTCTATTGCAACGAGTGCGAGTTCTGCCGGGCCGGGGAGCAGAGCCTCTGCGTCAAGTTCGGGATCGTCGGCGAGCACGCGCCCGGAACCTTCGCGGAAGAGGTCGTCGTCCCGGCGCGCAACGTCTTCCCGATCCCCGAAGGGCTCTCCTTCGAGCAGGCGGCGGCGTTTCCGCTCGTGCACCAGACGGCCTGGCGCATGATCGTCACGCGGGCCGCCGTCCGTCCCGGTGAGACGGTCCTCATTCATGGAGGCGGCGGGGGAGTCGGAGGCGCCACGCTCGAGATCGCCCGCCTCCTGGGCGCCCGGGTCTTCGTGACGACATCCGGCGAGGAGAAGGCGGCGCGGCTCTCCGAGGCGGGAGCCGAGATTGTCCTCGACTACGAGAAAGTTGACGTCGCCCGGGAGATCCGGGGGCTCACGGCCCGGCGGGGAGTCGACGTCGTGGTCGACTGCGTCGGCGAGAAGACCTGGATGACGTCCTTGAAGTGCGCGGCCAATGGAGGACGGATCGTCACCTGCGGCGCGACGAGCGGGCCCAATCCGAAGGAAGAGATTCGCCTGATCTTCTGGAAGCAGCTCTCGATCCTCGGTTCGACGATGTCCAATGACAGGGAGTTCCGGGCGATGCTCTCCGCCGTCGGCGCCGGCAAGTTGTCGCCCCGCATCGACGGCGTGTTCGCCTTTTCCCGCGCCCGTGAGGCCTACGAGCGGATGGAGAGGGGCGATCAGCACGGCAAAATCATTCTCGTTCCTGACGCCGCGACGCGAGAATGGCCGGATGGAGACTGAGCCGCGACAGGGGGACGGGGGGATGGGGGGACAGGGGGAAACCGGGCCCTCTCTCCCCGTCTCCCCGTCTCCCCGTCACCCCGTCAAGCTTTCGATCCTCCAGGTCCTCGAGAAGGGGCTTTTCTCGACGGGGAGCGTTGTCCAGATGTTCCAGCTCGCGCGCGGGCTCGCGGGGCGCGGGCACCGGGTGGCGATCGTGTCGCGACCGGAGGGGCAGGTCCCCGAAGAGGCCCGCCGGGAGGGGCTGGAGTTCATCGCGCTCGCCCTCAGGCACGAGTTCGACCTCGCAAGTGCGCGGCGGCTGGCAAGGGTCTTCGACGAGCGCGCGGTGGACGTCGTGCACGCGCACAAGGGAATCGCCCATTCGATCGCTCTCTTCGCGACTTACTTCTCGCGCCGCCGGCCCGTCCTCGTCGTCAACCGCGGCGTTTCCTTTCCGCTCGACGTTTTCAACCGGATCAAGTTCCATGTGCGGATGGACGCTGCCGTCACGGTCTGCGAGGACATCAAGAAGGTCATCGTCGCCTCGGGCAGGCTCTCGCCCGGCAAGGTGAACGTCATCTACGCGGGCGTGGATCTCGCCCGCTTCGATCCGGAGAAGACGGACCGGGAGCGCGTGCGCCGGGAGTGGGGCGTCGCGGCCGGGGAGACGCTGCTCGTGCAGGTCGGGGCGCGCGAATGGAAAGGTTGGAAGCACCTGATCAGCGCGTCCGCGATGCTCGCGGAGGAATTCCCGGGGTTAAAGACCGCGATCGTGGCCTGCGAGGACGAGGCGAAGAAGGCCGAGGTGTCCGCCTTCGCCCGACAGCACGCGATCGAAGATCGCGTACTTCCAATCGGATTCCGCTCCGACATGCCGGATGTGCTCGCGGCGGCGGACATCGTCGCGGACCTCTCCTACGAGGGGCTCGGAATCACGGGCACACTGCGAGAGGCCATGGCGCTCGGAAAGCCCGTCGTCGGCAGTGCCGCGGGCGGAAATCCCGAGCTCGTCGTGGACGGCGAGTCCGGGTTCCTCGTTCCGCCGCAAGATCCGGCCGCGACGGCCGCCGCGATCCGCCGGCTCGTCAGCGATCCGGCTCTGTCCGAGCGTTTAGGACGGGGAGGTCGCGCGCGAGTGGAAGCGGGCTTCTCCTCGGAGGTGAGGCTCGACCGGATCGAAGCGCTCTACGCGCGGCTCATCGCCGAAAGAGCCAGAGGAGGAGCGTCAGAACGAGAGACAGCAGCAGGCACGTGACGATCGGGAACGCGAACGTGAATCCGGGCCGGCGGATCACGACGTCGCCCGGCAGCTTCCCGACGTAGCGCGAGAGAAACGGCCAGAGCAACCCCGCCGCCAGGAAGACGGCTCCCAGCACGAGCAGCAGCGTCCGAAAATTGCCAGTTGGTGGCGAGGGTGGCAAGTCTCTCTCCCCCTTTCTCTTCCGAAGAGTCGACGATACCCCCGGCGGAAACCGGCTTCCTGCCGGCGGCGGGCGTCCCGATGCGCCGGCCGCTCGGCTGGCCGCATGCCGCGAGTTGGCTCGACACCGCATTTCTCCTGTGACATGATCCTGGTGTCCTCGCGGTCCCGCGACTGGCCGTTTCCCGGCCAACTTCATGACGGAACAGGTCGGTCGAATTGCGTTTCGGATATCGGATTTGCCTCTGGAGGAGAGGCCGAGGGAGAGGCTCGCGCGGCTGGGGGCGGCGGCCCTGTCGAGCGAGGAGCTGCTCGCGCTGCTGCTCGGGTCGGGGATTCGCGGGGAGAGCGCGCTCGATTCGGCCCGGCGGATCCTGACGGCGCATGGCGGGCTCGCGGGGCTGGCGGGGCTCTCGGGGCCGGAGTTAAAGCGGGAACGGGGGATCAAGGTCGCGCGGGGATCGGTCATCGAGGCAGCGCTGGAGATCGGGCGCCGGCTGGCGGCGGAGTCGATCTCCGGGCGCGACCTCTTGAACGAGCCTTCGCTCGTCAAGGAATACCTGCGGCGGGCGCGGGGCGACGGCACCCAGGAGCGGACCGGCGTGCTCTTCCTGAACGCGCGCAACCGCCTTCTGCGGGACGACCCGGAAATCTACAGGGGCACGCTCGATCGCGCGGTCGTCGAGCCGCGGGAGATCCTGAAGCGCGCGCTCCTCGCCAACGCCGCGGGCCTGATCCTCTACCACAACCATCCCTCGGGCGATCCGTCTCCCTCGCGCGAGGACCGCGAGTTCACCCGGCGGCTCTCCGCGGCTGCGGAGTCCGTCGGCCTGCGACTTCTCGACCACGTCGTGGTGGGGCGGGAAGGGTGCGTATCCTTCCGGGAGGCGGGACTCATGTAGGGGATGGAGGATTGTCGATTGTCGATTGTGGATTGTGGATTGTGGATTGAGCCCGAGAATCTGAGGGTCGGAAGGTATGATAGATTGTCCGACTAAAGGTAGGATATGCCCAAGACTAAGATTTCCGTGACGGTGGAGCGGTCATTGGTTCGGGAGTGCGACCGGCAGGCGCGCGGAGGCAGCCGCAGCGAAGTCGTGGAGAGCGCCCTGGCGGCCTGGCTGCGGGATCGGCGCCGCCGGAGCCTCGAAGAAGAAATCGAGCGGTACTACGCCTCGCTCTCCGCTCGGGAGCGAAAGGAAGACTCGCGGTGGGCCGAACTGGCCGGCCGGTCCCTCGGCGACGTCTGGAAGTGAATTCCTTCCCACAACGGGGATGCCTCTACTGGGTGGCGATTCCCGGGGAGCCGGACAGGAAGCAGCGCCCGGCTCTGGTCGTCTCCATGAATGCAAGGAATCGCCTCGCCGGCGATGTCCTCGTCATCCCTGCCAGCACGACGCTCCGTCCGGCGCCGACGCACGTGCGCGCGAGACGCGGCACGGGAGGTCTTCCGCGCGATTCCGTGCTCAAGTGCGAGCAGATCACCACCGTGCCCAAGCGTCTCCTGTCCCCCTCCGCCCTCGGCGGGCCCCTCTCGGAGACGCTCCTCGAAGACGTCGAGCGCGGAGTCCTCCGCGCCATGGGTGTCCCCATTCCCTGAGAGGAAGAGTCGAAAAGTTGAGAGCCGGGCCGTTGGATGAGATGCGCCTGGAATCGGGATATGTTTCCTCCGCCATGAGGAACCACTTTCGACCTTCGACCTTCGACCTTTGACTTCTCCCGTGAAGCCCTTCTACGCCACGACGCCGATCTACTACGTCAACGATCTGCCCCATATCGGGCATATCTACTCGACTGTCGTGACGGACACGGCGACGCGGTATCACCGGCTGATCGGGGAGAAGACGCGATTTCTGACGGGCACCGACGAGCACGGACAGAACATCGAGAAGGCCGCGGCGGCCCAGAATCTCACGCCGATCGCGCTCGCCGATCGCGTCGTGGCGCGCTACCACGACCTCTGGAAGAAATTCGAGATCTCTCACGACGATTTCATCCGGACGACGCAGGCGCGCCACCGGACGGGGGTCGAGGCGCTGATCAGTCGAATCGAAAAAAGCGGCGACCTCTACGCGGCGAAGCACGAGGGGTGGTACTGCGGCAGTTGCGAGGCCTTCTATACGGAAAAAGAGCTCGATGCCGAGAAGCGATGTCCCGTCCACGGCGCGGTCTGCGTCTGGGAATCCGAGGAGAACGTCTTCTTCCGCCTGTCGCGGTACGCCGCGCCGCTTCTCGAGCACATCGAACAGAACCCCGACTTCATCCGGCCGGACACGCGCCGGGCGGAGGTCGTCTCCTTCGTGCGCGGGGGGTTGACGGATCTCTCCGTCTCGCGGTCGAAGGTCAAGTGGGGGATCCCTTTCCCGGGCCATCCGGGCCACGTGGTCTATGTCTGGCTCGACGCCCTCGCCAACTACATCACCGCGCTCGGGTTCGGATCGGCGAACGATGCCCTCTACCGCGAGTTCTGGGAGGACCCGGAGGGGAGCCGCGTGCACTTCATCGGCAAGGACATCCTGCGCTTCCACGCCGTGTACTGGCCGGCGTTCCTGCTGTCGGCGGAACTCCCGCTGCCGACGACGGTCTGGGCCCACGGCTGGTGGCTCCGCGACGAGAAGAAGATGTCCAAGTCCGTCGGAAACGTCGTGCGGCCCGACGGCCTCGTGGCCGAGTTCGGCGCCGACGCCCTGCGTTATTTCCTGCTGCGCGAGATGGCGTTCGGCCAGGACGCGCACTTTTCCGACGAGGCCTTTCTCACGCGGTTCAACGCTGACCTTGCCAACGACCTCGGGAATACCGTCTCCCGCGTGGCGGCGCTCTTGCGGCAGTCCTTTGGCGGGACGCCGCCGGAGGCGTGCAAGTCTAACGAGATCCTTTCCGCCTTCTCCGCCGCGCGGGCGGACTGGCAGGACGCCATGGGGGACTGCGCCTTCAGCCGCGCGCTCGAAGCCGTGTGGCGATACCTCACGCAGATCAACGGCTACGTCGTCGCGAAAGAGCCCTGGAAGATCCGCAAGGAGGAGGGGTCCTCCTCCCGGCTCTCGAAGATCCTCTATGCCGCGGCGGAGGGCGTGCGGCTCTCGGCCGTCCTGCTTTCTCCTTTCGTGCCGGGCACGTCCCGCCGGATCTTCGAGACGCTCGGCCTTCCGGCGGCCGATCCGCGCCTCGAGGACCTCGAATGGGGGGGCCTCTCGACCGGCGCGCGGATGCCCGAGAGCGGCCCTCTCTTTCCCCGCGCGGATACCCGGGTTTACTTCGAGTCGAAGACCGGCTCTTCATCGAAAGCGGAGGTTGCGCCCATGGACCAGCCCACGGAATCGCCGAAGAACGTCACGCCTCCGGTGGAAACCACCCAGGCTGTCTCGCCTTCCGACAACCGCATCGACCTGGACGAGTTCAAGAAGGTGCAGCTTGTGACGGGCCGAATTCTCTCCGCGGAGCGCGTCCCGAAATCCAGGAAGCTCGTCCGGATGGAAGTGGACCTCGGGAGCGAGCGGCGCCAGGTCGTCGCCGGCATCGCGACGCGCTACGAGCCGGAGGCCCTGGTAGGCAGGAACGTTGTCATCGTCGCGAACCTGAAGCCTGCGACGCTCATGGGCGTCGAGTCCAACGGCATGGTCCTCGCCGCCACGGTCGGCGAGGCGGGCGAGCCGGCGCTGCTCGAAGTGCCGCCGGACGTGCCGCCGGGAAGCCGGGTCAAGTGATTGTGATGAATGAGAGATTGACGATTGAAGGATTCGGCTGACCCCATGTTCCGACAATCTGTCAATCCTCCAATCCCTCAATCCATCAATCTGTCTGACAGCCACTGCCATCTCCAGATGGGGGAGGCCGGCGTCGAATCGATGCTGGAGCGCGCGCGCGCCGTCGGGGTTACGCGCTTTCTGATACCCGGGACGACTCTCCAGGATTCCGCCGCGGCTGTCGAGCTGGCCGAAGAGCATGAGGGCGTTCTTACGGCTGTGGGGGTCCATCCGCATGAGGCGAAGGACTTCGATCCCGCGCGGGACGGAGAAACCCTCGAGGCGCTGGCGCGGCGACCCCGGGTCGCCGCCATCGGGGAGATCGGACTCGATTTCCATTACGACCTCTCGCCCCGGGACAAGCAGATCGAGGTCCTGGAGTGGATGCTTGGTCTGGCCGCCCGGCTGGGGCTCCCCGCGGTTCTTCACAATCGGGAAAGCGGGACGGAGATGCTCGCTCTTCTGCGCCGGTTTCCGGCGCGGGAACGGCCGGGAGTCTTTCACTCGTTCACGGAGAACGCCGAGTATGGAAAGCGAGCGCTCGACCTCGGCTACCTGGTCTCCTTCTCCGGCATGATCACCTTCCGCGCCGCCGACAACATCCGCGATGCCGCGAAGGGCCTGCCGCTCGAAGCGATGCTCGTCGAGACGGACACTCCTTTTCTCGCTCCCGTGCCCCACCGCGGCAAGCCCTGTGAGCCCGCCTACGTCGTCGAGACCGCGAAGAAGCTCGCCGAGGTGAAGGGGACGGACCTCGAGGCCGTCGCCGCGGCGACGACGGGCAACTTCAGGCGCCTCTTCCCGTCAACGGTGTTCTCCACCTCTCCGTCCGGGAACGGGGGAGCGCGAGGGGTCTCCCCTCGCTTCACTTCAGCGCCGGCCGTGGCCGAGGGCCACGCTCCCCGCGAAGCGGGCGAGCGGGGGAGCGCGAGGGGTCTCCCCTCGCCTCAC
>Ga0209009_1000361_pt1 | contig 17148 bp, 11 predicted proteins | sample BlaSpr_A8_OM3_M2_FD_187979 | JGI IMG/M metagenome (GOLD analysis project Ga0209009, IMG submission 187979) | Forest soil microbial communities from Thunder Bay, Ontario, Canada - Black Spruce, Ontario site 2_A8_OM3_M2 (SPAdes) (version 2) | ecosystem: Environmental > Terrestrial > Soil > Boreal... | reverse complement strand
GAGGGCCGGCGAAGAAGACCCTTATCAGCGGTTCGTCGCGACCCCGGCCCGCAGTCACCCCGCGAGGTGGCCGGCGTCAGGACCCGCCGCCCCGCCTAGACGAGGCGCAGACCGGTGGTGTGGTGCTCCCGGCTACTCGACCCGGACGTCCGCCTTGGCGGTTCCCATCCGCCCCGTCCCCTTGTCCTGCACGTTGATCACGATCCGCTGGTTCCCCTTGCGCGTCTGGAGCGTCACGACGTAGTTGAGGGGCGCGTCCGCCGGAGCGCTTTTCGGCAGGTTGAAGGTGGCTTCCTCGCGGCCGACGTCGCTCGTGTTGCCGCTGTCGTCGATGACGGCGACGTAAACGTCGGCCTTCCCCTGGGCGCCGTCTCCCTGGGGAACGAAGGTCAGCGAGGAGGCCGGGAAGGTCACGGAAATCGGCAACGTGTAGTACTTCTTCTCTTTGCGGGCGGGCGCCAGACGCAGGGTCACCGGAATCCCGCGGTACTCGACGTTCGTGCGGAGGGCCGCCTGCGTGACGTCGCGCGCCCTCTGCTCGCCCGAGCGAGCGGCAAACCCCCGGCGGGCCCGCACCGTCATGCCAGGCCGGGAGACTTCGACGCGCACGTCGCGGTAGCCGGTCCCGGCGAGCTTCGAGACGTTGACGCCGATCGAGTAGTAGGTCGACGTGTCCTGGTAAATGCGGCTCAAGCCCTTGTCGAAGTCGTTCGTGTTGATCAGAGCGAGTCCGCCCGTGTCGCGGGCGAGAAGCTGCATACCCGCCTGGCTGTCCTCCCGCGCGAGAAACGAGACCCCGGGCCGGCTCGCGAGGGGATCGTCGTTGGAGGCGGTCGTTCCCTCGGGCACCAGGCCGCGCGCGTCCACCGCGTAGAAGGTCACGTCCGACGCGTTCGCTCTCTTGACCAGTTCGTCGAGCTCGGACGACATGTTGCGCGTATCGAAAGCCGCCAGCGAGGAGCCGAACCGGCCGCCGGCGTATTGCGTCATGGCAAAGCCGGGCTGCGTCTCGAAACCGCCCGAGACGAAGAGGAACGCCTTCTTTCCCGGAAGCGCGGTCAACGTCGTGACCTCGGAGCCCATGTCATTCAACATCTGGCGGACTTCTACCCGCTCCTGCTGCGCGTAGTTTTGGGCGATCGAGACGCGGCTCCGTCCCCGCGCGGAGTCGATGTCGCGCAACGTCTGCTGCTCCGTCATCAGGCGCGACATGCCGACCCCCGACTCCATCCTCGTCAGAGCGGAGAGCAGCGTCTCCTTGCTCGCCGTCCACGGAGTCAGGTCCTTGGCGCGGCGGTCGAAGAGGACCACGCGGCCCGTGTCGCTCGGGCCGAGGCGCGTGACGAAGTCCCGGAGGGACTCGAGCGCCCTGTTCCGGCTGCCCGGCGCGAGATGGCCGACGTCGACGTAGATCAGGAAATGCCGGGGAACGTAGGCTTCTTCCCCTTTGCGGTATTCCGCGAGCACTCGTTCGGGCGAGGCGGACGCGAGGTCCGGAGCGTGGATCGCCCCCTCTTCGACCCGCGTGAAATAATCGATCGGCACAAGCTTGCCGTCCACCTTCACGCTGAACTCCCCCTGTGTCAGGTCCGGCACGGGCCGCCCGCGGGAATTTGTGACCACGACATCGAGGTCCATGACGCGGACTTCCACCGCTTCGCGAAAGGCCGGAAGGCCTTGCTCCTGCGCCGAGGCGGCCGCCGCGGAGGCCGCCAGGAGGATCGTCAGTATTGTTCTCATTGGCTCACCATCCACCAATGCGAACGCGCCCGAAGTCGCGCCGATTCCGCCTTTAGGCCGGGTTTAGAAAGCGGCAGGCAGGTTCCCGGTCCCTGCCACCCACCACTTGTCACCCGACGCGTGCCTGGACCAGGCCGAGGCCGAGGAACTCGAAGACCAGCTGGACCTCGGCGAGGATTTCCTCGGTGAGGAGCGGGTCGCCGGTCTCCTGGCCAAGCTGGCCCAGGGCGCAGGCGGGCACAACCGCGCGAGCGGTGCGGACCAGGGTCGAGGCGGCGCTCGGACTGGCCCCATCGTCGGAAAGAACGGCCTGGAAATCGAGAGGAAGTCCCCAGGCCTCCGCTCTCCGGGCCCCGAGGATCGGCCGGTAACCTTCGAGGGCGGCAACTCGGAAAGGGCCCGCGGCAAAGTCCGTGGCGCCGAGGACTTCGAGCATCTCGCTGTAGCAGATTCCGTGGAGGAGCCCGAGCGTATAGCCGCGCTCGCGGCCGATGCCGAACCGTTCGGCGTACCGGCCGGCCGCGATCGCCGCGGCCACGCTCGCCCGGCGCAGCGCGCGGGCGACCCGGTCGCCTTTACGGACCCGGATGAATTCGGGGGAACAGAGCCGTTCGATCAGGACGCGCGTCGGTCCCGGTCCGAGCCGGTCCACCGCCTCCGGAACCGTGCCGACCGCGTGCTCGCGATCGGCCGTGAGGGAATTGGCGAGAATCAACAGGTCGAGCGTCAGATCGGGATCGAGCGCCGCGACGGGCACCACGGCGGTGGCGTCGAAGGGAGACTGCCGGGCGAGCTCCGCGAGCATCGCGACCGTGTCGGTGTACACCGGCCGCATCGTCACTCTCTCGCCCGCGAGATCGCGGACCCTGCGGGCAAACTCGTGGAAGACTCGGAAGAGCCGGCGGCCTTCATCGGGGGCAATTGGCCTGCCGATCTCCTCCATCAGGTCCCAGTAGCGTTCGGAGACATCCCGGCGCCCGAGGGGAAAATCGCGGGGATCCTCCGTCGCTCCCTGGCGGCGGTCGCGGGTGACCCGCCTCCTGTCGTCCTGGTTCTTCGCGCCTTGCAGCGCCAGCGCCTGCCCGCGCAGCGAGAGGCCGATGCGGAGGATCCGTTCGACGGTGTAGTCGGGGTCGTACTCGAAACTGGCCTCGCGCCAGTCGAACATCTCGAAGAGCAGCCGGCGCGCCAGCTCCTCGACCCGGAGCGAGAGGCCGTCATGGGTGTCATGCCCCGCGTCGAGGATCAAACGGGAAAGGTTGCCACCCCCCGTGAAGCTCTGCGCGAGGAGCTCGTGAAGAACCGGAGCCGGGAGGGCGCCGGTGCGCAGCAGGTGAATGCCGAGCCGGTGACGGGGAAGCGCGCCCGACACGTAGACGATCTCTCCGTCCTTCCAGTCGAGCGCACGGCGGTCGGGCCCCCGGGTCACGGTCAGGCGGCCGGAACGGCGGTTCAGCTCCATCCACTGCAGGAGGTCAGCGAAGCCGAAAACCTCCAGGCGGCCTCTCAGCTGTTCATTCATCGAACGGATTCTACAGGCGATCCGGAAGCCCTGCCATGAAACCTGAAACTTGAAACCTGAAACCCGGCCGTCCACATACAATCGCCCGTCGTGAAGAAGAAAGACGGCCGCCCGGCTCCTCCGGCGGCGACCAGCTCCGGAATTCCCATCCTGCCTGTCTACGGCGAGCCGGCCCCCGGCGAGTTCCCCTTCACACGCGGGATCTCCCGGGAGGGTTACCGGCAACGCTACTGGACGATGCGCCAGTACGCCGGCTTTGGCTCCGCGCGGGACTCCAACCGACGGTATCGCTACCTGCTCGGACAGGGCCAGACCGGCCTCTCGATCGCGTTCGACCTCCCGACACAGATGGGTTACGACTCCGACAACCCTCTGGCTCGCGGCGAGGTCGGAAAGGTCGGAGTCGCGATCGCGACGATCGAAGACATGCGGATCCTGACGGAGGGGCTGCCGCTCGATTCCGTCTCCGTCTCCATGACGATCAACTCGACCGCCGCCATCCTGCTCGCCCTCTGGCTCGCCGTCGCCCGCGAGCGCGGCGTCTCCTGGGACAAGCTGACGGGCACGATCCAGAACGACCTCCTGAAGGAATACGTCGCGCGGGGGACGTACATTTTTCCGCCGCGTCCGTCGCTCAAGTTGACGACGGACATCTTCGAGTTCTGCGGCCGCGAGGTTCCCCGCTGGAACACGATCTCGATCTCCGGCTACCATATCCGGGAAGCCGGCTCGACCGCCGTGCAGGAGGTCGCGTTCACGCTCTCCAACGCGATCGCCTACGTCGAGGCCGCTCTCGCGCGCGGGCTGGCGATCGACGACTTCGCCCCGCGAATCTCATTCTTCTTCAATGCCCACTCGAACTTCTTCGAAGAGATCGCCAAGTTCCGGGCGGCGCGCCGCCTCTGGGCGGAGATTGCCCGCGACCGTTTCGGTGCAAAGGACCCGCGCTCCTGGCGCCTGCGCTTTCACACGCAGACCGCGGGCTCGACGCTGACGGCGCAGCAGACCGACGTCAATACCGTGCGCGTCGCGCTCCAGGCGCTGTCCGCGATCCTGGGCGGCACTCAATCGCTCCACACGAACGCGGCGGACGAGGCGCTGGCGCTTCCGACGGAATCCTCCGCGAGGCTGGCGCTGAGAACCCAGCAGGTGATTGCCTGCGAGATCGGGGTCGCCGACGTCGGCGATCCGCTCGGCGGCTCCGCCCTCGTCGAAACCTGGACGGAGGAGATCGCGGACCGCGCCCGCGCGCTGATCGCAAGGGTCGATTCTCTCGGCGGCGCCGTCGCCGCGATCGAAGGTGGCTTCTTCGCCCGAGAGATCGAGGAGGCCTCCTACGCGGCGCAGAGGGAGCTGGAAGAAGGGCGGCGATTGGTCGTCGGCGTCAACGCCTTCCAGGAGGAATCGGATGCCGGCCCGCCTCTTCTCAGCGTGGACCCGGCGATCGAACGGGACCAGGTCGAGCGTTTGCGCGCCTTTCGCGCCGCCCGCGACCCCGGACCGGCGCAGAAATCGCTCGAACAGCTCAAAGCCGGCGCCCGAGAGGACAGAAACCTCGTCCCTCCGATTCTCGCCGCAGTCCAGTCTTCCGCCACCCTGGGGGAGATTATCGCCGCCCTGAAAACGGTCTGGGGAGAGTACCGTCCCGGGGCATGAAGCGCTCCTTTCGAATCCTGTTCAGGCCGCGTTAGACCGCTAAGTTCAATCTGTGAAGGCGGTTGAGCGTGTGGAAAAAAAATGGAACGCCTTTGGCGGATGGCCTGCCTCACTGCACGATTCCAGTGCAAATCCCCAAGCTATTGAAGGCAAACGCTTTGTAGGATCGCACAGGAGTTGGTGCAAAGCGTACGAGGACCGCTCGATTTCGCCATTTTTCGCCGCTTTCCACAGGCATTTCGACAGGTTTTTCCGCCAGATCTCCGGAAAACTGATTTCATACCGGTGGCTATTGAGGAAAACAGTCCCAAGTCTCAGGTCTCAAGTCTCAGGATGGAACCTGAAACCTGAAACCTGAAACTGTTGAGACCTGAGACCTCTTCCTTCTCAGTTCTTTCCTGGGGGCTCGAAGCAGCGGCGGCAGCGGGCCTCGTAGAGGCCCTGCGCTCCGACGACGACGAGCTCGTCGCTCTCGACGAGGCGCTGCGTGTTGTTGGCGGGGGCCCCGCAACGCATGCAGATCGCGAGCGTCTTGGTCACGTCTTCGGCGACCGCCATCAGCGTCGGGATGGGCCCGAAAGGAGCCCCGCGGTAATCCTTGTCGAGTCCGGCCACGATGACCCGTTTGCCCTGGTCCGCGATGCGCTGGCAGACCTCGACGATTCCCGCGTCGAAGAACTGCGCCTCGTCCACGCCGACAACCTCGGTGCGATGGTCGAGCTTCGTCATCAGCTCCCCGCTCGAGGCGACCGAGATCGACGGCAGGCGCATGTCGCTGTGCGAGACGATCTCCGCGTCGGAGCGTGAGTCGATCATGGGCTTGAAGACCTGCACCCGCTGCCTGGCAATGATCGCTCTCCGCAGCCGGCGGATCAGCTCTTCGCTCTTTCCGGAGAACATGCTGCCGCAGATGACTTCGACCCATCCGAGATGCGTCTTGATGAGAGACATGGCCGAATCCTACCCTTTCATTCCCAAGCATCTCCTTTCCATGTCATTCTGAGGAGCGAAGCGACGAAGAATCTGCCCTGCTCGAGGACGGAAGCAGATCCTTCGCTGCGCTCAGGATGACAGGGCAGGAGGAGACGACGGCACTTCTTTGCCGAACTTTTCCCGCAAACGCAACTTCAAGGCGTCGAAGCCGTCGAAGACCTCGGTCGCCGCGGCGAGGATCCATCCCGACGCGGCCGCCCGGGGCATGCCCAGAACGACGTAAACGGGCTTGTTCAGCCGGTAAGCGAGAGTGATCTCGGCCGCCGTTCCGCCGCCCCGCGCCGCGGCCTCGTCCCAGAAGGCCAGGAGATAGTCGGTCTGCGTCTCGATGCGCCCGAGGTCCCACGCGATGATCTTGCGGACCGTGTCGCGAAACCGTTCGGGGGAGTCGAGCTTCCAGGGGCGGAGATTCCGCCGTTCTTCGTCGGTCAGATCCTTTTTCTCGTCCAGGGCGGGGTCGTAGACGTCCTGCCCGAGCTCCTCGGCGAGAAACCGGCCGATCTCGCGCCGCCACCCCCTGCCGCCGTCTCCGGAATGCTCGATCCCGCCGGAGAGATAGACGCGCCGCCTGCTCATGCCGGCTGGCTGCTGAAAAAGGCTGTGGGTGGCGTCGCGAGCGCCGCGGGGCCGGATGCAAGGAGGCGCGACGAAGGCGATGCCTCTGCGCATTGGGGAGGAGCGGTGACGCCGCAGACGGCCCCGCGCGACTTTCGGCTGCGGCGGTCGCGTTGCGACCGGCAGCCGAGAGATTTCAAAGGCCCCCGGCGCCTGGCTCCGGTTTTAATTCTCTCGGCCGCCGTTCGCGAAGCGAATGCCTGCGGCCGAAAGTTAGCCACGACGCCCGCATCCATTCTTCAGCAGCCTGCCAGGCCGATCCGGGGGCAGAGGGGCAGGACCGGGCAGACCTCGCAGCGGGGCTTGCGCGCCACGCAGATCCGCCGGCCGTGGAAGATCAGGCGGTGCGCGCCGAGCGTCCTCTTCCCCTTCGGGACGATCGCGTTCAGGTCGGTCTCCACCTTGACCGGGTCCGTCTGCCGCGTGAAACCGAGGCGCCGCGCGACGCGCCCCACGTGCGTGTCCACGACGAATCCCTCGTCTTTTCCGAAGGCGTTGCCCAGGATGACGTTGGCGGTCTTCCGGCCCACGCCGGGCAGCGCGACGAGGTCCTCCATCGTTTCGGGGACCTTCCCTCCGTACCCGGCGGCGAGGGCAGCGCCTGTCGAGCGCAGGCTCCGGGCCTTGGAATTGAAGAACCCGGTCCGGCGGATCGTCTCTTCGAGCTCTCCGGCCGGCGCCCGCGCGTAATCCGCGGCGGTCCTGTACTTGCGGAAAAGCGCGGGCGTTACCTGGTTGACGCGCACGTCGGTGCACTGGGCCGAGAGGATCGTCGCGACGAGGAGCTCCAGCGGGCTGGCGTAATCGAGCGAGCAGCGCGCGTCCGGATAGGTCCGGCCGAGCCGCCGGAAGACCTCCGCCGCCCGCGTCTTCTTCTCCTCGAGGGATTCCCTGGCCGCCTTCCTCTTGCGCGCCCGCGGCGGCTTGTTGGTCTTTTTCGCTGATCCTCTCAAAGCGCCGCGATTCTAGTCCCGCGAGTCTTCCCCGAGCCCCGGCATCGTAGTGGAGGGGCTTGCCCCTCCCGCCCGTGGATTCGCCAGACCGGCGGGACGGCCGCCGTCGTCCGATGCGAATTGGGTTCCAGCGACTCTTCGTTCTCCTCCGCATCGCAGGGGACTTCGACGGCGTGGCGACGGCGGGTGCAAGGCCCGCCCCCCTGACGCGGGGGACGTCGTCGCCATCAGGGCGTCAGAAGAGATCGGTGGTCTCGACGAGAGCAGGACGAGAGACTCATTCCCCGCACCGCGGCTGTCAGGTCTGCACAGTTTCCGTTGCATTGACCGGGAGGGAGCCCGGTGATATCAACGCCGCGACCGAAGGAGAAAGCTATTCGACGTTTTTCGCGGGCGATCGCCGCTCTTCTGCTGCTCCTCGCCGCTCCGTTGCTGTCCGCGGCAACACCGGCGCTGACCGTCCTCCACACGTCCGACCTTCACGGCCATGTGGATCCCCGGGATAACCCCGAGTCGCGCGAGTACGGCGAAGGGCTGGCGCGAGTCGCCACCGCGGTCCGCCAGATCCGTGCCGAGGGGAGACCGGTGCTGCTCCTCGATTCGGGCGACACGATCGAGGGGTCGCCGGTGGAGGCGATTGTCTTCCAGGGATCGCTCTCCGACCGCGGCGACCCGATCATCCGGGCCATGAACCTGCTGGGCTACGACGCCATGGCGGTCGGCAACCACGAGTTCAACTTCGGCCGCGAGAGACTGGAAAAGTCGAGGCGAGAGGCGAAGTTCCCGTGGCTTTCGGCCAATACCGTTGGGGAGGACGGGAGCCCCGCGTTCAAGCCCTATATCGTCAAGGAAATCGGGGGCGTGCGCGTCGGCATCCTCGGCCTGACGACGAAGAACATCCCGTTCTGGGAGCCGCCTTCCCACATCACGGGACTGAAGTTCCTCGATACGGTGGAGACGGCCAGGCGCTTCGTTCCCATCCTGCGGGACAAGGAGAAGTGCGGCTTCGTCATCGTCATCACACATCAGGGATTCGAGCGCGATCTGAAGACGGGCAAAGAGAACGGCTCCTCCGCGGAGAACCAGGCCTACGCGATCGCGACGGAGGTCCCCGGGATCGATCTCCTCCTGACGGGGCACACGCACACGGCGATCGAGCCACAGCTTCTCCAGGGGACGTGGATCTCCCAGCCCGGCCGGTTCGGCAACACGCTGACCCGTTTCGACGTGACTCTCGCCAGGGAGAAGGGGCGCTGGGAGGCCGCTTCGATCGAAGGCAGGAACCTCCCGATGAAAACCGTCGCGCCGGACCCGGAAACCGTGGCGGTGGTCGCCCCGGAGCACGAAGCCGCCTCGAAGATCCTGGCCGAGGCGGCCGCGACGCTGGAAAGAGCCGTCTCGGCGCGCGGGGCGCGCACGGAAGACACGGCGCTTCTCGACTGGCTGCACGCCGTCCAGCGGGAGCAGGGGAAAGCCGACCTGTCCTTCGCCTCGCTCCTGCCCGGCTCCCTGCCCGACTGGCCCGCCGGCCCCCTGACGGTCGGGCAGATCTGGGCCTTTTACCCGTACGAGAACACCCTGGTCACGCTGCGGGCCACGGGGCGGCAGGTCCGGGAGGCCCTGGAGGCGGCCGGGCGATGCATTTCCGGGATCACGCTTCAGGACGGGAAGACCGTCTGGCAGCGCAATCCGGCGGTCTGGGGCTACAACTGCGACACACTCGACGGCGCGGATTACGCACTCGACCCGACGCGCCCGGAGGGGAGCCGGGTGCTCTTTCTCAAGCGCGGCGGCCGGGAGGTCGGCGACGAGGACACGTTCACCGTCGCGGTCAACTCCTACCGCGCGGCGGGATCGAGCGGATATGGGGTCTGGAGAAACTGTCCCCGCGTCCTGGAATCCTCCCGGGCGCTACGCGATCTCTTGATCGAGGACGCGCGGCGCCGCGGGACTCTCTCGCTCGAGACGAACCACAACTGGGCCCTTGCCCCGTCGCTTCCCGAGGGCCGGATCTCATTCACTCCCTGATTCTCCGGAAGAGAAGTCTGAGGTAGGCTTTGCGTCGCTCACACCGAACCGGACGACAAACAAAGAACAGCGAGGTGTTGGATGACTGGAGCGAGATTTTCTGCCCGCTTCCTGTGTCTCGTGGCTTTCCTCTTCGCGTTGGTCCCTGCCGGCCGGCTCTTCGCCCAGAGCTCGCTCGGCTCGATCTCGGGCAACGTCGTGGACACGTCGGGCGGAGCGGTCCCCGGCGCTGCCGTTTCGATCCGGAACGTGGACACGGGCGCAACGCGCACGGCCACGTCCGGCGTCTCCGGCGGATTCACGTTTCCGCAACTGCTGCCCGGAACCTACGCGGTCTCGGGCGAGCTCGCGGGGTTCTCGCCCGCCAAAGTGACGAACGTGACCGTGTCGGTCGGCGGGGACACGACCGTCAAGCTCGTGCTCGAGCCGGCCGGCGTGCAGGCGAGTGTGACCGTCTCGAGCGAGGCGCCTCTCATCGAAACGACGAAGACGCAGGTCAGCTCCGTGGTCAACGAGAAGATGATCCAGGCCCTGCCGACCAACGGGCGCAACTTCCTGGACGTCGTCCTTTCGACGCCCGGTGTCGTCAAGGACAACTTCCGGGTCGGGGACCTCGTCTTCGCGGGGCAGCGCGGGACCCTGAACAGCGTCGTCGTGGACGGGGCCGACAACAACAACACGTTCTTCGGCCAGGCTCTCGGGCGCACGGGCTCGGGCCGGGCGCCGTACCAGTTCAGCCTGGATTCGGTCAAGGAGTTCCAGGTCAACACCAACGCCTACTCCGCGGAGTACGGGCGCGCGGGCGGGGCGGTCATCAACGTCGTGACGAAGTCGGGCACCAATGAGTTCCACGGCAACGCGTTCTACTTCTACCGGGACAAGCAGTTGAACGCGAAGAACTACTTCGACGCGGTGAACGGTCGTGTCAAGGCGCCGTACCATTTCGACCAGTTCGGGGCGACCGTCGGCGGCCCGGTCATCCCAGACAAGCTCTTCTTTTTCGCGAACTACGACGGGCAGCGCAACCAGACTCCCAACACCGTGGTTCTCGGGATCCCCTCCGGCACGCCGAACGATCCCGACACGATCGCCGGCATCTCGAAGCTGTCCGCCCTGGCGTTCAACTGGAACCAGCAGCAGAACCAGGACGTCTATCTCTTGAAGACCGACTACGAGATCTCCTCGGGCCAGCACGTTTCGTTGCGTTACAACAAGCAGAAGTTCACCGGAGTGGGGTTCGAGAGCAGCGGGTCGACGGTCGCCTTCGAGCACAGCGGCAACTCGCTCGTCAATACCGACACCGTGGCCGGCTCGTTGACGTCGTCCTTCACGCCGACCCTCTTCAACGAGCTGCGGGGGCAGTATGCGAAGGACGGCGAGCCCGGCACGGCCAACAGCTCCAGGCCCGAGGCGAACATCAACCAGGGCGGGCCCGTCCTGACGATCGGCGAGAACTTCTTCTCGCCGCGCGAAACCACTATCAAGCGCTGGCAGGCCGCGGACGCCGCGACGTACCTCTTCGGGAACCACACGATGAAGGGGGGCTTCGACTACCAGCACGACAACATCTTCAACTACTTCCCCGGGAACTTCTTCGGCTCGTATACCTTCCAGAGCATCGCGTCCTTCAACCGCGGCGCGCCCAACGGATCCAACGAGAAGTACGTCCAAGCGTTCCCCGGTGCCGGGACGACGGGCCCCATCACCAATCCCAACCTCCAGGATATCTCCGGGTTCGTGCAGGACGAGTGGCGGATCATGCCGAACCTGACTCTAAACGCGGGGTTGCGGTACGACCTCCAGAAAATCGAGCAGCCCGCGGTCCTGAACTCCGATCCGCAGCTCCTCGCGGCGGGGCTCCAGACGAACAAGATTCCGGAGGACCACAACAACTGGGGTCCGCGCGTCGGGATCGCCTGGACGCCGAAGGGAACCGACCGCACGCTCGTTCACGCGGGATACGGCATCTTCTATGGCCGCACGACCGCCATCATGATCGGGACGGCGCATTCCAACAACGGCATCAACGTCCAGACGTTGACCTTCACCGGCTCGAGCGTCCCGACGTATCCGAACGTGTTCACCACGATTCCGACGGGCGGTACGCCGGCTGTGCCGACCATCTTCGTCTTCGATCCCAAGTTTCAGAACCCGATGGTGCAACAGGCGAGCGCCGGTCTGGAGCAGGTGCTGACCAACGACATGGCGGTCGCCGTCAACTATCTCTTCGTCAAGGGGAACGACCTGCCCCGCTCGACGGACGTCAACATCGGGACGCCGGCCAATGTCGTCGTTCCCATCCAGGGGGACGGATCGGCGACCGTCAAGCGCTACGGCAGCGACAAGCCCTTCTCGAAGTTCGCGCGGGTGATCGAGTTCCAGAGCACCGCGGACTCCAAGTACAACGGCCTTACGGTGGAGTTCAAGAAGCGGTATTCGCACAACTGGCAGGCGAGGCTGGCGTACACGCTCTCGAAAGTCAGCGACAACAAGCCGGACGCGACAGCCGTTGTCCCGGTGTCGGGCGACGACGCCAAGTTCGCTTCCGATCCGCAGGACTTCGGCGCCGACTACGCGCCGGGCGACAACGACGTCCGACACCGGATCGTGTTCTCCGGCGTGTGGACCCCGGAGTTCGCGGGCCTGACGAAAAACCCGGTTGTGCAGTGGCTCACGTCGGGATGGACGCTTTCGGGCGTCATCTCCTACCAGACGGGGCAGCCGTACTCGCTGACCGTCAACGGGGATTTGAACGCCGACGGCAACGACCGCAACGATCGGTCTCCGGGGACCTCGCGCAACAGCCAGCGGCTCCCCTCTCTCTTCTCGGTGGATCCGCGCATCTCGCGGCACTTGACCATGGGGCCCGTGGACGTCGAGCTGATCGCGGAGGCCTTCAACGTCTTCAACAACAAGAATGTGATCGGCCTGCAGTCGCTTCAGTATGTATTCTCGAGCGGCCAGCTCAGGCCGAACACGACGCTCGGGATTCCCTGCACCGGCGGCCGCGGCTGCACCGCCGCCATCGCCGCTTCGACCGGGCCGAGGATCGTCCAGCTCGCCGCCAAGGTCAGTTTTTAAGGAGAGTCGAGAGTCGAGAGTTCAGAATTGAGAGTTCGAGGAGCCGGCCCCGGGGCCGACTCCTCTGTCTTTGCCGGTTCTTGAAGCTCACCCCGCAGACGGCGGAGCGGCTCGCGCGGGGGCGCGAGCTCTTCAACTCCGGCCTCTACTTCGAGGCGCACGAAGCCTGGGAAGACGCCTGGCTATTGCCCGGCTGAGGCTCGAGGCGTGTGGTCCCGAAGGTACAGGATGACTTCCTTGCTGGAGTCGCGGTGAAAGCGGGCGCTCTCCCGGAACCCCATCCGAGCTATCGTGTCGAGGAGCGCCGGGCTCGTGTCGAGCGTGTAGAGCCCGAGGACATCCGCCGGCCCGGCCGCCTTCTCGACGCCGGCCGGGGCGAGCGGCCTCGACGGTGGAAAGTCGCGGATCTCCGGTCCGTTGCCGATCAGGAGCCGGTCTCCGTACGCCCAGGCCTGCTCGAGGGCCACGGCCCGAGGCGCGGGAGAGAGCCGCGCGATCGCGCGCGCGGCCGCGGTGGCGGACTGTGACTTGTCCGAGAGAAGCGCGAGGGCTCGTTCGAGTCCCAACGCTGCAGCCAGCAGGAGCGCGGCAGCCGCGATCCGCCGGGCAACGGTGCCCGACTCGCGGAGGCGTTCCCAGCCCACGGCCGCGGCGAGCGCCAGGAATGGGATCGCGGCCTGCATGTAGCGCGTCTGCTTGAAGCGGACGCACGAAAGGGCGGCCACGATCGCAACCAGGAAGAGGAGAGGAAGTCGGATCCGGCGGTCCCTTCGCGCCGGCCAGAGGAGGAGGAGAGAGACGGGGCCCGCCCAGCGAAGGATGTCCTTAGCGTACTCGTACCAGGCGCCGTCGGTGCGCGGGTCGGGGGGGACCGTGCGCATCTCGTCGGCGTAGGCCTTCAGGCTCGAGAACGGCGTGCCCCAAGTGAGGGTGTCCGTCAACCCGACGAAGACGATCGCGCCGAGCGCGAAACCGGCCACTACCGCCGCCGTCGTTCGCGCGTCGCGGTCTCGCCACCAGATCCAGGCCGCGAGCGGTACCAGCGCGGCGCCCTCGCTCCACCGCACGGCGAACGCGGCCGCGACGAGGACCCCGGCGGCCGCGGCCCGGGCGGCGGAGAGCGGCACGCGGCTCGAAAGGAGGAAGGCTCCGAGGAGAGACGCAGTCGAAATGGGTCGGGGAAAGAGCGTCGCTCCGTAGCCGAAGGGGAGCCAGTGCACCGCGTAGAGGAAGGCCGCCGCCAGCGCCGTCTCGGAAGGCCACCGCCACGCGAGCGCCAGCCTGTAGACGAGGAAGATCGCGAGGGTGGAAAAGAGAGCGGTCGGAATGACGCCGAGCCAGGAGAGCACGGACGGGTCGGTTACGCCGGCGAGAACGCCGAGGCGGAGGACCGGCCAGGTCAGGACGAGCGGATGAAAAAGGCAGCGCAGGCTCCAGGGCTGGTAATCGAGGCCGGCCGCGTACTTCGCCGCCGTCTCGACGATCTCGAGATCATCCCCCGTTCCGTAGCCGTCGAACCGCCATGCCAGCACGAGCTTTGCGGCGAGCGTAATGAGAAGGAGTAAGAGCAGCGCCTTCGGCGGGAACCGGGCGGTGGAATCGAGCACCTCCGCCCGGGAACCCGACCTCGGCACTCGGGAGTGGCCTTCGTTGGAGCTCAGGCGCTGCGCTCGAGGAACGGAATCACCCTGGCGAAGCGGCCGGCGACGGCAAGCGCTTCGCGGCGGGCCGAGGCGACCGTGCTTTCGAGCGCTGCGATCAGATGGTCGAGCTCCAGGACCAGCGCGACCGAGCCCCTCGCTTCTGACTCCTCGCGGGCTTCCTTCAGGCGCTCGCGGAAGAGATGGATGTCGTTCCAGCGGCCGAGCGCGTCCTGGAGCTCCTTCTCGCGGGCGATCCGGCGTTCGAGCCCCGGAACTCCGCAGGAGGCGAGATCTTCGGCCAGGTAGCGCGCGCGTTTGACCGCGATGCGGTAACGGTGGAGACGCCGGTCGGTCGCGTCCTTTCCGGGAGGGAGCAGCCGGCGTTCGATCCGGCCGCGCTCGAGCTCCAGCCTTAAAGTCGCGTCGCTCCCGTTCTTTCGGGCGAGACGCCTCAACCGGCGTTCGAGGCGGCGTGGCTTCTCGCTTCGCGCGACCCGCTCGGCCTTCTCGACGCCCTTGGAGTAAGCCGCGCCCCATTGCGTGTCGAGATTCTCGGCTGCGTTCTCCGGCAACCGGCCGAGCTTGCGAAGCCGCGCGAGGAGTTGCCTGTCGATCTGGAGCTGGCGCAGCGTCGAAAGCGACCGGACGAGCGATCGTGACCGGCGTTCGATCTTCTCTTTGCCGAGCGCCGCCGCCGTCGCCTCGAGGCGCCGCAAAGCCACGCGCAGGTCGTGCAACCCTTCGGGCCCTCCGCGCAGGAAGTCTTTCCTCGCCTTGACGAGCGAGCGCGCGCGAAGAGACCAGAGGATTTTCGACACGGGGGCGCTATTATAAGGAGACAGAGGTGCCCGACTTCACGCCGTCTTCACGCGAAGTTCAGGCAGTCCCCCGGGGGCCTGCGGACAATGCCTCCGCTGTGAAAAAGCTGGCCGCGATCGACATCGGCACCAACAGTATCAAGCTGCTCGTGGCCGCGGTGGACGAGGCGGGCGTGCTGGAAGTGCTCGCGCGCGAGAAGTCCCCGGTTCGGCTGGGAGGCGGGACGCTCGCGACAGGGCGTCTCTCGCCCGAGGCCATCGAGGCGGGAGTTTCGGCGATCGAGCAGTTCCTGCGCTCGGTAGAGGCACAGAAGGCCGAGCTCGCGCGCGCCGTGGCCACCTGCGCGGTGCGCGAGGCGGAGAACTCGCAGGAGTTCCTCGAGGCGGTGCGCCGGAGGACGGGCATCGCCGTGGACGTTATCTCGGGCGAGGAAGAAGCGCGTCTGATCCACATGGCGGCCCGCAGCGAGTTCTCCTCGCGCCTCGACCCGATTTTCGTGGTGGACATCGGCGGGGGCTCGACCGAGTTCATCATCTCCGATGGCCCGCGCGTCCTCTTGACCGAGAGCCTGCCGCTCGGCTCGGTGCGCCTTGCCGGACTCGTGCACGACGATCCGCCGGGCGGGGGAGACCGGAAGGCGGTCAGAAAAGCCATTCGCGCCGCCGCGAAGAAAGCCGCTCAGGCCGTTCGCAAGACGGGGTTCAAGACCTGCGTCGGCTCGGCCGGCACGATCCAGTCGCTCTCGCTCGTCCACGAGGCGGCGGTCCTGGGACGCGAGCCGATCCCGTCGGGGCACCGAACATTGACGCGCGCCGGCTTGAAGCGGGTCAACCGTATCCTTGGCAAGACGACGCAGAAGGAGAAGCTGCGCGTGCCGGGGCTCGATCCGCGCCGCCGGGACATTGCCGCTCCGGGCGGGATCCTTCTGGCCTGGATCCTGAAAAACACCGGCGCCGACGGCATCGTCGTCGGCGAGCGCGGGTTGCGGGAGGGAATCATCCTCGACTTCGCCGCCCGGCACGGCAGAAAGCGCGCCGGGGACCGGGACGTCCGGGCTCGGAGCGTGGACCGGCTTCTGCGCCGAGCCAACGCCGAGGTCCTCCATGCCACGCACGTGGCGAGGCTGGCGCTCGAGCTGTTCGATCAGACGCACGCCCTCCATCAGCTCACGGCGGCCGAAAGGGAGTGGCTCCAGTACGGGGCGCTCCTGCACGACGTGGGATGCTCGATCGGCTTCTCCCGGCACCACCAGCATTCCTACTACCTGATCACGCACGGTGACCTGACGGGGTTTTCGGCCGAGGAGATCGAGGTGATCGCGTCGGTCGCGAGGTATCACAAGGGGAAGGGCCCGAGGGAGTCGCACGAGAACTGGAAGCGCCTGGACCCCTACATGCGGCCCGTGGTCGAGAAGCTCGCGGCGCTCGTGCGGATCGCCGACGGGCTCGACCGCAGCCACCGGCAGCTCGTGACCGACGTCGTGGGCCGAGTCCGGCCCCGCCGCGTCGAGATGGACGCCGTGGCGCGCGGCGACTGCGAAGCGGAGCTCGAGGCTGCGCGCCGCAAGGGAAACCTTTTCCAGAAGGTCTTCGACCGCGAGCCCGTCTTCCGGGCGGTGCCGGCGGGACGCGAAGAGGCGGTCCTTCAGCGGGACCTCGAGATGATCTCGGCCGAGGCTCTCTGGAGCTAAAAGCAGCAAGAAGGGAGAGACGAATTGGTCAAAGAGCATTTTTCCGAGCAGCTCGAGAGTCTCCGGCGCAACCTGATCCTGATGGGGGGAGAGGTCGAGCGGCAGATCCAACATGCGATCGAGGCGCTGACGGAGGTCGATGAGAAGAAGGCGGCCGACGTGATCGCCGCCGACGCCGAGATCGACCGCATGGAGATGGTGATCGAGGAGCAGGCGGTCCATCTGCTGGCCCTGCAGCAGCCTGTCGCCGTGGACCTGCGTTTCCTCGTGGCCGCCCTGAAGATCAACAACGACCTGGAGCGGATCGGCGACCACGCGGTCAACATCGCCGAGGGCGCGGAGCGGCTGGCGGGACAGAAGCCGTTCAAGCCCTTCATCGATATCAACTACATGGCCGAGGTCGCGATG
>Ga0209009_1000360_pt1 | contig 17168 bp, 10 predicted proteins | sample BlaSpr_A8_OM3_M2_FD_187979 | JGI IMG/M metagenome (GOLD analysis project Ga0209009, IMG submission 187979) | Forest soil microbial communities from Thunder Bay, Ontario, Canada - Black Spruce, Ontario site 2_A8_OM3_M2 (SPAdes) (version 2) | ecosystem: Environmental > Terrestrial > Soil > Boreal... | reverse complement strand
CCAGAAGACGCGAGCCCTGATGATCCTCGACATGAAGCAGGTCTTGAAGCCCGACCAGTGGGAGCGGCTCGTCCAGAGGCAGCAGGAGCGCCGCGAGCGGATGCAAGAACGCCGCCGGATAATGCAGGAAGAAGTAGCGCGCCCCCCCCGCCCGCAGGACCGCCGACCGGACCGGTGAGCCGTAAAACGTAAAACGCAAAAGGTAAAACGAAGCCCCGGAACTTTGTTCGTGCCACGTTTCACGTTTTACGTTTAACGCTTTACGATTCCCCTGTGGACTTGGCGACGCGTCGGCGGATCGAGGAGTACGTTCGGCCCCTGGCCGCGGGCTTGGACGGCGTCACTACCTTCGGCGACACCCACCGCATCGCCGCGGCGTGCGAGAGGATTGCAGCCGGACGGTCCGATCTGGATCGCGACCTCCTCTATCTCCTGGCGGTCTTCTCGGGCCAGGAGCGTTGGGTCTCGCGGATGGGGCATCGCAGCCGCACGGAGATGTTCCTCGCCTCCCTCGGCATCCCGGGCAAGACGATCCAGGCTCTCTTCCGTGGCCTGTCGCGCCTCGAGTCGCGTCCCTCCACTCCCGAAGAGGAGATTGCGCACGACGCGGTGAAGATCGACGGAATGGGAGCGCGTGGCGTCGCCCGCGCCCTGATGGAGGGGCGCCGCGAAGGTCTCGCCTTTCTCGAGATGGCCGAAGAAATCGAGAAGGCGGCAGCCCTGCCGCTCCGAACGGAGGCGGGCGAAGCGCTCGCCGCGGACCGGCGCCGGATCATGCTCGACTTCGCGCGGACGCTCACGCGCGAGGAGGAGGAGTTTCGATCCACCGCCGCCGGTCTCCCATCGCCTCCGGAGATCGGCTGATCGAACGCTGACCTGCGTCTCAGAGTTATCCTCCGTCGGAGGCCTGCTTCAGGCGTTTGATGTCGATCTTGTCCATTTGAAGCATTGCCTGCATGACCCTTTTCGCTTTCTCAGCATCCTTGTCTTGCAACATCTTGCCCAGGATAGAGGGAATGATTTGCCACGAAAGACCATACCTGTCTTGCAGCCAGCCGCATCTGTCTTTCCTTCCACCTTCAGAAAGCCTCTCCCACAGCTCGTCGACCTCCTCCTGCGTTTCGCAGTTCACGAAGAGCGATATGGCCGGCGTGAAGGTAAATTGCGGCCCGCCGTTGAGTGCGTAAAAGTCTTGTCCCTCGAGTTGGAATGTCGCGGACATGACCGTCCCTTTCGGTCCCGGCCCTGCTTCTCCATATCGAGTTACGCTGACAACCCTTGAATTCTTGAAGACAGAAACATAGAAATTCATCGCCTCTTAGGCTTTTCCGTCGAACCACAAGAACGGGGTTATTTTTTGCATCTCTTTTTCCTCTCAGTGACTTTCAAGGTTCGGTGTTCTTCATCGTTCTTGTCGTTGTCAATCGACCTTGAGCCGATACCGGCGCCAACAGCCCGGCACTCCTAGCGGAGCGACAGGCCGCCATCCACGCGAATGACCTGTCCGGTCAGGAAGTCCGGGCCCGCGCAGAGAAACAGGACCGTCCGCGCCACGTCTTGCGGATCACCGTTCCTTTTCAGCGGGACCCGGCGCGCGAGCTTCTCGGTCTCCTCCGGTGTCGTGCCTTCGGGGACCAGGACCGTGCCCGGCGCGACCCCGTTGACCAGGACTTCCGGCGCTAGCTCGACCGCGAGCGCGCGGACGAGGCCCTCCACCGCGGTCTTCGACACCGCGTGGGCAAGGTAGTTGCGGACGGGGGATCGGGCCATCGAGTCGGAGATGAGGACGACGCGGCCGCGCCTCGCCTTTAGGGTCGCGGCGGCTTCCCGGACGAGGAGAAACCCGGCCCGCGCGTTGACGTCCATAGCCGCGTCCCAGAGGTCCTCGCTGGTGTCCTCGAGGGCGGCACGGTGGAAGTTCGAGGCGGAGTGAACGAGCAAGTCGAGCCCTCCCAGGGCGCTCAGGGTCTCGCGCACGAGACGCCGGCAGTCTTCCGGAGACGCCAGATCCGCCTGGACGGCGGACGATTGGCGCCCGAGCGACCGGATCGCCGCCACGACGTCCGCCGCCTCGGGCTTCGAGGAGCGATAATGGACGGCGACGTCGGCGCCGGAACGGGCGAGCATCAGGGCGATCGCCCGGCCGACCCGGACGCCGGCCCCGGTGACGAGCGCCGTCTTGCCGGCCAGACTGAAATCGGGCATCCGGGGATCGTAACCTTTTGAAGGCACGAACCGTAATCTGGAGTGAGCACCTGGTGGGGGAGAGGACTATGAAGACACTCGCGAACTCGAGGATAGCCGCGCCTGTCGCGGCGCTGTTTCTTCTCTGGGCGTCAGAGGCTCGGGCCGGATCCGTTACGGGGCGGGTCCTCGACTCCTCGGGAAAGCCGGCCGCGAGCGCGAAGATGCAGTGGACCGCTTACCGGTCCGACGATGAGACCCTGCTCGACCAGACGGCGGGAACGGACCCGGCGGTCCTCGGCGAGACTGCCGTGGATGCCGAGGGCCGGTTCCGCGTTTCTCTCGACAAGCCCGGCGTCTCCGTCGCCCTGCGCGTTCTTTCCGCCGGACTTCCCTCGGTCCGCTTCACCGGGCCTTTCGATTCCTCCGAAGAGAACTCTCTTTTCGACATTCAGGTGCCGCTGGCGTCGGGGACCTCGGGGCACGTCGTGGACGAATCCGGCAAACCGGTCGCCGGCGCGAGGGTCCTCGTCGTCGCGAGTGAAGCGGGTTTCGATGGAGACTCGCGCTACGTCGGGGAAAGCCGCACGGGGCCGGACGGGGCCTTCGCTGTCCCGGACGCGCCGGACGGGACGCGCGTCGTCCTCGTCCGCGCGGCCGGTTTCGTCCCCGTGACCCGGGTGCAGATCGAGGCCAAACCCGATGAGAAGATTTCGCTCCAGCGCGGAGGAACGTTCAAGGGCGTGGTGCTCGACATCTCCGGCAAGCCGGCCGCTGGCGTCATCGTCACGGCCGAGGAGGTCGCGGCGCAGACCGACGCCCAGGGCAACTTCCGCATGACGGGCGTGTCGGCAGGCGCCCACCGTCTCCAGGCGCTGTGGAAGGAGGACTTCGCGGCGGTCAAGGACACGGTGCGCGCGCGCAAGGGCGAAGAGACGGAAGCGAACCTGAAGCTTCGCCTCGGGTCCGCGATCCCGGGAACCGTCGTTGAAGAAGGGACGCGAAAGCCGGTGGCCGGAGTGCGTGTCTCCGCCTTCGCGTCCACCGGATTCGGAGGTTTTGCCCGCCGCCGCGCCGAGCGCACGGCGCGGACGGATGCGCGCGGACGTTTCCGTCTGGCCGGGCTGGCGCCCGCCCGCTACGCGGTCCAGGCCGCGAGAGAGGGATACCTTTCCGCCTCGGTCGCGGGGGTCAACGCGTCCGGACAGTCCGTTGCGCCGACCAACCTCGCTCTGCGCAAGGCGGCCAGCATTTCCGGGAAGGTGACGGACGAGAATGGGCAACCCGTGGCCGGAGCCAGAGTGCGGATCACGCGGGAAATGGGGATGCGCCGGCTCTTGCGCGGCGCCGCGGGCAACCCCGGGGCTCTGTTCGGAGGCCAGGGTGTCCTGACGGTGGCCGACGGTACCTTTCGCCTGCGCGGGCTCGAGCCCGAGCGGAACTTGTCGGTCGAAGCCGCCAGGAGCGGCTATGCGACGGCGCGCAAGCCTGGCGTTTCTCTGAAGGCCGGCGACGCGATCAAGGACCTGGCGCTCGTCGTGCGCCGCGGGCTCGAAGCGCGCGGCAAGGTAGTCGATGCGCAGGGGCAGCCGGTCGCGGGCGCGGAGCTTCGCGCGATCCATCGCGAAGACGGCCTGATGGGGGGCGCGCGCGTCCAGATGCGACTGATGGGAATGGACCGCGACAAGCCGGACGCCGTGACCGGCAACGACGGCGCCTTTTCGCTCAAGGGGCTGGAGGTGGGCCAGTACACTCTCGGCATCGCCCGGGAGGGCTTCGCCCGCAAGACCGTTCCCTCCCTCGAGGTGAAGGCCACGGGCGAGAACGTCTGGCCGCCCGTCACCCTCGCCTCGGGCGCGCCGATCGCCGGCCTCGTGAAGGATTCCGCGGGCGGGCCGATTTCGGGGGCGCAGATCTTCGCGATCGACGTCGGCAGCGGCGGGCGGCCGCAGAACGGCACCTCGGACGCCGATGGGAAGTTCCGCCTCGAAGGGTTCACGGCCGAGCGCCCCATCCTCGTCAACGTCACGGCGCAGGGATACGCGACCCTTCAGAAGAACGTCACGCCCCCGGCCGCCGGCATCGCCCTGGTCCTCAAGTCCGCGGGAACGGTGCGCGGCCGCGTCGAGGACGCCGACACGAAGAAACCCGTCACCGATTTCACGATCTCGCGCGGCGGCCCGCGCGGCGGGGGCGGCGGCGTCCAGATCATGATGGGCCGCGGCGGCAGCGATCAGTCGTTCCAATCAGAGGACGGGACCTTCGAGTTGACGGAAGTCCCGCCCGGCAAGTGGACCGTGCGCGGCTCGGCCGCGGGGTATCGCTCGGCAGAGGCCTCCGGGGTCGAAGTCGGCGAGGGAGAAACGAAGGAAGGCGTCGTCCTCTCGATGAAGAGGGGAGGAGGGCTTGCCGGCCGCGTCATCGACCCGCGCGGAACGGCCGTCGCCAACGCCTCCGTCACGTGGCATCCCGCGGAGAGCGAAGGCGCAGCGATGGGCGCCGCGATGGCGAGGCTCGGCGGAGGAGGCGCCGCCGGAGGCTCGACAACCTCCGACGCCGACGGGCGCTTCCAGTTCGACGGGCTGCCGGACAGCCACGTGACCGTGACGGCCTCGCACCCGGATTTCCTGGAGGCGAGCCGCGACATCGATCCGTCCAAGGAATCGGCGCTCGACCTGACGCTCGGTACGGGCGCGAGCATCTCCGGCACCGTCGTCGGGACGGACGGGCGAAGCGGCGTGCCGGGAGCGTTCGTGCACCTGACGGAGGAGGGCTCCGGAGGCGGCGGGTTCGGCGGGGGAGGCGGCGAATCCACGCGGACCGACGGCGCAGGCAATTTCCTTTTCGAGCATCTGACGGCCGGCCGGTTCAAGGTGATCGCCTCGGGCAACACCGGCAAGTCCACGGCGAAGGACGTGATCGTCGGCGACAACCAGCCACTCGCCGGCGTCCTGGTCCAGATGGCGACCGGCACGCTCCTGCACGGAACCGTCAGCGGCCTGCCGTCGGGCCAGCTCGGCGGCGTGCGCATCATGGCATCCGAGACGAATTACAACGACAGCACGATAACCGACGACAGCGGCGGCTACTCGCTCCACGACGTTCCCTCCGGCGCTATCCGTCTCCAGGCGACGACTTCTTTCCTCTCGGGCCGCACGACCGCAAAGACTGTCGAGGTCCCGGATGGAGGCGGAGACTTCCAGGCCGACATCGCGTTCCAGGGCGTTTCGCGCCTGGCGGGGCGAGTCACGCGCGGCGACCGCCCGGTCTCGGGTGTCTTCGTCAACGCCCTTCCGGATCCGCCGCGGCAGACCGCCGGACGATCCTCGGGACAAACCGACGACAACGGAAGCTACGACCTCGAGGGCCTGGACGACGGCAACTACCAGGTGTCGTTGAATGGCCAGGGCGTCTCCTACCGCCGCGCCATCACGGTCTCCGGCGACACGCCCGGAGACATCGCGCTCCCGACGATCTCCGTTACGGGCACGGTGACGGAATCCGGTTCCGGCGATCCCCTGGAAGGCGTGACCGTCCAGGCGCAGCTCGGCAATGAAACGCAGTCCAGGGGAATGAAGCAGGGCGTCTCCGATTCTTCCGGCCACTATTTCATCGACGACGTGGATCCGGGCTCCTACCAGATGAACGCGCGAAAGGCCGGCTACCAGGCGAAGTCGCAGACGGTCAATGTCGCGGGCGACAACGCCCAGGCGGACCTCGCGCTGGACCGGGGCACCGGTCTCGGCATCCGAGCCAACGACGGCCTGACGAGCCTGCCGCTCCGAGGCGTCTCGGTGATCGTCTACGGAGGCGGCGGCGCGGTCGCGTTCTCGGGGACCGTCACGCTCGATTCGACCGGCCGCGGGGAGATCACCTCGCTCGCGCCGGGCGCCTACGCGTTCTACATTTTCTCCAACGGCTACTCGCCGCGCTCGTTCCCGTCGGTCCAGGTCCCGACCTCGATCCTGCCCGTTCAGCTCACGCCCGGCGGCCGCGTGGAAGTCCGCCCGGCCGTGCCGGTCTCGGGACGCATCGTGGACGCCTCGGGAGCCGTTTACCTGCTCGGCCCCTACCGCCTGGACGGCAGAGTGAACCCGGCTCCGCCGGTCACCGTGTGGGACAACTTCACTCCCGGCTCGTATCAGCTCTTCGTCACCGGCACCGGCGGAGAAACCGCCTACCCCTTCACCGTCGCCGAAGGCCAGACCACCACCGTCGTGATCAAGTAGCTTCCCCCTCTCCCCCCGGGAGAGGGCGGGGTGAGGGGAGAACCGAAGCCAGCCAGAAACCGCGCCCCAAGCAGGCGGCCACGTAGCGCGCCTCGGAGTCCCTCTTTCCGGTTCCTGCCAACTCGCCGTAAGCGAACCCGGCGGAAAGAGGTCACTCCCGTTCGCCGATGCCAGGAATAAGTGCTTAATGCATATTTGAGTTGGGCCGTTCGGTCAGCGGGGCACGCCCGCGGACGATCGGAAGAGCATGCCTCTCGCAAAGCCTCTCTTCAAAAGGAGTCGATCCCGTTCGGCTCTATCGAAAGTAGCCGTTGACGTCCAGGATGAAATCCACCGTCCCGGAGCCCGCGCAGGATACGGTGAAGTCACCCGCTGCGCCAAGAGCGAGAACCGCATTGTTCGCCCGGGTCTGTCCCGCGCGGTAGTTGATCGTGGAAGTGAGAGGCGGCGACGTTCCCGCTGGGTACAGTGTCAGATGTCCCTGCGTCGTAGGTCCCGTGATCGTGGCATTGACGGACACCGAGCTCGCGTCGGGCGGAATCCCGCAAAAATTCGTGATCGCAAACGTCCGGCTGTCGCCGCCCGCCAGCGGCGGCCCTCCCGTAGGGCCATCAGGATTCCGGGTGTCGATCACTCGGCACGGCGTGACGGTATTGAATTGAGAGCCCTGCACATTCACGCAGGCTGAAAACTCCGAGCTCGTGTTGAATTCGTCTATCGCGATGGCGGTCACCACCTCCCCGATCGATGTTTGCGAAGGAAGAGATACATCGAAACTCGAGTTGCAGTCCGAGCCAGTGGTCACCTGCGTTGAACCCAAGTATCTCTGCCCTTCGCCATAGCCCGACGGATCGCAGGCAACACTCGAGTAGAAGTCCAGTACGAAATTCGCCGATGACAGGCTGTTCAGTGTCCCCCGGACTCGAGTACGAAATGCACCGGAAATTGCGGAAGTCAGAACTGGAAAGTTCTGCTCAAGATCCAGATCGCAGGGATCGTTAGAATATATGCCGCTTCCGTCATCGATTCCCAGTCCGGAATTCGAGAATATGGAGTTCCCTCTAATGGCATTGCCCAGACCCAAACCCAACACGCCCGCACACCCATTGAAGGCAATGGCGTTTCCGGCCCCCGGCTCGCCAACGGCGTTGCTAGTCCCCTGAACACGCACCCCGGCGCATCCGTTAGGCAGCGGCAAGGTGCCCGAGGCATCGGTTCCGATGAGATTCCCTATTATCCGGTTCTCAGTACCCGACCCTGCCTGGCCGGCCTCGACCCCACTCCCTCCATTCCCAGAGATTAGGTTTCCCTCCCCTGGCTGAGTGCCCCCGACGATGTTCCTACGACTGATGCCGAGAACGACCCCTGAAGAGAGATTGCCCACGGAGCTCGTTCCAAGGATGTCAGTGCCAATATAGTTTCCTTTCACGACATTTTCGAGTGACCCTTGAAGGCCCGAATTCGTAATGTGAACGCCGCTCTGGTTTCCCGAGATTATGTTTCGGTGCTGCGGTTGGCTCCCGCCAATGACACTTGATCGGGCGCCGGCCAGAAGGATGCCATCGCCCTGATTGCCCAGAGGCATCCGCCCGGATGCATCAGTACCGATCAAGTTTCCCATGACGAAAGTCTGCGCCATATCGCTGCCGCTGAATGCGAACGCCTGAACTCCCGCTGACCGGTTGCCGGAAATCAGATTACCGGGCGGAGTACCGGCAGATGCCGTGGGACCGCCAACCACGTTGCCGGACGCGATACTCACGTAGATCCCATTTTGGTTGCCGATCTTGGTAGTGCCGGTCTGATCGGTGCCGATGAAGTTGCCCTGCACCACATTAGCGCCGTTGTTGAAATGGATTCCATCCCCAACATTCCCGGCGATCAGATTCCTGTCCGCAGATGTTGGTCCACCGATCGTATTGCTCCCGTCGAAGACGGAGATGCCGTGGCCGGCGTTGGGCTTGGCGGACGTTCCGGACGCATTTGTGCCGATGAAGTTCCCCGCGACAACATTTTCGCCGGTGCCCTGCAGCGAGATGCCGTTTCCCGGGAAATTATTGATGATCAGCCCCCGGATGATGCATCCGCCCGCCGTGACCCGAAGCCCTTCGGAAGAAGTCCCCCCGATCTGACCGCCATCCAGTTCGATCAGCGGAGACCCGGCGAACCCTGGCTGAGTGGTTCCGTCGATTACGACGGCATCCGAAATATCGGGAAGGGCTGTTGACGGCATGATCGTCTTCAGCCCGATTCCGATGGCGAAAGAGATCGTGTCGGCGCCCGGAGTCGCGTTCGCAAACAAGATTGCGTCGCGTAGCGAGCAAGTCCCGAGTCCGGTTGTCGCGCAACCAGGGGAATGAAGCGTATCGGCGGAATCGTTGACGACAATGGTTGAGGCTCGCCCGACGGTAACTCCCAGCCAGAGGACCAGAGCGGATACGGTACCTGCTCGAATGGCTAAATTCGGCGGCCGGCAAAGCCGAGTCATTCCCGGTTGTGGCGGGCCGCCGAGATTTGCCGGCGAGACCATCGAACAGCCGGGATTGGTTGTCACCAGAACATTTCGATGAGATTGGATTTCAGACTCCATGGTGATCCGCTTGAATCTCGTCGCCTCTTTCTCCCTGGAACTCTGACCATGCTAGAACAATTCCGAATTTGTCTGAAGACACAAAGGTTTCGGGGATTCGCGGCGCCTAAGAGTGAGGAAACCGCTGATCATGCGGTGTAATAGTGACGGGAGTGAGCGCAGACCGCACGGCGCCGCGAGCGACGGCATCAACTTCTGAGTCTTACTGGCCGGGCCGGGCAGGCTCGTGCGGTTCTGAGGCGTTCCGGCCGGCCAACTGCCCGGTCCGGGCGCCCGGGGGAGGGGGCGTTTCGCGCTCCGTTAGCCGGGCGCGGAGCGGCGCGCCCAGGCGCTCGGGTCGGCCATCAGGCGGTGGTTCTCGCCGAAGGTCTTCCACTCGGCGGCGAGGGCCCAGGCGTGGACGGCCACGGCGGCGAGGGACGCGGTCAGGTGGGTCCAGGCCGGGAGGGCGCTCGTATGGACGGCTCCGCCGAGGACGAAGACGGCGATCGCCGAGAGCAGCGCGAACGTCGCGGGGGGAGAAGTCTTCGCCTTGAAGCGGCGCAGGGCGGCCAGTACGGCGCGGCGCTCCGCCTCCGGATATGAGGCAATTTCCTCTTTGACGAGCTTGCCCGTTCCGATGAAATAGAAGATGACCATGGATTGCGAGAAGAGAGCAAAGAGCACCGTCGGGATCGCGAAACCCACATGCCTCGTGACGAGGTGACCGGCGGACGGCGCGGCGGCGTGGAGGGCCGACGCGACGAGGAAGCCCTGCGCCGAGGTCGCGAGAAACCCCGCGAGGGCCAGCGCCGTCGTCAGCAGCAGAGCGACCGCCATCGCTCGACAGGATAACGTCTCTCTGACAGAATCGTGGAAGGCGCGGAAGAAGGCAGAAGACACGAGAGGGACATGAGCAACGACGTCCGCACTCTCTGCGACATCTTTCTCAAGGCTGCGGCCACGGGAAAGCCGGACTTCCTGGTCTCGAAGGTCGGCGGCGTCTGGAAGCCGATTTCCGCGAAGGACTTCGGCTTCACGGTGCGGGCCCTCTCCCTCGGCCTGAACAACCTCGGCATCCAGCCCGGCGACCGCGTGGCCATCCTCTCGGAGAACCGCCCGGAATGGGCGATGAGCGACTACGCGATCCTCTGCGCCGGCGCGTGGTCCGTGCCGATCTATCCGACGCTTCCCGCGCACCAGATCGCCCCGCTGCTGACCGACTCGGGCGCCCGGGCGATCTTCGTTTCCTCGCTCGAGCAGCTCGGCAAGATCCTGACGATCCGTTCGAAGTGCCCGGACCTCGAATACGTCATCGCGATCGATGCGAGCCCTCCGCGGGAGCCGGGGTTCCTGGCGTTCGGCGAGGCGGTGGACAGGGGCCGGCCGGCGCTCGACATGAGCCCGGGTGCGTTCGAGCAGCGGGCGCGCAGGGTCAAATCGGACGACGTCGCCACGATCATCTACACCTCCGGGACGACGGGGGAGCCCAAGGGAGCGATGCTGACGCACGGCAATTTCGTGTCCAACGTGCTCGGTTGCTTGCAGGTCGTGCCGATCACCGGGGACGCCACCGCGCTCTGCTTCCTGCCGCTCTCCCATGTCTTCGAGCGGATGCTCGACTACGCCTACGCCTGTCAGGGCGCCACGATCGCGTACGCGGAATCGGTCGAGAAGCTGAAAGACAACTTTCTCGAGGTCAACCCGCATTGCTTCGGGGCCGTGCCGCGCGTGTATGAGAAGGTGCTGGCGCGGATCCTGGACAAGGTCGAGGCGGGCAGCCCGGTCAAGAAGAAGCTGTTCGCCTGGGCGGTTGCCGCCGGCAAGGAGAAGCTCGCCTGCGACCAGCGGTCGCAGCCGGTGCCGGGAGGCGTTGCGATCCGGGCGAAGATCGCCGACAAGATCGTGCTCGGCAAGATCCGGCACGCTCTCGGCACCCGCTTCCGTTTCGCGGTCTCCGGCGGGGCGCCGCTGTCCCGCGAGCTCGCCGAGTTCTTCTGGGGGGCGGGCGTCACGATCTACGAGGGCTACGGGCTGACCGAGACCTCGCCCGTCATTTGCGTGAACGGGCCGCGCGCCTGGCGCCTTGGCTCGGTGGGGCGGCCGATCCCCGGCGTCGAGGTCACGATCGCGCCGGACGGGGAGATCCTGACTCGCGGCCCGCACGTGATGAAGGGTTACCTGAACAAGCCGGAGGCGACGGCCGAGGCGATCGATCCGGATGGGTGGTTTCACACGGGGGACATCGGGCAATTCGATGCGGACGGGTTCCTCGCGATCACGGACCGAAAGAAGGACCTGATCGTGCTCGCGGGAGGCAAGAAGGCGGCCCCCCAGCCGATCGAGACGGAGTTGAAGAAATCCGCCTACATCAGCCTCCCGATCGTTCTCGGAGACCGGCACAAGTTCCTGGCGGCCCTCATCGTCCCCAACTTCGAGCGCGTCAGGGAGATCGCGGGGCAGAAAAACATCGCGTTCGAGCCCGCGACGATCGATGCCAACCCGGAGATCCGCGCTCTCTTCCAGAAAGAGATCGACGCGTACAACGAGGACAAGCCGCACCACGAGCAGATCCGCGCCTTCGCCCTGCTGCCGGCCGACCTCTCCGTCGAGGACGGTTCGATCACGCCGACCTTGAAGGTCAAGCGGCGCATCCTGGAAAGCCGCTACCAGAACCTGATCGACAAGATGTACCAGGCCGCCGAAAGACCGCATGTCGCGTGATGTCGTCATCGTGGACGGCGTCCGGACGCCGTACGCGAAGGCGAACACCGAGCTGAAAGACGTCCCGGCCCAGGATCTCGGCCGCATCGTCACGGTCGAGCTGCTCGCGCGGACGGGCTTCGACGCGGCCGAGCTTGACGAGGTCATCTTCGGCAACATCGCGCAGCCGCCCGACGCGGTCAACGTCGCGCGGGTCGCGGCCCTGCTGGCGCGGGTTCCGCCGAGAGTCCCCGCCTTCACGGTCAACCGACTCTGCGGATCCGGGCTGGAGTCGATCGTCGAAGCCTCCTACCGGATCGCGGCGGGAGACGCCGACGCCATCGTGGCGGGAGGCGTCGAGTCCATGTCGAGCATCCCGCTGCTCTATTCGAGAGAGAGCCAGGAGGTCTTTACGGAAGTCTTCACGGCCCGGGACATGAGCGCGAAGATCGCGGCTGCCGCGAAGTTCCGCCCGAAGCATTTCAAGCCGGAGATCGGCCTTCAGATGGGACTGACCGATGCCGTGTGCGGAATGAACATGGGGCAGACGGCGGAGCTGCTCGCCAGGGAGCACGGGATCAGCCGCGAGGAGCAGGACGCCTTCGCCCTGCGCTCGCACCAGCGGGTGGTCCTGGCGCGCGAGAAGCTCGCCGAGGAGATCGTGCCGGTCCCGATCCCGCCGAAGTACGAGGCCATGTGCCTGCGGGACAACGGCGTGCGGGAGAACCAGACCCTCGAGGCCCTGGCGAAACTGCGCCCGTTCTTCGATCGGAAGTTCGGGACGGTGACGGCTGGTAACTCCTCGCAGATCACAGACGGCGGCGCGGCCACCCTCGTGATGAGCGCGTCGGCGGCGAAGGCCCGAGGCTGCAAGCCGCTCGGGAAGATCCGCGGCTTCGCCTTCTGCGCGCTCGAGCCCGAGCGCATGGGCCTCGGGCCGGCGGTGGCGACGCCGCTCGCCATCAAACACGCCGGCATCGAGTGGAAGGACATCGGTTTGGTCGAGATCAACGAGGCCTTCGCCGCGCAGGTCCTGGCCTGCGCCCGCGTCTTCCCCTCCGCCGCGTGGCACGCGAAGTACGCCACGGGCGGCCCGATCGGCGAGATCGACTGGGACCGTACCAACGTCAACGGCGGGGCGATCGCGCTCGGCCACCCCGTCGGCTCCTCCGGCAACCGACTCGTGACGACGCTCCTGAAAGAGATGCGCCGTCGCGACACGCAGTTCGGCCTCGCCACCATGTGCATCGGCGGAGGTCAGGGCGGCGCGATCGTGGTGGAGCAGATGTGATGAAGTTCTCAGTTTTCAGTTCTCAGTTCACCGGGGCCCAAACTGACAACTGACAACTGAACACTGACAACCAAGAACCATGAATGCTTTCGACATCGCCATAGACGACACCGGACTCGGCGTCCTCACCTTCGACCGGCCGGGGGAGAAGGTCAACACGTTCTCGCGGGAGGTCTTCGAGGAATTCGCGGAGGTCCTCCTGCGGCTGGCGCGCGAGCCGCGGCTGCGGGGGTTGCTCATCCGGAGCGGGAAGCCGGACACGTTCATCGCCGGGGCGGACGTTAAGGAGTTCGTCGCCATCCCCGGCGGCCAGATCCGCGAAGGCTCCGCCCGGGGGCAGGCCCTGTTCGAGCTGATCGCGAGGCTTCCGGTTCCGACGGTCGCCGCGATCAACGGGGTCTGCCTCGGCGGAGGCACGGAGCTGGCGCTCGCCTGCGACTACAGGCTCATGTCGGACTCTCCGAAGGCAAAGGTCGGGTTTCCGGAAGTGCGGCTCGGGATCTTCCCGGCCTGGGGAGGATGCGCGCGCCTGCCGCGCGTCGTCGGGCTCACCGCGGCCATGGATCTCATCCTGACGGGCAAGCAACTCGACGCGAAGAGGGCGACGAAAATCGGTCTCGTGGACGAGACCGTGCCCGCCGCGATCTTTGAGGACTGGTCCCGGAAGTTCGCCCGCGAGAAGCTCGGCACGCGCAAACGCCGTCCCGGTCCCCGCGGTAAGCGCAACCTCCGCGACTGGGCGCTGGAGAAGAATCCGATCGGCCGGCGGCTGCTCTTCCGGGCGGCGCGGGAAAAGCTGCTGAAGGAAACGGGCTGGCGTTATCCGGCTCCGCTCGAAGCCCTGTTGGTCCTGGAAGAATCCTACGGGTTGCCGATCGAGTTGGCCCTGGAAATCGAGAACGAGCACATCGCCAACGTGTTCGGCGGCGAGGTGCAGAGGAACCTTCTCTCGGTCTTCTTCTGGACCGAAGAGGTCAAGAAGGAGACGGGCGTCGCCGACGCGGCCGTGCGCCCGCGCAAGGTCTCGCGGGTCGGCGTGCTCGGCGCCGGAGTCATGGGCGGAGGGATCGCGCAGCTCGCGGCGGACAAGGGGATCCCCGCGCGCATGAAGGACATCGACCCGAAGGCGCTGGCGCACGGATACGCGGCGGCGGCCTCGGTCTGGAAACAGGCGATCGAGCGCCGCCGCTTGAAGCCCCGGGAGCTGCCGGCGAAGATGGCGCTGCTGTCGGGGACCCTGGATTACTCGGGATTTGCCCGCTGTGAGGTCACGATCGAGGCGGTCGTCGAGAAGCTCGGCGTCAAGCGCGCGGTCCTGAAGGAGTGGGAAGCGGCGGTTCCCCGGGAGGCCATCTTCGCGTCCAACACCTCGACGCTCCCGATTGAAGAGATCGCGGCCGGGGCGCTCGGCCCGGACCGCGTCGTCGGCATGCACTTCTTCAACCCGGTCCATCGCATGCCTCTCGTCGAGGTGATCCGCGGCCGGCTTTCCTCCGACGAAAGCGTGGCGAGCGTCTTCGCTCTGGCGAAGACGCTAGGGAAGACGCCGGTGGTCGTGAAGGACTCGCCGGGCTTTCTTGTGAACAGGATCCTTGCCCCGTACCTGTCCGAGGCGGTGCGTCTGGTCAAGGAAGGGTGCCGCGTCGAAGACGTGGACCGCGTCATGACGAACTTTGGCATGCCGGTTGGGCCGCTGGCCCTCCTGGACGACGTCGGCCTGGACGTGGCGGTCAAGGCGGGGGAGGTCCTGCAGGCGGCCTTCCCGGACCGGCTCAAGGCAACCGGAGACGAGGCGCTCGCGGCGGCGGGACGGCTCGGAAGAAAGACCGGCGGCGGCTTCTACGACTACCGCGGCGGTAAACGCGCCGCTCCTTCGCCCCGGGCCTACGAGATCCTCGGGGTTGAGCCCGGGAAGATCCTGCCGGTCTCCGAAGACGAGATCGAAGCGCGACTCGTGTTCTCGATGGTCAACGAGGCGGCGCTGTGCCTGGCCGAAGATGTCGTCTCGGCCCCCTCCAAGCTCGACCTTGCGATGCTCTTCGGCACCGGCTTCCCGCCGTTTCGCGGCGGGCTCCTGCGCTACGCCGACTCGCTCGGACTCGCACGCGTTCTCGCCGCCCTCGAAGACCTGGCTTCGAGGCGCGGCACCCGCTTCCTTCCCGCGCCGTTGCTGCGCGATATGGCCCGTTCGGGCGCCAGGTTCCATCCCGACAGGCCGCCCGTGGAATTTTGAGGAGGAATCCGTGAGCACGCCCAAACCCCTGTCCGCAGCGTCGCTCGCATCGCCGCTGCGCTCCCTCCTGGCCGGGCAGGTGCCCGAGGACACCGTCTTCCCGTTTCCCGAGATCCCGCAGGAGGAGCGCGAGACGATTTCGGCGTTCCTCGAGTCCTTCCGCGGGTTCGCCCGCGGCCACATCGATTCGGCGCGGATCGAGAGGGAGCACCAGATCTCCAAAGACGTGATGGAAGGGCTCGCGCAGCTCGGGGTCTTCGGCATGATGATCCCGGAGGCCTACGGCGGATACGGCTTCTCCTCCTCGGCCTACTGCCGGGTGATGGAAGAGAGCGGCACGCTCGACGCCTCGCTCGGGATCCTGATCGGCGGCCACCAGTCCATCGGCCTGAAGGCCCTGATCCTCTACGGCAGCGAGGAGCAGAAACGGAAGTGGCTGCCGAAGCTCGCGTCCGGCGAGATGATCGCCGCCTTCGCGCTGACCGAGCCCGAGGCCGGCTCGGACGCCGCCTCGATCAAAACGACCGCGGACTACGACGAAGCCACGGACACTTTCCTTCTCAACGGCAACAAGCACTGGATCTCCAACGGCGGCTTCGCGGAATTCTTCACCGTCTTTGCCAAGGACGTGAAGCTCGCCGCGAAGGACGAGCACCGCCGGATCACCGCGTTCGCGGTCACGAAGGACCTCGGGGGGGTCGTGCCCGGAAAGGAGGAGCACAAGCTGGGACTCAAGGGGTCTTCGACGGTCCCGATCGAGCTCCAGAACGTGCGCGTCCCCGCGTTCAATGTGCTCGGCCAGCGCGGCCAGGGCTTCAAGATCGCGGTCGAGGTCCTGAACAACGGCCGCACCTCGCTCGCCGCCGGCTGCGTGGGAGGCTCCAAGGCCATGATCCGGCTCGCGGCCGAGCACGCCACGCAGCGCCGGCAGTTCGGGACGAGGATCGCCGACTTCGAGATGATCCGCGGCAAGTTCGCCCGGATGGTCACCAACACCTACGCGCTCGAATCGATGGTCTACCTGACTTCCGGGCTGATCGATCGCGGCCTGCCCGACTACGCGCTCGAAGGGGCGTGCTGCAAGGTCTTCGGGACCGAGGCCGTCTGGCAGACGATCAACGACGCCCTGCAGATCGCCGGCGGCAACGGCTTCATGGAGGAGTACCCGTACGAGCGAGCGCTGCGGGACTCGCGCATCAACATGATCTTCGAGGGGACCAACGAGATCCTCCGAGTCCTGATCGCCCTCTCGGGAATGCGGGACGTGGGTGAAGACCTGAAGGAAGTGGGCAAGGCGCTCAAGGCGCCGCTCTCCTCGCTCGGCATCCTCTCGGATTACGCCGCGCGGAAGATCCGCGGCTACGTCACGCCGGGGAAGCTCACCCGGCCGGCGCCGGAGCTCGCCGCGGAAGCCGAGATCGTCTCCCGGTACGCGGGGGCGGCTTCGAACATCCTGGAGCGAGTCCTCCGGAAACACGGAAAGGCCGTGATCGAGCGGGAGTACCAGCAGGAGCGCCTGGCCAACATCGTCATCGACCTCTACGCCTCGCTCGCCGTCCTTTCCCGGGCCACCGCGGCCGTCGCGAGCCGGGGGAGCGAGAAAGCGGCCGACGAAGTCGGCCTCGCCCGGGCGTTCATCCAGGCCGCGAAATACCGGATCGTCGGACAACTCAAGGACATGGACAGAAACGTCGGCGACCCCGAACAGGGACGCGACGCCCTTCACACCCGCATCTCCGAGACCGCCTACTCCCGCCTCGCGTACGCCTTCGACTACTGGAGCTAGTGTCCTGAATCGCAGGTCCGCAAACAAATACACTCTGTCATCCCGAGCCCCTCGCCCCCCCTGTCATCCCGAGCGCAGCGAGGGATCTGCTCTCGCCGCTTCGAGTCGCCCGTCTGCTCGGGACAGGCTCCGCGAGGGATCTGCTCTCGCCGCTTCGAGTCGCCCGTCTGCTC
>Ga0209009_1000359_pt1 | contig 17201 bp, 16 predicted proteins | sample BlaSpr_A8_OM3_M2_FD_187979 | JGI IMG/M metagenome (GOLD analysis project Ga0209009, IMG submission 187979) | Forest soil microbial communities from Thunder Bay, Ontario, Canada - Black Spruce, Ontario site 2_A8_OM3_M2 (SPAdes) (version 2) | ecosystem: Environmental > Terrestrial > Soil > Boreal... | reverse complement strand
CTCATAGCGTTGCTTTCAGTCCTCCCCCTCTCCTTGCGGGGAGGGGGTTGGGGGGAGGGGCCGCCGCCCTCAGTTAAACTTCCTGGTGGTGAACCCGCCAGTCGGGATCTCCTCATTGAAGCAGCGCTGATAGTACTCGCCCACCGTCGCCCGCTCCGCCTTGTCCGCGCGCGGCTTTACGCACGGCACGACAGTCGGGACAGCGGTTTGGTTTATTCTGAAAGCCTTTGCTGGCAAAAAATTCTTGTTCGCCGGAAGAGAAGACGAACTCCGCGCCACAGTCGGTGCAGGTTAGCCGTTCGTCAGTATACAAAGCGAGCTACCTCGTTTTTGGAATAGGATCGGTTTCGACTCGCTATGTTCGTGACCAACGGATTGGTAAGGCGCCCTAGCCAGCGAAGCCCTGGTATGCGTGGATACTAGCATAGGGCAAGAAGTGGTGCAAGAGACGCAAACCGGCCGGCGGATCATGTCGGGAATGCGGCCGACGGGCCGATTGCACTTCGGTCACTTAGTCGGCGTGCTGATGCAGTGGGTTGAGTTCTGCCGGACGGACGAGGCATTTTTCGAAGTCGCCGACTTGCACGCGTTGACCACGTCGTTCGAGCGGACCGATGCGATTCGGCGCAACACCACAGAACTGGTGCTCGATTGGTTGGCCGCCGGGGTCGATCCGCAGAAGTGCGCAATGTACGTCCAGTCGCACGTCCCCGAAATCAGCGAGTTGCATCTGCTGCTTTCGATGATCGTGCCGGTCGCGTGGCTGCAGCGCGTCCCGACCTACAAAGACCAGATCGCGGAGTTGGGCAGCGAAATTGCGACCTACGGTTTCCTGGGTTATCCGCTGATGCAGCTGTGCGACATCGCCGTGGTCCGCGCAAACACCGTACCGGTCGGGAAAGATCAACTCTCGCACCTCGAGTTCGGGCGCGAGGTCGTGCGTCGCTTCAATCATCTCTACGCGCCGACGCTCGTCGAGCCGCAAGGGACGCTCAGCGAGTTTCCCGACGTCCCGGGAACCGACGGACGGAAGATGTCGAAGTCGTACGACAATCAGATCGAAATCGCCGACGATGAGCCTCTGACCACCAAGAAGGTTCGATCGATGGTCACCGATCCGCTCAAGATCCGGCGGCACGATCCCGGCCGTCCCGAAATCTGTCCGGTCTTCGCCTTGCACAAGGTCGTCAACGAGTCGCGCGTCGCGTGGATCGAGGAGAATTGCCGCTCGGGCGCCCTGGGCTGCGTCGACTGCAAATCCGACCTAGCCGAGAAGATGAACGAATTCATGCGGCCGGTGCGCGAGCGTCGTGCCTCGCTCGACGAGAATGCCGTCGGCCTCATTCTCGAGGCTGGCGCCACAAAAGCGCGCATCGTCGCGAAAGAGACGCTCGCCGACGTCAAATCGGCGATGAAATTGCCGTAACGCTTCGGCCCGTCGTGGTTGGCGAGCGCTTGGTCGAGCCCAGACTCCATATCGGGGAACAATGTGGCTACCATGAATACGAACGTTTGTAAGCTCACCATCGGGGCGCTCGCGCTGAGCGCGCTCCTCGTCCTCGGCGCTCCGCAGAATGCGCGCGCCGAGTATTTGAACAATACAACCTGCGCGAACGCACCGCCGGTGCAACCGGTCTTGCTTTCGCCGGACGACGGCGCGACCGGCGTGCCGCTGACCGGGAATTGGGTCGAAATCGCGGTTCCGACGGCGGGCGGGCCGGCACTCGACGAACAGCGTGTCGTCCTCTCCGACGGCACTCCGTACGCGATCGACGGCGGCACGTTGGAGCTCGATACCAGCGGTTATCTCGCGCCGCCGAACGTCAACCTCGCTTCGATGGCGATCGCGAAAACTTGGCTGCCGCCACTGCGGCCCGATACGCACTATACGGTGCGCTTGCAGCTGCCGAATCAAGGCAACTGCGTATATGCGACGCTCGGCTCGTTCACGAGCGCGCCGCCGCAATAACAGCCTAGCGCACGTCGCGAATATAGGTGTAGAATTCGTCGTCGCGGCGCCAGCCGGCGGTCGCGTACACTCGCTGCGCCACTCGGTTACCGATCGATGTCGAGAGTGTGAGTTCTCCGGCGCCCATTTCGCGCGCGAAGTCCTCGGTCGCTTTCAAAAGCGCACGAGCCACTCCGCGGCGCCGCGCCGTCGGGGCGACGAAGAGATCGTTCAGGAGCCAGGTCCGCATCATGCGCGTCGAACTGAAAAGCGGATAGAGCTGCGCGAAGCCGACTATTTCACCGCCGGCCTCTCGCGCTAGCAAAATCACCGATTCGTTTCGTTCCAGCCGCTCGCGTAAAAAAGCCGCCGCAGTGTCGGCGTCGGGAGCGCATCGGTAGAAGGACCGATAGGCCTCGAACAGCGGGACGAGCCGATCCACATCGGCCTTCTCTGCACGCTCGATCGAAACTGCCGAAGCCGGCCGATCGCCGGCCGGCTTAGCCAGCGAAGTTCGCTAACGCGGCGCGCATGCGATCGAGCGCGACGCGAATATGTTCGAGCGAATTGGCGTACGACATCCGCAAGTAGCCGCTTCCGGCTGCACCGAAATACGTCCCCGCCAGCGTCGCGACGCCCGCTTCTTCGAGGAGGTACGAACCTAAGCGGCGATCGTCCGGGGTGATGCCGCCGACGTTCGGAAAAACGTAGAACGCACCCTCGGGCGTCGCGCAACGGATCCCACGGATCGCGTTGAGGCCCGCCACGATCGTGTCGCGCCGCCGCCGGAATTCCTCGACCATCGCCTTGACCGGCTGATCGGGTCCTTCGAGCGCTCTGATTCCGGCCTGCTGAACGAAGGAGGCAGTGCACGAATACGTGTTTTGCCCCATCAGTGCGACGGCTCGTGCGATGTGTGCGGGCATGATGCCGTAGCCCAAGCGCCAGCCCGTCATCGCATAGGCCTTCGAAAAACCATCGAGCACGATCGTGCGCTCGCGCATCCCCGGCAGTGAGGCGATCGAAATGAATTCGGAGCCGTAGACGTTGCGGCTGTAAATCTCGTCGGAGACGATCGTTACATCGTGGCGTTGGGCGAGGTCGGCGATCGTCTCCAGATCGGAGCGGGTCAAGACGCCGCCCGTCGGATTGTGCGGCGAATTCAAGATGAGTACGCGCGTTCGCTCCGTCAGTTTGGCGGCGAGCTCGTCGAGATCGAGCCGGAAGCCGGTGCGTTCGAGCAGCGGTACCGGTACGGCTTTAGCCTGCAAGTACGAGGTGCATGAGGAGTATGCCGGATAGGCGGGATCGGCGAAGACGACTTCGTCGCCGGGATCGACGAGGGCGCACAGCACGTTCCAGATGAGCGGCTTTAGTCCGGGGCTGACCACGACGTCGTCGGCACCGAACGGCGGTGAGATCCCACGGAACTGGGAAGCGTACGCGGCGATCGCTTCGCGCAGCGGCGCGATTCCCGCTGACGGCGTGTAATGAGTGTAGTTGTCTTCGATCGCGGCCATCCCAGCCGCTTTGACGTGCTCCGGCGTCTCGAAGTCGGGCTCGCCGATCTCGAGGTGAACGATCTCGCGCCCCTGCGCTTCGAGCGCGCGGGCGCGCGCGAGCACTTCAAAAGCTCCTTCGCTCGAAAGCCGGGACATCGCCGCCGAAGGACGGATCGCACTGATGAGCATGACGACTATCCTTCGGCCCCCGGTGCGTGAAGGCTTCTCAGCGCCACACTAAGACTATTTCTTGCCGAAGTACTCGACCAAGATACGTCGCGCGATCGGAGCAGCGACCTCGGCGCCGTAGCCGCCGCTGCGTTCCATGTACACTGCGAGTGCGATCGTCGGATGAGCGGCCGGCGCGTAGGCGACGAACCACGTCGTGTTCGGGCCATTTCCACCGTCGGTCTCCACCGTTCCGGTCTTGCCGCCGAAGGGCAGGCCCGGGATCGCCAGGCCGTACGCCGTCCCGCCGGGATCGGTCACTTTCGCCATCCCCGCGCGCACTTCGCGCAGCGCCTCCTGCGTTACGGGGACGCGTCGAATCACCGGCGCCGCGACGCGCTCGACGATACGTCCGCTTGCGTCGCGCAGCGCCGCGACGAGGTGCGGCCTATAGAGCGTCCCCCCGTTAACGACCGTCGCCGCGATATCCGCCATCTGCAACGGCGTGGCTTGCATCGCGCCTTGTCCGATCGCCAGCTGACAGACGTCGCTCGGCTCGAGCGGAAGACCGTAGGTCTTCATCGACCAGGCGTTGGTCGGCCAGTTTCCCGGATATTCTCCGGGGATGTCGATCCCGAGTTGCGAGCCGATGCCGTATTTCGTCGCGTAGTAGCGCAACCGCTGATGGCCGAGGCGATCGCCGAGTTGGTAGAAATAGCCGTCCGACGAAGCGGCGATCGCGCGAACGAAATCGGTAGAACCGAGACCGCCGGCGGCAATGTCGGTGAACGTCTGACCGTGACAATACCAGGACCCGGAATCGTAAAGGACCTGATCTTTTCCGATGACGCCGCTCGAGAGCGCCGCGCTTCCGGTCACCATCTTGAAGGTCGAACCGGTCGCCGTCGCGGCGCCGATTGCGCGGTCGTAAAGCGGTCGCAGCGGGTCGCGCAGATAACGCCGGAAGTTTTTCTCCGAGATGCCGTTCGTGAAATCGTTGGGATTGAAATTTGGATACGAAACGAGCGCGAGCACCCCGCCGTCGCGCGGATCCAGTGCGATCATCGCGCCGGCCATGCGCCGTCCGTGGGAAGTGCCCCAGGCTTTGATTCCATCGGCAACGGCCCGCTCGGCGATGGTTTGCAGCCGCCAGTCGAGCGTGAGAACCAAACTGCGCCCGGGGATCGGATCGACCGGTCCAAGCCGATGAACGAGGCGGCCCTGAGCGTCGACCTCGATTTGCTCTCCGCCCGGCGTCCCCCGCAAAGCGTCGTCGTAGTGTTCTTCGAGGCCCTCTTTACCGATGACGTCGTTGGGCGTGTACCCGCGATTCTTCCGTTCGCGGTATTCCTCTTCGGTGATCGCTCCGACGTACCCAAAGACGTGCGCACCCATCTTGCCGTACGGATAATCGCGCACGGGCTGCGCCTCGAGATCGACACCAGGGAGCCCGGCCTGCGCTTCGGCCAGGCGCGCCATTTGCGCCGTCGTCAAATTGCTGGCAAGGATGACCGGGCCGTAAGGCTCGTAGGCAGCGACCTCGTCGAAGTTCTTGTAATTGGCGCCGCGATGGTGCAGCAGCCGCTGCCGGAGCCGGCTCTCGGGTATGCCGAGCGTGCTCGCAAGCACGCGAATCGTCGCGTCGGCGTCGCGCACCTCCGAGGGCACCAGCGCGCACACGAACGAAGGCCGGCTCCGCGCGACCAAGACGCCGTTGCGGTCGTAAATGCGTCCACGCGGTGCCGCGACGGGGATCTGGCGAATCTGATTTGCGCGCGCCGCCAGCGCGAATTTCGGTCCGTCGACGAGTTGAATCTGGGTCAGCCGAAAAGCGACCACGCCGAGCGCAAGCGTCACACAACAGGCGAAAAGATAGAGTTTCCAGGGGGCTTGCGGCGGGAAGCCGGTGCGGTGCGGTTCAGCGGAAGCCGACACGTGAGACCTCCGCTTGTCTGATCAGCATCATCACGAAGTAGGCGAGGAGCGCGTTGAGCAACGCCTGCCACAAGATCACGTGGAAGTGTGTCGCCGGCAATGGAGTGACACGTTCTTCGGCCCGCAATACGAGCGCGTAGATGCCGTAACGTGCCAACGTCGCCAGCGCAACGTAGGGCACGAGCCATAAGCGCGACTCGGTGAGATGGGTCCCGGCGGTTCGTCCGGCGAGCGCCCCGACCATCGCGCTCGAAATCGTCCAAGCGGCGCCCGTCCAGCCCGTCATCGCGTCTTCGCACGCGCCGGCGAGCGCGCCGAACATGAGTCCCGCCGCTGCATTGGTTCGTAGACCATACCAGAGAACCAGCAGCAGGACGAGGCTCGGCGCCGCTCCGCGCAGCGTCAGATATGGTTCGACCGTCGTCTGCAAGAGTAGCGCCACAACCAGCGCGAGCGCGACTTTCCACCACGCCGGTGCGTCGAAGGCGAGCGCGCGGCGCGCGCCGCTGCGAAAGAGCACTCGTGGTAAACGCACTACGCTGCTAACGCCGCAAGACCAGGACGCGGCTCAAGCGGCCGAACTTCACCGCGGGTTCGATCAGCGCGGTCTGGTAGAGCGCGCCTTCGGAATGGAATATCTGGACGATTCGGCCGATCGGGAGACCGGCGTGAAAGGAACGGCCTTCGCCGGTGACGACCAAATCGCCGCGTCGCAGTTTCGCATCTTGCGAGACGTAGCGAAGTTGGACGCGCGTATCGGTTCCGGTCGCAATGCCCCACCAGCGACCGCGTTGTACGATCGCGGGAACCTTGCTCGTTGCGTCGGTCAACAGCAATACCTTGCTGGTGAACGGCTCGACGCCGAGGACGCGCCCCACCACGCCCTCTTCGTCGATCACGCCGGCGTCGACGCGTACGCCGCCCAGCGAACCTTTATTGATGGTGACGACGCGTGACTGATTTTCCGGATCGAATCCGATTGTTGCCGCCGCAATTCCGTCGGGCTCGCTGGCCGCGGCGCGTGCAATCGCCGCCGCTTCGGGTTGGGTCGACAGCGCTTCGCGCAGGCGGCGGTTTTCGGCTTCGAGCGCACGATTGCGTGCGGCCAACGCCGAGTTCTGGCCGACCAGGTGCGGCGTGTTCAGAAAGGCGCCGAGCCCATCGCTCGCCGCTCCGGCGCCGGTCGAGATTCCGGTCTGAAAGAAGCCGAGGAATGCGGCGACCCCCGAACTGAGGAAGCTCGCTCTACCTGTTCGAGCTGCGTCGATTTGGATGAGAGCGACGAGCGCCGCGACGATGATCGCGCCGATTACGGCGAATAGCTTTCTCTCATCCCGATACGTAAAGATTGATACCACCTGGTGAGCTTGTCCGCATGCGGACGTAACCGTTCGTGTAGCGTCGGCGAGCCGAGAATCTCGCCGGCGCCGCGCGCGACGCAAAGCAGCGGTTCGGGCGCAATCGTCGTCGGAACGCCTGTACGGCTGCCGATTTCGTGGGCGATTCCCGCGATGCACGCCCCGCCGCCGGTCAACGTGATCCCGGTTTCGATCAGGTCTGCCGCAACGTCCGGGGCGGTGCGCTCGATGACCGAGACGATTCCGCGCACGATGCGGTCGATTCCGTCGCGCATCCCTTCGCCGACGAGCGTCTCGGGCACTTCACGCGCTTGCGGCGCTCCCACGTTCAGATCGAGTCCGTTGATCGTCGCCGGCGGCCGACCGGGGGGCCGACCGGCGTAGCCAAGCTCGATTTTGAGTCGTTCGGCCGTCAACGCCCCGATTGAAAAACGCATCGCGCGCAGTTTTTGACGGATACCCTCGTCGAGGTCCATGCCGCCCGTCTGCAGCGAGAGCATGCGGATGATTCCGGCTTGCGCGATGATCGCAATTTCGGTCGTACCGCCGCCAATGTCGACGACCATTTGCGCCCGGTTGGCCGCGATGTCCATTCCGGCCCCTACCGCCGCGGCGATCGCCTGAGAAACGTAGGTGCGCGAGCGGGCGCCGGCCGCGCGCACGGCGGTCTCAACGGCCTTGCACTCGATATCGGTCGCACAACCGGGGATCGACGCAATCAAACGCGGCGCCACGCGCGGCCGCGCGGCCAGCGCGCGTTCGACGATGCGGCCAACGAGTGCGTGTGCCCCGCGAAAGTCGGAGATCGTCCCCCGTCGCAGCGGCCGAACGACCTTGATGCGAGCGCCCGCGCGGCCTTCCATTTCTTTTGCCGAGTTGCCGATCGCGACGATGGCGTCGGTGGCGGCGTCGTACGCGACGACCGACGGCTCGCTGACGATGACGCCCGCGCCGCGCTCGTAGGCGACGGTGTTCGCCGTCCCGAGGTCGAGTCCGATGTCGGGGAGGGCCAGCGTCGCGCGCATCGAGCCGATGAAAGGTCTCATCGCGCCGCCTGCCCTTTGGGGAGGTCGTAATCGAGCGTCCTCAAGCCGCGCACCACTCGGCCCAACGGCAGGCCCATCACGCCGTAGAAGTCGCCGTCGATGCGCTCGACCAAGGCGGCGCCGGCGCCTTGAATTCCGTAGGCTCCCGCTTTGTCGAGCGGATCGCCGCTCGCGACGTAGGCCTCGATCTCGGCACGGCTGAGCGGATGGAACCAAACCCGCGACGTCACGGAATCGGCGATGCGCCTCCCGCTCGGGCCGTCGACCAGCGAAAACGCCGTATGGACGAGGTGGTCGCGGCCGGCGAGAGCGGCCAACATCTGGCCGGCTTCGGCGCAGTCGCGGGGCTTCCCGAGCGAGACGCCGGCCAGCTCGACGACGGTATCGGCGCCCAGGGTCACGTGCCGTGGCTCGCGCGCAGCCACCACGTCGGCTTTAGTGCCGGCGTGGAGCTTCGCCAAATCGAGGGACGCATAACCGGGACGATCTCCTTCGTCAATTTCACTCGGAACGACGATCACGTGCAAGCCGAGGGATGCCAGCAATTCGCGCCGCCGGGGCGATATGCTTGCGAGCACGATTTCGTGAAGTTCACGCATCTGTAAGTATAAAGACTCGGCGAACGCTTTGTATAGGGAAAGAAGGTTCAGTTATAGACAATCTTCCCGACCCTGACGTAGCCGCCGGGATGGCGTCCGCGGGGATCGAGATGCGTATAGTGGATCAACCCGCCGCGCTGGTCGTAGACGTACTCGCCGCGAACCTCGACCTCGTCACCGGTTTTGAGCGGGATCGGTCCGGTGATGTCGACGTTGTCTTCAACCCGTACGGTCAGCCCGTGCCCCTCGGCGCCCCGCAGGTGGACCAGGAATCCTTCGTGGTTGCCGCTCGGCCCGGAACGCGTCCCGAGGATCCGGGCGACGCTGCCGCTGGCCGTAACCTCGACCCGGGAGCGGTGCTGCGCCCAGGCTTGATAGACCGCTCCGTTGGCGGCATCGCCGCTCGCCTGGCCACATGCTGCCAGGATCGCGATGACCGCCGGCGCCGCGAGCGCCGCACTAATCGGGCGGGGCATCGTTTCGCACCAGATCTTCGAGCGATTCGCGGCGCACGACCGCGCTATCGCGTCCGCCGCCGGCAAAAATCACCGGCGGGCGCGGGAAGCGGTTGTAGTTACTCGCCATGCTGAAGGTATAGGCCCCCGTGCTTCGGAGCGCGAGCAAGTCGCCGGGGCGTAGATCGAGGGGTAAGGGCGCGACGACCAACTCGTCATTTTCGCACGAGCGTCCGCAAACGGTCGTCTCTTCCAGCTCGCGTGCAAACGCGCGTCCGAGTGCGACCGGATGGTGATAGGCGCCGTAGATGGCCGGTCGTGGGTTATCGGCGAGGCTACCGTCGACGATCGCGAAGCGGCGCGTCCCTTGACGCTTGAGCGTCAGCACGCGATAGAGGCTGGTCCCGGCCTCGGCGATGATCGCGCGGCCGGGTTCGATGCCCAGCCGTGGCGGCACGACGCCGAGACGCTTCGCTTCCTTTTGAAGGTGCGCGCAAAGCGCGCCCAAGGTTGTCTCAAGATTGAGACGTTCCCCGTCGGGATGCGAATCGACCCCGAAACCGCCGCCGACGATCAGCTCCGTTAGCGCCGCGCCGCGCGCTGATGCGCGTGCGAAGACTTCGAGTAAGACCGTCAAACTCGCCTCGTACGGCGCGGCATCGAAAATGTTCGAACCGAGATGACTGTGAATTCCCACCAAGCGCAACGAGGGCGCGGCCAGGGCTTGCGCGATCGCGCCGTCCGCATCGGCGAGCGCGAAGCCAAATTTCGAATCTTCACCACCGGTCCGCACGTACGCGTGCGTGTGCGCTTCTATCCCCGGATTGAGGCGCAGCAAGATCTTGATCGGGCGATCGCGCGTTGCGATTTCGGCGAGTCGAGTCAACTCCTCGCGATTGTCGACGACGATGCGCCCCACGCGTCCCGCGGCGGCGGCCGCTAGTTCCTCGTCAGTTTTTCCGCAGCCGTGCATGACGATGCGTTCCGCCGGGAAACCGGCGCGCTCGGCGGTGTGGAGTTCCCCGAGCGAGCAGACGTCGAGCCGGAGCGTCGTCGCTCGCAGACGCGCGGCAAGCGCGACGACCAATAAAGCTTTTCCGGCGTAGGCGACGTCGATGCCGAGGTCTGCGCCGAGCCGCGCGAAGCGGGCGACCGCGCCGTCAAGGACGTCGGTGTCGATCGCCAAGAGCGGCGTGCCGTAGCGAGTCGCCAGCGCCGTAACGTCGACGCCGCCGATCTCATGCACTTCTAGGCTCCGGGGCGCGCTATGCATACAACCTGTGCTCCGCGATGTATCGGTTGACGGTTTCGGGGACGAGATAGCGGATGCTTCCGCCGCGCGCGAGTTGCGCGCGTACGAGCGTCGCGGAACCGTTGAGCGCGGGAAGATCGAGCAGTACCATCTTCGAGCGCTGCTCGGGCGTCAACGCGGCGAGCAGCAAGTCGAGCCGCTCCGGCGCGCGCTCGGCGCGCGGCGCGATCGCGAAGCGATCGAGGTTGTCGAGAACGACGTCGAAGCGTTGCCAAGGCGCCTCGAGCAGCGAGTCGCCGCCGACGACGAAGGTCAACTCGTCGTCGGGATATTTGGCGCGCAGAAGCGGCATGAGGTCCGCCGTGTAGCCGGTGGCCGCTTCATCGAGATCGCTTTCGCCGACCGCGAAGTGAACGTTCGATGCGATGGCGCCGCGCAACATCGCGAGCCGGTGTTCGGGCGAGGCCAGCGGCCGATTGCGATAGTGCGACGTGCGCGTCGGGAGGAAGAGCATGCGTTCCAAGCCGAGCTCGACGCGAGCCGCCTCGGCGACGAAGAGATGCGCGTTGTGAACCGGATCGAACGTCCCGCCGAACAAACCGATATTCACGAGTAGTCGAACTCGTGGCCGGCGATGCGTACGGTGTCCCCGTCTTTGGCGCCCATTTCGCGCAGACGCTTGTCGACGCCCATCTTGCCGAGGATCGCCTCGAATCGCACCAGACCCTCGTCCGAATCGAAGTCGGTCATCGCGGCCAGCCGCTCGACGCGCTCGCCGCTGACGACGAACGCGCCGTCTTCGGCGACCGCAATCTCGAACGGGTCGCGCGGAGTCAGCACGAAGCGCGGAACGTCGGGCTTGGGGGCGAGTAGCGGCGTCGCTTCGATCGTCCGGTAGGCAGCGAAGAGCAAATCGCGCACGCCTTCCCCCGTAGCCGCAGAGATTCCGCGCAGCTCCGGAATCGTCTGCCGCAATTGTTCGAAACGTTCGCGAGCCTCAGGAAGATCGAGTTTCGAAATAACGGGGAGAACAGGTCGCTCGGCGAGCGCGGGATTCCAACTGCGCAGCTCGTTTTCGATCACGGCTTTGTCGCGCAGGATCTCCTCGCTGGGCCGGGCTCCGTCCATGAGGTGGAGCAGGACGCGCGTCCGTTCGACATGACGTAAGAATCGGTCGCCGAGACCCGAGCCGGCGTGCGCGCCTTCGATCAGCCCCGGGACGTCGACCATCACGAACGACTCCTCCGGGGCCAGGCGAACGACGCCGAGCTGCGGTTCGAGCGTCGTGAACGGGTAATCGGCGATCTTGGGGCGCGCCGCGGAGACGGTGGCGAGCAGCGTCGATTTCCCGGCGTTGGGCAAACCGATGATCCCGCAGTCGGCGAGCAGCTTCAGCTCCAGGCGAATCGTGGCGCTTTCGGCCGGCTCGCCTTTCTCGGCGAAACGCGGCGCTTGGCGCGTGCTGGTCGCAAAGTGCTGGTTGCCCAGACCGCCGCGTCCGCCCCGCGCGACCCGCACGCGCTGATGGGGCTCGCTTAGATCGGTGACAAGGGCCTCGCGTCCGTCGGAATCGATCCGATAAACCAGCGTCCCGAGGGGGACCCCGACGACGAGATCTTCGGCGCTCTTGCCGGACTTGTTCGAATTGCCGCCGGCTTTGCCGGCCTCTGCGGCAAAGTGTTTTTTGAAGCGAAAGTCGATCAGCGTTCCGAGTTCGGCGTCCGCCTCGAGGACGATGTCGCCTCCCTTGCCGCCGTCTCCGCCCGCCGGTCCCCCCTTCGGGACGTACTTCTCGCGGCGCCACGCAACGATGCCGTCGCCGCCCTTGCCACCCGCAACCGTGATCGTCGCTTCATCTATGAATTGCATGGTGGTTAACGGCCGGGGGCGCCGGGCAATCGGCCTCGCCGCCGCCAAGGCTCGCCTTCCTTGGCGAGCCTGTGGCTGATTCTCGCCGCTTTCGCGCCTCCGGCGCTGCGCGGCGATTCAGACTGTCTCGGCCGAATGCCCGGCGTCCCCGGCCGATTCACAACGAAGGCAGAAGAGGCCGGATGCCCGACGCAGCGCGCGAGCTCGACGCAGCGCGCACGATAGTGAAACAAAAAAGAGCCCGGAGGCTCTTTGGCACGCCGCACGGGGAGGGACCGTTAGCTTCCCGCCACTACGTGGACGTGCTTGCGATTGCGCTTTTCGACGAAACGGACGGTTCCGGCGATGAGCGCGAACAGCGTGTTGTCCCTTCCCATCCCGACGCCGACGCCGGGATAGAATTTCGTCCCGCGTTGCCGCACGAGGATGTTTCCGGCGATCACCGGCTCGCCGCCGAAGCGCTTCACGCCGAGGCGCTGCGCGTTGGAGTCGCGGCCGTTACGGGTCGAGCCTGCGCCCTTTTTCGAGGCGAACAGCTGGAGGTCGAACGTGAACATGACGGGCCTCAGTATACAGGGCCCCGGCCGGCCGCGCAACCGGGCCGGAAGGACCGCCCAGCCGTCGCCCGCCCTGGCCACGGCCTCTTGTCCCCAAACTCCACCGCCGCGCCAGGGAAGGCTTATCGCCTGCGCGGGTGGCATCGTCGGCGGGGAGAATCAGTTTTAGGATTTTGGCTAGCAAGAAACGGGTCGTCATCACCGGCCTCGGTGCCGTCACGCCCCTCGGGAACACCAAAGACGAATTTTGGCGCCGGCTCATCGCCGGTGAGAGCGGCATCGCACGGATCACCGCGTTCGATCCCGTAGCCGCCGGCTTGCGCTGCCACATCGCCGGCGAAGTGAAGGGCTTCGAGCCCGACGTGCTGCTCGGACGCCGCGACGCGCGGCGGATGGATCGCTTCGCGCAGTTCTCCATGGTCGCGGCGATGGAAGCCCTCGCCGATGCGGATTTTCCTGAAGACGACGAGGTGCGCGCGAACACCGGCGCTGTCGTCGCGAGCGGCATCGGCGGAATCGTAACCATCCAAGATACCGTAACCAAAGCGCGCGAGCAAAAAACCGCCGGCCGCATCAGTCCGTTCTTCGTCCCAATGCTGATGAGCAACGCCGCGCCCGCGCAGATCTCGATGAAACAACGGCTGCGGGGACCGATGTTCGCAGTGTCGAGCGCGTGCGCGAGCTCGAACGACGCGCTGGGCATCGCCTACGATGCGATTGCCTACGGCAGCGCGACGGCGATGGTCAGCGGCGGCTCTGAGGCGGCGATCGCCGATATCGCGATGGGTGGCTTCGATTCGATGAAAGCGCTTTCGACGCGCAACGACGAGCCGACCCGAGCCAGCCGCCCCTTCGACAAAGAACGCGACGGTTTCGTCCTCGCCGAGGGCGGGGCGATTCTGATTCTGGAGGAACGGGAATTTGCGCGCCGGCGCGGCGCGCGCATCTATGCCGAGTTTCTCGGCTACGGTCAATCGGCCGACGCGTACGATCTGGTCGCGATCGATCCGAGTGGACACGGCGTCGAGCTGGCGCTCGCGCGCGCCTTCGAAAAGGCCGGCATCGGCGCCGATCGAGTCGACTACGTGAACGCTCACGGGACCTCGACGCCGATCGGCGATCCGGCGGAATCGCAGGCGCTCGATCGCGTCATCGGCGCGGGAGGACACCGCTTCGCCGTCAGTTCGACCAAGAGTATGCACGGGCACACGTTAGGTGCGGCCGGCGCGCTGGAAGGTGTCGTGACGGCGCTCGCGATCCACCACGACATCATCCCGCCGACGATCAACTACGAATTTCCCGATCCCGAGTGCACGCTCGATTACGTCCCCAACGTCGCGCGCAAGGCGAACGTCGGCGTCGCGCTTTCGAATTCGTTCGGATTCGGCGGCCACAACAGCGTCCTCGTCTTCGGAAAACACAAAGATTGAACAACCTTCGGAGGCCGTAGCTTGGCCGGAGAAAATAGGCGGCAACGGATGCGAGCGCTTTTGCGGCGCATCGCGATTCGCGGCGTCGATGCGACGGCACTCGAGGCTGCGTTCGTTCACCCCAGCGCCGTGCACGAAGGGCGCGCCGCTGCGTCCTACGAGCGGCTCGAATTTCTCGGCGACGCGATTCTGGGATTGATCGTCGCGCGCTGGCTATACAAGCGTTACCCGGACGCCAGCGAAGGCGAACTGTCGTTGCGCAAGTCGTCTCTGGTCAGCGACCTTGCGCTCGCGGCGACGGCGGAGCGCCTGGAATTCAGCGAATTGGTCGTGGCCGGCGCCGGGCTCGGAACGATGCAGCGGCGCACCTCGCTGCTGGCCGACGCCTTCGAAGCGTTCATCGCCGCATTGTATCTCGAAGCCGGCTTCGAGAAGGTCGCGGCCTTCGTCGTTCGCGAGCATCTCAGCGAACGAGAGAAGTCGCTCGCGACGCTGCACGATCCCAAGACGATCCTGCAAGAATGGAGCCAGCGCCGCTACGCCGCCGTCCCTACGTACAGCGAGCGCTTTGACGGGCCGGCTCACGCTCGCACGTTTCACGCCGACGTCTCGGTGAACGGTGAGACTCTTGCTCGCGGAAGCGGGCCGAGCAAGAAAGCCGCACAGCGCGTGGCGGCGGCGAGCGCGCTCGAGGTGCTGCGCGAACGTTTCGAAGATCTCGCTCAGCGCGAGCTCTCCGCGCCGGTCACCGAGCGTCGTCGAATCCGCAAGCGCAGCGCGTAATGAAATTCAAAGAACTGCGCCTCTTCGGCTTCAAAACGTTCGCCGAGCAAACGATGCTTTCGTTCGACCAGGGCATCGCCGCCATCGTCGGGCCCAACGGTTCCGGAAAGTCTAATCTGGTCGACGCGATCCGCTGGGTGCTCGGCGAACAGAGTCCGAAGAGCCTGCGCACCGGGAAGACCGAGGATGTGATATTCATCGGCAACGAACGGCGCAAGCCGCTCGGGATGGCCGAAGTGGCGATCACCTTCGATAACGCCGACGGCGCGCTGAAGATCGACGCGCTCGAAGTGCAAATAACGCGGCGAGCCTACCGCGCCGGCGAAAGCGAATTCTTTATCAACCGTCAAGCGGTTCGCTTGAGGGACATCATCGATCTGTTGATGGGTACCGGCTTGGGACCGGGTTCGTATTCGATGGTCTCGCAGGGTCAGATCGACGCCATCCTCTCGTCGAAACCGACGGAGCGACGCAGCCTCTTCGAAGAGACCTCGGGCATCAGCAAGTTTCTGGCGCGCAAAGCGGAGTCGTTGCGGCGTCTGGAACAGACCGAAGTGAACGGGATTCGCATCAACGATCTTTTGATCGAGATTCGCGCACGCATCCCGGAACTCGAGACCCAGGCGCGTCGCGCGCGCCGTTTTCGTCGAGCCTCTTCGCGGCTTCGTGACCTCGAAATTCTTTCATACCTGCGCGCCAGCGCTTCGCGCCGCGCCGAGCGCGAACGCTTGCAGGTCGAGTTGGAGGGTCTCGAAGCCGATCGGGCCGCGGCTGCCGGTCGAGCGGCTGCGATCGAAGCCGACCTCGCGGCGTTGCGGGGGCGCTTGCTCGAACTCGAACGACGGCTCGATGCGTTGCACGCCGAATCTCAGCAGACGCGGGCCGAACTCGCGGAACTCGAAGCGCAGCGCGCGGCGCTGGCTGCGCGTCGTGACGTGCTCGAAGTCCAGTCGTCTGCGATCACCGACGACCGGGCGCGCGCCGAGAGCGAACAGGCCGAGTTGCGCTCGACGCTGGAACGCCTCGAGACCGAAATCGAGCCGCGCAGCGCGACGCTCGAAGTTCACCGGGAGCGCGAACGGCACGCACAGGAAGCGCTGGCGACGGCGCGTGCGGCGCTCGATCGAATCTTCGCGGCGCTGCGAGAAGTGGAGGCATCGGCCGCGTCGCACGCTGCGAGTGAAGCGGAGCGGCGCGCGCAATTGCAGGCGACGCAGGCCGAATACGAAAGGCTCGAACGCGAAGCCTTCGAACTTCGCGGCGAAGCCGAACGCAAAAGCGAGAAGGCGGCGGCGCGCGCAAACGAGCTCGAAGGTGCAACCGCCGAACTCGCCGATCTCGAGCGGCGGCTGGCCGCCGCTTCGAGCCGGGCAGTTGAGGCCGATGCCCGTGCCGGCGCAGCAACCGAAGCGCTGGCCGACGCGCAGGCCGATTTTCGCGACGCGACGAGCGAACTCGCCGGAACCGAAGCACGGCTCCATACCATCGAAGAACTCGAAGCGAATCTCGAAGGACACGCCGCCGGGACGCGCGCGGTCCTCGAGGCTCACGCACGCGGTGAATTTCGCGGCATCCACGGCGTCGTCTCGAACCTGATTCGCGTCGACGAGCAGTACGCGCGCGCGCTCGACGCCGCGTTCGGACCGGCCCTGTCCCACATCGTGACCGAAACCTCCGCCGACGCCGAAGACGCGATCGCGTTCTTGCGCGACAACGAGCTCGGCCGCGCGACGTTCTTGCCGCTGGATGCGCTCGGCTCGCGCCGCGGCCGCGAGCCGGCGATACCGTCCGGCACGCCGGGCGTGATCGGTTACGCGCACACGCTCGTTCACACGGAGCCCCGCTACGCCGGGATCGTCGCATTTTTGGTGGGTCACACGCTCATCGTCGAATCGCTCGAGATCGGCACGCGCCTCGTACGCGGGGAAGGTTTCCGCGACACGATCGTGACGCTCGACGGCGACCAGATCTCGGGGGGTGGCGCGATAACCGGCGGCCGCGTGCAACGCGAGCGCGCGATCCTGGCGCGCCGCGCGCAGGCGTTGAACCTTTCGGAGAGACTGCCCCTCTTTCGCGAAGCGCTCGCCAAGGCCGAAGCCGCGACCGCGGCGGCGACGGAAGAGAACGCCGCCGCGACGCGGATGCGCGACGAAGCGCGTTCGGTCGAAGCGGAGCTGGCCATCGCTTCGCGGGACGCGCGTTCGCGCGTCGATACGGCGCGCAACGAACGCGATCGGCTCGATCAAGAGATCGCGACCCTCCTCGAGCGTGCGAGCGAACGCGGCGTAGAAACCAACCG
>Ga0209009_1000357_pt1 | contig 17244 bp, 20 predicted proteins | sample BlaSpr_A8_OM3_M2_FD_187979 | JGI IMG/M metagenome (GOLD analysis project Ga0209009, IMG submission 187979) | Forest soil microbial communities from Thunder Bay, Ontario, Canada - Black Spruce, Ontario site 2_A8_OM3_M2 (SPAdes) (version 2) | ecosystem: Environmental > Terrestrial > Soil > Boreal... | reverse complement strand
CGATCTCGTCGCCCTCGTGCAGGACTCGATCGAGGGGGATGCCGAGCAGCGGCGCATCGGCCTCGCTCGCCGCGATCTTCGCGTTGAAGCGGGCCGCGACGTTCTTGGCGTCGCGCTCGTGATCGCGGTTGGTGACGACAACCCACGCCGCGCCGCCGCGTCCCTCGATCTCCGCCGTATCCGCGTCCGGCAACGGGAGCGGATCGACGATGAGGTTGCCGCCCTCGGCCTCGACGAAGAATGAGTTGAAGAAGACGTTCGGCCCCGGCTGCCACGCCGACCACATGTGTATCCCGTCGATGCAGGTTGTTTGCATTAGCGCCTCCAGAAGCGTGGCGTCCAGCGCGGCCATTCAGGGCGCGGCGGGAGCCATCCCCCACCCTTCGTAAAGCAGGCAGGCCGGGAACTCACCCGGTCCGCCTCTCGTTTCGAAGGCAAGGCTCTCTGCCCAGGAGTTTCTGCATGTTCCAACGAGCTGCTCGTCAGTTCTCCATCCTCGCCTGCGCCGCGCTGAGCATCTATGCCGGCGGCAACTGGGGCGGCGGCGCAGCGGCCGCGACGCCCACATTGAATCTACAGAGCGGTCCCTCGGGGGTGTCGTGTAAAGCTCCCGACGTCGTCGTGTACGTCGACAACTACCAGAACCTCAAGATCTACTATACGCCCGATCAAGCCGCGTTTACGGCGAAGCCGGATCAATCCGCTGGAACATCGGTAACCGGCTTTACCTGTTTGTCGATCGCAAAAGCGAACGGATTCGCGCAAGGCCTCAACGTGATCCCCGTCAAGGGGCCCAACGGCGTGACTTTCAATCTCTATCCGACCGCCGCGGATGCGAAAAAGCCGGCCCCCACCGGCTGCCGTAGCGCCTCGGGCCAATTGGCCGGAGACGAAGTCGTGTACGTCAACCAGGGGCGCGCTTTCAAACTTGACGATCCGGTGGCCAGCCAGGGACTCAGTGCATTCACGTGCTGGTCGGAGGCGTTCAAGGGCGGCATCCATCTGGACGCCACGTTCTACAAAGATCCTTCGAGCGTGAAATGCGCCGGCTCGTTTAATCCGGTCGTCTATGCCGATAATACGCCGGGTCACGCGGAATACTATGAGCCGCAACAACCGGGCTTCAAGACCAAGCCTGACACGGGTGGTTATCTCTGCGAAGTTGAGGCGAAAGAGCTCGGCTACGTGCAGCACCACGACAGCCTGCCGAGCGCGCAAACGAGCGCGAATGCCGTCAGGTGCAGCCCTGCCGCCGATCCGGTCATCTACTTCGACTTCACGCGGATGACGTATTTCCCGGCGGACCGGACGGTGAATTGGGGAGGCGCGACGAGTTACGGTGGTTTTGCTTGCTTGACCGACGCGAAGACCCATGGCTTCCATCTCTTGACGACAACGACGGCGCAAGGAGCCGGACCGCTCCCGCTGCTGCCGGGCGGCACGGCAGACAAGGACGTGCACATCTCCTGCGACACCGACGCGGCCTGGTTCATGCCGGCGACAAATCCTACGAAGTTCGTTCGCGAATCGAGTGCGAACTATGCGGGCGGTAACGGGGTCTTTTCATGCGGCCGCTACGGTGTGCCGTTTCTCGGAGCGCAGCCGGCAACGCCCGCCGACGCCAAGATCCCACCGCCGTTTACTTGCAATCAGATGACCTCGCCGCCAGCCGACTGGGTTCAGATCTCGTATGCAGCGAGCACTCCGTACACGTGCAGTTACGATCTCGACAAGACGACGATCGATCCGAGTCCGAGCACCGCGTGCGGGGCGCCGCCCAACGCCTACACGTTTACGACCGGCGGCCGGCGAGACGTCATGCGCGTCAGCTTGATGCAGCATGCCTGGTTCGCATTTCACCGCCAGGGAAATCCGCGCATAGGCTCCGGAGCCCTCGACATCCTGTGTCAAATCGGAAAAGCGACGGGCCGCTAAGGGCGGAGCGCCGACTCGTGCGCTGGACTCTTTAGCGCCCTACTAACTCCTTGAGCGCGTGCTCGAAGATCTTCGGCGCCTTTCCTTGGAAGAGGACGCTTTCATTGCCGCCCAGTTGCTTCCGCAGCTCGAGCAACTCGTCGCGCAGCGCGGCGGCCTTCTCGAACTCGAGATTGCCGGCGGCCTCCTTCATCTTGCTCTCGACATCGGCCGCCATTGCCAACGCGACGTCGCGGGGGAGCCGCTCGCCCCGAAGTTTGCCTGCCGCCGTCGTCTCTTCATGAGTCGCGACCAGGTCGAGGATGTCACGCACCTCCTTGCGGATCGAGCGCGCTTCGATACCGTGCTCCACGTTGTGCGCGAGTTGGCGCTCGCGGCGGCGACGCGTCTCTCCGATCGCCCGTTCCATCGACGCCGTGACGACGTCGGCGTACATTACCACCTTACCGTCGACGTTGCGCGCGGCGCGGCCGATCGTCTGAATGAGCGAGGTCCCGCTGCGCAGATAGCCTTCCTTGTCGGCGTCGAGGATGCCGACCAGCGAAACCTCGGGCAGATCGAGACCCTCGCGCAGCAGATTGATCCCGACGAGCACGTCGAAGACGCCTCGCCGCAGATCGCGCAAGATGGCGATTCGCTCGAGCGTGTCTACCTCGCTGTGCAGATACCGGACCTTGAAGCCCATCTCGAGCAAGAAGTCGGTGAGGTCTTCGGCCATCTTCTTGGTGAGCGTCGTGACCAACGTTCGCTCCCCGCGCTCGACCCGCAACCGTATCTCTTCCATCAGATCGTCGATCTGGTTGCGCGTCGGCCGCACCTCGACTTCGGGATCCACCAGGCCAGTCGGCCGGATGATCATCTCGACCACCTGCGTCGACTTTCCCATCTCGTACGTCGACGGGGTCGCGCTGACGTAGATCGTTTGGTTGAGGTGCGCGGAGAACTCGTCGAAGGTGAGCGGCCGGTTGTCGATCGCGCTCGGCAGCCGAAAGCCGTGCTCGACCAAGACTTCCTTGCGCGAACGGTCTCCGGCGTACATTCCGTGCACTTGCGGAATCGTAACGTGCGATTCGTCGACGAACAAGAGCCAATCTTTCGGGAAGAAATCGAGCAGGCACGAGGGCGTCGAGCCGGCTTCGCGGCCGGCGAGATGGCGCGAATAGTTCTCGACGCCGTTGCAGTAGCCGACTTCGCGCAGCATGTCCAGGTCGTAGCGCGTGCGCATCTCGAGCCGCTGAGCCTCGAGCAGCTTCCCGTTGTCGCGAAAGAACCTCAGGCGATCGTCGAGTTCGATCTCGATGCCGGAGATCGCGTGCCGCAGTTTCTCTTCGGGGGTGATGAAGTGCTTCGCCGGAAAGATCGTCAGCTCGTCCTTCGATTCCACGTACTCGCCGGTGAGCAGATTGACGACGTTGATGGCTTCGATCTCGTCCCCGAAAAACTCGAGCCGGTGCACCAGCTCTTCGTCGACCCCGACGAATTCGAGCGTGTCGCCGCGAACGCGAAACGTTCCGCGAACGAGATTGAGATCGTTACGACGGTACTGCATGTCGATCAAACGCCGCAAGAAGACGTCGCGGTCCATGTGATCCCCGACCTTCAGCGAGAGCGACATTTCGATATAGTCCGCGGGCGAACCGAGACCGTAGATGCACGAAACCGAGGCGACGATTAGCGTGTCGCGCCGCGTCAAGAGTGATTGCGTCGCCGAGTGGCGGAGGCGTTCGATCTCGTCGTTGATCGACGAGTCCTTCTCGATGTAGGTGTCGGTGTGCGGGATGTACGCTTCGGGCTGATAGTAATCGAAGTACGAGACGAAGTACTCGACCGCGTTGTTCGGAAAGAAATCGCGGAACTCGGCGCAGAGCTGCGCGGCGAGCGTCTTGTTGTGGCAAAGGACCAGCGTCGGCTTTTGGACGAGGTCGACGACCCGCGCCATCGCGACGGTCTTGCCGCTGCCGGTCACGCCCAAGAGCGTCTGGGCCGGGTCGCCGCGTAAAACGCCTTGCGCCAGCCGGTCGGTCGCCACCGGCTGGTCCCCGGCCAGCGCATACGGCAGCGTTAAGTTGAATCGGTCAGACATCGCGCCTAGCTACGACACCACCCGCGCCGCCTCAGTTCCACCTGTCTAGCCACGCAGCACCAAGCCCCGCACCCCCCCAAAGTTTTCCTATAGAGGCCGCCTTCGTATCAACCGACGTGAACCGGGTGCGAGCGCAGGCGGAACGACGTTGCGCCGAGGGGCGTCTACGAGGAGCGCAGCCCGGAGGGCGAGAGCGACGAGTAGTCGAGTCCCGCGGTTCGCCACGGATGGCGAAGCGCAGGACATCCCCGAGGCGCTATGTCGTTCCGCGTGCGCACGAGAACCGGCGCCGCAAAATGGGACCAGCGCCTCGAAAGGGAAACTTCCCCCCCAAGCATCCCGTCGTCGTGAGACCGCGGTCTCCCGTCAGGAGTCTGCCCGTGATCCAGAAGCCCTTGCTTTTCAGCGGAAATTCGAACCTCGGCCTTGCGAGAGAGATCGCGAGCCGCATGGAGACGCGCGTCGGAAGCGCGCTCGTCGACAAATTTCGCAACGAAGAATGTCGCGTCGAGATTCGTGAAAACGTCCGCGGCGCCGAAGTCTTCGTCATCCAATCGATCTGCAAAGCGCCAAACGGACAGACCGTCAACGACTCGTTGATGGAACTGCTGCTGATGATCGACGCGTTGAGCCGCGCATCGGCATACCGAATCTCGGCGGTCGTCCCCTATTACGGTTACGCGAAGCAGGACAAGAAAACAAAAGGCCGCGAGCCGATATCGGCCAAGCTCGTCGCCAATCTGATGGCGACGGCCGGTACCAAGCGGCTCGTTACACTCGACCTGCACGCCGCGCAGATTCAGGGCTTCTTCGACATCCCCGTCGACAATCTCGAGGCGACGCCGACGCTCTGCTCGTACCTCAAGCAACAAGGACTCGAAGGCGGCAAGATCGTGGTCGTCTCGCCCGATGCGGGCGGCGTCGCACGCGCCGAGAAATTCGCGAAGCGACTGCGTTCGACGCTGGCCATCGTCTTCAAGCGGCGACCGGAACCCGACGTCTCCGAGGTAACCGAAATCGTCGGCGAAGTCGATGGGAAGATTGCGGTCGTCGTCGACGACATGATCTCCACGGGAGGGACGCTCGCCAAAGCTGCGGAGGCGCTCATGCGCAGGGGAGCGACCAAAGTCGTCACCTGCGCGACGCACGGCATCTTCGCCGGCGACGCGGTGCGCGTCCTCAACGAGTCGCCGATCGAGAAGATCATCGTCACCAACACGCTGCCGAACGTGGAGTTCGAACTGGGCGAAAAGTTCAAGGTCCTTTCGATCGCGCAGATCCTGGCAGATGCGATCAAGCGCATCACCGCCAACCGCTCGGTCTCCGAGCTCTTCGCGAAGGAAGACATCGACGAACCACCTCGAGCCGCCGGACCTTTGCTCGAACTCCCCGAAGTCCTCAGCACGACCCTGTAAAACCTCGGATCTCACCCAAACGGAAAGATTAGCAACCACATCATGGCCAACAAAGGCAGCAATTCCAGCCTCGCGGTCGAGTCGCGATCCAAAACCGGGACCACCTCAGCCAACGCGCTTCGCAAAGCCGGCAAAGTTCCGGCGGTGCTCTTCGGTCACGGCGTCGATCCCTTAGCGGTCGCGCTTGACGCCAAAGCTTTCGACGATCTGTTGCACGCGGGCGGAAAGAACCGCCTGTTGAGCATCACGATCGACGGTTCGAAGAAAGATACCGCGCTCGTGCGCGAGGTGCAGCGCGATCCGATTACGCGCCGCGTCGTTCACGCGGACTTGCAGCGCGTCAGCGAGAGCGAGACCGTCAGCGCTTCGTTGCCGATCGTGACCGTCGGCGTCGCCGACGGCGTGCGGAACTCGGGCGGCGTCATGGACGTCGTGGTCCACACCCTCGAAGTCGAAGGTCCGGCCAACGCGATCCCACCCAACATCGAGATCGACGTCAGCGAATTGGCCCTGCACTCTCATCTAACCGCCGGCGACGTCAAACTGCCGCCGAACTTCAAGTTGCGGATCGATCCGACGACGATCTTGATCTCGATCGAGCCGTCCAAGACCGAACAGCAGATGGCCGAAGCAGCCGTCGCTACGGCGGAGCCGGTTGAGGTGCCGACGGTCGCCGAGACGACGCCGACCGAAGAGGAACCTGGATCGTAACGAGTGGTCGAGCCGGCTAGGACAAAGATCGTCGCCGGCCTCGGCAACCCCGGCCCCAACTACGAGCGGACGCGCCACAACCTCGGCTTTCGTGTCGTCGACGAACTGGCGCGCCGCTTCGGCGTGGGCAAGTGGCGCAACAAGGACGGCGCGCTGCAGGCACACGTCGCCGCGAAATCGGTGGTTCTCTTGAAACCGCAATCCTATATGAATGAAAGCGGAAGACCGATCGCACGCATTGCGGGCTGGTGGAAGACGCCGCCGAGTTCGGTCTTGGTAATCGTCGACGATCTCGATTTGCCGTTCGGCCGTCTGCGGATGCGCGAGTCCGGCGGCTCGGGAGGTCACAACGGCCTGAAGTCGGTCATCGAGTACCTGGGCGAGGATTTTCCGCGCCTGCGCATCGGGATCGGCCGAGGTGACGAGGACGATGCGATCGATCGCGTGCTCTCGACATTCACGCCGGACGAAGAAAATCGACTCGCAGCGATCCTTGAGGCCGCGACCGAAGGCGCGCTGCGCTGGCTCGAGCGCGGTCCGATCGACGCAATCAACTACGTCAACGCTTGGCGCCCGGAAGAGGGGAGAATCACCGCGCCCGAGCAAGTGCCGGAGACATGACGCGACGTCTTCTCATCGTCGCACTCTCGGCACAGTTGTGCGCCGCGCCCGCCGCGGCGAACGAACGCGCCGGCTCCGAGGCGCTCAACGTTCCGCGCGTGGCGTTGTACGAACAGCCGGAAGCGGAGCGGGCGATGTTGGCCGACCTTAATGCCGAGCGCGCGCGGCGGCGGGTCCCGGCCCTCGTCCTCGACAGAGACCTCGCGGCCGTGGCGCGCGCTTACGCCCGCGAAATGTTACGCGACCGCTTCATCGGACACGTTTCGCCGCGCGGCAGTACGCTGGGCAGCCGCCTCCACCGAGCGGGCTACGCATATCATCTCGCGGCCGAGAATTTGGCGTATACGACCGGCGATGAGAACGAAGCGTTCGCCCATCTCGTTGCCAGTCCGGGGCACTATGCGAATATGCTCAACGGGCACTACACGAAGGTCGGCATCGGAGCGATCGCCGTGAGCACCTATGGGACAATGTTCGTTCAGGATTTTGCCGGTGACTGACGCATCCACATTCGCCGGGAAGACCTTCGTGCTGCGCATCGACCGTACGCCGCTGACGGAGGAAACGACCCTCGGCGAGGACCTAACATTTCTGCTCGAGCGCAACATCAGGCCGATCGTAGTGGCATCCAGCGCTGAAGTCGCGCGCGATTACGTTCGCAGGCTCAATCGGCACTCGAACCGTGCCGTCGGTCTTTCGGGCGCCGACGCCGCACTGCTGCCCGCGGCCGGCTTCGTCCAAACGGGCATTCTCGCGACGCTCACCGCCGCGGGTTATATCCCGGTCATCGAGCCGACCGGGCTCGGGATCGGCGGCGATGACGTTGCTCTCGCAGCCGACGACGTCGCCGCCGCGATCGCCGGCGCGACCGAAGCCGCGCGCGCGTTCTTCTTCCACGAGTCGGGCGGGGTGCTCGATCCTCTGACACTCGATCTCATCGCAGAGTTGACGCCCGCCGAAGCCCTCGCGCTCGCCGAACGGAACGATCTCGACGTGCGCTTGCGCGCGGCGCTGCGTGCTTCCGCGCACGGCGTGCGCGCCGGCGTCGAGGCTGCGCAGATCGTCGACGGACGAATCGCGCACGCGACGATCGTCGAATTCTTGACGGCACGCCATCTCGGGACGCAGGTAAGCGGATCCGTTTTCATGGGGACCGCACGATGATGAACCGCTCTGCACTGCTCTTCGCCCTGGTCCTCGCCGCCGGGTGCGGCCCGGGCCAACCGCTCGGAGATTCGACTTCGCCCCCGTCGCAGGCGACGCCGGCGGCAGCCGCGACGCCGTCCGGCGTGGTCGGCGACGCCGAACTGGTGGTGCAAAGCGCGCTCTTTTCGCCGGACAATAGCCTGACGATCGGCGGCCACATCACCTTCGAGCAGCGCGACAGGCGGCTGAGGATCAACGTGATCTCCATCGGCATCCCGGGGATGAATCCGACTGCCGGCGCCGTGGCCAATGCCGGTGCATCGGCGATGCAGTTCTTCCCGCCCGGCGGGTTTACGGTCGTCCTCGATCAGAAGACTATGACGTACACCCTTTGGGCGGCGGCAAACCAGAAGTACTTCACCGGAAAAATCAGCAAACCGGGAGCGAGCGCATCACCTTCGCCGACGCCGACTCCCATGCCGACGGCGTCGGCAACACCCGCCGCGTTCGATCCGTTCTCCGCATTCAAAGCGTTGAAGAACGTCAAGACGTTTTCGCTAGCGCTAAAGGGCCACGGAACGACCAACGGGCATCCGACGACCGAATACGATTTTCAAGTCGAGCGCGACGACGGTCAGGGGAACACGTTCGAATCGCACGGTCAGTTTCAGCTCGCCGACGATCTCGACGAATTCCCGGTCCAGATCCAACTCAGCGCGAAAGGGAAGACTTTCCCTCAGAGTTCCGCCCGGCTCGATCTAACGCGGCTCGAGCGCCGGCTTCCGTCAAACGAAGACTTCACCGTGCCGCGCGGTTACACGAAGGCGCAATCGCCCCAGGAAGTGATCGGCCACTAGCCGACCAACTCACGGTAGCGAAAGCAAGCGTGGTCGTGATCGTTGACGAGTCCGACCGCTTGCATGAACGCATAAAGTATCGTCGGTCCGACGAATCGCATCCCGCGCCGTTTCAGGTCGCGGCTGATCGTCTCGGAGAGCGGCGTTTGCGCCACAGGGACCCCGCGCCGCCGCGCTGAGACGATCGGCTTCCCGTCGACGAAAGCCCACAGGTACGCGTCGAGCGAGCCGCACTCTTTCTGCAAGGCGAGCACGACGCGTGCGTTGCCGATTGCGGCGCGAATCTTCGCCTGGTTACGGACGATCGCCGCATCGCGCATGAGCGTCGCGACGCGCCGTTCCCCAAATCGTGCGACCTTCGCCGGATCGAACCGCTCGAACGCCGCGCGATACCCGGCCCGCTTGCGTAAGATCGTCTCCCAACTCAAGCCGGCCTGCGCGCCTTCGAGCACCAGAAACTCAAAGAGCTTGCGGTCGGCGTGGACTGGCACGCCCCACTCGCGATCGTGATACGCGATCATTTCGGGCGTCGCTGCCCAAGCGCACCGTTTCAGCGGCACGGGTCGGGTCGATTCGTCGCACTCGCGATGCGCGAACCCAGCGGCGGCAGCTGCGAGAAGTAGATGGTTGCCCAAGCCGGCGCGCATAGCGTCACGAAGCGCCGGTCGGCGGCGCGAACGAACGTGCGGACCGCCGACGCCGGATCTTGCGTCAGGCTCAGGGCGTACGCGTCGGCCTTGGTCTCGATCTGACGCGAGTAGACGTTGTACATCGGATAGACCACCAAGGCGGCAAGCCCCGTCAGCGCTCCGACCAGAGCGAGTCGCGCCAGCGGATCGTCGTCGCGCCGAAAGCCGATGCGATCGGCGAGGAGCACGCCCGCCGCGACGGTCAGAACGAACAAAAACGTCCAGACGAAGGTCGTGCGCAGCGGATCGTCGCGGCGAATGTGCGCGATCTGCCGCGCAACCGAAAAGCGAACCTCACCCGGCGTCGCGGCGGCGAACAAGGTGTCGCCTACGACGATGCGCGCCGCGCCGGCGATACCGACCACCGCCACGCTCGGAAGTTGCGTTTGCCGCGACGCGTCGTAGCGGAGAATCGGCGTGTCGACGTCGGCCGACCGTTCCAGCGCCAGAAACGGCGCCACGTCCTGGGCGCTCAGCGCGCGAAAATGGTTGAACAGCGGCGCGATCGCGAACGGCGTGATGAATCCGCCGATCAAGCTGACCAAAAAAATTCCAACGATCGCAAATATCCACCAACTACGCATCCGCTCGACCAGCGTCATCACCAGCGCCACGATGATGCCGACGACGAGCGCGTCGATCGCGACGTGCACCACGCCTTCGCGCAACCAACGCCAAAATGACTCCGATGTCTGATCGAAGACGAGCGAGACGCGATAATCTGCGGCGGATGCCGGCAACGCCGCGACGCCGGCAATCGCGGCGAGCGCGAAACCGTAGGCGAAGCGTAGCCAGAACGCCGATCGAATGCGCCGTCTCAAGGCGTCGCGAAGCCCTGCGGCGTTGCCCGACTGCCACAAGAAATAGAAGACGACGATCTGCGAGAAGGCCCAAAACAAGAACAAGGCGCGACGGTAGAATGCCAGCGTCCTCCCGATCTCTTGCCGGCGCCGATCGATCAACGTTTGCGGATCGGCGCTGAGCAACGCGGCCGCGGGCAGCGCCGTCACGCGACGATCGACGAAGGCTTGCGAAGCGGCGGGCGCGGCCGCAGGCGCGAGTGCGCCGCACGCGCCGAGCGCGACGAACGCAAACGCGCAGCGTGCCGCGAATTTAGCCCAGCTTGGCGAGCTCCTCGAAGATTTGCTCTTCGTCCGGCTGCTCTCCACCCTCGTGGACGTCGACGTAGCGGACAGTCCCCGACTTGTCGATGATGAAAATTGCACGTTCGGCGAACCCTTCGGGCTTGAGAACGCCATATGCTTGTGCGACCGCCCCGTGCGGGAAGAAATCACTCAAGAGCGGGTAGCTGATGCCTCCCAGTTTCTCGGCCCAGGCGGCGTTGGCGTAACGAGAATCGATCGAAATGCCCACAACTTGGGCATCGTGCTCGTCGAACCGCGCGAGATTCGCTTGGTACGACGGCATCTGACTGCTTCAAACGCCGGTGAATGCGAACGGATAAAACGCGAGCACGACGTTCTTCTTGTCGCGCAGCTCCGAGAGCTTGAAGTCTTCGTTGGCGTGACTTTTGAGGGCGATCTCGGGCGCCGCGTCGCCGGGCCGCACCGTGCTGGTCCGGTCGGCCTTTGAGCGGCGCCCCTTCGGGACGGCCATGGATCCTCCAAGAGAGAGTCAGGGGCAGGGAATTACGAGGTTGCTGTCCTTCGCGACGGAAGGCTCAACTCGCTTTCGCCGGCACGGGAGCGGCGCCGTTCGACTCCCCGGCACGGCGCCGGGTCGCGAGCGGATTGGTGATTGCGATGTAGCGCGGACACTCGGGGCCGTTGGGTTCGTTGCAGTAACCGCGGACGCACGTCGCGCCGGCCCGGACGAAAAGCGCGGGAGCGATCTTCTTCACCAGCCGCAACATCGCGAAAGCGAGCTCGCGTATCTCCCACTGCGCGTTGTTGCACGTCCGCAAGGTGAAAAAATCGAGCAAGGCACGTGCGTTGGCCGTGATCACGATCTGCGTCTCGGCGGCATTGGGGAGCGCGAAGCGGGCGTCTTCGGGCGGCGTGCCGGCGTCGGTCGCCTCGCGATAGAAGGCGGCGACTTGCTGCATCAACGCATCGAACTTCGCGGCGATCTCCGGCCGACTCGCGATCGAAGGCGGCGCTACGTACGAAAAGCGATCGCGGTACTTGATGTAACGCTGACTCTTTTGTTCGAACGACATGTGCCGATGCCGGACGAGTTGATGCGTCAGAGCGCGCGAAACGCCCGAGACGCCGAAGGTGAACATGGTGTGCTCGAAGGTCGACAGATGCCCGGCATCGCGCACCCGCGCGACCATCTTCGCGATCTCGTCGTGCGTCCAGTTGTCGTCGATCGTCTCGATGTCGCGCGGACTGTAACAGTTGCGAGCCGCCGTTGCTACGGCGCGCTCCGGTTCGGGCGAATAGGAAAGAAGAACTACCTTGAGCGCCACGCGAGACCATTCGCCGGGTTCCCCGCGGGGCCCGCCGGTCGCCGAGCCAACCTTAGACCTGCGCCGGCACGCCTTCGGCGAGGATGCGCTCGATCGAGCTCACGATGCGATCGTAGCCCTTGTCGCCCGCCTGGAAATGACGAAGCTGGTGGTTGCTATCGAAGAGGTAGTAGGCGGGCACGAATTCGTTTTGGAACCGATCGACCAGCGCGTGCTCGTTGTCGATCGCGCACGGTTGAGTCAATTTCATCGGGCCGATCGCATCGAGCGTTACCGTGTCGATATCGAGTTCTTCGGGGCCGCGGGGTTGATGCACGGCGATGAACCGCAGGCCTCGCGGTTCGAAGCGCTCGCGCCACTCGGTCAGCTGCGCGGCTACGTCGTGACACATATAGCAGCTGATCGACCAGAAGTGGACAAGGAGCGGTCGTCCGGCGAGTTCGGCCTCGGCCGGCTCGCCGTTGACCCAGGTCGCCGCCCCCTCGAGCGAAGGCAACGGCGTGCGCATGCGCAGCGGCATCTAAGCGACCGGCTACGCGGTGACGACCAGCGTCGGTTTACCGGGCTTCCAATCGGCCGGGCAGCGCGAGCCGGTTTGCAGCGCCTGCAAGACGCGCAAGGTCTCGTCGACACTGCGCCCGATGTTCGAATTTGTCACTGTCGCGTAGCGAACGACGCCCTCCGGGTCGATGATGAAGAGGCCGCGCTGCGCTTCTCCGCTGTCCTCGTCGAGCGAGCCGAAGTCGCGAGCCGTTTCCTTCTTATAATCGGCGACCAGCGGGTATTTGAGGCCGGCTATCCCGTTCTTGTCGCGCGGCGTGTTGATCCACGCCCAATGGCTGTAGACCGAATCGCATGACGCGCCGAGAATGTCGGCGCCGAGAGCGGTGAACTCATCGTAGCGGTCGGAGAACGCCAGGATCTCCGTGGGGCAAACGAACGTGAAGTCGAGCGGATAGAAGAAGAAAACGAGCCACTTCCCGCGGTAGTCGGACAGCGAGATCGCAAAGCCGAGATCGTTTCGGCTGGTCGCGTTCTTGGTGCTCTTGAGTTTGAAATCGGGGGCGGGTTTGCCGACCTGAGCCTGCATGCTTTTCCTCTTGCGAACGGCGGGGGAGTTGAAAGTGAAAGTGATTGTCACTTTCGCTTGGCGATGCTATCATAGGCACCGATGGACCGTCAACTCCCAAAGAATTACGCGCTCCTTCGGGACCTCGTCCTCGCCGGCGGCGGTGCGCACCTGACCGCGAACGAGATATATCGCCGTGCGCGTGAGGCGCAGCCCTCGATCGGCTTCGCGACCGTCCATCGCGGCCTGAACCGGCTGTGCCGGCTAGGCGAGATCATGAAGATCCAGCTCTCGAGCGCGGACGCGGCCTGGTACGAAGCCGCGGTCGCCCCGCACGCGCATCTCCTCTGCAACCGGTGCGGGTCCGTCGTCGACGTCGCGTACACGACCCCGGCGCGGACCTTGCGAACCCTAGCCGAACGCGAGGGCGTCCGCATCGAAAGCGAAGCCCTGACCTTCCGCGGCCTTTGCAAGCCTTGCCGCGAGAAAAGCTAGACGTCTTTCCCGGGCAACGGTTTGGCGGGATTGCCGGCGACCCGGCCGCCGGACGGGACGTCGCGAACGACAACGCTGCCGGCACCGGTCAGTGCGCCGTCGCCGATCTCGAGCGGCGCGACGATCGAGGTGTTCGTGCCGATGAATGCGTCCTTCCCGATCTTGGTGCGGTGCTTCTCTTTCCCGTCATAATTGCACGTGATCGTCCCGGCCCCGATGTTGGTTCGTTCGCCGATGGTCGCGTCGCCGATGTAGGCCAGGTGGCGAGCGTTGACCCCGGCGCCGAGGTGCGACGCTTTGACCTCAACGTAATCGCCCAACGTGACGCCAGTGTCGACGACGCTGCCGCCGCGCACGTGCGCCCAGGGACCGACGTGCACGAAGTCGCCGAGCGTGCTGTCGACGATGATGCTGTCGACGATCACGACATGCTCTCCGATTTCGGCGGCAGAGAGACGGCTATTCGGCCCGATCTCACTGTGCGCTCCGATCTTGGAACGGCGTCCGATAGTCGTGTTCGGTAGAATCGTCACGTCGGCGGCGATTTCGAGGTCGGGCTCCAGATAAGTCGTGGCGGGGTCGACGATGGTCACGCCGTTGCACATGTGACGTTCGCACAGGCGGTAGTTCAGCAAAGACGCCGCCGTCGCCAACTCGCTGCGGTCGTTGACGCCGAGGACGGAGAGAAAACTGTCGGCCGGCACCGGTACGACGCGGTCCCCGTCGCGCACGAGACGGTCGACCGTGTCGGTCAGATAGAATTCGCCCTGCGCGTTCGCATTGCCGAGCTCGGCGAGGACGCTGCGCAGCTTCGCTTCGTCGTAGACGTAGAGGCCCGCATTCATCTCGTCGAGGGCGAGCTCGTCTGCGCTCGCGTCGCGCGCTTCCACGATTTTCACGACTCGATCGCCTCGGCGCACGATTCTCCCCAGCTCTGACGGGAGCGGCATCTTCGCGGTGACGAGCGCGAGCGCACCGTTTCGCGCTGCAATCGCACGCTCGATCAAGGCCGCTTCGATCAACGGAAGGTCCCCGTTGAGAACCAGCAGCGTACCGGAGCGCGCCGGGAGTTTGGCGAGGGCCACCTGCACGGCGTGGCCGGTCCCCAACTGTGGGTCCTGGATGACGACGTCGACGGTTGCGTGCCCCGCGTCGCCGGCGATGCTCGAGACGCTCTCGGCGACTTCCGCATTCGCAACGACGAGCAATTCATCGACGCCGGCATCGCGCAACGCGCGCACGACGTACCAAAGCATGGGCCGTCCGCAGAGCTCGTGCAGAACCTTGGGCCGCGCGCTCTTCATGCGCGTCCCCTTGCCCGCGGCCAAGATGACGGCGCGCGAGCGGCTCACGTCTCGGTCTCGCCGTCCGGTGTTACGTTCTCGAGCATCTTTTTCCACGTTTCTTGCTCGGCTGCCGTCGCGCCGCCCAAGCGTTCGAGGGCGACGCGCAACCGCTCGCGCACGAGATCGCGACCGAGTATCGCCATCGAATCGAACAACGGGACGGACTGCGCTTTTCCTGTGATCGCGACGTAAAACGGGCGCACGATCTCGCGCAGCTTCGCCTGGAGCGCCTCGGCGACCGTCCGGATGACCTGCTCGATGTGCGGAACGTCCCACGGATCGAGGCCGTCGAGGAGGGCGCCGGCCAAGACGAACGCCCGGCGCAGGGTCAGGTCGTCGAGCTTTCCGGCGCGCAAATCGTCGACCGCGACGTCCAACCGGCCTGAGAAGAAGAACGCGGTGAGCGGGCCGAGGTCGGAGAGCCGTTCGATTCGCGACTGCGCGAGCGGCGCGATCCGGCCCAGGTAGTCTTCGTTCAACGCCCAAGCGCGAACGCGTTCCTCGAAACCGCGCACGTCGAGCCGTTCGCGCAAATATCGTCCATTGAGCCAATCCAGCTTCGCGACGTCGAACACCGGACCGCCGACCGAGACGTGCTCGAGTTTGAAGCGCCCAATTAAAGTCGGAAGATCCATAATTTCTTCGCCTTCGAGTGCGGGCGCCGCCAACAATCCCAAGAAATTGACGAGCGCCTCCGGCAGATACCCCATGCGCTGGTAGAAAAGAATCCCGGTCGGATTCTTGCGCTTGGAGAGTTTACTCTTGTCGGCGTTACGCAGCAGCGGAAGATGAGCGAGTTGCGGCATCTTCCAGCCGAAGTACTCGTAGAGCAGCGCGTGCTTCGGAGCCGATGAAATCCACTCTTCGCCGCGCATCACGTGGCTAATCTCCATCAGGTGATCGTCGACGACGTTGGCGAGATGGTAGGTCGGCCAGCCGTCGGACTTGATCAGCACTTGCATGTCGACCGTGCGCCACTCGAAGACGATCGGCCCGCGCAAGAGATCGTCGATCGTCACCGACCCTTCGCGCGGTACCTTCAGGCGCACGACGAACGGAATGCCGGCGGCTTCGTTCGCAGCGACCTCGGCCTCGCCCAGATTCAAGCAATGGCCGTCGTAGCCCGGCGGTTTCCCCATCCGGCGCTGCTCCTGCCGGACGGCCTCGAGCCGTTCGGGCGTGCAGAAGCACTTGAACGCATGACCTGCCGCCAGTAATTCGTTCGCGTAGCGCGCGTAGTATGCGAGCCGTTCCCCTTGACGGTACGGAGCGTGCGGGCCGCCGATGTCGGGCCCCTCGTCCCAATGCAGCCCGAGCCAGTGCAGTGCGTCGAGGATCGCGCGCTCCGCGCCGGGCGAACTCCGGACCCGATCGGTGTCCTCGATCCGCAGCAAGAACTGTCCGCCGTGTAGTTTCGCGAAGCAGTAGTTGATCAGCGCCACGAAGGCGGTGCCGACGTGAGGGTCGCCTGTAGGCGACGGCGCGATCCTCGTCCGAACCGTCATGCTCTTTCTATGACGGAGCTAACCGACGAGTTCGCGGCGCTTGCCGCACTCGCGTTGCACGAAATCGATGATCTGGGCTAGCGGCGCACCGGGCGTAAATATCTCGCGGACGCCAAGACGCTTGAGTTCGGCCGCGTCGTCGGCCGGGATGGTCCCGCCGCCGAAGAACACGATATCGTCGGCGCCCTGCGCTTTGAGTTGCTCGAGCACGTCCGGAAACAACGTCATGTGCGCGCCGGAGAGGATCGAGAGGCCGATGCCGTCGGCGTCTTCTTGGATGGCGGTTTGCACGATCTGTTCGGGCATTTGAAAGAGCCCTGTGTAGATCACTTCCATCCCGGCGTCCCGCAACGCGCGGGCGATCACTTTGGCACCGCGATCGTGGCCGTCGAGGCCGGCTTTGGCGACGATGACGCGCAGCGGGCGCGCTCGCTGCGCCGGGTTTTTCAGCATCCTGCCGGAGGTTCTCCCCAGCAGCAGATTCACCCCACCTTCGCCACTCAGCGGGCCGCGCGGCGCGGCCTAATAGCCGAACGGCATGCCGATCAACACGGCCGACAGAGCGAGGATGGGCAGAAAGATGAAGACGGCGCTCAACACGATCCAGAGCATCGCGATCGCGCGCGAGTGATATGGGTGGCGAATTTGCAGGCTGTTCATGTCCCAAGCCTAGCCCACCGGCGTCTATGCCGGCGTCCGTGAAACTACGGATTCACAGAGATAGCTGGAGACGCGAGCTGCGAGCTATTTTTCGCCCTGGCGAGGAACGAGGAGCGACTGGCTGCGATGCGAGCTGCGAGCCATTTTTGCCGAGTTCTAGGAGCGACGAGCGCAGAATGGTCGGAACCCATTTAAGCGAGGAGCGACAACGAAATCGGCAAAAAGGGCCGCAGCCTAGAAGATAGCGGTTTCTCGGTAGCGGCCGAAGACTTGTACCATCG
>Ga0209009_1000356_pt1 | contig 17266 bp, 14 predicted proteins | sample BlaSpr_A8_OM3_M2_FD_187979 | JGI IMG/M metagenome (GOLD analysis project Ga0209009, IMG submission 187979) | Forest soil microbial communities from Thunder Bay, Ontario, Canada - Black Spruce, Ontario site 2_A8_OM3_M2 (SPAdes) (version 2) | ecosystem: Environmental > Terrestrial > Soil > Boreal... | reverse complement strand
CCATCCTTATATATATGCGGGACACGGCCCGGGTTGCTGCCAAAGAGAATCTTGACATCAGTAGAGCACCCCTCGTTCAATTTCTCGGTGTTCATTCAGACCTTCGCGACTGGGGCTCGCGTCTTTGTTGGCGCGGATGACATTTTGGCGAAGCACAGGCCCCGCTAAACTTCTGACCGGTGAAAATGAATCCACTTGCAGGTAAACCATGGCGATGTGCTTCGAGGTGTTGGGCCAGCTCCTTAATGACGGGCACGGGCGCGTTACTGGCTTCGGTCTTCGTCTCTTCGATAGCAGTGGTGCGCCATGCTGCACGCTCAATGTGTTGCTCGCCGTTTCGCAGGTCTTCCCATTTTAGCCCTTGAATTTCGGAAAATGGATTAGCATCGTTGTAAGCGCCTTTCTGCTTTGCAAAATCGAAGACAGCGACACAGAACCACTTGACATGACGAAGCCTGCTCGCGGACAGCGCCGTTTCGGTGGCAACCGTTTCAAGAAATTCCTGCGCCGTTTGTAGTTTGAAATCAGATAGACGTTTTCCACGCAAAAGTGTGGACAGTTGCGTGTTGCTGCGATAGGCTTTTCCCTCCAAGGGAGGCCCTATGCGAGACGATAATCCTCAATTGGGCCCATCAAATCCCACCCGCCGGACGTTTCTTTTGACCACGGGAAGTACTGCGGCAGCAACAGTCATTGCGGCGTACGTGCCAGCGCACGCAAACAGCACTGCCGGCCAGAGCGACTCGCCCGCTGCAGGTGCGGACAGGCCCAACATTGAGGGCGCGGTCCCGATCACGCTGCGCGTTAACGGCAAGGACCACCAACTTCGCGTCGACCCCCGGATGACACTGCTGGATTGCCTGCGTGAGACCGTTGCTCTGACAGGAACGAAAAAGGGCTGTGACCACGGGCAATGCGGCGCATGTACAGTGCATGTGGACGGCAGGCGCGTGAATTCATGCCTTAGCCTGGCCGTGATGCACGACGGCGAAGAGATTACAACCATTGAGGGCCTCGGTACGCCCGACGCGTTGCATCCCATGCAGGCGGCATTCGTTGCCCATGACGGGTACCAGTGCGGATATTGCACGTCAGGCCAGATCATGTCCGCCGTTGCATTGCTTAAGGAACCCTGCGGTCCCGACGACGCGGCCGTGAAGGAACTGATGAGCGGCAACATCTGCCGATGCGGGGCCTATGGCAATATTGTGGCCGCGATCCAACAAGTTCGCCAAAACACCTAGCCGCGAGCAGGAGCGATCCCATGCACAGCTTCGAATTCATTCGGCCGGCGGATACCGTGGCGGCAGTTGCGACCGCCGCACAAGCGAAAACCGCGCAGCAGGGAGCGGATGTGCGGTTCGTTGCGGGCGGCACGACGCTCGTCGATCTGATGAAGCTGAACGTCGAAACGCCTGCGCGGGTGATCGACATCAACCGTTTGCCGCTCGACAAGATCGAATCAACACCCGACGGCAGCCTAAAGATCGGCGCCACCGTTCGAAATTCAGATCTCGCCCACCATCCGACGGTGCAGCGAGATTATGCCGTGCTGTCACAGGCCCTCCTCGCCGGCGCATCGGCACAGCTTCGCAATATGGCGACGACTGCGGGTAACCTGCTCCAGCGCACGCGATGCATGTACTTCCGCGACACCGCAATGCCCTGTAACAAGCGCGAGCCCGGAACCGGCTGCCCGGCCATCACCGGCAGCAACCGTGGGCTCGCCGTCCTTGGCACAAGCGAACATTGCATCGCTACAAACCCATCGGACATGTGCGTGGCGATGGCAGCATTAGAGGCGACGATCCACGTACAGGGACCGAAGGGTTCACGCGCGATACCCTTCGGTGATTTTCATCTTCTTCCCGGCGACACACCAAACCGCGAAACAGCGCTCGAACCGGGCGACCTCGTCACGCACGTCACGCTCCCGTCGCCCAAGCCCGGAAGCAAGCAGGCCTATCTGAAGCTGCGCGACAGGGCGTCTTACGAATTCGCCTTGGCCTCGGCAGCCGTCGTGATCACTATCGCGGGCGGAACTGTGACCCAGGCGCGCATCGCATTGGGCGGTGTAGGGACCAAACCCTGGCGATCCCCTGAGGCCGAGGCCGCTCTCACCGGCAAACCTGCTGACGCAAACAACTTTCGGCAAGCGGCGGAAGCGGCTATGCGCAACGCCAAACCGCAAAGCCAGAACGGTTTTAAGATCGAACTGGCCAAGCGGTGCCTCGCACACGCTCTGCAAATCGCCACGACGAGCTGATTCCACCGGGAGGGGCGAACATGCCAACAACGCAGGAAACATCAGCCGTTTCTCCCGTTGGTCGCGACACGCCGCGCGTGGATGGCCCGCGCAAAGTGAGCGGACTCGCGCAGTACACTGCGGACTTCCACTTTCCCGGGATGCTGTATGCCGTACCGGTCGAGGCGACGATCGCCAACGGCAAATTGGTCAGACTCGACACCGCCGCGGCGGAGAAGATGCCCGGCGTGCGTGCGATTTTTTACCGCGAGAACATCGGGAAGATCTTCCGCTCCGTCATGCAGCCGGGGTTCGAAAGCATCTGTGATGAACGCCGCCCGCCGTTCGAGGACGATGTCATTCGCTACTACGGGCAATACATTGCGCTGGCTGTGGCGGACACGTTTGAGGCTGCCAAAGCTGCGGCTGATGCAGTCCGAGCGACCTACGTCACGGAGAAGCCGAACGTCGAGAACGAGCTCAAGGCGGAAGATGAGCCCAACGTGGTGGAAACGACGTTTGGCCCATACGAGCGTTTGGAAAGCCACCGCGGCGACGCCGAAGGCACCTTCGCCAGCGCGTCGGTCAAGCTCGATCACACCTACGTCACACCGGTCGAGACGCACAACCCACTCGAGCTGCACTCCACCACGGCGATCTGGGAGGGCTCGAGGCTGACGCTGTATGAGTCGTCGCAGGGAGTCATCAACCACCGCGGCGTGCTCGCGCAGATGTTCGGCTTGCCGGAAGAAAACGTCCGGGTCATCACCAAGTTCGTGGGCTCGGGGTTCGGCAGCAAGCTGTGGCCGTGGACGCAATGTCCGCTGGCTGTGGTCGCGTCGCGGCAGTTGGGCAAGCCGGTGAAGCTCGTGGTGAGCCGGAAAATGATGTTCCAGTCGGTGGGTCATCGGGCGCGCACGCAGCAGCGCGTCCGCCTAGGCGCCACGCCCGACGGCAAACTCGTCTCGCTGCAGCACGACTACGTGTATCACCGGTCGATGCTCGAGGCCCACCACGAGGATTGCGGCGAGGCCACGCCGTTTCAATATAGCGTGCCCAACCTCCGCGTGACGTTCGGACGCGCCAAGCGGAACGTCGGCGCAACGACCGACATGCGCGGCCCCGGCCGGACGCCGGGGCTCTACGCCCTCGAGTCGGCGATGAACGAACTGGCCGATCAACTCAAGATGGACCCGGTCAAACTGCGCATCCTTAACGAGCCGAAAATTGACGAGTCGTTGGGTATTCCGTTCTCGTCGCGCCATTTGGTCGAGTGCTATGAACTCGGCATGGAGAAGTTCGGCTGGTCCAAGCGCTCGCCTGAGGTCGGCTCGATGAACCACGAGGGCTTGACGCTGGGCTGGGGAATGGCGGCATGTTCGTGGATCGCCGCACGATTCTCGGCCGAGGCGAGCGTGCAACTGCGCGATGACGGCACAACCCGCGTCGCATGTGCCACGCAAGACATCGGCACCGGCACGTACACCATCCTCGCGCAACTCGCCTCGCAGAAGACCGGCGTGCCGCTCGACAAGATCGACGTCGCGCTCGGCGATTCGGCGCTGCCGGAGGGCCCACTCTCGGGCGGCTCGATGGCGACCGCATCGGTGGTGAATGCTGTCTTTGGGGCGGCGGACGGCGCCATCGCGTCGCTGCTGACCGTCGCAACGATGACACCAGGCTCGCCGTTCGAAAACCGCGCTCCCGCAGATCTGGCATTTGAAGGCGGCCGAGTCTTTGTGAAGGCTGATGGCGCCGCGAAAGGCGTGCCGTTCGATGATTTGCTGCGCCGCGCCAACCTTCGCCTGGTCACAGGCAGCGGCAAGTCCGAAGGGACAATCGGCAATCCCAAGCCGAAGTACTCGACGAACTCGTTCGGCTGTCACTTCGTCGAGATTACCTGGCAGCCGGAAATCGCGCGGCTGCGGGTGAACCGCGTTGTGACGGTTATAGATGCGGGCCGCATTATCAACCCGCTGGCCGGCCGGAACCAGATTCAGGGCGCAGTGGTAATGGGAATCGGCATGGCGCTGTTAGAGCACACGACTTACGATCCGCAGAACGGCGCGCCGATTAACAGTAATCTGGCCGATTACACGGTGGCGGTAAACGCCGACGTGCCACCGATCGAGGTCCATTTCCTCGACTTCCCCGACAGAGAGATGAACGAAGTTGGCGCACGCGGGATCGGCGAGATCGGGTTGACCGGCTTTGCCGCGGCTATCACGGCGGCGGTCCACCACGCAACGGGTGTTCGCGTGCGGGAACTGCCGGTGAAGATCGAGAATTTGTTGGCGTGAGGCGTTCCCCGTCTTCTATGTTGGGCGCGTTGACTTTGGCCCGAGCCGTGGACAACGAGGCATTCTGGAAAGAATATTGTGAGAAGCTATCTGTGGGTTTTGGCATTTCCGATTGTCCTGGCCATGCTTGCAGTACCGTTGAGTGAGTCCATCTCACAAACGGTTCCGGCAACGAAACACCTGTTCGCTTGCGCCTGCGGAGAGTAATTAAGACCGTATCGATCGATTACTTTCGTCCAATAGGTCTCGACGCCTCTTGCTTCATCGAAACTGTGTATCGATTCCGAGATTCTAAACAGGAGGTTTGGTATGCCAGACAAGAAAAAAGCAGCCGCCGCGGGAGCATCGCAGGGTGGCGGCGCGGGTTCGGTCGGGACCTCCCCGAGAGGGGGGATGGCCGCAGCGGCTCGAACCCACCTGCCAAGCCAAGACGATTTCAGATCAATCCTGCCCGAAGATATCGACTGGAAGCCGTTCGCGCCATTCCCACCTTCGGCGCGCCTCGCCGTCGTTGTCGGAGAACCTGCCGAGCCCGGACCCTATACGGTCAGGGTCAAAGTGCCCCATGGTGTGAAGTTGATGCCGCACAGGCACCATGAGGATCGAGTCTACACAGTGATATCAGGGATTTTCTACATCGGCCGGGGGGATCAGTTCGACGCCGATAAGTTGGAGGCCCATCCGCCCGGTAGCGTCATCGTTTTGCCCGGTGATACTCCCCATTTTCACTGGGCGAAATCAGGTGAGTACGTCACGCAGGTGACCGCCATTGGGCCGATCAGCCTTGAATACATCCACTCTGAAGACGATCCGCGGAAGAAGAAGTCTTAGAAGCAGCTAAGCTTTTTGCGACGGCACACCGGATAGCATCGAAGAATCCGGCGAGGCTGGGAGTTGCACATTCGTACACTCCGATTCCGCTAAAGCATTTAGCTTCTTGTCAAATTGGGGGGCTCAAGATGAACGGTCAACAAAAGAAGGAGCAGGATTCTGGAGTGCGAGATCAAGAGATCCGTGCGGCACTGGATCAGCATTGGGCGGCATCCGATGCCAACGATTTTGTAACCGAGCACCTCATCTATCGCGAGGACGCGGTGCTGGAATACCCGCAGTCTGGCGAGCTAACCCGCGGTCGAAGCAACATACAGGGCCAGCGCGCTAGTCAGCCGAGCAAAAAGCGGTTTGCTATCCGACGAATCATTGGCAGCAGTGATCTTTGGGTCACCGAATTCATCCTGACATATGACAGCAAGCCGTCCTATACCGTGAGCATCATGGAGTTCAGCGGCGTCAAGGTTGTGCGGGAAACACAGTACTTTGCGGATCCATTCCCGGCTCCCGCATTCCGCGCTCAATGGGTCGAACGGATGGACACATAATCTCGAGGCGCGGCTTCTCCGCAAACCTCATAGCTGGGTTTTGATTCGAGGGAGTTCCTGAACAGCCGGCGAATCATCGCATTGTCATCTGCTATTAAAATGCACTTGGGCACAAAACCCCACAACTAAGCAAATAGAGTCTCGCCCGCCAGAATTCGCTTATGTGCGGCAGCTCAGATGCAGGCGATAACAATGCACGCAACCCTGTAGCTAATTCACGCCATTGTCCAGAGGTGGGAGAACTCCCAAAGGGCTCATAAAGCCCCTAAAAACCGTTAGTAGCTTTCAGGGGTAACGCAGCACGTCCCGTTGCAAAGCACGCAGATTAGACAGTGCATCTGCAATAGTTTCTCGCTCGTGGTTCGAATCGGGCCCTTCGGAAATGGTCTGAATTCGCGAGAAGATCGCAGTCTCCGCATCATGAATAAGCGTGCGAAGTTTTCTGGGGTTGAGTTCCAGAAGAGCGGCGCTGTAAACGCTATACCATTCGTTTTGGTCCATAAAACACCTCTACTAAAGGGCCTCAAACCTACTAAACATGGCCTCACTGTGTCTGTTCGCTGGCGTACCAAACTTTATTTTTCCGCTTCGCTGCGCCAAATCTGCGACTGCCGCACGATCGTCTCGTAACATTCGCACGCTGCATTTTCCAGTTCCTTGCGGTTTTCTATTTTCACTTCTCCGCGCGTGTACTTGATTAATCCGGCCTTTTGCAGCATGCCCGCCGCTACCGTTACGCTCGCGCGCCGCGTGCCCAGCATATGCGCTAGAAACTCCTGCGTCAGTGGAACCTTGTTTCCGCCCAAGCGGTCCTGGCACATCAGCAGCCAGCGGGCTAGCCGTTCATCCACTTCATGGAGCCTGTTGCAGGCGGCTATCTGCGCCGATTGCACCGACATTTCCTGCGACAGTCGAAATAACGCTTTCTCCAGCTGCGGGCATTCTGGCAACAAAACCGAAAAATCTTTCGCGCGAATCCTGAATGCACTGCCCTGGATCTGCATCACGACGCGGCTGGGACTGGTCTTGAATCCAACCAGAAGCGGTATTCCCGCAAAACCTTCTTTCCCCATTAACCCGACTTCCACGCTTTTCCCGTCTTCCATTATGTTCAGCACGGAAGCCAAGCCGCTTTCCACAAAATAGGCGAACTCGATCGGCGTGGTCGTCTCGTTCAAAATAGTTTTTGTCGGAAGTTCCACGAATTCCAGAAGCGCGAAAATGGCTCGGGATTCTTTGCTGGGCAGGCTGCGCAGGATCTTGTTTTGCGTGTTGCGTTCGTTGCCGTCGCTCGAAGCCGACCTCGAAAGATTCTTCGGAATCGACTGAGTGGATCCTTCGGACATAATTCGACCTCGATTGATTTGAAAAGTAGTCCCATTGGGTGTGGAGGGACCAAGCGCTGGAAAGCCAGTCCGTCTAACGAGACCTCTCTAACCATACTAGTTCGTAACTCTAGATACTAGCCGCAAATGTTAGGATAGGCGTCGGTAGCCTTCCGCCTTGCGCTTTGTACGGTGGGAGCATATTGTTGATGAGAGAATATTTTGGAGAAAACGCCCAATAAATCGCGAATTGCCGCCACCCCGAAATGGGCTAAAGCTATCCTGGAGTTGCGTCACAATTTGCATCTCGATCAAACCGCCCTCGGAGAAAGGCTGGACTGTTCGGCCATGACCATTTCTCGCTGGGAGCGCGGCGCTCAAGAACCCCCTTCTCACGCCTACATCGAGCTTGGTAATTTAGCCGGCGATCCGGATTGCTGGTTTTTCTGGGGCCGCGCAGGACTTCGCAATGAAGACTTGATGCGCGTGGTCCCGGATCTGCGTCGACGCTTGCTGAAAACCATCGCGCCTGAGTTCGAGATCGTGAACGCCGGCGGCGCCGGCAAAAAATCTTCGCGAGGCAAGGTTCAGCTGGTTGCTATTCCCTTGCTGAAAGTTGTTGCGGCCTCGCACGGCGAGAGGGGTGATGACACTTCGGTGCTTCATGGCGCTCCGCTGGAAAGCATGATTGCCGCCCCCAAGGACTGGTGCCCGAATCCCGCCGCCACCAGCTGTCTGCGCGTGAAAGGCAATTCCATGATGCCTTTGCTTCAAGATGGGTATATTGTGGCCGTCGATTCCTCGCAAAGTGAGCGCAGTAAGCTCAACGGAAAAATTGTGATTGCCTGGCATAAAGACATGGGTTTGATTGTATCCCGCTTAGAGCGCTATGGACATACCGACACCTTGCAGCCGGAAAATCGCGAGTACCAATCGATCACGCTCGACAGCAAACATAAATGGAAAATTTTGGCGACGGTTCTTTGGTGGATTGGTAAAGCCCCGTAAAGAAACTTCAGAAGAAAGCTCCTAAACGAAAACAGACGATGGCGAAACCTCCTCATAAAATTCTTGTGCTCGACGTGGGCGGCACAAACATAAAAGTGCAGGCCACCGGACAGAAGCAGCCGGTCACAATCCCCTCTGGTCCCACCATGACGGCCAAGAAAATGGTCCGCGAAGTGAAGAAAACAACGAAAAACTGGAAATACGATCGCGTCTCCATCGGCTATCCGGCCCCGGTGACAGCCGGCCACCCCATGCGCGAGCCGGTAAATCTCGGAGGCGGCTGGGTGGGCTTCGATTACAAAAAAGCTTTCGGCCGCCCGGTCAGAATCTTAAATGACGCAGCCATGCAAGCTCTTGGCAGCTATCACGGGAAGCGCATGCTGTTTCTTGGGCTGGGCACCGGCCTTGGCTCCGCAATGATCGTCGACGGAATCCTGGAGCCCATGGAGCTCGCGCACTTACCCTATAAGCATGGAAAAACATACGAGGACTACCTCGGAGTCCGAGGCCTCCAGCGCCTGGGAAAGAAAAAATGGCGCAAAGAGGTTTTCAAAGTCACAAAAAAGTTGATAACCGCTCTCGAAGCCGACTACGTCGTGCTGGGCGGAGGAAACGTAAAGAAGCTCAAGCAATTGCCGCCGCACGCGCGAATGGGGCGCAACGAGAATGCAATCCTTGGAGGATTTCGGATGTGGAAGGAAGAATAAGCGCCTACATTTTCTGAACCTTCTTCGAGCGGCGCTATGTCCCACTGTGGAAGACTCCCAAATTAGACATCGTTTTTCGAAAAGTAAGCCTCCGCGCTCGATTCCACGCTCCGCTCCATGTAGGATATCGACGATGACTTCGCGTGTAATTCTAAAACTTCTTCCGATTTTATTTTTTTGGCCGGCGATAGCATCAGCCTGCACCTGCTCAAAAGCTCCTCCAGGAGTTTGTCCGGGATTGCAGTCTGATGACGTTGTCTTTACCGGAACTGTCACGGCTATTGAAAACGTTTCGCCTGCAGCGACCATGGAAGCCAACGCCGCAGATTCAGAATCGGCGGCGCCCACAGTCCCCGCAGCCGACGCCACGCCGATCATTCGCTATCATTTTAAAATTGATGAAAAGTTCGCCGGCCCCGATACCGCGGAAATTGACGTTTTTTCCGGCGGCGATGACGGAGATTGCGGCTACCATTTTCGCAAGGGCGACCAGTATATCGTTTTCACCCAACAGGAAACGGAAGGCCGCCTATTCGCTACGATTTGTAGTGGCACGCGTCCCGTCGCCGATGGCCGTGCTTTGATCCCGCAATTGCGCGCTATGCGCAACCATCAGCAAATCGCTTCCGTCTTTGGTGTTCTTCGCCGCGCCGATCCGCCTCTTCTTGCTCCCGCAGACGACCCGGATGATCCTCTTCCTCACATCAAACTGAAACTCCGCTCCAAATACGATCGCTTTGCCACCAGCACCGGACCAAACGGTGTCTATTCTTTCTATGACGTTCACTCCGGCGAATATCATTTTTCTGCCAGCCTGCCGGCTCGCATGGAACTATCCGAGAGAACTTTGCCCGGCGCTTTGCCGCCTTTCAAAATTCCGAATGGAGCCTGCTACGAATACAACGTGGACGCCCTTCCTCTCGGCAAAATTCGCGGCGCCGTTCTAGGCCCTGATGGCAAACCCTTGAAGATCGCTTCCGTGGAGCTTTATCGTGCGGAAAAGTATAAAGACACGGAACCCGGCCTCTGGGGATTTCAGGGCTCCAAGGGAGATTTTGAGTTCGATCATATTGGTCCGGGCGATTACATTTTGGTTTTCAATCGCCTGAATCGTTTGGATCCGAACTCACCGTACCCTCGCGCGTTCTATCCCGGCGTAGCGAATCAAAACGAAACCAGCATAATCACGCTAAAAGACGGCGAACGCCTTTTGAAAGCCGATATGCAAGTCGCTGATGGATATCCCACTCGCCGGATTCGCGTGCAGTTGAAATGGAAGGACGGCCGCCCTCCCGGCGAAGTCACCATCATGGCCAAAGCCGACCAAGGTGAAAATCCGGCAGCGCAACGAATGGCCGAGGGCATCTACGATTTCACGCTTCTGCAGTCCACGCATTACACAATTTCTGCGTGGGAAGATTTGGACCCGCAACATCTCAGCCAGAGCCGCGGCAAAGAATCGTGCAACATCCCCGCCCGCATCGACGCAGAACCCGTCACCATCGACGGCGCCGACACCGAAACAAACGACATCACCCTGACTTTCCCCTCAGTAGCTTGCGATAATCATTAGCCTGAATGCGAGTTTCGTTAGGCGCCGGTCCCCACCACGCCCTGTTTTGGTTTTCATCCAGCTATTGTCCGGCCCGCTGAGTTCTCAAAATATGTACTTGAGACCGAGCTGCAATTGACGAGCATAGCTGTTTCCGTCTGGACCAGGAATTGTGGCGTTAATGCTTCCGAAATTGCCCGGCGTTTGCAAACTCGCATTGGGTGGCTCAAAGTTGGGATGATTGAATATATTGAACGCATCGGTACGGAATTGTAAAACGTGACTCTCCGACCAGGGCATCTTGAAATCTTTCAAAGCAGACATATCCAGATTCCAGAAACCAGGTCCACGAGCCACGTTGCGGTTCCCAGTCCCGCCCCCGAACGGAAATGCAAAAGCTCCCAGGGCATTTGTTTCGTTTGAAAAATATTGCACGATGGTTTGGCCGTTTTGACTACCTGATGAATATGTCCCGCGATATCGCTTTGAGTTCCAACCAAGACAGCCGGAGCCGTCTGTGTGAAGTCAATGGGGAACGTACCCGAGTCCACTTTGAACGGAAAGCCTGAATGAGCCAGAACGATGCCGGACACTTTCCATCCTCCAACTATCTCGTTAAGCCACTTTGATGAATCATGAAGCAGCCACTCGCCGCGTCCGATAGGGAAAGCGTACTCAAAGTTCGCTGCCACAGTATGTCGGGCGTCAAAGTTTGAGTTTCCGCGGCAAACGCGCAGATTTCGGAGATCGCAAACCTCCGCGGCGCTAAATGAAACCAGGGAATTCTGTACGTCTGAGTCGTTATCGATGGAGTGAGCGAGTGTGTAATTGAATTCCATCGCGAGGTTGCGCGATAGTCGATGATTTAATCTCACTATCATCGCGTTATAGTTGGAAGAAGCGAAGTTTCCGATGAATCCAGCCGCCCCATTCTGTGCCAACAATCCTGTATTTAAGGGGATTAGCCCTTGTTCAGGATTTCCCGTCAGTTGAATGCTCGAAAGGCCCAGGAGCGTGGAGGACACGTCACCATTGGCCCACACCGAGCTCTCCAAGCCGGCTGCCAACTCTGTGCAAGACAAATTCGAGAAAGCGCCGCCAGTGATTATGTTTCCTGCATTTGCGCAGCTTCCAAGTCCGGCTGCCTTAACAGCCGCGGTCATTTGGTTCTCGAACCACGGCTGATTGGTAACAGCAGTAAAAGGAGTTCCCGCCTGAAGTTGCCTTTGTACGTTCCCAAACGCGGTGTAAAGGAATTGATTGGAAGTTGCGTCCTTGAAGTTTATGGTCTGGGCCGGATCTCCCAATGCTGTGAGCCTACGGCCAAGTTTCCCGAAATAGCTTATGTCCAGCAGCCAATTGCCCGGCAGCTCTCTCTGCACACCCAATGAAAAACTCATTTCGTAAGGAGTGTGATAATTCGGATCAAAGTTGAAGAACGCGCCGCTCCCAAAGCCTCCGCCAGTATTAAATCCTATTGGCACGCCATTTGCGTCCACATTCGGCGTGAGAATCGGACGCGGGGACGGTGGAGGCAGAGCAACCACGGGAAATGATGTAAGCCCCGTAAACCTCGGATCCCCGCCGGGACCGAAAGCGGCAATCGCACCTTGTCCGCCGAAAGAAGTTACCGACGAGTTGCTGAATAGGAAGCTGAGTTCATCGAGTTCAAAACCTTGGCCGATCAAATTATTGTCGAAGTTGATCCCGAACCCGGTGCGGATACTGGTCTTGCGATTCCCAAAGATTCGGCCAAACCAGCCATCGGTAAACGCCGGCGAATAGGCAAGTCCCAGGCGCGGAGCGAAATCTGTAAAGGAAGGCCTATAGTATCCGGGAGCATTGTTTGCCGATCCACCGAGCCGGTAGGACAAGATCGGTGCAGCTGTGGGTCCTTCGATTCCCGCATTCGCGTTCGCCAAGCGCGTCGGAAAAATCTGCTCCTCGCTGAGAGTCGGAATCGCCTCAAATCCATTTACTTCCGTCAGCGGCTGGTGAAATTGCCAGCGCAAACCATACGTCATGGTCAAATCCGATCGAATGTTCCATGTATCCTGCGCAAAAAACTCAAACTCCGTTGAGTGGTAATCGCGGATCGGCAGTGTCCCTTGCGGAAGCGGATTGCCAGCTTTGTCAAAATTGAATCCCGCGCTGATCGTCGCGAAGCGGCCCAGGGCTAACGGAAACATGGTGTCCCAGGCCGAAAGTGCGACGCTATCGGCTGTGTCAATATTCGAAGGTCGCAGGCTTGAAACCAGCGCCTGGAGGTTACCTCCCAGTCCCACGCCGAATATATTGGTATCCGTAACGTTCCCTGATTTAAAGATGGTCGGCTTGATCACGCCACCGAGCTGGTAGGTATGTTTCCCACGAGACCAGCTTAAAGTGTCACGAAACTGGTAGACCGGAACATTCGGGAATTGTGAATTCAGCGAGGGGGTTCCTGCAATGGTGTTGTCGTAGGGAGACGTAATTTGCGGTCCATTGAAGAAAAAACTCAACAGGTTCGGAAAGGTCGGCGCGGAAGTGAGCGGAAACACCAGCAATGAATCGGTTTCACCGAACGATATCGAATTCACAATTGTCGGTGAAGCGGTCCAGGTTTCTCCGACTACCCATGATCGCGAGTGATCGATGATCGCCGCTGTAACCGGATCTCCCGGGAAGGTCTCAACAAGATGGTTCACGTTATCATCATCATGGCTTCGATCCCAAGTGCCGCGCGCAAACAGGCGATGGTTTGCGGAGAGTTTGTAATCCACCTTGCCAACGAACGTGTTGTGGTCGTGAGTAAATGGAGCCGCAAAGCCAAATCCCGCAGTATTGATTAAATCGCCGGCATTGAAATTATTTTCCATCGGGTATGGGCGATTCGCGAAAAGGCTCAATATCGCTGGATTAGCTCCGATGCCGGAAGGATCTAGCGCTATTAGGGAGTTCGGCCCAGTCAACGGGGTCGTGCTAATGCAAGTAGGCGTGCTAACGATGTTAGAAGACGCCCCACAACCAGGGTTGTTGTTGATGTAATTCAGTTGGCCGTTGCGAAGCGCGGCCAGCGGCACAACATCCTCGATTTGCTGGCTGGATTTCTGCCGAAGACCATCGTAGGCGAAAAAGAAAAACAGTTTGTCTTTGACGATCGGCCCCCCGATATCGCCGCCAAATTGGTTGCGGATGAGCGAAGGAATCGGAATTCCATTGAGATTGTTGAAATAATCATTGGCCGCCAGAGCGGTCACTCGATTGAACTCGAATGCCTCGCCGTGGAAATGATTTGTGCCGCTTTTCGTTACCAAACCTACTTGTCCGCCGGCGCTGTGTCCTGAGGTGACGTCGTTGCCTCCCACAATGATGTTGAGTTCTTCGATCGAATCCAGGGGCGTATTCACCACCGTGTAAAATGCCTGCCCGTTCCGCTGGTCATTGACGTCTAATCCGTCCAACGTGATGTTCGTCTGGTCGCCTCGCGTTCCGGTAGTGACCCCTTGTTGTGAAACATCCGGAGCCCCCGTTTCGACGCCAGCCGTTCTTCATCTCTCCCCCAAAACTTTGAATTCTTTTGTTTCCGAACACGAGCCACCAAGCAGTCGGCGTATCTATGCAGTTACATCTCCACGTGCCGCAAACTCTTTAGAGCGGTGTAACCAGTTGATTTCATTTGCTAGCGGAGTCGTGGCACTGCGGAAAAATTGGCGAGTGTCCGAAAAGCCAAAGGTAATTCGCGCGAGGCAATACATTTTTCATAGAGGAGCTCTACGATATTTCAGAGAAGTGTATTTTTTAGCGGATGTTACTCGGCAGCCTTTGCCGGTGGAGGGATAGCCGGGCCTTCACCCTTTAGGTAGTGCCCGTACCAATCCAGATAACGATGGTAGCGATCTTCGATAAATGACGGCCGCGAAAATTCGTGGTATTCGCCGGGATAAACTACCAACAAAGTCGGCACGCCCAGCCGTTTCAAGCTCTGATACATTTGCTCGCCATTAATAATCGGGACATTCCAATCAATCTCGCCACCCATGATCAGTGTTGGCGTTTTAATTTTCGTCACGCGATTGAACGGCGAAAGCTTTTCCCATAGCTCGCGATTTTCCCACGGCAAACCCAATTCAAGTTCCCAGTCGCGCGAATATAAATCGTGTCCCCAATTTGTGATGTAAAGGAAATCTCCGGCGCCGGAGATCGCGGCCTTGAATCGCGTTGTCTGCGTGATAATAAAATTCGTTGAGATTCCGCCGTAAGACCATCCGCCAACGCCAAGTTTGTCCGGGTCCGCGATTCCCTGCGCGATTGCATAATCCACCATGGCCACATCATCTTCGTAATCTTTGTGGCCCCAGTCCGCCCATATCGCTTTGCAGAAATCCTGCCCGTACCCTGACGATCCCCGCGGATTCGGAGTCAGCACCACATATCCGTTGGCCGCGAAAAGTTGCGGATCAAAATTAAATTCCGCGTAATAGGCCCACACTGGCCCGCCGTGCGGCCGCAATATCGTCGGATAGCGCGTTCCCGGTGTGTAGTCCGGGGGCTCGTAAAGATATCCCGCCACGTTGGTTCCATCCTTGCTTTTAAAGTGGACATACTCCACATGCGGCAGACGAATTTGCGCCATCAAAGCATCGTTGGTCGTCGTCAAACGCCGTAAATCTCCGCCGTCCGCAGGCAGAAAATAAATCTCATTAGGATGCGTCAACTCTCCGATCACCGCAACCGCCGCGCCGTCTTTGCCCAGCGAGTACGATTCCACCATCCGCCTTCCGCCAATCGGTCGCGTGATTTCCCCTCCCATCGCCGGGACCCGCATTAAGTTCTGTGTTCCATCATCATCCGCGATGAAGTAAATCCATTTCCCGTCCGGCGAAAAACGCGGCTCGCTCGCGTTGCGGTCGAGCTTTAGCGTCAACACTTTCATTTCACCGCCCGTCGCGGGCGCAACGGCAATGTGAAACGTCGCGTATTGATAGAGTTTCGCTTCCAGTTGAATAGTGAATGCGATCCATTTCCCATCGGGCGACCAGGCAGGCGCTCCCTCGGTGCCCGGATGCGTCGTCACGTGCACCACCGACTTGCCTTTATCCGAGTTGTCCGCCGCCACTGTCCAAATATCGGTGTTGTAGTTGTGATCGGGATCTTCAAAATCCGTACGATTGCTCACGAACGCGATCGAACTCCCGTCCGGCGACCACGCCGGCGCGCTATCGTCATAATCGCCCGAAGTAATCTGCGTCGTTTTGTGGCTGGCAAGCTCGTAAACGTAAAGATGCTTCCTTCGCCGGTCGAGATAGCCGATTTCATCTTCTTTAAAATGCAGCCGGTCGATCACCCAGGGATGCGCCTTCGGCTTTGCGTCGGCTTTGTCTTTGTCCTTGGCAGCCTCAAGTTCGTTGATCGAAGGGTCTTGCAGCTCCAGAACAATACGGTCCCCCGACGGCGACCATGCGTATGCATCCACATCCTGAATCGTCTCGGTCAGCTTTTGCGCTTCTCCACCTTCGCGATTCAATATCCATATCTCTTTCTTCTTGTCTTCGTCTTCCTTATCGCTCTTGGCCGCGCCTCGTCCCGATAAAAATGCCAGATATTTGCCGTCTGGACTCCAGCGCGCATGCTCCGAAGAAACGTTTTCCGCCGTCAGCGGAATGGGAATGCCGCCCGATGTTGAGATCATCCAGATGCGCGTTTTATCTTTGTCCTCTTTCAAATCATGAGTGGTCACCGTGTAACAGACCCACTTCCCCTCTGGGCTGATGTGCGCGTCTTCCACTTCCAAAATTCTAAAATAATCGTCCACCGTTAAATTTCGCGTCGCCGCCGTTTTTTCCGCGGCACTGGAATTTGTCTGCGAGGCCGCGGACGAATCCTGCGCTGCAGCCGGCCTCCCAATCCAAGCCGGACTGGCAAACAGAGCAATCACAATCAAAAATGCGAATCTAAACCTCATAGCCGGCCCTGCTTTCGAAGGAATTTGCCCAACATTCGACGCGTAGTATACAGAACCCGCCGCCGAATGGTCTGGAGAATCTAGACTTGTTTTCAGCTGACTTCCAGACTTTCCCCGCGCTTGTTATCAGAAGTACCTGTATGGAAGTCTTCGCCGAACAATAACCGGTCACGAACGCCTGAACATCTCGCGGATATCTTCCCAAACCATCCAGTATTCGTGGAACGTCCGCGCGCCATATTTCTCGTACAACGCACGCGCGACAGCATTGCCCGGCTCAACATTCACGCAAACTCGCAGCGCTTTCTGCTCCGCAAACCACTCAGCCATCGCGACAAGCAAAAGACCGGCAATCCCGTGCCGCCGTCGCTCTGCTGCAACATCGATCCACTGTAATTCCCCTGAGCATCTATATCGACGCGTGCGGTGCCCAGCCACGAACCCCACTATCGTCCTGCCTTCCACAGCCACAAACGCCGCCCGATCACTCAGTGCCTCTTTCGGCGACTGTTCTACGTTCAGATAACGCCCAATCCTCGCCTCCCAATATTCCTGAGTCTCCCAATTTCGCACTCGAATCGCCGCCATCGCAATCGCGTCACGAATTTCCGCCGGCCGTATTGTTAAAGGCATCTTGTCCTTCCGCACTCGATACATTGTAAAAGCGCTTTCCGCAATGCGCGATACGACATCTAAGCGCGATACGATGTTGCGCCTCGATGATAATGTCCCCTTTTCTCCTCGATAAAAATGTCCCCCTAAACTAGACCTCCGGAAGGAGGTCAGATTGGGGCGGACCGAGATGA
>Ga0209009_1000355_pt1 | contig 17307 bp, 17 predicted proteins | sample BlaSpr_A8_OM3_M2_FD_187979 | JGI IMG/M metagenome (GOLD analysis project Ga0209009, IMG submission 187979) | Forest soil microbial communities from Thunder Bay, Ontario, Canada - Black Spruce, Ontario site 2_A8_OM3_M2 (SPAdes) (version 2) | ecosystem: Environmental > Terrestrial > Soil > Boreal... | reverse complement strand
GCCGCTCGCCGAGCCTGCCGCAAAAGTTGTTCTGGGCGGATTGATTGAGGTTGTCCCCGACAATCAGCGCGCGATTTTGCTGCAATGGTTCGAAAATATTCGCGACTGGTGCATCTCGCGCCAGCTGTGGTGGGGCCATCGCATCCCCATATGGCATTGCGCCGACTGCAAAGAAATGGTTCCCGCGCTGGATTCGCGCGTGGAAATTGTGGAAGGCCACGCGCGCGCTGCAAGCGTCCCCACAAAATGTCCCAAGTGCGGCGGCGGGAAACTTACGCAAGACAAAGACGTCCTCGACACTTGGTTCAGCTCCGGCCTCTGGCCCTTTTCCACGCTCGGCTGGCCCGACGACACCGATGACCTGCGCACTTATTACCCCACCAGCCTTTTGATCAGCGGCTACGACATTTTATTTTTCTGGGACGCCCGCATGATCATGATGGGCCTTCCACTGAGCGGAAATCGCTTCTTCGAACCCGCCGAAGTCTCCGACGCTGGTGCTGTCCCACAGAAAAAAGAGACACCATCTTCCGCATCTCTGAAAAGTGCGAACGATGCTGCATCCACAATTCCCTTTCGCCGCCTCTATCTCCATTCTCTCGTCCGCACGGCCGAAGGCGCAAAGATGTCCAAAACCAAAGGCACCGGAGTCGATCCGCTGGAATTGACTCAGAAATTCGGCACCGACGCCTTGCGCTACATGCTGGCCAGCATGGCCGCCCCCGGCACCGACATTATTTTGAGCGAAGACCGCATCCTGGGCGCTCGCGCCTTCGCCAACAAAATTTGGAACGCCGCCCGCTTCCTGTTCATGAATCTCGAGAAGGCCGAAGCCGCAGCCGGAATCACGTTGGAAGAACTGGCCGCGCCAGAAATTCGAGAAAAAGCCCCCTACGCGATCCCCGGCGAAGACGGCCTCATTCACCGCTGGATTTTCGCTCGACTCGCCGCAGTGTCGGAGCAAGCCAGCCGCGCATTGCAGGATTTTCGCTTCCATGAAGCGTCGCAGGCAATTTATCAATTTTTCTGGGGAGATTTCTGCGATTGGTACATCGAGTGGGTTAAGCCGCAGCTCGCATCGCCTGATCGCGCAGTCGCGGTTGCCGCCTGGCGCAATATTTTCGCCGCACTGGAAGCAGCTTTGCGCCTGTTGCATCCAATCATACCTTTTCTCACCGAAGAATTGTGGCACCGCTTGCCGCAACCAGCGGGCGCTCGTTCCATTGCGCTCGACAAATTCCCCGAGCCACGCTTGAACTGGATCGACGCGCCAGCCGAAAAAGAATTCGCAACCTTGCAGGAAATCATCACCGCCGCGCGTAACATTCGCGCCGAAATGAAGATCGATCAGAAACGCAAGATTCCCGCTGACTTTTCAAGCAGCGATTCCGCAATCCGCAAGCTCGCGGAACAGAATGCCGAACCGCTCGCGCGCCTGGCCACGCTCTCCGCCCTGAATATTTCGTCCAACCGCCTGGATGGCGCGGGCGCAGCCGTCCGTTCCACGTCGCAATTCGACCTGCGCATTGCATACGGTGACGCTATCGACAAAGACGTCGAGATTGCGCGCCTGCGAAAAGAAGTCGACCGCCTGGCAAAAGACATCGCCTCCAAACAAAACCGCCTGGCCGACGAAACCTTCCTCAGCAAAGCCCCCGCCAAAATCGTCGAAGACCTCCGCGCCGCCCTGGCAACTCGCCAGATCGAACATCAAAAGCTCCTAGACCGCCTCAACCAACTCGAATAGCGCAGCATACGAGCAGTTATTCGGAATCGGCTCGGTTCGCGGTTGGGCACGGCGCTTGCGCCACACAACTTTTTAAGAAAACTCCATACCTGTCGATTACGCACCCTCTCGTTCGACGTGCAGGTAGAGGAAGAAGCACACGTTAGGAGGCGGTTATGGCAAAGCAGCAAAAGCTCTTTCAGAATCTAAAATCCACCGCGGGTTTGGCACTCATTGGCCTTGGAACCTTCATTCTGTATAACAATCTGGCGGGGGCCGCTGCTCAGTTGAGCCGTCTCCTTGGCATTTCTGCCGGGGCGGCAAACACCCTAGGGGTACTGATCGCAGTCGGCTTGGCGGCCTCGCACGCCTTACAGGCCTATTTTTTCGATCACCAGCGGTTTTTGCGGGACCTCTATCACATACTAATATCATTCTGGCCCATGCTCGTCGTTATCGGAGGAACCGTATTTTTACGTGATAATCGCATAGGCGGAACTAAAGAACCTTGCAAAAGAATTGCGCAACATCATGTCGATTTTGCTGTTCCTGGTTCGACGTGTAAGTAGAGCGCGGGTTCAGCCGGTCGAGGTCCGGCCGGCGGCCGGGCTCACCATCCTAAGCAGAATGGAGACATAACAATGCGATTCCTAATGTTGGTCAAGCACGGCGAAAACCCCGGTCCTCCCCCCAAGGACTTTTTGGACGCGATGGCCAAGCTCGGCGAAGAGGCGGCCAAATCCGGCACGATGCTCCAAAGCGGCGGCCTGTCCCCGATTGCGAAAAGCACTTGCGTGCGGCTTTCTCGCGGTCAGGTAACCGCGATCGACGGGCCTTTCAGCGAGTCCAAAGAAGTCGTGGGCGGCTTCGCGATGTTCGAGTTGAAGTCGAAAGAAGAGGCAATCGAAGGCGCGAAGCAGTTCATGGAGCTTCACAAGAAGTACTGGCCAGGATGGGAAGGCGAGACGGAGGTCCGCCAAGTATTAGGACCAGAAGCTTTCGACCCCCAAACGTAGGCGCAGCAGTTCGTGTCGATGGCAGTGAAAAACAGTCTAGGTCAGGCTGGCTTGCGCTCACCGATTGAACGTGGTGTTATCGGTAGTCGTGACGACTACCGATACACATCGCGCAATCGACGCAGTCTGGCGGATCGAGTCCGCCAGAATTATCGCCGGACTCACGCGCATCGTCCGCGATGTGGGCCTTGCCGAAGAACTCGCGCAGGACGCGCTCGTGGCCGCCCTTCAGCAGTGGCCGGAGTCGGGCGTCCCGGACAATCCCGGCGCTTGGCTGATGGCCACCGCCAAGCATCGCGCCATTGACCATTTCCGCCGCAACACGCTGCTTGAGCGCAAGCATCAGGAACTTGGCCGCGAGCTGGAAGCCAAACAGGAGATGGCCCTGGAGGATCTCCACACGGCGATTGACGATGAAGTCGGCGACGACCTGCTGCGTCTCATATTCATCTCCTGCCATCCGGTTCTTTCTACCGAAGCGCGCGTGGCCCTCACTCTCCGCTTGCTCGGCGGACTGACGACCGAAGAGATTGCGCGTGCCTTCCTTGCACCGGAACCGACGATCGCTCAGCGCATCGTCCGCGCCAAACGAACCCTGGCCGACGAGCGTGTCCCCTTCGAGGTTCCGCGCGGGTCCGAACTTGCTGCGCGTCTCTCATCGGTGCTTGAGGTGATCTACCTCGTCTTCAACGAAGGCTATTCGGCGACCGCCGGTGACGACTGGATGCGACCCGCGCTCTGCGAAGAAGCGCTTCGACTTTGTCGTATCCTCGCAGAGCTAGCTCCGAAGGAGCCGGAAGTCCACGGGCTCGTCGCGTTGATGGAGATTCAGGCGTCGCGTTCCCGCGCACGCACGGGCGCATCGGGAGAGCCCATCCTGCTGCTCGATCAAAACCGCGCGTTGTGGGATCAATTGCTCATACGCCGTGGTCTCGCGGCGCTCGAGCGTGCGGAGAAGCTTGGCGGCGCGCTTGGCCCCTACGCGCTGCAGGCTGCGATCACTGCCTGTCACGCGCGTGCGCGTTTGCCGCAGGAGACAGACTGGCCGCGCATGGTCACGCTCTACGAAGAACTCGCCCAGCTCACTCCGTCACCCATCGTGGAATTGAATCGCGCGGTCGCGGTCGCCATGGCCTACGGTCCCGCAGCGGGTCTCCAGATCATCGACACACTCGTCTCGGAGCCGTCTCTGAAGGCCTATCACCTCTTGCCCAGCGTCCGCGGTGATTTTCTTTTCAAGCTCGGCCGCTTATCCGAAGCCCAGGCGGAGTTCCAGCGCGCCGCATCGCTAACGCGCAACGCACGCGAACGCGAATTCCTGTTGGACCGCGCCCGAGCCTGTTCTGAAAGCCAGTCGAATTCGGGCTCTCGCTGAAAAGTTGCGCTGCTGCTTCAGCATTAACCTGCCATGGACGATCTTCCTCGTAGACCTTCCGGGCATAAAGACACGCCTTCCTGGCCGCCAGCGTCCGAGTCGCCGCGCAGAATTTAAATCTCTCGCTCCAGTTCCCTCTCAGATGTAGGTTCGGGTCAAAGCGGAAATCGGCGGTATAATCTTCCTCCCATGTTGATGAGCCGAAGAAACAAGTTGAGCCTCATCGCTCTCGCGCTGGCTGTATTAATTATCGCCCCGCCGCCTGTGTGGGCGCAGTCCTCGAATAGCAACGTGACGCCCGACTGGTGCAAACAACTTCCTCGCCCGCAATACAAAACCCTCGAACGCGTGTCGTCAGCCGATCCTTGGTTCGAAGTTTACAAAGTCGCGCCAGGAGTTTTCGCGATTTACGAGCCACATCAGTTCGAAGAAGTAATCTCGTTCTTGATCCTGGGCGACAAGCGCGCTGTACTGTTCGATACGGGTCTCGGCATTGGCGATATCAAGCGCGTAGTCACTTCGCTCACGCCTTTGCCAATCACCGTTCTGAATTCGCACACGCACAACGACCACGTCGGCGACAACTGGGAATTCGACGAAATTTATGGCATGGATACTGACTTCACGCGCACCAATGCGAAAGGCTCCGCCGCCGACGCGCAAGCCGAGCTAGCTCCCGGATCGGTTTGCGGCCAGCTCCCCGCTGATTTTGACGCGAAGTCCTACGCCACGCGCCCCTTCCACATCACTCACTTGATTCACGATGGCGACACAGTCGATCTAGGCGGCCGAGTCCTGGAAATAATCTCGACGCCCGGCCACACGCCGGATGAGATTTGCCTGCTCGACCGCAAAAATGGCCTCTTATTTACCGGAGATAATTTCTACCCGGGACCAATCTGGCTATACCGCCCGGAAACTGATCTCGACGCTTACGTCCAGTCCATCACGCGAATCGCGGCGCTGGCGCCTAAAATCCACCTGGTCCTACCCTCCCACAACGCCCCGATAACCGATCCTTCGCAATTGCCGAAGCTGCTAGTCGCAATCGAAAAAGTCCGCGGTGAAGCAGTAGAACCTTTCGCCGCAGGCAACGGCAAAGTCACCTACACCGTGAATGGATTTGTCTTCCTGATGGCCACCCCAAAGTAAGCGATGTGCATTGTGTTTTCCAGATCGCCTCGATCAACTCGCTCTCTTTCAGCGCGAAAAGACCGCGCCATGCGGCGCGCCGGTTCCCTTCCAACCTTGCGGCCACTCGCGTTCGGCGAAGCTGAAGCCCGTCTTACTGTCCGCGTCACGAAAAGCATCATCGAAGGTGAGAGCCCCCGTCGCCTGATCCAGCTTCAGCAAATAAAGCCGGTCCGGCGCCGCTCCCGACGTCGCCACGATGCGCTGCGTTTTTGCTCCCCACGCGGTCCAATGCGGGAAGTAAGTATCACTTAGCTTTAGCCTCGACACTTCCACTGGCTTGGCCGCATTCGATATGTCCACCACAATCAAACCGTGCATCGTCGGCACACTCAGCACCAAATAATGCCCCACAACCGTTGGCACTCCGCACCAGTTCCCCGGAAAGGTGTACACCAGCTTCGATTTCGGCTCATTCGTGTCCACTCCGGTGATACGTTCCAGCCCGCAGCCGAGCGTCTGAATTAAAACCGAGCCGTCCGGAGCAAGCCGCGCCTCTTCAGGACTAGTCTGCGCATAACGATTTTCTCCCACGTCCAAATAAGCCGTCTTCAGGAGCTTCAGATCGGACAGGCGCCAAACTTGGTAAGTCACGCCGCTAAAAATATCATCCAGATGCATGGACGAATTTGTGGAAACAATGCGATCCGCGTCCGGAAGTACAACCAGGCTGTATGGCATCAACAGCGCGTCCGCAAACGCAGGGTCCGCATTGCTGGCCGAACGAACCACTTTCCCTTGGTCGTCAATCTCCACCAGCCCCCCAGTCATCCCGCTCTGAGCGTCACTCTCGCCGTGGTGCGCGTGCTGAAACGTCGCAAGCACGTGCCCATTGGGCAGCCGCATATAAGAATGCGGATGCATGTAGCCAGCCATATCGGCAAAGGACGTCACCGTCTTTGGATGCAACGGGTCCCGCAGGTCAAAGATGAAAGTTCGCCCCGCGTCATGATCGTTGGCAAAGAGCATCCCGCTGGCGGGCATGGTGTATTCCGTGTGGTGCACTCGCATAGTCTTTTGATCGGTCGCCAGCGTCGTCACCAAACGTCCGTACGAAGCCGACAAAGGGTCCGCATCGATCACCGCGAGAAAATCATTGCCCTTGTGGTCCGCGTCGCCCGCCCATACAAACAGGTAGTCTCCTGGCGTAGCCGTTTTTTGGTCGTAAGATTTCATCGGAAGCGCGCCGACACAAAAAAGTAGCGCCATGGCCAACACAAAACGTCGCATGGAAACCTCTTTCATCAAGAATTGAATGCGATCGAGAGATAGCGCGAAAGCGTATCAGAGTTAATAACGGTAGTACAGAATGACGGGAGCACAGACTCCTAGACATCTGGGAAGTTCAAATCTTCGTCGCGTAGCGCCGGTATCGCGCTTGTCGCCGCGCCGCCGCTCAAGTATTCTTTCCAATCCCCTATGCCCACCAAACGTATGCCGACTCTATCGGGCGCAACCGACCGCCGCATCGACGCGCTGCTCACACTCCTCTCCGAGAATTCCACCATCGTCATCAGCGGAGAAAAAATCGCCAAAGAAATCGGCGTAACGCGCCAGCAGGTTTGGCGCTGGGTCCAGAAAATGCGCGGATTGGGAGTACGCGTGAAAGGCCATGCTCGCACCGGCTATCACATCGAACGCGTCCCCGACATTCTCGCCCCACAGCTTCTCAGCCACCGCTTGTTCGGCACGCCTTTCGGCCGCCGCATCTACCACTACTTCAAAATTGACTCCACCAATACTGTCGCGATGCGACTCGGCGAACGTAGCGAACCCCACGGCGCTATCGTTCTGGCTGAAGAACAAACCGCAGGCCGCGGACGCGCCGGTCGTAAATGGATCTCCGAGAAATCAGCGGGAATTCATTGCAGCATTCTGCTCCGTCCGCCAATTCCTCCGGCACATGCACCGCTACTAACGTTGGTCGCAGGCCTCGCCGCACGCGATGCCGCCGCAGAAGAACTCGACGTGCTCCCCGATATCCGTTGGCCCAACGATCTACTCCTCCGCGGCCGAAAATTCTGCGGCATCCTGACCGAAATGCACGCCGAACCCGACCGCATGCACTACGCTGTGGTAGGCATTGGCATCAACGTCAACCAGACAAAAATGCCCGCCGAGCTTGCCGACTTCGCCACCTCGCTGCGTCTGGAAACCGGCAAAGTCCACTCGCGCCTGGAAGTCCTGATTCGGTTGCTGCGCCACCTCGACCGCTACTACAATGAATTTATCGCGGAAGGCGCCGCGCCGATTTTGCGACGCTTCGCCGAAGTCTCCAGCTATTTTCAAGGAAAGCGTGTGCGCATTACGACTCCTATCGAAGTGTTCACCGGCACCACGGCGGGCCTGGAGCCCAGCGGCGTTCTGCGCGTGATGCGCGATGACGGTGGCGGGATCGAATCCGTGCTGTCCGGCGACGTCGCGGAGGCCTCTTGATGCTCCTAGCGCTCGACGTCGGCAACACCAACACCGTCCTTGGAGTTTTCCGCGGCGCACAGCTCGTCGCGAATTGGCGCTTGACCACCGCGCGCGATCAAACCATCGACGAGTATGGCATCCTATGCCGCGAACTTTTCACGCTGGCAGGCCTCGATCCGCGCGAGATCGGAGGAGTAATCATCAGCTCGGTCGTCCCGCCGCTGAATTCCACACTGTCAGGAATGTCCGAACGATACTTCGGCAAAAAGGCGCTCTTTGTCGAGCCTGGAATTAAAACCGGCATGCCGGTGCATTACGATAATCCGCAGGAAGTTGGCGCGGACCGCATCGTAAACAGCGTCGCGGCCTTCGAGAAATATGGCGGCCCATGCATCATCGTTGATTTCGGCACCGCGATTAATTTCGACGCAGTTTCAGCCCGTGGTGAATACTTGGGCGGCGTCCTTGCCCCCGGCATAGGAATTTCCGCCGAAGCGCTCTTCGCTCGCGCCGCGCGTCTGTTCCGCGTGGAAATCAAAGACCCGGGAAAAATCATCGGCACGAACACCGCCGCTTCCATGCAGGCGGGCCTCTTCTACGGTTACACCGATCTAGTCGATGGCATCCTGGAGCGCATGAAGAAAACCATGGGCGCGAAAACAAAAGTGATCGCGACAGGCGGCCAAGCTCCGCTAATCGGCGCCGCGTCGCGCCATATCGAAACGATTGACGAATTTCTGACACTGGAAGGCCTGCGCATCATTTGGGAACGCAACCAAGACGTCACACCGGCGCAAGCCAAAGGACCAAAGCTGGCAACCGTTCCACCGCGCACAAAAAACTGAATCTCATACGCGATGTTCAGAAACTTTTCGGCGACAACAATGTTTTCAGCGCGGGAAACGCTCCGCAGAAGTTCAGCGAAATGGAATCCTTCAACTACTTCAATTATTTTACGGAAATCGAAGATTATTTCTGGCGCAAACGCGGAGCGCACCTGCTCGTCTCCCCCTTGGACTGGGCCATCGTAGAAACCTGGCAGAAAGCTGGTATCCCGCTCGGCGCAGTGCTAAAAGGCATCGACCGCGCCTTCGAGAGCTGGCAGCGATCCCGCCGGGGCGCCGGGGGACGCCAACTGAAAAGCCTGGCCTACTGCGTAGACGCCGTCCTCGACGCCGCGGCGGAATCCTCAGAGGCAGCAGTTGGCGCGGGCCCGGAGGTGAAATCGTCGCGAACCGCGGAGCCCTTCTCGCGCGATGAGCTGAGAAAATATCTCGAACGCAACGCCGCGCGTCTGCGTACCGCATCAGCAAAATTGCTCGAATCGTCAAAGAAAAATGGCGCCGCTACTCCAGCCCTGGCCGGACGCTTGGAAGACACCGCCAAACGCCTGGAAGAAGTTTTGCCCCTGCTCGATTCGCCGGGCGCGCTCGACCTGGAAGATCTCGAACGCCGCCTGACCGTGTTGGAAGAAAAATTATCGGCGGCGCTTTCCGCGGACGCAGACGAAGAAGCCCTGCTTTCCGTACGCCGCGAAATGGATCGCTCGCTGGCGCCCTACCGGCGTAAGATGTCCGCAGAGCAATTAGCGCAGCTCGAACGGCAATACATTCAAAAACGGCTTTTTGAACATTTCAACGTGCCACGCCTGAGTCTTTTTTATTTGACCTGAGCGTAGCGCGGCGCTTTCGCATTCCTAGCGAAAAACGCCCATCGACATTTCATGCCACCCATGAACGTCACAATCGAAAAGTTGATTTACGGCGGCGATGGCCTCGCGCACCACGAGGGCGCGACGGTTTTTATCCCTTTCGTTCTGCCCGCCGAGCGCGTGGTAGCGCTGCCCGTCGAACAGAAAAAGAAATTCGTTCGCGCGCGCGTGGAACAATTAGTCGAGCCTTCGCCACAACGCACTCTGCCGCCCTGCCCTCATTTCGGGATTTGCGGCGGCTGCAATTACCAGCACATTCCTTACGAAGCGCAGCTCAAATACAAAACTGAAATTTTGCGCGAAACGCTGCGTCGCGTCGGCCGACTCGATTGGACCGGCGAGATCAAAGCGCACGCCTCGCCGGCCTGGGGCTATCGCAATCGCGCGCAATGGAAAATTCGTCGGCCGTCGGAAGCGGCATCCGGCTCATCATCCCAAGCAGCTTCGGGCGCAGCTAGTGAAACGATAGCTAAACTCGAGATTGGGTATTTTCGCGCGAATTCCACGGCGCTGTGCGCGGTGCAAGATTGCGCCATTTTGTCGCCGCTGCTCCTTAAAACATTGCTCGCACTTCGGGAGGCTCTCGCCGCAGGCGTACTTCCGCGCGAGCTTCGCGAAATTGAAGCGTTCAGCAATGAAGGCCCCGGAGACCTAACCACACTCGCCAATGCGAAACTGTTACTCACGGCCACCTTCGCTGGTTTTCCTTCTCGCCTCGCCGAACACGCTGAAACGATTCGCGGCGTTGTTCCGGAAGCCGCCAGTATTTTGTTTCACGATCCTAGCCATGACCGCATGGAACTTTTCGGCCCGGGTTTTCTGGAGACCGAAGCTGCCGGCGCAAAATATCGCGTCGGACATTTTTCATTTTTTCAAGTGAATCGGTTTCTGGTTGACGATCTAGTCCAAACTGTTTGCGACACCGAAAACGGCCGGGTCGCCCTAGATTTATTCGCTGGTGTGGGATTATTTTCGATTCCGCTCGCCAAGCACTTCGAGCGAGTTATCTCCGTGGAATCGAATCCTGCTGCTACGCGTGACCTCGAAATCAATATGCGCGGACTGGCCTCAATCACAGTTCGCACCGCGGAGGTTGAACGTTTTCTCGAAAGAAATAAAGAGCGCCCTGAGCTGGTTGTTCTGGACCCGCCGCGTGATGGTCTAGCTCCTGAAGCCGCCAAGCGCCTGGGCCGCTTGCAAACCGCGCGGATTACTTATGTTTCCTGCGAGCCTCCTACGCTCGCGCGCGATCTCGCCGTACTGGTGCAAGCCGGCTATGAACCCATCGAATTTCACTTGTTCGATCTTTTCCCTCAGACATTTCACATGGAGACGGTTGTGCGTTTGCGTCGACGCGAATGAAATTACCTGCGCTGTGGATTGCCGCAGCCTTTGCCACAGGCATTAGCTTCACCAGCCGCTGGCAGAGTTCGCCGAAAATTTGGTTCGCCAGCGCAGCCGTTGAAATCCTTGCCGGTCTAATTTTAGTTTGGCGGAGGCGCGCGGCATCCGCCTGGCGCCTCGCGTTGCTGGCATGGCTTGCGCTTGGCGGGCTGGCAATCAAAGTCGACCGCGCCGCAGTTCCTGGCCATCACGATCCTCAATAATTGCTAACGGAGCTATCGATACCGAGCGTTACGCACGCGCCGGCGTGCGATTCCTGCGCACCCATCGCGACGGCGAAGTCACTGCACTGACCGACGGCCACACTCTCGAAGTGCACACATTCGCAGAATCGCATCCGCAGTAAAACCGCAGATTATCGTGGAATTTTACAGCACGGCCCGCTCTACACTTCGTCCGAGTCGTCGGCTTCGGCGGCAGAAGACTCATTATCCTTCTGGTACTCCTCGATAAGTTGCCGCGCTTCTTCCGCACGCGGTTCAAGGACGTACACCTCAACCCCGTGCGTACCTTCCGGCGACTCGCGTAAGGGAAAAGGATCGTTAGAGCCAGAACCGGGCGAACTAATCCCCGCACTTTCCAGGAGTCCTCGAATTACCATAGCCTCCGCGGCAGTCCCAGCGGTGTAGGCGACAACGACGCGCTCTTGCGTTGGGTCGTGAGCTTCTTGATGTGACGAATTTTCAGTCATTTAAATTCCCCGAGAAATATCTTCGAACACTGTTCCACAGTACTATTGCGCGGTTTTGAGGCCAAGTCCATAATACCCTTAGAAAGCCTTCAGGGACCCGTTTATGGAACCCGTCGAAAACAGCACGTCGTTTCAGCCTACGCAGGAGCAGATTGACGACGAAAGCAGACGCATTCGCCGCCTGCGGATCCTGGTCCAATTAACGTTGGAATCGATCGCTGCGGGCGACCTGACGCCGGAAGAAGCCTCCGGAATGATTGCGGCAACGCGGCGAGTTGCGCTGGAAATGTTCCCGGGCAAAGAACGCGCCTTCGATCTGTTATACAGGCCGAAATTTCAACGCGTGATGCACGCCATCTACCGCCTGCAGTAAAAGCTAAAATCCGTAGCGCGTTCGAAACCACATTCTAAACCACACGATGGCGAAAGCACCTATGGTTCCAATCAGCGGTTTATATTCGCGATTTCGCCGGTACTGCGCCCAGGAAAAAACCTTTGGCGCCGCGCCTTCTACAGGCTGTTTCGGGCCGCGAAAAATGTTTGGGAAAAAAAGTGGAACGTTGGCGGCGTACTTTTCAAACGAAGCTCCGAACTTCGCGCGCAGCTCTTCTTCCTCGTTACGCATCACCGCGTAATAGAACACGCAGAAATAAACAGCTACCAGCAACCCAGCCCATAAAGAGCGCCCCGCGACAATAAATCCTGCTGCGAGAATCGCGCTTCCCAAGTAAAGCGGATTTCGGGTAACTGAATAAATTCCGGACGTGGCTAGTTCTTCATTCTTTCGCAGTTGTCCCGAAGCTGCTGCGCGAATGATCAAACCAAGCCCCGCGATCACAACGCCAATTGCGATCCAATGGGGCTTTGGCGTAGCAAGAACCCAGTAAAGAATCGCCACCGGATATCCGACGCGCACTCGCCAACGCATCCAGAATTTTCGGGGCTGGCTCACGTACTACGCCTCCAGCGCCGTTCCACCGCCTCAAATACTTGCTCCACAGTGATTGAAAGCATGGACGGCGAGTAAGACGCGCCGCGGCGATATGTCGTTTCGCTGAATCGTGGATTTCTGACAACGACGTCTTCCGAAGAGTACGGACCATTTCTCACGGGATCGGTAGGCCCAAACAATCCGACCACCGGCGCACCAAGCGCGGATGCGAGATGCAGCGGCCCCGTATCGGCGGACACTACGAATTTTGCACGGCGCAGCGCAGCCATTAGCGGACCAAGATCAAGCGGCAGCGCAATAGGAGCAGGATCTCCTGCCGCACGAATTATTTCGTGCGCCAAGTCTTCTTCACCCGGGCCGAATGTGACAATTCCGCGCAAACCATATCTCTCGGCAAGTTGACGATGCAGCGTTCCATAACGCTCGGCGGGCCAGCATTTCGAGCGCCAGCCTCCTCCGGGATTCAACACAAAGTATTCCTGCAAGCCGTGGACGGCGAGTTCGCGAGAAACACGCTCGTCATCTTCCGGAAGAACCGCCAGCGAAAATCGCGGATTTTCGACCTGGGCGCCGGCGCGCTCGGCGAGCGTGAGGTTGTGATCGACCTTATGCGGCCCTCGCGGGTTCAACCGATCTGTATAGAGTACCGACGCAAATCCCTCGCGCGCGTAACTGCTCTGAAAACCTATTCGCCGCGGCGCGCCGGATGCGAAAGCCAACAGCGCGGATTTGTAAAGTCCTTGAAAATCGATCGCGTGCGTATATTTCGCCGCACGCAACTGCCGCACGGCGGCGGAGATTCCCGCCGCGCTTTTGCCTTCCATTGAAATTACATTGTTCAGATCGGCGTTCCCTTCCAGCAAGCGCGCCCACTTCGAGTCAACCAGCCAATCGACGCGGGCGTCCGGAAATGTATCGCGAATCGCAGACGCGGCAGGAAGCGCGTGCACAATATCGCCCAATGATCCGAGCCGAACTAGCAGGAAACGCGATTCAGACATCTTTCTGATCGCGTAAGCGGGCAAGAAGTTCGCGCGTGGAATGATTTTTGGAATCGCCGACAATCGCTATACGAATTCCGAGCAGCGTTGCAAGCTCGCGTTCCGGAACGGTGTCGGCCGTGTAGTCCGTGCCTTTCGCGTGAACATCCGGTTGAAACTCGCGAAGCAGCGCGTTCACGTCGAGTTCGTCGAAGATCACAACGTAGTCCACCGCGGCAAGAGCGGCCACCAAAGAAGCGCGCGCGCGTTCCGTTAAGATCGGGCGGCCCGCGCCTTTCAAAGACCGGGTGCTGGCGTCCGAATTAATCCCCACGACGAGCAAGTCGCCTTCTTCGCGCGCCGCTTGCAAATAGCGCACATGCCCCAGGTGCAGCAGATCGAAAACGCCGTTCGCGAACACAACTTTGCGGCCGGAGCGCCGATGCTCGTCCAGCACATCGTGCAGACCTTCGCGCGACAATATTTTTTCGCGGGTATCCATGGAATTCAGCGCTGCGCGGTAGCTTCGCGACGCAATACGGCTTCCAGTTCTGCGCGCGTGACGGTGGCAGTTCGCCGCTTCATCACTACGATTCCGCCGGCGTAATTTGCGAGGTGGGCAGCTTCCAGATACGAAGCGCCCGCGGCCAGCGCCAGAGTAAACACCGCAATCACGGTGTCGCCCGCGCCGGTCACGTCCACCGGCGCATCGGAGCCATAAATTGCGATGTTGCGTATGCGCGCTTCTTTGCCCGCACTTCGTTCGAAAAGAGCCATTCCGTCTTTTCCGCGCGTCACAAGCAAAGCTTCCAAGCCCAAATCGCGCAGAGTTCGCTGGCCCAACTCTTCCAGCTTGTGCGTGTCGTTTCCCACGGTCACGTGATACGCAGCTTCGAGCTCGGGCTCATTCGGCGTGGCAGCCGTAATTGCCGCATCGCGATATTCGAGCAATCGATAACGCGAATCCAGCGTCATACGTTTCGCGCTTAGCTTGCCAACTATTTCCGGCGACGCCGCCCCCAACCCGTAGTCGGAAACAAGAACAGCGTCGGCGTTCTTCGCGTTTTTGCGAACTTTGCGCGAAAGCGATTCCTCGACGCGCTCAGGCAGCTCTTCCCGCGGTTCGCCATCGACGCGAAGAACTTGTTGCTCGGTAGTATGAGTCCACCCGGCAAGGTAGCGCGTTTTTGTGGTCGTTGCACGATCGCGCGTGCGAAGAATTCCCGAAGTATCGATTCGTTTCCCGCGAAAATAATCGAGCAGGATTTTGCCGCCTTGGTCGTCACCCACAACGCCCACAGGCAAAACGCGTGCGCCAAGGTCGGCAAGGTTGTTCACGGCGTTTGCCGCGCCACCTGGATACGCTTCGGTTCGACGATGGCGCAGGATCAACACAGGCGCTTCACGCGATATGCGCGATATTTCGCCCGACACAAATTGATCCAATACAAAGTCCCCGACTACACAAATTGTTCTCCGCGGGAAAGTCGCGACGATATCGAGAAGCCGCGTGAGGTCAACGGTTGTATCCGTTGCCCGCGCCGCGGCACTCGATTGCTTCTTTGAGCTCGGCTTGATTTTTGCCCGTCTGGCGCTCAACAAATCTCCTCGTGTCTCAAATTAACAGGATGCATTTTAGAGCTTGGCCGCAAAGTATCACAGCGGCAATGAATGCGGCAATCCGCCAGCGGCTGCTTGTAACCAACAAAATCTAATTTCGCTGGCCTTCGTGAACCTCCGAGTCAGCCTTGCTGAGCACGGTCCGCAAGAATTCCTCTTCCCCATCCACGCGCAACGAAATTGCGCAGACCCACAAATCCATGGACGTCAAAGTTTCCGGCAGATTGAAACTATCTTTCTCCGTGCAAATCAGCTCGGTGGCTCCTGCTTCCTTGGCTTCCTTCTCGATCTCCGCCATGTCCGCCGCCGTGAAGCGATGATGATCGCGGAAAGATTTATGGCCAACAATTTGAAAGCCCCATTCGCGTAAGTCGGTGTAGAACGCTCCGGGATTGCCTATCCCGCAGAAAGCAAACAGCGCTTTGCCACGCAGCTCCGCAAGTAGCAGTTGCGACCCCAAACGCGAGCGCACCGAGTCTAATTCCGTGTGTGCGTAAAAAATCGGTGCGCTTGAGTAGTGCCGCACAACGGACTCAATCGCCGGCGCATGGTTACTGCGCGTGATGACAATTACATCCGCGCGCTCGAGCGCCCCGCGCGGCTCTCGCAAACGCCCTGCCGGGAGCAAATGGCCTCCGCCAAAAGGCTTGCTCGCGTCGATCAAAACAACGTCCACATTTCGCGCGAGTTGCAAATACTGAAATCCGTCGTCAAGAATGAACCATTTCACTCCGCGACCCGCGAGCGCAAGTCCGTTTTTGTAACGATCCGCACCAATTCCAAACAGCACACCATCCGCGAGACGAGATTTCAGAAGCTGAACTTCGTCACTCGTAGAAATGATCTCCGATCCGCTGGCCGTTTTAGATTCCGCCGCAAAAGCCGCCGACTTGCCTCGATATCCGCGCGTAAGAATTCCCACGCTTTCGCCTTCTGCCAGCAGACGCTCGGCGATCCACAAAACCATCGGGGTCTTGCCGGTCCCGCCCACCGTCAGGTTCCCCACGCTGATCACCACGCCATCCAAACAGCGCTGCCGAAAAATTTCTCTGGCATACGCTCGCGCGCGGAGAGCCGCCACAGCGCCGTAAAATAACGACAGCGGCCAGAGAAATGACTCTCTGAACGTCACGCTGCGCTTCCCTTTTCTCCGCGCCCCACTGAATTTAGTTCCTTCGCGCCAGTCCCACCCACCGCACTACTACCATCGGCAATGATCGACGCAATACGATTCAGCGAACGCGCCGTAGCTCCACGATTACGTTCCGCTATATCGCGCGCGGCATTGCCCATGCGTTCGCGCATCGCATCATTTTCGATTAGTTGCACCCACACTTTTCCGAGTTGCTGGCCATTCGCAACTTGCACGCCCGCATGCGCATCCAGAAATTGATCCGCCATCTCGGAAAAGTTTTCCATGGACGGTCCAAATACCGGTGTACGCGCAAGACACGCCGGCTCCAGAATGTTGTGCCCGCCAGCGCGGACGAGCGACCCTCCCACAAACGCGGCATCCGCCAGCGAATACAATCCGGCAAGCTCGCCGATCGAATCTAGAATCAGCACATCGATATTCTCAGGCAGAACCTCGCCGAGATTCAGCTGGCTCCGGCGCAAAGTATTCCATCCAGCTTCTGCCGCGATTTTTTCCGCAGCGGCAAATCGATCGGGCTTTCGCGGCGCAAGTATCAACAGCGTCCGTCGCCATTGCCGCTGCACGGCATCGTAACCCGCCAGGACGGCCTCTTCTTCACCCTCGACCACGCTTCCAGCCACCAACACTGGCCAGCGCTCCTGCTGCCGGATTTGCGTTTCAAGCCATGTACCAAACTGGCCGAGCGGCGCAGGTGACACGTCATATTTCATATTGCCGGCAATTTCTACGCGATCTTCGGCGGCGCCCATGCCGACCAAACGTTTGGCGTCCTCCCCACTTTGTGCTAAGAAAAGATCCGGCTCCGCTAACGTCCTGGCAAAAAACTCGCCAACGAGAAATCGCCAGCGCTCGAAACGCGCAAAGGATCTCTCTGAGATACGCGCGTTCGCGAAAACGACCGGGATACCCGCGCGCCGCGCTTCCCTAAGAAAATTTGGCCAGATTTCCGTCTCCATTATGATTACGACAGCCGGACGAATCGCCCGCAGTGCCTTCCGCACCGGAACAATCCAATCGAGAGGAAAATAAAAAATGGCGTCGGCGGATTTCAGTCGCTCGCACGCAAG
>Ga0209009_1000354_pt1 | contig 17344 bp, 15 predicted proteins | sample BlaSpr_A8_OM3_M2_FD_187979 | JGI IMG/M metagenome (GOLD analysis project Ga0209009, IMG submission 187979) | Forest soil microbial communities from Thunder Bay, Ontario, Canada - Black Spruce, Ontario site 2_A8_OM3_M2 (SPAdes) (version 2) | ecosystem: Environmental > Terrestrial > Soil > Boreal... | reverse complement strand
TCGCGCCGACATCGGTGTTCTTGTCGAGCGGATCCCCGTGGCGCAGCGTCTCGATGCGGGCGCGCAATCGCTCGATGATCTCTTCGTAGATCGGCTCTTGCAAGAGCAAGCGAGATCCGGCGCAGCAGACGTGGCCTTGGTTGAAGTAGATCGCGCTCACGATCCCTTCGATCACTTGATCGAGCGGTGCGTCTTCGTAGACGATGAAGGCGGCCTTTCCACCGAGCTCGAGGGCGAGTTTCTTTCCGGTGCCGGCGGTCGCGCGGCGGATCATCTTCCCAACTTCCGTCGAGCCAGTAAACGATAGTTTGTCGGTATCCTGGTGCTCGACCAGCGCGGCGCCGGTTCGGCCGTCGCCGGTGATCACATTGACGACGCCGGGCGGAAGATCGGCCTCTTGCATCACCTCGGCCAGGAGTAGCGCCGTCAGCGGCGTCGTTTCGGCCGGTTTGAGGACGATCGTGTTCCCGCACGCGAGAGCGGGAGCGATCTTCCACGTTGCGATCAGCAGTGGGAAATTCCACGGGACGATCGCGCCGACGACGCCGAGCGGCTGGATCGTTTCGGGCGACTGCACGGCCCACTCCAACTTGTCGGCCCAGCCGGCGTGGTAGAAGAAGTGCGCCGCGGCTTGGGGTACGTCGAAGTCGCGCGATTCGCGGATCGGCTTCCCGCCGTCCATCGATTCGAGGACGGCGAACTCGCGCGAGCGTTCGGCGAGAATACGGCCGATGCGGTAGACGTACTTTGCCCTTTCCGAACCCGGCATCTTGCGCCAGTACTTGTCGTACGCGCGACGCGCCGCTTCGACCGCGCGATTGACGTCTTCAGCGCCGGCGAAGGCGACGTCGGCGATTTTTTCTTCGGTCGCCGGATTGATCGTAGCAAAGGACTCACCGCTTTTCGGCGAGACCCATTCTCCGCCGATGAAGAGTCCGTAACGATCGCGGATCTTCGGCTGAGTTGTCTCGGGAGACGGCGCGTAATCGAATCCGGGGACGACCGGAGCCGGTTTGGTTTGGATCATGCTACGCCTGCGCCACGTACGCGAGCGCCGAATACGAACCGGTCAGCTCTTTCTCGCGCTGCATCAAGAGGTCGTCGAGCAATGAGGATGCGCCGATGCGGAAGCGATCGGGGTGCAACCAGCCGTCGCCGAGCGTCTCCTTGATCAACGAGAGATAGCCGAGCGCGGCTTTGGTGGTGCGAATGCCCCCGGCCAGCTTCAATCCCGCGCTGCGGCCGGTTTTGCGATGGTGGTCGCGAATCGCCTCGGCCATCAAGAGCGCGATCCCCGGCGTCGTCGAGATCGGAATCTTCCCGGTCGAGGTCTTGATGAAGTCAGCGCCGGCGGCGAGGGCGATGTCGCACGCGCGGCGGATCAGCGCATAGGACCCGAGCTCGCCTGCTTCGAGGATCACTTTGAGCGTCGCCTGACCGCAGGCTTCCTTGACGGCGACGATCTCGGCGAAGACTTCGGTCTCACGTCCAGCCAGCAGCGCGCCGCGGTCGATCACCATGTCGATCTCGTCGGCGCCCATCGCAACAGCTTCGCGCGTCTCGCGCAACTTAACGTCGAGCGGTGAGAGGCCGCTGGGAAAAGCGGTCGCAACCGAGGCCACCAAGACCGTCGAACCTTGGAGCGCGCGGACGCATTCGGGGACGAGCGTCGGGTAGACGCAGACGGCGGCGACGCTGCGCACGCCCGGCGCCGGCGAGACCGCCCGCGCGCACACGGAACGAACCTTGCCCGGCGAATCCTTCCCCTCGAGCGTCGTGAGGTCCATGCAGGCGATGGATATGTCGATTCCGGCGAGCTTGGAGCTTTTCTTGATGGAGCGTTTGGTGAGAACGGTCGCGCGTGCTTCCAGCATCACGGCGTCGACCGAGGGGACACGGGCCATGCCCTGGGTTTCGTCGGGGCGGCGTAGGTCACCCCGAAGGGCCTCACAACCCGCCCGCGTGAAAGGGGCGCGATGCAGCCGGCGATTCGCCTGGTCGGCGTCGACAAACAGTTTCCCGGCGGCTACACCGCGCTCAAGGGCGTCGATCTGGACGTCGCGACCGGTCGATTCGTCGCGCTGGTCGGCCCTTCGGGTTGCGGAAAATCGACGACCCTTTCCCTGATCGCGGGCCTCGAGATGCCGAGCGCCGGGCACGTTTACGTTCGCGAACGCGAAGTCACCGGCGTCGGCGGCGGCATCGGCTTCCTCTTTCAGCGCGACGCGCTGCTGCCGTGGAAGACCGTCTTCGACAATGTCGCGCTTCCGCTGCGCTTGCGCCGCGTCCCGAACGCAAGCGCGCGACAGCACGCCGCCGATTGGATCGGACGCGTCGGCCTGCGCGGTTTCGAGAAGAATTATCCCCACGAACTCTCCGGCGGTATGCGCAAGCGCGTCGCGCTCGCGCAGACGCTCGCCTACGACCCCGAGATCATCCTGATGGACGAACCGTTCTCGGCGCTCGACGTGCAGACGCGGGATTTAATGGAAGACGAGTTACTCCAACTGTGGCAGGGTTCGGGGAAGACGATCGTCTTCGTAACCCACGATTTGGAAGAGGCGATCGCGCTCGCCGACGAAGTCGTCGTGATGACCTCGGGTCCGGCGCGCGTGAAAGCGCGCTACGACGTCACCTTACCGCGGCCGCGCGTGATCGAGGAGGTGCGAATGGATCCTCGCTTCACCGACCTGTACCGGGCGATGTGGAACGACTTGCGCGACGAGGTTCTCGAGAGCTATGCGCGAGCAACTTCAGCCGGTTAACCGCTGGTCGGTCCTCGCTACACAGGTCACGCTCACGCTCGCCGTGCTCGCGCTCTGGGAACTTGGCGGACGTACGGGCTGGATCGACAAGCTCTATTTTTCGAAACCGAGCGACATCGGAATAGAGATCGGCCAATGGCTCAACCACGGATATATCTTGGGCGACGTAACGACGACGATGTCCGAGACGCTCATCGGCCTGGCGATCGGAGCGTTCGCCGGGATCGTCCTGGGCGTCTTATTGGCATCGAACCGCTTCATCGGCGCGGTCTTCGAACCGCTGCTCGTTCTGCTCAACTCGATACCCCGCATAACCCTGGTCCCGCTCTTCATCTTGTGGTTCGGATTCAAAATGGAATCGAAGGTCGCGAGCGCCGTAGCGCTCGTCCTGTTCGTGGTATTCTTCGCAACCTACACTGGAATCAAAGACGTCGACCCGACGCTGGTCGCCAGCGTGCGCGTCTTCGGGGCGAACCGCGCCGACGTCGTTCGCCACGTCCTCATGCCGTCCGCGCTGACCTGGATATTCTCGTCGCTCCGCACCGCGGTCGGTTTCGCGCTCATCGGCGCCGTCGTAGCGGAATATTTCGGGGCCAACGCGGGAGTCGGTTACCGCATACAGTATTCTGAAGCGAACTTCAATACGGCAGGCGTCTTTGCGGGGCTCGCCGTCCTGATGGTCCTAGTCACCTTCGTCGACACATTCATCGTCTGGATCCAGCGCCGCTTGGTTCGCTGGAAATAGCAGCCGGCTTTAGGAGATACCACGTATGTCGCTCAGCCGCCGTACCTTCATCGCCACGACCGCCGCTGCAGGCGCCTCGGCCGTTTTCGGCGTTCCAACGATCGTCATAGCCGCCGGTCCCAAAGAGAAACTCACCTGCGCGGTCGGGTCCGAACACGCCATGGTCTATCTGCCGTGGGACGTCGCCAAAGTGCTCGGCTACTTCGACGCCGAGGGTCTCGACGTCAATCTGATCTACACCAAAGGCGGAACCGAGGCCGGGCTCGCGCTCATGTCGGGCAACGTCGACTACAGCGGCAACGCAATCGACCATGCGATCGCCGCGGCGCAACAAGGCAAGAGTCTGGTCATGATCTCGGATTTCATGGATCAACCCGGGCTCTCGATGATTACCAGGCCCGAAAACAAGGGCAAGTTCCCCAACGGCGCCGCACTCAAAGGCAAGACGGTCGGCATTACCTCCGTTGGTTCGGCGACCGACGTCTTGGCGCACTGGATCGGTCATCGCAACGGGCTCGGACGGGAGGACATCAAGACCGTCGGGGTCGGCGGCGGCGCTACGGTCATGGCCGCGCTGCAGGGCGGCCAAGTCGACGTCGCTCTGGCCAACGATCCCTACGCGACGCTGCTCATGAAAACCGGTCGGGCGGTCCCAGTCGCCGAGTTCTTCACCGCGAGGGTCACGCGCGACTGGCTCGGCTTCTCGACCTACACCTTCACGGGTGCTCTCACGCGCGGCGACGTGATTGCGAAGTATCCCGAGCGCACGCAGAAGATCGTGAACGGATTGACGCGTGCGATGAAGTTGATGGCGACCACCTCGGCCCAGAAACTCGCTGCGATGCTTCCGGACGAGTATCGGGGCGGCGCATCGGTCGACGACTGGGCCGCCTCCTACGCGCACTCGCGTCCGGCGTACGGTCCGCTCGGGCGCATCAACAGCGACGGCGTCAAGGCGGTCATCGAAACCAACGAGTTCTTCCTCGCCAAGAAATCAACCGCGGATCCCTCCAAGCTCTACGACAACTCGTTCGTCGAGAAAGCCCTGAAAACGGTCAAGGTGTGATGAAAGTTTCGAGCAACGGAAAGACGCAAAGCAAATGCGCGCGCCTCAAGGCGCTGATTTACGACCCTAAGATTTTGGTCGTCCCGGGCGTTTTCGACGGCTTCAGTTGTCGCGTCGTTCAAGCCGCGGGTTTCGAACACGCGGCGATCTCCGGGGCCGGAACCTCGGAATCGCGGCTCGGGAAACCGGACGTCGGGATCATGGGACTCGAAGACAACCTCGCCGGCGCGCGTGCGATGGCGTCCTGCGTCGACATCCCGCTGCTCGCCGACGGCGACACCGGCTACGGCAACGCGATCAACGTCTACTACACGGTGCAAGCGTTCGAACGCGCCGGCGTCGCCGGCCTCATGATCGAAGATCAGAAGTGGCCGAAGCGCTGCGGGCACATGGCGGGCAAAGAAGTCATCGAGGCCGATGAGATGGTCCAGAAAGTGCGCGCTGCCGTCGATGCGCGCGAGGATCCCGATTTCATCATCAAAGCGCGGACCGATGCCGCCGGGCTTCTCGGAATTGACGAGGCGATCCGCCGCGCGAATCTCTACGCGGAAGCGGGCGCCGATTTGCTCTTCGCCGACGCGCTGCTCAGCGCCGGCGATATCGAAAAGTTCGTGAAGAACGTCCCGAAGCCGGTCGCCGTCAACATGGGCTTCGGGATCCGCAAACGCAAGACGACGCCGCTGCTTTCGGTCAAGCAGCTGGAATCGATCGGCGTCGCCTTCGTCAATCTCCCGCGCATGCTGACCGCCGCGGCAATCCGGGGGATGATGAACGCAATCGACGCCTTCAAGCAGTCGATGGAGAGTGGCGAAGTCGTCGAGCGGCCCGATCTCGTGGTCTCGTTCGAAGAGCTCAACGATTTGATGGGCTTCCAGGAGATCATGGCGATGGAGCAGCGCTATCTCACCGCCGACCAGCTCGGCTCCAAGTACGGCGCAAAGGAAGCCGCAGAGAAGTAGGATGTTGGAGACAAAAAAATCGCTCGATCTCCGTGCCGTGCTTCCCGAAGTCGATTTGATCGCGGACCGCGGCCTCGCCGAGAAGGTCGTCGCGGTCTGGGAAGAGCTGTGGGAAGCATCCGCTTGGGACGACATCACCAAGGTTCCGACCTCGCCGGAGATTCCATACCCGCACATCCCGCACAATCGTTCGGTCATCGCGATGGCGCTTGCGGTCGCCGATGCTTTCGAGCGCTTTCACGGTGTGAAGGTTGACCGCGACCTCTTGGTCGCGGCCGGCCTGCTGCAAGATGCAAGCAAGTTGGTCGAGACCCAGCCGAAGAGCGACGGTTCGGGTTCTGAAAGGACCAAAAAGGGGAAGGCCTACCCGCACGCGTTTTATGCCGCACACGTGGCCCTCAAGCACGGCATCCCCGATGAAATCTGTCACATCATCGTGACGCACTCGCCGACGGCGGTGAACTTTCCGAGCTCGCTCGAGGGAAAGATCCTCTACTACGTCGATCAGATCGACGTACTCGGCATCCACAAGGACCGCTGGCGCAAGGACTTGTTCATCACCAAATAGCCCGTCATGCTGACAAAGAGTGTCATCCCGAGCGAAGCCGCGGAGTTTGTCATCCTGAGCGAAGTGAGCGAAGCGAACGAAGTCGAAGGACAGACGCAGCTCCGTCGGCGCTTCGACTTCGCGCCTTCGGCGCTTCGCTCAGCGTGACAAAGGCTGCGCTCAGCGTGACAAAGGCGGCGCCTGCGCTCAACGTGACAAAGCGGTGACGAACTACGAGAGTTTGCCGGCGTATTTTTCGAGCGCCGCCCAAGCCTCGTCGCCGAACTCTTTCTTCCAACGCGGATAATAACCGGCCGCGCTCAGTTTGGCCTTGAAGCTCTCGACGTCGACCTTGTTGACGATCATGCCTTGCCGGCGGAGTTTGTCGATCGTCGCGCCGGTCAACAGCTCGGTGTCGCGGCGCTCCTTCAGCGCCGAGAGATTCATGTTCCGGCGCAAGATCTCTTGGAGCTTGGGCGGCAATGAGTTCCATTTGTCGAGGTTGATGAGATTCCAATAACCGCTCCACATGTGGTTCGAGAGGCTGCAATAACGCTGAACCTCATAGAACCGCTGCGCCTCGATCAGCAAGATTCCCGTTTCCTGGCCATCGACGAGGTGCGTTTGCAACGCGGTATAGAGCTCGTTGGGCGGGATCGGCGTCACGGCGGCTCCCATCGAGCGGAAGCTGTCGACGCGCAATTTGCCGGGGGAGACGCGGAGTTTCAGGCCTTGCAGGTCGGCGGCGTTACGAATCGGGTGGGGCGAGGTTGTGAACTCACGGTAGCCGTTTTCGTAGAGCTTATCGAAGACCATGATGCCTTTGTCGACGATCGCTTTACGCACCAGCGCACCCAGGTCTCCGTCCATCGCGGCCAGCGCTTTCTCGCGCGTCGGAAAGGCGAAGGCGACGTTTTCGATCGAGGACAGCGGCACGACCGTGTCGAGAATCCCGCCGGCGTAGCCGAGCATCTCGAGCGCGCCCTGCCGCAACTGTAGGAGCATGTTCGGATCGCTGCCGAGCGTACTGTTGGGATAGGACGTAATGTCGAGCTGGCCGCCGCTCTCCTTGCGGATTCGCGCAAAGGCCTCAACGGCGCGCGCGTTGATGGGGTGATCGACCGGCGTGTCAACGCCGAACTTCCAGCCGAACTGCGCCGCCCGCGCAGGAGATCGAACGAAAGCGACGCTTGCCAGCGCGGCCGCGCCGGCACCTGCGAACGTTTTCCTCGAAAGCTTCTTCACTTTAAGTTGGTTCGGCGAACGAGATGGCCCTCCCGCGTGATGTTTAGCAGGCTGCGGAAGAACCCCGCGCACCAGTCGCCGCTGCTCTTTTCCGCCGGCTCATCGTCGTCGACTCAGTCACGATGCTACGGCATCGCTCCTTCGTCGTCTCCTCGATCCGACGAAAAATCGCTAGCGGCTTTGTGGCACGGGGGCCCTTCCACAGCCTGCTGGCTGACGGGAGCGCGCTGCCGGGCGGCGGAAGCGAGCGGATTATCGAAGACGTCATCCGCGCCGAAGTCGCCGCCGACGAACCGCTTCACAGTGGACTCAAGAACCCATGGCTTGGCAAGGTCGATCGAGCGATCGGCGCGGTCGCCGAGCCTGTCGCCGCTGCGCTCGTTGTAGCCGAGGTGGTCATTCTCGCGAGCGGGGTTTTCTCGCGCTGGGTGCTGCGCAGTTCGCTCGTCTGGACCGACGAACTTGCGACGATCCTGTTCTTGTGGCTCGCAATGATAGGCGCCGTTATCGCTCTGCGCCGCGGCGAACATATGCGCTTGACCGCGCTCGTCCGGATTGCGGGGAGGGCGAAACCTTGGTTCGACGCCGCCTCGTCGGTCGTCGTCGCGCTCTTCTGTCTCGAAATGCTTCCGGCCAGCCAGAAACTCTTCGCAGCGGAAATCGGAACGGCAACGCCTGCCCTCGGCATTTCAAGTTCGTGGCTCGTTTTGTCCATCTTTGTCGGGATGGCGCTGCTTTTCGTCGCCTCGCTGCTGCGTCTGGCGGACTCCGATCGGCGCATCGTTCTGACCGTTGTCGCCTGCACCGCCGCGCTCGCTCTGGCCGCGTGGTTGGCACGTCCGTTGCTGATGCAGCTCGGCAACGTCAATCTCGTGCTGTTCTTTGTCGTGCTCGTCTTGATCTTCGTGGCGATCGGCGTCCCGATCGCCTTCGCGTTCGGTACTGCAACCTTGAGTTACCTGTTCTTAACGACGACGGTCCCGTTGACCGTCGTCGTGAGCCGGATCGAAGACGGGATCTCGAATCTCACCCTGCTCGCCGTGCCGCTATTCGTGCTCCTCGGACTTTTGATGGGGATGACGGGGATCGCGAGGCATCTGGTTCAGGCTCTGGCCGCGGCGGTCGGACGAATACGCGGCGGCTTAGGCATCGTGTTGATCTTCGCGATGTACTTGGTCTCGGGAATTTCGGGCTCGAAGACCGCCGACATGGCGGCCGTCGCGCCGGTTCTTTTCCCGGAGATGCGGCGGCGCGGCATCGAACGCCCCGAACTCATCTCGCTGCTCAATGCGTCGGCGTCCATGTCGGAGACGATCCCGCCGAGTCTAGTGCTGATCATCGTCGGCTCGGTCATGAGCGTCTCCATCGCCGCCTTGTTTACCGCCGGTCTCCTGCCGGCCGCGGTCGCCGCCGCGATTCTCCTGATCGTGACCGTCTGGCGAGCGCGTCGCGACAACACCGAACTCGCCGAACGACCCGGTTGGCGACGCGTCCTTCGCTATTTCGCTGTAGCGCTGCCCGGCTTCGCTCTGCCGCTGGTAATCCGCGGCTTCGTCCTCGGTGGAATCGCCACCGCGACCGAAGTCAGCACGGTCGGCATCATCTATAGCGTCCTGGTCGGGCTCTTCGTGTACCGCGAGTTCGACCTCAAGCGCGTCTATCCGATACTCCGCGAGAGCGCGTCGCTCACGGGCGCGATCATGCTGATCATCGCCGGTGCGACGACGATGGCCTGGGCCCTGACCCAGTCCGGCTTCGCCCAGCAACTCGCCGCAGTGCTCGGAAAGTTACCGGGTGGCGCGCCTACGTTCCTCGCCGTTTCGTGCCTGCTCTTCATCGTCCTGGGCTCGGTACTGGAAGGGATTCCGGCGATCGTCCTGTTCGGTCCGTTGCTCTTTCCGATCGCCGCCGCGTTGCACATCAACGAAGTGCATTACGCGATCTGCGCGATCTTGGCGATGGGAATCGGTCTACACAGTCCGCCGCTCGGCGTCGGATACTATGCCGCTTGCATCATCGGTAAGGCGCCGCCCGATGAAGCGATGCTGCGCGTTCTCCCCTACATGAGCGCCATCGTGCTGGCTCTCATTCTAGTCGCCGCGTTCCCATGGCTTTCACTAGGATTCTTAAAGCACTAGTCGTCACTAGGTCGCGCAGGTTAGGGCGTCACAAAGACTTGCAGCGCGCAGACGATCGCGCTGCTCCCCGTGGTGAAGGTCGCCCCCGGAGGCTGGTAATTTACGCGTACGGCGCCCTGGGGGTCGACAAAATAACTCGCCGGGCCGCTGCAAAATGCAGCCATCGCCGGAGGCTGCCTACCCGGGGTAAAGTTCGCAAAATAGTTGACCGGATACCGGTAAACGCAACCCTCCCCCGGGTACAAACTCCCGCCCCGCGAAATGCACGCCTGCAAGTCAAGAATCAGCGGGTCCGTATCGGCGACGTTGTACGTGTCGGTCACGGGGTTCGAGCCCTGCGGAAAGACATAGTTATATGTCGTGTTCGCGGGAAGATAGATACAAGCGCTCGCGCCCACATTTGAGCAGAAGTCCAGATAATCTTGCGCGTATCCGTCGGTTCCCCAGGTCGCAATCGGAACGGCAACAACCGCACTCGCGCCGCTCGCCGGACTCGGTAGCGGAACGACGCCCTGGGTGGAAACCAGACCCATGGTGAATCCTGCGCTCGTTCCCAGAGATTGCGGAACAGTGAAGGCCGCCGGCGCCGTCAATCGAGTGCCGGCCGACTGCCCGAGCGCGGCGGCCTGCGCGAACCGCACCATCCGCGCCTCGTGCTCCGCGCGCAACACTCCAAGAGAGGCGATGCGGCCGCTTTGGAGCTGGACGATCGTCGCCGCGGGAAGGTGCATCCGATCGTCGAGGGAGAGCGTGCTGATGGGCCGCGCGGACTCCGCGCTCGCCGCCGGCGTGGCGACGAACGTAATGCCGCCGAATAAGAATGAAAGCGCAGCGGCCGCGAGGCGGCCGGCAAAGAGGACATCTAGGCGCACGATCCGGCTTGCTCCGTTAGCGCCCGGCGAGCGCGTCGTCGTAGAAGCGTCCCAGATCGCCTCTGAACGTGCCGATCGCCGCCGGGTTCAGGTGGACCATGTGGCCCGATCCGTAAAAGCCGAAACGGATGTTCTTTTGGAGCGCCGGCGGGAGTCCGAGGTGCGTCAGCGTGTAGACCGTTGCGAAGTAGGGCGTTGCGAAATCGTAACGGCCGTTGGCTGAAAAGACGCGCAGGTGCGGGTTCTGCGCAATCGCCTCCGCGAGGTCCGGCGCGACGTTGGCCGGGGGGTCTTGGCCGCTATGGTGCATGTCCCACGGTGCGCCGAGCTGCCCGCCGTAGGCGGTCGGCCGGTAACTCAAATCGCTGTTGTAGTGGAGCGTCCCGCGAATGTAGTTGTTAAAGGCTCCCACGATCGCGCCGGCGATTGCGACGTCCGAAGGATCCCAGCCCGGACGGTCCGCGGCGTTGTCGAGATCGTAGGTCGTGAAGCGAGAGTCGTAGCGCCCCATGATCGTCGCTTGGTCGCGCAGGAGCTCTTTTTCGAACCTAGTGTAGGGAATTCGCAAGTTCGAGGCGCGGATATAATCGTCCGAGAGCCCTAAATAATCGTGCAACTGGCGCACGATGCCGTCGTACTCGGCGCGGCTGAGATCCGAGCCCTGCGCGAGCGCGTGGAAGTAGCGGCCGAGCGCGAACGTCTCGACCTCGGCCAGAAATGCATCGAGGTTCTTGCCGCGCGCGTTGGCCTTTTTGTGATACCAGGCCGTCGCCGCTTCCGTCGGGAGATAGAAGACGTACGACCAATCGCCGGTCGCGACGGCTGGTCCCCCGAAACCGCCGCCTCCGCCTCCCAGTCCGAAGTTCAGGACCGACGAGAGCAAGATGACGCCGTTCATCTGCACGCCCGCGCCTTGCAACATTTTGACGAGCACGCAATCGCGCGTCGTACCGTAACTCTCCCCGAAAAGAAACTTCGGCGAGTTCCAGCGGCCGAATTTTGAGATGTAACGTTGGATGAACTGTGAGAAGGCGCGGCCGTCCTGGTCGACGCCCATGAAATCTTTCGGCTCGCCGGCGCCGATGACGCGGCTGTAGCCGGTGTTCGGCGCATCGACGAAGACTAGGTCGCTCTTATCGATCAAACTGTAGTCGTTGGAGGCCAGCCTGAAAGGCGGGCCGCCGGTAACCGTAGCGTTCGCGGTGACGATGCGCACCGGCGAGAACGACGACATGTGCAGCCAAATGGTCGAACTCCCCGGGCCGCCGTTGTAGAAGAAGGTGACCGGCCGCCGGTTGACGTCGGCGCCGTCCTCGGTGTATGCGACGTAGAACATCCGCGCCGAGAGCTGCTCCTTATCGTTGTGCAACGAGATCGTGCCCGCGCGCGCGGTGTACTTGATGGACTGACCTGCCACTCGAGTGACGCGATGCGTGACGGCGTCGGGCTGCGGGGTCGGCGAAGCGCTGGGCGACGGCGCCGGAGCCGGCGTCGCACCGAGAAGGGCTACTGCCAGCGCTGCGGCCATAATCGGCACAGCGGAAGACTTGGGCTTCATCGTGCCACGGCTAAGTCGTACCAGTGTGCGAGATCGGCCTTAAATTGAGCGAGCGCGGCGTCGTTCAGGTACGTCATGTGACCCGTCTCGTAGTTTCCGAACGTGACGTTCTTTTGCAGCGGCGGCGCCACGTAAAGATGTTTGAGTGTGTAGACGGTCGCGAAATACGGCGTGGCGAAATCGAAGTAACCGTTGGCCGAAAAGACCTTCAAAGACGGATTTTGGGTCATCGCGTTCGCCAGGTCGCCGGCGACGTTGGTCGGCAACCGCCGATTGTGCGTCTCGTCCCACGAGCCGCCGTTGGCCCGAATGAGCGCGTAGACGCTGGTTCGATACTGGAGCGGCGGGTCGTACTTGAGGTCGGCCCGCAAATACTGATTGATGGCCACGGTATAGGGCGCGCCGATCGCGGATTCGGTTGCATCCCAGAACGTTTGCGCCGAGGCGCTGTCGAGGTCGAAGGTTTGGTACCGGCTGTCGAGCCGGCCGATGACGATGCCTTCGGAGCGCATGAGCTCTTTTTGGAAACGGTCGTAGCGAACGCGCAGGTTCGAGTTACGAATGTATTGCTCGGAGAGCCCGAGGTAGCCGCCAAGAGTATGAAGGATGGCGTTGCGCCGCGCCGGGCTCAAGCGATCGCCCTGCGCCAGCGCGTCGGCGTAATCGGTCATCGCGAACTGCTCGACGCGAGCCAAGAACGTTTTCAGATCCGCCGGCTTGTTGCGCACCTTGTTGTGATACCAGGCAGTCGCGGCTTCGCTCGGCAGGTAGAAGACGTACACCCAGTCGCCGCTCGCGATCGGGTCGCCGTTGCCGTAGTCGAGCCCGAAGTTGAGGATCGAGGAGAGCAGGATCACGCCGTTGAGCGCGATCCCCTGCCGCAACAGGGCGGCCGCGAGCGCCGCCGAGCGCGTCGTACCGTAACTCTCCCCGAAGAGAAACTTCGGCGAATTCCAGCGGCCGAACGCGGTGACGTAGCGGGTGATGAACTGGGCGAATGCGGCGACGTCTTGATCGACGCCGAAGAAATCGCTCGGCTTTCCGGCGCCGACGATGCGTCCGAAACCGCTGGCAGGCATGTCGATGAACACGAGATCGCTCTTGTCGAGCAAGCTATATGGGTTGTCGACGATGCGATAGGGCGGAGGGCCGGACGGTTTTCCGTCGCCGGCAAGGACGCGTACCGGGCCGAACGAGCCCATTCGCAGCCACATCGTCGAGCTGCCCGGCCCGCCATTATAGATGAAGGTGACGGGGCGGCCCGTCGCGTCGGCCTCGACAGTGTAGGCGGTGTAGAAGATGCGTGCGGTGGGCTGCTCTTGCTCGTTGCGCAACGTAATCGTCCCGGCGCGAGCAGTATAATCGATCGCTTTGCCGTCGACGGTCACCGAGTGTCGCGTCACCGCATCGGGGAAGTCGGGCGCAATCGACGGCTGCGCGTTCGGTTGCGACCCCGCGCTCGGTGCGGTCCGCGGCGGTCGCTGCTGCGCCGCTGCGGGAATCAGGCAAACCTGCATCTGAAGGACCACGCCGGTGATAAGCGCGGCCACGATCTTCTTCACCAAAGGCCGTAAATCGCGCTTCGGGGGCGTGCTTCCTTTTCTCGCCGCGTCGGGCCAGCGGCGTGGTCCCCGGAAACCAGGGCGATTTGAGCGAAGCAAAGCTGCCGATGTTCCGCTATCTTACGGCCGGCGAATCCCACGGACCGGCACTGGTCGGGATCCTCGACGGACTGCCGGCCCACCTCGAAATCGACTTCGATGCGTTGGACGCCGCGCTTCGGGCGCGCCAGGGCGGGTACGGCCGGGGCGGGCGGATGAAGATCGAGAGCGACAGCGTCGAGTTCTTGGCGGGCGTTCGCGGGGGCAAGACCCTCGGCTCGCCGATCGCCGTCGTCGTCCGCAATCGCGATTACGAAAACAACCGAGAGTTGATGGATCCGCGCACCGGCGGCGGAAAACCGCTCACCAATCCTCGCCCCGGTCACACCGACTATGCCGGCGCGATGAAGTACCGGCACCGAGATCTGCGCAACGTCCTCGAGCGCGCTAGCGCGCGAGAGACGGCGATGCGCGTAGCGCTCGGTGCGATCTGCGCGCAGTTTCTTGCGGCCCTTGGTATTCGAACCTCGGCGCACGTCTCGCAGATCGGCGCCATCGTAGCGCCGGATCTGGAAGTGATCGATATGGAGGCGGTCGCAGTCAGCGAGGTGCGTTGCCCGCATCCCGCCAGCGAGCGAGCGATGATCGCCGCGATCGACGAAGCGAAAGCGGCCGGCGACACGTTGGGCGGCACGTTCACTCTTCGAGTCACGGGCGTGCCCGCCGGAGTCGGTTCGAACCGGCAGCCCGACACGCGCCTCGACGGAGTCCTCGCGGGCGCCGTGATGGGGATGCAGACGGTCAAAGCCGTCGAGGTTGGCGCGGGGCGTGACATCGCCGGAAAACCCGGGTCGCAGGCACATGACGTCTTCGCCATGCAAGATGGCGCGGTCGTGCGCGGTTCGAATCGTGCCGGCGGCATCGAGGGCGGAATCTCAAACGGACAAGACATCGTGTTGCGCGTCAGCGTCAAACCGATCCCGACGCTGATGAAGGCGTTGCCGAGCGTCAACCTGCACGAAGGGACCGACGCGCCGGCGAGCATCGTGCGCAGCGACGTCTGTGTCGTCCCGGCCGCCTCGATCGTCGGCGAAGCGATGCTCAGGCTGGCCCTGACGGGGCCCGTCCTGGAAAAATTCGGCGGCGACTCGATCGATGAGACGCGCGACAACCTCGAACGCGCGGTCGTGGCGGCGTCGCAGCTGTTCGAGCCCGCCAAACCCGCGATGCCGTGAGCGGCGGGAAGAGGCACGTTGCGCTGTTGGGTTTCATGGCGGCTGGTAAGTCGACGATTGGAAGGCGCGTGGCGCGCGAATTAGGCCTGAATTTCGTCGATACCGACGAATTGATCGTCGCACGGTATGGACCGATTCACGAAATCTTTGCGCGTGACGGCGAGGCGCGATTTCGGGAACACGAATTCCAAGTCGTACGCGAAGCGCTCGACGGGCCGCCGGCGGTCGTCGCGCTGGGAGGCGGTGCGGTGACGTACGAACCGACGAGAGGGCTCGTCGCCAAGCAGATGTTGCGCGTCTTCATCGACGTTCCGGAGACGAAGCTGCTGGCGAGGTTGAGCCGCTCGCGAGCGGTTCGCCCGATGCTGGGAGCGACGCTCGATGTGGCGCGCGTGCACGCGCTGCTCGAACGGCGGCGTCCGCTCTACCGCGAGGCGGAGATCGTCGTGGATGGGGGACGCCGCTCGCAAAGCGCACTCGCCCGAGAGATCGCGGCCCTCGTGTTAGAGCGATGACGCGACTCGACGATTTGCTCTACCCAATCCTCGTTTCGTCCGGCGTCTCGAAGGAAGTTGCGAACTTCGTGCACGCGAGCGGCTTTGGCCGATGCATCGTGTTGTGTGACGCAAACGTGCTTCCCCGTGCCCGATCGATCGCCGGAGAGATCGGCAAGGGGACGCCGGTCGTCGCGTTTCCGCTCGGCGAGCGCCGTAAGACCTGGCTCACCGCCGGACGCGTCCTCGAAACCCTTGCCGAGCGGAAGGTCGAGCGAACGACCCTCGTCGTCGGAGTCGGCGGCGGCGTCGCGACGGATCTCTTCGGCTTCGCCGCCGCGACGTACATGCGCGGGGTACCGTTCGTTGCGGTCGCGACCTCGCTCGTCGCAATGGTCGACGCGGCGGTCGGCGGGAAGACCGGCGTCGACCTTCGTGCCGGCAAGAATCTTGCCGGGGCTTTCAAAGACCCCGTCGCCGTTTTCTGCGACATCGGCGCGCTCGATACGCTGCCCGGAAGCGCGATGCGCGAAGGCCTAGCCGAACTGGTCAAACACGGCATCATCGAAGGCGACCAGACCTTCGCCGAGTTGGAAGAATTGGCGGCGCATCCGCTGCGCACGTGGCCGTGGGAGAGAATCGTCGCCGACTCATTGCGCGTGAAAGCGATGATCGTATCCGACGACCGGCTGGAGAGCGGCGCGCGCGAGGTTCTCAACCTGGGGCACACGTTCGGCCACGCGCTCGAACTCGCAAGCGGCTATCGCCTCTCGCACGGTTCGGCCGTCGCGATCGGATTGCGCGCCGCGGGTTTGCTGGCGTTGCGCACGGGCCGGTTTTCGCAGAGCGAGCACCTGCGCGTCCTATCGCTACTCGCGCTCCTGCGCTTACCCCTCGTCGTCCGGCTCGATCGAACCGATGCGGTGCTGCGCGCGATGAGCGTCGACAAGAAAGCGCGCGACGGAAAGCTGCGCTTCGTCCTGCCCCGCAAGATCGGCGACGTCGAGTATGGGGTACACGCGCCTATACCGTCGGTGCGTGCCGTGCTCAATCGCCTTCGGGAAACACCGGGCGCGGCGGAATTTCGCTAGCTGATTGACAATTCTATCGGACATGAGGAGCAACGATATGCGCAGCCCCAGTGAGGTAACCCAGGCTCCGTTCGTGCGAGTCGATCACGTCCAACTCTCGATTCCGGCGGGTGAAGAAGAACGCGCCCGCCGGTTCTACACCGATCTGCTCGGCCTTCGAGAAGTGCCGAGGCCGCCCGAGATGGCGCACCGCGGCGGCGGATGGTTCAGCAGCGGTGGCGTCTCGGTGCATCTCGCCGTCGAGGAACCTTTTGCGCCCGCGAAACGAGCCCATCCGGCATTTGTCTGCAGCGACTACGAGCATCTCCTCGAGCGCCTTGGCGAGCACGACGTCGCCGTTATTGCCGGCGAACCGTCGCCCGAGGGGAAGGCACGCTGCCACATCACCGATCCGTTCGGAAATAGAATCGAACTGATCGCACTTTGAACTCGGTTGCGTCTCCCAGGAACCTGTCGGGCTATGCTCCCGCGCGGCGCTGCGAGCGGCGCTTGCGCCGGAAAACCCCGGACTGTAGCGGATGCACACCCTCGAAGGCGTGGCTGGCATAGAAGTAAAAGATCATCGAGGCGACGCGGCCGGTGTTGAGCCTGGTCGCCGCGGCGCGTCTCAGTAGGGTTTCAACGTGTTTGGGCGAGTAATACAGATGCCAGGCCTTCTTGTAGATGCCCTCCCACTCCTCGGCCGTCATCCGCGGATGCGCAGTGACCGCGTGCTCGGAATCATACTGGTTGGTATCGGGCGACATCGGGACGCCCTTCAAGTAGAGCTCCTGGTGGTCTTGCGAGCCCGGCCCCGGAGTAAGCATGAAAAATTCCATGATGTCGATCGGCAACTCGCGCTGGATGATACCGATGTCGCGCGCGATGCTCTCGGGCGTGTCGGCCGGAAAGCCGAGGATGTAGCCCGCGTAGGTAAGCACCCTGACATTGCGCCAGGCCTGCAACATCGCGCGGTATTCGCTGATGTGGTTCTGGCCCTTTGAAGCGCCCTTGAGGCTCTCGGGATTGATGTTCTCCAGTCCGATGAA
>Ga0209009_1000353_pt1 | contig 17346 bp, 15 predicted proteins | sample BlaSpr_A8_OM3_M2_FD_187979 | JGI IMG/M metagenome (GOLD analysis project Ga0209009, IMG submission 187979) | Forest soil microbial communities from Thunder Bay, Ontario, Canada - Black Spruce, Ontario site 2_A8_OM3_M2 (SPAdes) (version 2) | ecosystem: Environmental > Terrestrial > Soil > Boreal... | reverse complement strand
AACGCGAGCGAGCAGTCGGTCCTGCGTAGTCTTAGAACCCGCGCACGCTGAGAAACAACATGCACGAGAACCGGGAGACCTCTGGAGCGCCTCGACCCGAAAGGAAACGAGGCCGGTCTGCGAAGGTGCAAGCCACAAGGCAGACGCGCACGCTCCGAAGGAGTCGGACCGCGCCATAGTATCGTAGTTGGGGTTCTCGCAGGACTTCAACTTGAAAACCACGCTTCAATTTCATGTACCCTCCACCAACCCAATGGAAAGTAAGAGCCCCACGACCGGAGTTGCGACAAAGTGTGAGCTGAAGACGCAGCAACGTCAAGGACTAAGCTGCACGTGTGTTTATTACGACCTTTCGACGGGTGGGGGATTCAAGTCTTTCTTCGCCAACGCGCCGGAACCCCTAAGCACAATCGTCGCAGTGACGGCGGTGCTCGGGTTGCGGATTGGCGAGACTCTCGGGCTTCGCAGGTCAGATGTGGACTTCGCAAAGCACATCATCCGAATCCGACAGTTCGCAGCTGCCCATGGCAATTTCGGCGGGATGAAAGTCCCACGCGGGGACGATGGCGGATATTTTGATGAGATTAAGTTTCCCGTGAGAATTTGCGCCCGGACAACCACCTTGCCGAAATTCCAAGTAAATTTGCCCACTCAGGAGCTTGGTTCAGGACCTCGTGGCAGGTATTGGTCCGTTCCTGCGATAATGAGCCAGAATGGGAATCCTACGAATGTTTCAACGACGAAGGGTCCGCACAGCATTTGGGAAGTATATCGGCCCCGAAGAAATCGAAAAGCTGCTACGCGAAACAGGTTCTGAAATCAGGACGTCTGAGGTAAAGCACTTCCAATTTGTCGTGGCAATCGCCGACGACACGAACCCTCGGGATGTCCCGGCAATGACCGGCAAGATTTTGGACATCTTCGATCAACATCATGCGAACGCTTCACACATCACATCATCGCTCTTCGTCGCTCTATTGGGCGTACCATTCCCCGAACGTGACTCCGCGGAGGCACGACAGGAACTTGTCGATGCGTTACTTCGAGAGAACGGCGACCGAATCAGAATTGCCCATGGACAATGCGACGGAGCCTTCGGCATGTTTGGCGGCTGGCCAGGACGTTCCTTCACAGACCGCAGGCGGGACTGCTGCACGCATCATTCCTGACAGCAAATGGGTCCGGCATAGGCTCGCAAACCTTTGGCCCGGAGGTGCGCTTACACTCGTAAAACGCATGCCTGCTCCTAACCCGGCTGACGAACCTACGTCCGTGTTCCGCATTAGCAAGGGGGACGACGCAGTTTTGATCTTCATTGAGTCGTCTTCCAATGAGAGGGTCTCGACCCTGCGCACTGCGCCCGACCGCGAGTACGATTGGTAGTCCAAAATGCGGTCAAGTCCCGATTAGCCCTGACTGTGTCTTCGACGCGTCACTGGCGCCACAACCTTGTCCAGGCTGCATCCACTTCGAAGAGTGTTCTCTTTCGTCATATTTCTTTGGCCCAGTGTCGATACTCGGCGCGTTCGGACGGATCATTCGTGTCGTGATAGCTAGAAGCAATCCGCTCGTTGTCGGCCGAAACACCGAACTCAAATCGCCTGGTACATGAGCGCATCGCTTCCCACACTGAGGAGGCAACCGCCGGGCTGAAACACAGCGCTAACATGCTACCGCGAGGGCCGACTGGAGGATATCTGACCTTCCGCCTTGGCTCACTAAAGACATTTATCTTCGTGAAATTCAACCACGACTCAAAACAATCGCACTCTCTGCCTTAGCCTCGACTCTCGATATCTCATTAGCGTATGCTGTGGATATTCGGCCCAGTAGACGAGTTCCGCATCCACGCCACTGGCAGACGCTCGCGCGACTTGTCCACATCTCTCAGGCGTGAGACTTGTCGCTAGGGCATCTTACGGTTTTTCGACTGGACGCGATAGGGCAGCAAGCTGATGAGAGAAATGTATTCAATAGCGAGCGTTTCTCTGGACCCTCGGGAAAAGAATGACCGCCAGGATTTCGGATTGCCAGTACCAGTCGTCTTTTTACAGTAAAGACCCGATAGACCCATTAACAATAATGTTACAACTTTGTGTTAGGCCAAGGTCAATTCGCCCTCGCCGATTTGCGGCTGCGCGACATGACCAAGACCGTTCTGGTAGCAGATGACAGTGCAATAATTCGCAAGATGTTGTGCCGGGTTTTTGAAGCCGAAGAAGACTACGACCTTTGCGCAGAAGCCACCAACGGTCAAGAAGCAATTGAACTTGCCCTAAAGCATCGCCCAGATCTCATCATCCTCGATTTATCCATGCCCGTTTTAAACGGAATCGACGCGGCGAGAGAATTGAAGAAATTAATGCCTTCTGTTCCGATAATTTTGTTTACTCAATACTCCGACCTTAGCCATATTATTTCACGTAACGATCTCATAGTTGACCGCATAGTTTCAAAGGCTGACCACGAAGACCTCATGGTTCATGTGAGGGCGCTAGCTCCGGTCTAACAGTCTCGCTATTGCTTAGGTTTTGTCTAACTTCTTCCGCGCAAAGTAGAAGAGCGAAGCGGCAAGTAGAATAAACATGAAGAGTCCAAATAGATTGCTGGTAGCCAGCGGCCCGAGGATCTTCGGCCCAAACGCAAACAAATCCGCGCGCCATGGCAAATGGAACGCGCTCGTCACCCATCCTGGCACGTGCGTAGAAATTTCGGGGTCTTGTAATAAATTGATCACAATGCCGAGCAAACCGAATACTCCCCCGGCCGCAATCAATCCGCTCGCATAAAGCGCGCCAGGACTCGCCTCTCCCTCTTCCGTTTTTTTGGATGTAGTCTCCACCAGCCAACGCACCAACCCGCCCGCAAACATAGTGGCCGTCGTTCCAATCGAAAGATAAGCGCCGACAGCAAACGCCAGCGAACGCACGCCAAGTATTTCCACGGCAAGCACGAGTGCGACGCCCATCAATACAAGTCGCCACGGCAAACGCTGATTGAGAATCCCATTAATCACCGTCGCCATCAGACGCGCCTGCGGCGCCGGAGCTTTGTCGCTGCCAATCCCTTGCACCCACTGAATCTCAATTTCCTTCGTCGCCGGATCGTACAAATATTCGCCATCCGGAACCTGTGCCGAACCCAACGCATTAATCAGCACATAATTTCCCCCTTGGTACGTAATAGAACTCCGCTCCACTTTCACGCCGGTAGCCAGCGCTTCCACATTCACCGGAATTTTCACCGGCAAATATTTCTCCAGCCCCGTGTTCATCAAATTCAGCGTCGCGCCGATAGCAATCGTTGACACGGTCACGCCAATCAGCAAAGCCATCTGCTGCTTAAATGGAGTAGATCCGACAAGGTACCCAGTTTTCAGATCCTGCGAAGTGGCTCCCGCAATCGCCGCAGCGGTGCACACCACGCCACCAATCACCAGTGCCAAAACCGCGTAGTTCGGCGCAGTCCACCCCGCCACAAAAAATATCGCGCAAGTAGCCATCAGCGTCGCAATGCTCATTCCGCTCACCGGGTTCGAAGAATTTCCCAGCAACCCGCTAATCCGCGACGCCACTGTCACAAACAAAAATCCAAAAACCACCACAAAAAGTCCCGCCAGCAAATTTTGGTACCAGGTAGTGCTGGCACCCTTGATCGGATCAAACGTCAACATCACCCACATCATCGCCACGATCACAATCGATCCGATCACCACCGTGCGAATCGATACATCATCGTCCAGCCGGTTCCTCTCCGGCCCCGCGCCAGCCCGCTCCGAGCGAACGTCCTTCAGCCCCGCGCGCAACGCCGAAATAATTGTCGGCAGCGTGCGCAGCAGCGTAATCAGCCCCGCAGCAGCCACCGCTCCCGCGCCCATCGGACGAATGTATTGCCGCCACATATCGTCCGGCGTCATTTGCGGGATCGGAATCGTAGACGGATAAATCGGCGTGTTCCCCGCCAGCTGTCCAAAAAATTGGATCGCAGGCATCACCAGCAGCCAGGAAATCACACCGCCGGCAAAAAGAATTCCGGAAACTTTGGGCCCGATAATGTAACCCACTCCCAGATATTCCGAAGTAATCGTCGCGCGAAATGACGCCCCCGGAAACCAGTGTGGACGCCCTTCCGGCTGCGAGTTCCACGCCTGGATTGTGTTCATGAAAAAAGTGTAAACGCCGCCAAGCCCCAGCCCCCAGAACACGCGTCCCGCAAACGACCCACCGCGCTCCCCCGCCACTAGCACATCCGCGCAAGCCGTGCCTTCAGGAAACGTCAGGTTCCCATGCTCTTTCACGATGAGCTGCCGACGCAGCGGAATCATAAACAACACGCCGAGCCACCCGCCCAGCAGCGCCAAAGGAAAAATTCGCCAGAAGGTAAATTCCGTGCCAAACCCCAAAAAGATCAGCGCCGGAATCGTGAACATTACCCCGGCCGCCAGCGACTCCCCAGCCGACCCGGTAGTTTGCACGATGTTGTTTTCCAGAATCGTCGAGCGCCCAAACGCGCGCAAAATGCTGATCGATAGCACTGCAATCGGAATCGAAGCAGAAACGGTAAGCCCCGCCCGAAGCCCTACGTAAACCGTCACCGCTCCAAACAGCAATCCAAATAGTGACCCCAGCACCACCGCGCGCAGTGTAAATTCCGCAATACTTTCTTCAGCCGGAATATAAGGATGGAATTCGCCAGCCGGCGCAGTAGAACTCCACTGTTTCTTCGCCTTCGCCATCCTCGCCGCCTCCCGGGTCTTTTGCTGCCGTGTGCCGTTCAATTCCGCGCCAGCCAATTTGGCTGGCGCGAACCGGGCAAGGTAGCACCAGTTGCACACCCAAGCAAGCCGCTTTCGCGCGGCGAAAAAGACACCAAGGGCTCAGGGTTACATTGACAGATACCAGTCAGCGGGATACTCTGCCCGATAATTTACTGCTTGAATACTAAATCGCGGGTGGTTTATCACTAGGCGGAAAACACTAATCGCTCCCGCGTCTCGAAATCCAGGAGAATCATCATGAATCGAACCCAGCGATTCATCTTTCGCGCCACCGTTCTGTTAGCGCTGCTGTCTCTGTGCACCCTCCCGTCGAGCCACGCCGGTGACGATTGGCTCCCCGTTCCAGCCGAGGATCTCGCGCTAAAGGACAACCCCGCCCAACCCGGCGCCCACGCCATGATTCTTTACCGTTCCAGTCACATCGACGCGCGGCGATCCGCCGTCGACGGCGATTTCGATGAAGAATATATTCGTATAAAAATTTTCACCGAAGAAGGCGCCAAACATGAAACAAACGTCGAGATTGCCTTCTTGAAACAGTTTTCTGACATCAAGGACATCCGAGCACGAACAATTCGCCCCGACGGAAGCGTTGTGAACTTTGACGGCAAAGTATTCGAAAAGACTATCGAGAAACATAACGAGAGCAAATTTCTGGTGAAAGCCTTCACCTTACCGGAGGTTCAACCGGGCAGCATGGTCGAATATAAGTACAGGCAACAGTTCAAGCCCGGATATCTCCACAGCGAGGAATGGACCGTGTCCCGATCGTTGTTCACTCGGGACGCAGTTTTCTCCATAGCCCCGTACGCGCCTAGAATTGCGCTGGCCCCCACACTGGTATTTCGCACCACAGGTCTTCCGCAAGGCTCCCTTCCTCAAAGGAAAGGTGACGGATCTTACTGGATGGAAATACATAACGTTCCAGGAATCGTGGAGGAGCCCCTCATGCCGCCAATACGTGCTCTGGACGCGAGAGTCGAGTTTTATTATCGCGCCGCTGGCGAACCCGTTGGTGAAACCACCGAACAATTTTGGAACCGGATCGGACACAAGTGGAGCGATGAGCTCGATAGTTTCTTAAACAAGAAGGTCGTAATCCAAGGCGATCTTGCGGCGACGGTTGCGCCAGGTGATTCGCCGGAAGTTAAGCTCCGGAAAATGTATGCTCGTGTGCAAAAAATCCGCGATTTGAGCTACGAACCTGCCAAGACCGCCACCGAAAAAAAAGAAGAACACATAAAGACTGATGAAAATTTTGAGGACGTGCTCACCCGCGGCTATGCCAGTGGCCGCCAGTTGAATTGGTTCTTCATCGGTCTGGCACGCGCAGCCGGCTTTGAGGCCTACGAAGTCTACTTAGTGCCCAGAAATAGAGACGTGTTTATGCCCGCCGGCCAAAATACTGGCCAACTGACCGCCGATATCGTGTGGGTGCGCGCAAACGACAAGGAATATTGGATAGATCCCGCCGCGCTTTATTATCCCTTCGGCTTGCTTCCCTGGTACGAAACCGAAGCAAAAGGCGTGCGCGTCACCAGAAGCGGCGCCGAGTTCGTGCAAACCCCCGCTGCTACCAGTGCTGATGCAACCCTTGTCCGTCAAGCCGAATTGGAACTCAAAGACGATGGCAGCGCTACCGGAAAACTCCAGATAGACTTCACCGGGGAAAGCGGGGCCATGCGCCGTACCGAGGACCACCGGGAGGATGAAACCGGGCGTCGGAAGTCGTTAGAGAAATATGTCGAGCGATGGCTGCCCGAAGGATCCACCTTTGAACTGACAAAGATCGACAATTGGGACGACCCTGCAGTACCGCTGCATGTCGAGGGAAACGTCACGTTACCGGCACTGGGTTCTTCAGTCGGCCACCGCTTACTCGTGCCGGTTGCGTTGTTTGAAAGCAGTTTCCGCAGCACTTTTGAGTCTGAAAAACGCGTGAATTTGATTTATTTCCAGCGTCGATATGAGGAAATCGACGACCTCAAGATTCACGGCCCCGCGGGTTTCAAGATTGAAACCATTCCAGCCAAAAAAGTGATCGATCCCGGAACGTCGTTATTGTATGAGATATCCCCTGCACAGCAGGGTGAAGGCGCTGAAGTGAAACGTCATTTCGTCCTCAAACAAATCCACTTCTCCAAAGAATCCTATCCGGCTCTACGCGCATTTTTCAATACTGTCAAATCAACAGATGAAGCTCAATTGGTTCTGCAAAATGCAGAGAACGCAAAAAATAACTAGGGCTCTGGCGTCGGCAATAACGATGGTAGTGGCAGCATATTTTCTATCCACGCCTTCCCATGTCCGCGCGGACAATGCCCCGGAATGGCTCCGCGCAGTGTCGCAGAACAAATTGCCCGACTATCCCCCGGATACCGATGCGGTTGTTCTCTTGGATCAGCGTGAAACCGTGGTGAAAAACAGTGGCGACATCGAAACTCGTTACCGCCGCGCTTACAAACTGCTCCGCACCGAAGCTGCCAAAGAGTACGGCGGTGTCGTCGTCAATTTCGACCAAGAGACCCAGATTTCGTTCTTAAAAGCATGGACGATTATGCCGGACGGCCGTCAGATCGAAGTCAAGGAGAAGGACGCGATCGAAGGAACTGCTGCCGGAGCGCTCTTCACCGATCAGCGCTATAAGTACATAAAATTTCCGGAAGCAAATCCAGGCAGCGTAGTCGCTTACGAATACGTACAGAAACATCGTCCCTTTGTCTTTGAAGACAATTGGAGCTTTCAGCGGCACATCCCGTGCCAACGGGCTCGCTTTTCGTTGCAGATTCCTGCCGGCTGGGAATTTACAGCCCACTGGGCCAATTTTGTGGAGCAAAAGCCGCAAACCACCGCTGACAACCAATACCTTTGGGAAGTGCAGGATGTTCCCGCCATTGACGTCGAACCCGAGATGCCCGCTCTGTACGCAATCGCTGGCCGTATGGATGTCAAATATTTCCCCCGGGATCCTAAACTGCGCGCGAAGACTTCCGGAACTTGGAACGACCTTGGAATCTGGTATGCGGGCTTAACCTCCGCAAGTCGGGCGCCCACCCCCGCCATTCATCAAAAGGTCGCTGAGCTCACCGCCGGACTTACAGATCCTGTTGCAAAGATGAAAGCGCTTACTTCCTATGTGCAAACCCAGATCCACTACGTGGCGATCGAAATTGGAATTGGAGGCTTTCAACCTCATCCTGCCTCCGAAGTTTTCACCCACCAATTCGGCGATTGCAAAGACAAAGCCACCCTGTTGAGCACGATGCTTCACGAGGTTGGGATCGATTCTTACTACGTTCTGATCGAAACGCGCCGCGGCATAGTGAATCCCGATTTTCCTTCCACATTATTCAACCATGTCGTTCTCGCCATTCGGCTACCTGATGATGTGCAAGACCCTTCTCTGTACGCGGTTGTGAATCACCCGAAATTGGGACGCCTTCTCTTTTTCGATCCCACCAACGCCGGTGTTCCACTGGGATATTTGCCCTCCTATCTTCAGGACAATTTTGGATTGGTAGTCACCTCCGACGGCGGCGCGCTTGTTTCCCTCCCGCTTCTACCACCGGCCACGAATCGATTGCTTCGAACGGCGAAACTGACCCTGGGCCCCACGGGTAACCTTGCCGGCGAAATCCAGGAATTGCGCTGGGGAGGACCGGCGGTCGACATCCGCGAGCATTACCTGCAAGTCAATCCGTCCGAGCGTCAAAAAGTCATGGAAAGTTTTCTTGGCGCGTTTCTTGGCAATTTCACATTGACTTCTGCGTCCCTCGGTAATTTGGATCGCTCCGATCAGACGCTCACGCTCGATTATAAATTTGTCGCGGTGGGATACGCGAAGTCGGCCGGCGATCTATTAATCGTGCGGCCACGCGTTGTTGGCGGCAAAGGCTCAGCTTTACTGGCGGGAAAGCCGAGAAAATACCCGGTTGAATTCCATGAGACTACTCGGCAGGACGATATCTTCGATATCATGCTCCCTCCCGGCTATGTCGCCGACGAACTCCCCAAACCGGTTCATGCCCAATGCGCCTATGCCAACTACAAAAGCGAAGTCCAGGTCGCAGACAACATCCTCCACTACAAGCGAAGCTACGAAATCACTGACCTCGTAGTGCCCACCGATAAACTCTCCGAAGTCCGCGATTTCTTCCATCAAATCACAGCCGATGAGAAATCCAGCGCCGTCCTCCGCCGCGCCAACCCATAGCCGCCACTCGGCCCCATCAAGGCCTTCATCCCACCCTAAGCTAGGAACTCTGAGGCCGCAGAACTAAAAACCGTAAACGCCAAGTACTCCGCGCCTAGGCATTATGTGTACTAACAGTAAACATATAAATTCAAAGTGTGCAGTTTTGAACACCGGCTCCACTCCCTAGTGGCTTACTTTCACAAGGGGAAGTTTCAAGACGCTCCATGGGGCCAGTAAGGGTGGTGCGCGTGATAACCTCCCAAGCTGGTCGGGCTCTCAATGTCCATAGGGTCTCGCGATCAAGCCAAGCAACCTGCTCTGCCTCCGGTCGTGTTGGGACCGGCCAGTAGACGCCGGCCCCTACGTATCCTTTTTGTCCACAACGTGTTAGCGGAGGTCCAGCAATGCATTCGTGAGCTTAAAAGAGCGCATTGCAGAGTTAACGCGGACACAGTTTCAGGCTTCGACCAGTTTATTAGGCTTCTGGACTCAAAATACCATGATGTAGTGCTGGCAAAATATCCCATGCACAACTGGCGCGGACCATTCCCAACGGAAGTATTAAGCCCACGGGAGCGGCGTATCCCCCTTATTTATCTGGCCGACAAAATAAAACCGGAAATGGTGGCCCACCTTATTACCGAAGGGGCGGCTGATTGTGTTGACAAAGACCATTTTGGTCACCTTCCGATAGCAATTCGTCGAGCTCTCAGTGAGAACCAGCTACGCCAGGAGCGCGATCAATCTGAGAAAAAGTTACGCCATTCGGAAGCTCGCTATCGCGCGCTCGTGGGAAATTTAACCTACGGAATGTGTCGTTGCGGCGAGAAAGGAAACTTTTTGGATGTAAACCAAGCCCTGGTCACCATGCTCGGTTACGCTTCCCGAAAGGACCTCTTGGCGGCGAATCATGCCAGAAACATTCTTTGCGATCCTTCCAGACGAGAACAAATACTGGGGCACTCCGGCCAAAATGGTGGCACTCCCCTTGAAATTGACTGGAGAAGAAAGGATGGCACGCTCCTGAAGGTCCGGCTCAGCGGACGCGAAGTCAGTACCCAGGGGGAAAAGGAAAGCTTCGAGATCATCGTTGAAGACGTCACCCAACAGCGCAGGTTGGAAGACCACCTGCGGCAACAGGCCGCCAAAGACCCCCTTACCGGGCTTGCCAATTACCGCCATCTGGTTGAGGTTCTCGACACCGAAATAAAGCGGTCCGAGCGCACTTCACGTGAGTTCGCTCTGTTGTTCCTCGACTTGGATGGGCTCAAAAAGATCAACGATACTTTCGGCCATCTCGTCGGTAGTCAAGCGCTTTGCCGCTTGGCTGATGTTTTGTGTAACTCCAGCCGGGACATGGACACGGCAGCGCGATTTGGCGGGGACGAATTTGCGCTAATCCTTCCGGAGACAGGGGAAGTCCCCGCAAACTTGGTGGCTGGGCGCATCGCCGATAACCTGGCGCACGACGGTAGGAAGCCAAAACTGACGGTGAGTATTGGCGTTGCCATCTACCCTAAAGACGGCGATAGAATCGACGCACTGATGGGCGCTGCGGACGTCGCGGTGTACGCCATGAAAGCTAGGGCCCACGCCCCTGATTCACATGTTCAAAGCGCTGCACGAGGCCATCGAGTCGCTGCGGGCAAAAGATGGACTCAAGCGCCGCGTGAGTGGAAGGATTCGGTGAAGAAACGAAATTAGAATGTTCTGGAACAGGTAGTTAATCGTGCAGTACAACACTCAGAAGAGAGCTGTTGATGTGTAGTCCCCCGTTGTAGCGAACGAATCCCAGTTTCCTGAATTTATTCATGAAAAAATTGACGCGCGAGCGCGTCGTCCCGATCATCTCAGCTAACATCTCCTGCGACACTTTGGGAACAATTTTTTGGGGCTGATCCTCCTTGCCATACCGAGCGAGCAGTAGAAGAGTGCGCGCCAGCCGTTTTTCGCTGGAGTTAAAGAGTTGATCGATTAAATCCTCTTCAATTCGGATGTTTCGCGAAAGCATATAAGCCATGAAGCGGTCGGAGAATGTGTGTTCTGAGTGCAACATACGCACCATTTCTTTTTTTTCAATGACCAGCAAAGTCGTGGGCGTGATCGCGCTCGCTGTTCCCATACGGATGGACTGACCCGCCATGCTTCCTTCACCAAAAAAATCGCCAGGGCCCAAAACCGCCACCACTGCTTCTTTGCCAAGCTCATTAATAACGGAAAGTTTGACGCCACCTTTCTGAATGTACATCACGTCTTTGGCGGGTTCGCCTTGCGAATAAATCTTTTCCGATCCCCGATACTCCACGACTCTCCTAAACATACCTGCGGAAGCTAGGAAGGTTTCGACGCTAAAACGCGGAGGCCTTTTCTTGATTTTCGTCTTGATTGCGTATGCTGCTATCGTCATAAGCATTACTCTTGAGTATATTTTAGGTCAAATGGATATAAATTTCGATTTAAATTTCGCAGTGAGCAATTCAAAAATTCAACCGAAATAGCTTGGCCGTCCCAAATCGGGAATTCAGTCCTACATTTCCGCCGGTCGAATAAAAGTCCACCGCCTCGTACCCTTGAATTCGGCCTTCTAACTTCTTATCATTGTCGCGATGAAAATTTGGTTTGGGATCGGCGCAAAGCAAGGCGGGCCGCAGCCGCTGGAAAACTACCTTCAACCAAAACTCAGAGGTTTTTTCAGAGTGGCTGCACAACTTCTACCCGGTTCTGGTCGAAAAGTAGAAGTTACAGAAAACAAACGATTAAGCCCCTTCTACCCGGGGCCACGACCACCTGCAGTGATTTAGCTTTTCCTGCCCTTTTCAGCAATAATTGTGCCAAGAGCGATTGCGAACGAAGACGACTCAGCGGGACGAAGCTATTCACTCACCGCCGCAAAAAGCAGCGTTCGCGTCCGCCATCTTTACGTAGGACGTATGTTACTCTTGCCCGGGGAGACCGCCACGAATGGGGTACATTGAACGCATCCAGAGTGATTTAACCGCGGCAATGAAGCAGAAAGACGAGCTGCGGCTTAGCGTGCTTCGCATGATGAAAAGCGCGCTCAAAAATAAAGAAATTGAAAAAGTACGTCCGCTCGATGATCTGGAATCGCTTCAGGTTCTTCAGACTCTCGTCAAGCAGCGTCGCGAATCCATTGAGCAGTTCACCAAGGGCGGCCGCAACGACCTCGCCGAAAAAGAGGCCAAAGAAATAAAAGTAATTGAAGACTATTTGCCCGCCGCTCCTTCCGACGACGAAATGCACCGCGCCATCGAAGCCGCCATCGCCGAAGCCGGCGCCGACTCGCTGAAACAAATGGGCGCAGTAGTGAAAGCCGCCCGCGCCCGCCTCGAAGGAAAATCCATCGACGGCAAAGTCCTCAGCGACCGCATCCGCGAGCGCCTCACAGAAAAAGCCGCCGGCAAACCCTGATGGCCCTTCATCTGGAACCGAGATCTCCTCGGCCTAAAGACGGCGCGCTTCCGGAAACTATTCCGGTCAAATACACTGAGGAGGAAGCCGAATACATCAGCATGCGCCCGCTAGTCCGCCAGGAATTTCGCACCGCGGAACTAGTCGATATGGTCGTTCAGGTAGCCGGCAAAGACGCCGACCGCGTGCAGAAAATTTTGTGCGCCGGAACGATCGTCTTCCACTCGTTCCGTTACTGGTGGACAGGCTTCGAAGCGGATACCGCAGCGCTGAATGAAATCCTAAGAAAATATCCAGACGCGAATCCACAGCGCGTCTTTCGCGCCGAGGACTGCAACGAAGTAATCCTGGAATCGCGCAGCTTGCCCGCCGCGGCGGGCCTGCCCCCCGTGACTATCTCGGCCACTGTGGCGGGCTCGCAAGCCACGTCGAGCTTAGCCGATCTGGCGAGTTGGCCTTCCGGGTCGGCCTCACCAGCGCCAAGCTGGTCCGTATCAGGGGCGCCGCCGCGACATTCGCTGCGTATCCGACGCGACCAGGCCAACAAGCGCAAGCTGCTTCGTTCGCGCACGGTCTGGGACATGTTCATGAACCTCGCAAGAGAGGCCACGCCCGCCTATCGCGAATATTCCTACTCGCTGAGCGGCGACATCTACGCGCTCGCGCTTACCCCTGAGCGGGCCGCAACCCTAGCGCGCGACGCAAGGCAAGTCGCGCCCCGCGCTCTTCGCGCAGAACTCGCGGCCCTGCCCAAAATGTCGCAAATCATGTTCATATGTCCCTGCTCCTCGGCACACGCGACCAGGAGCCCAATCTAAGAGACCAACCCTGAAAACAATTCGCCTAACCTCCAAACTTGCCTTCGTCGGCAGAAGGCCCGTAAACCGACGGGACAGGAATGTTGTTCAGCCGCAGATAGACGCCCAGTTGCGCGCGGTGGTGGACGATGTGGTTCATCACAAAGCTTCGCAAGACCGCGACACGCGGCATGGTGAAAATTGTTTGGCCGCCGGAGAGAAGCGTCCAAGGATTCAGCAAAGTTTCGTCGCTGGCGCCAGCGATCGCAGCGCGCGCTTCCGCCGTTTTCTTGTCGAACACTTCGAGCAATTGCTTGCGGGAAGTCATCACCGTGGGGCTCATGGGCGGAGCGCCCGCCGGCCGGAAGTCGAGCGAATCCTGGCCAATGATGGTCGCGGCCCAGCCGGAAAGTTCAGCCACATGGCCCGCCAAACGTCCCATCTTCATGGATTTTTCGTGAGGCGCCCAATCGCCTTTGCCCTCGGGCACGCGCTCGAGCGTCTGACGGGTGCTGATCATTTCGTGGTCGAATTCGGAGAGGATGGCATCGCGGATCGGCATAATTTTCTCCTTCGGATTTTTAAGTTGGAACCTGCGTCGTTGTAACAATTCTTGGATGACTTAGGTCCCCGCAGGTTTCAGCGAACTTGAGCGGGGGAAGATTTCGCCAGAAATAAGATGCCGGCTGATGCCCGACCGGCGGGAAGGCAAAACAACTGGCGAATCGTTGCATTCTTGTCAAGCATTTGCGGCGGGCGCAGCGTGCTGCGCTCCACGAAGTGTGCCCTTCGGATTGACGGATAGAACGGAACCACCGGTCATTATGGAGCGATGCGGAAACTGCCGTCGGGCTCGACGTAGCCGTAGGCCATACGGGGAGTATTGAACGCTGCGGCGGCATGGCCATTACTATCGAGAAGAATCAGGCCGCCGGTGGTATGCGCGCGATGTGCTAGTTTGCGAACGCACGCGTCGGCCACGGCTTGCGCGATGGATGTCGGAATGCCTTTTTCCCGGTGTGGCGCGAGGACGCGCTGGTCATGAAGGAGGTCGATGGCCATTTTCGCCATCACAATTTTCATGATGCCCTCGCCGTGACCTGTACAGGAAACGCCGCCTGCTTCGGCGTCCGCATAGCAACCGCAACCGATAAGTGGGGAATCGCCCACGCGCCCCGGATATTTGCAGCAAGTGCCGCCGGTAGAAGTGCCGGCGACAAGATTTCCTTCGCGGTCGATGGCGACGGCGCCCACGGTGCCTTGTTCGTGGCCTACGTGATGTTCGGCTGCGTGCGAATCTTCAAGGCAACGTTGCCAAGCGACGCGTTCGCGAGGGTGAATGAGTTCTTCGGCCGCGGAGAGCGACAGGCCATTCTCTACGGCAAACTTTTCCGCGCCGGTGGCTACCAGCATCATATGTTCACTTATTTCGAGAACTAGGCGCGCCAGGCGAATCGGATTCTTTATGTGCTCCACGGCAGCGACCGCGCCGGCTTTCAAGGTCTTGCCGTCCATGAGAATCGCGTCGAGTTGAACGTGGCCATCGCGATTCAGGTGCGAACCAAAGCCTGCATCAAAGGTGGGATCGTCTTCGAGGGTGATAATGGCGGCTTCCACAGCATCGATCGCGCTGCCCGACCCAGCTAAAACTTTCCATCCCGCTTCGAGAGCACGGCGAATCCCGGTGCGGCATTCTGGAACGGCTTCGTCCGGAATATTCCATGCGCCGCCGTGAATGATGAGAGAAGGTTTCAAGTTCGAATAACCGAGAAGGAATAATACAGCATGGAAGGAAGTTCGCGCGCATTCGCTGGAGATGTTGCGTAATGCGCTAACGCAAGAAATGCGCGCATACGTCGAGGAAGTATCGCTAGCGAACGAGCGATGGCACGAAAGAAAATTGCAATTTATAGTAAGGCTAGCTACCGCGTTTAGCTGCGCGGGTCAGAAGGGGCGTCGAATTTCCAGACTGAATCGATGCAGGAATACTGATCTGAGGTTTCGGCGAAGAAGCTAAATTCGCAGATAATTCATTCCCGGCGAGCGGAAGCCGGCCATCTTTAGTTTGCTGCCAAGTGTGCACAATTCGGTGAATCACGGTGAGGTTCGGTCCGATAGCAAGAATCCACAACGCGATGGGCATGCGGTTGAACAGCGCACCGAGAATCATCAGGGCCAAGCGCTCGGGCCGATCCCAGAATCCAACTTCGGCTTTAGGCACTAACGACTCGGCCCGTGCCTTGGCGTAACTGACCATCACGGCTCCGGACATCGCTGCGCCCGCCAGCACCGCGTACATGAAACGATTCACACTGGCGTAATACACCAAGAGTCCCAGGAAGAGAATGAGGTCCGCATAGCGATCGAGAATCGAATCAAGGAATCCGCCAAATAGCGAGACACGATTTTGACGACGCGCAACGGGCCCATCGAGCAAATCGCAAAGGCCGGCAAGAAGCATCATTCCGCCAGCAGCCGCGAAACGGCCTGCGGCAAATAGTATGCCAGCCCACAGGTTCAAGACTAAAGCCATCCAGGTGATGACGTTTGGAGGGATTCCTGTTGGAGCGATGATTGCAGCTAGGCGGTCAACGGGCCAGGTAAAAAACCGGCCGATGGTGCGAGTCAACATGGATTTGGTGCCACCGTGCTATTCCTCATCGTAAATCGTGGACAAGCTAACAACTTCATATTCTTTCTTGCCCGCCGGCGTGACTACAGTGACCTCATCACCCGGTTTTTTGCCCAGCAACGCTTTTCCGATCGGCGAGCTAGTCGAGATCAAGCCTTTGGTTACGTCAGCTTCTTCGACTGTCACCAGTTTGTACTCGATCTCTGCCGACTTCGCAAGGTCGAGAACCACGATTCGAGAGCCATAGGCCGCCCGATCCTTAGGCAAGTTCGAGAGATTCATCATCGAAATGTCAGCCATGCGTTGATGCAACTGGCCAAGGCGAGCCGAGACGTAGGACTGGCGTTCCTTGGCATACTTGTACTCGGCGTTTTCTGAAAGATCGCCGTGGGCGCGAGCTACTTTGATCTCTTTGGGCAACTCGTCGTGGAGCTCGTGCTCCAGGGCTGCGATTTCAGCCTTTAGTTTCTTCTTAATTTTTTCAGCGAGATCGATCATTTTGGGAATTGTGAGAGGGCGCTACAGCGTGAGAACGCCCTCCATAAAGGTTTTGAACTTTTACCCTCAGATTATAGAGGATTCGCGCGGAGTATCGCAAATGGGGGTTCCCACTAAGCCAATTACACCCCAATTCTTAGCCCTCAAGCGGCGGAGGCGTCGCGCTGGTCGCGCATGGCTCGGATGACTATCAACTCGACGTCGGCTGGCTGGAGGGGGTATCGAATCACGTCAAAGGCGCCGCGACGAGTGGCTTCCAGGTACTCGTTCCACTCACCGGTATGCGTGGTGACCACCAGGCGCGGATGCTTCTGCGCTGTGCGCGATCGAGATAGTAATTCGCGATAGGAGCCGTCAGGAAGATGCTCGTCACAAAAAACGAGCGCTAACTTCTTCTGCGACATCACTTCTTCCGCCTGTTTTACAGTGGAAGAGGAAAAGACATTGATTGGAAGGCCGTCCAGAATCCTCATGAGGGCCCGGCGATCCTCCACGCGGGAAGAAGTCACCAGGATGTCACAGGGTTTAAACATCGCGTCCTCCATGAGAGCATCTCCACAAACCGTTGCAAGCTCCTCGAGCCTGTGTATTAGAGAAGATCGACGGCAGAAGAACAATTGGGGCATTCATGTATAAGTTGGGGAAAGAACGTGTAACATTTCCGTTACTCAACGATGGCAGGCATGTTGAAAACGGGCGTGGAACTACTCGAAGTAATAGAACATCGCCCATGGGCGCTGCCCTCTGAGCCATGGGTGATTGAGCAGTGTTGGTACGACCTGCTATTTGCGCACTGGCCACTGCCCACCGAATCGTTGCGGGATCTGGTTCCACGCGAGCTTCCTCTCGACACATTCGACAGACGTTGCTGGGTTAGCGTCACGCCGTTCCACATGACTAACTGCGCGCGATTTCGCGCATTGCGCTTCACTTCGCGATTTCGCGAGCTCAACTGTAGGACGTACGTCAACATAGGAGGTAAGCCGGGTGTTTTTTTCTTTAGCCTGGATGCAAGCAG